>ERZ1066133.599-NODE-599-length-14835-cov-10.350609_pt1 | contig 14835 bp, 12 predicted proteins | sample MGYA00382780_ERZ1066133 | MGnify/ENA primary metagenome ERZ1066133 (study PRJEB33369, sample SAMEA5778363) | biofilm metagenome | biome: Industrial cooling water; feature: Water cooling tower basin; material: Biofilm | place: United Arab Emirates | collected...
ATGTCGGATGTCGGATGTCGGATGTCGGATGTCGGATGTCGGATGTCGGATGTCGCTCGGATGGTAAAGCTGATAGTCTGTGTGCATGGACGCTGACGAGATGAGGGCTCGTACGCGGGCGTTCGCGCTGCGCGTCATCAAGTTGGTCGATTCCTTGCCGCCGGACCGTGTCTCGGACGTGCTCGGCAAGCAGTTGCTTCGTTCTGCAACGTCGATCGGAGCAAACTATCGTGCCGCTCGCCGCGCCCGATCGCGGGCGGAGTTCATCAGTAAGCTGGGCATTGTCGAGGAAGAGGCGGATGAATCGTCGTACTGGCTTGAGCTGCTCGGCGAAAGCGAAAGAGTGAAGTCAACGCGGCTGGCTGCTTTGCGCAACGAGTGCGACGAATTCGTGGCGATCATTGTGGCGACGATTCGATCGTCCAAGAAAAACCGCAAGTGACGTTCGGCCGATCGACGCGCCACATCCGACATCCGACATCCCACATTCGACATCACCGCGCCTGCACTTCCACCAGCTGCGCCCAGTGCGTGCCGTAGCCGAGGTTCATGGTGCGGTAGCGGGTGGCGCGGAGTGTCGGCGCGATGAAGGCCTGGTCGATGTGGAAGACCGGAACGTCGCTGGGCACGAGCCAGCGGACGAAGCTGATGAGGCCCGGGCCGTCGAGCTGGGCGAACGGTACCTTGCGCGGATAGGTCGCGGTGTAGCCGATACCCGCCTGGTCATAGGCGTTGGTCATGTCGCCGACGAGGTTCTTCAGGCTGCGGCTGCCGCGGGGGATGTTGAAGTCACCGATCACGAGATCGGGGACCGGGAAGCCCTTGCGGCCCAACTGCTCCGCGGGCACGTTGGCCCATTCCGCGGGCGCGTCGGGCGTGTTGGGATCGGACGGCACGCGGACGGTGGCGACGCCCTTCCACGCGTCCAGCGCGGCGAGGGCTTGCCTAGTCACGTTCTGACGCGAGAGCGTCGGGTCGCTGGGCAGGTCCATCAGCCAGACAACAAACTCCGTGCCGAGGCCTTCCTTGGCGGTGCCCGCGGCATCGCAGATCAGATACATCGCGTAGCCGGGGTCTTCGGAGGTGTACTTGCCGTCGCTGCGCCGGGGGTCAAAGCCAACGCCGGGCTGGATGCCGAGCGTGGTGAAGCCCCACTCGCGGATGTTGAGCCGGGTGTGGATCAGGAAGATGCCGGCGAGAAAGGTGGTGGTGTCGGTCTTGCCGAGGGTCTTGAAGTCGTTGACGACATCCCAGTTGGGCTGGTTGGAGACGACGATGAGGTCGTTCTCGAGTGGTCGCAGGGCATCCACCCAGCCCTCGCGGACGCGGCCGCCGATGTTCCAGAAGGTGATGGTGGTTGATCGTGCGTTGCGTTGGCGGCCGGAGTCAACGAATCCCCACGCGGCGTGGATGCGATGCTCGGCGATGGCGGAGTAGACGCCGCAGAACATCCAGGCGACGCAGAGCAGCACGTAGGGGTTGCGGAAGTAGCGCTTGTAGAAGGGCGGGCGGACCTCGCGCGGGCCTCCGGTCTGGATCTGCTCGAAGCCCTTCATGAAGAGCTGGATGGAGACGGCGAGGACGGCGGCGATGCCGCTGGAGACGATGGTGAGGATGCTGGGGATCCAGAAGATGAACTGGGACCAGCGGAAGGAATCGTTGAAGACGCGGCCGATGAGCCAGAGCGACAGCGCGATCGTCGCGAGCGCGAAGAGCGCCGCGGAGACAACTCGGAAGATGAGGACCGCCGCACGAGGCATCCGCGAGGAGAGCATATCAGGCCCGGATCGGTTCCGGCGTGAGCGCGAGGAACCGCGCCGCCGGGGCGCGGAAGCGGGCGGGGATGATCTGGATCGACTCCCGGAGCGTGTCGGGAATGAGCAGCCGGATCAAGCCGATATCGATGACCAGAAAGACCGTGCCGGCGACGGCGAACAGGATCACCTCGGCGGCAAACGCGCCGAGGCGCGCGTTGGGGAGCAGCGACGCGGCGAGCGCGTGCACCGGTTGCTCGAGCCGCAGGTCGAGCGCGATGGCGGCGAAGCCGGCGAGCAGACCGAGGATCCAGACCTTGACGGCGTTGGTGAGCACCGAGCGTCGGCTGACACCCAGCGGCTTGAGGGCAATCGCGACGTGCACGAGACTCGAGAGGACGCCGAAGCCCGCGGTGGCGATGGCGATGCAGACGCTCGAGTAGCGCACCGCGTCATCGACAAGCTCGCGGCAGGAGGGCGAGATCATCGCGGCGGTGATCGCCGTGGTGAGCTGGGGCTGCGCGTACCAGGCGCCGAGGTAGGCCGAGCCCATGGTGCCGATCGCCAGCGAGATGAGCCCCAGGCCCCAGGCGCGGAACTGGCCGCGGGCCTGCTGCACCGCCAGGCTGATCGCGATGAGCACGTTCACGGCGTAGCCCATGCCGACGATCTGCACCGGCAGAACGCTGACGGCCCACTTTTCCTTCCACACCATGGCCTCGAACGGACGGTACGTGACCGCGAGGCCAAGCGACATGATCGTTGCGAGCACCATGATCTGGCGCAGTGTGCGCAGCACCGCGGCCCGTTTGCGGTCCTCGTCGTCGGCGAGGCGCGTAAAGACGGGAACCAGCACCTGATTGATGTTGGTCGAAAGCAGGCTGCCGACCTGCACCACGATCAAGAACGTGAACGTGTACACGCCGACGACCTCGAGCGGGGCGGCCAGTCCGATCGCCGCACCCGGGCCCTGGTTCATGCCCGAGATGCCCAGGATCGCCACCAGCGCCCAGCGGGACCGCAGGAACAGCGGCCACCACATGCCCGGGTGCGGCGCTTGCACCCAGGGGCGCTGGCGGCAGTAGTGCCACGCCATCGCGTTCTCGACCAGGGCGCAGAGAATGTTGGGCAGTGCGAACGAGAGCGGTCCGAAGCCCAAGTACGCGAAGACGATTGAGGAGACGTACCGCGTCATCGCGCTCGCGGTCATCACCGACGCGTTCTCGCGGTACCGCATGTCCGCCAAGAGCTTTGTCAGCAGGATCCCGCCCGGTGTGCCCAGCGGGATCGCCCACGCGATCACCAGCAGCATCGGGATCAGCAGCTTGTCCCCGTACAGGTCCGCCGCCGGCCAGGCGATGAGGGTCAGCAGCACCGCGAGGGTGATGTTGAAGGCCATGGCCATCCAGAAGCACGGACCGAGGAGGCGGTCGTGATCGTCGTGGTCCTTGAGCAGGATCTGGCGGACGCCGCCGTCGCGGAGGACGGAGGCGATGCCGCTGAGCGCGATGGCAACGCCGGAAAGGCCGAAGTCGTACTTGGTGAGCCACCAGGCGAGGAAGATCTGGGCGATGAAGGAACCGATCCGGGTGAGGATCGTGTTGACGATCATCCAGAACGAGCCCTTGAGCGCGGCCTTGGCGTAGCCGCCCTTGCCGGGGTCGGCGGGGGGCGGCGCAGGATTCGAATCGGGGCTGCTCAAGGTCGGCGATTGAATCTCTCCTCGCCCCGCGTGCGGGGAGAGGACGACTTAATGCTCCGCATCAAGTCAGGTGAGGGGATTGCGGTTCCGTCCACGCGGCAACATCCAAATACCAACCACCCCGCCCCGCTCCACCCAGCCCAGCCCGGCCCCGCGTCGTCGAGAGAACGCGAGATCAGAACTTGGGCCTGCGCAGCGGGTCGTGACGCTTCACGAAGAAGATGTCCATCTGCCAGAGCGTGTCGTCCTGGGGGCGGCGGGCGATGCCCATGACATCGTGCCAGACGTAGTCGTGGGCCGCCATGAACTTCATGACGTCCTCGACCAGCGGCATGTTCGACAGGAAGTCGATAAAGCTCACTTCCAGCAGCAAAGCCGGGCCCTTTTCCAGCACCTTCTTGGCGCCGGACAGCACTTCCAGTTCAAAGCCCTGCACGTCGAGCTTCATGAAGCCGGGCTGGGGCAACTCGCCCGACGCGACCAGCTCGTCGAGCACGTACATCTCGGCGGTGGCGTTGCCCTCGCCCTTCTTGTCGGAGAGCAGCGAGGTCTGGGTGTTCTCGTCGGCGTAGCGGATGGTGTCTCGCTTAGGGCCGAGGAAGCAGATCTTGTAGTCGTAGTTGCCGATGTCGGCCTTGGTCTGCTCGAGGGCGGACGTCTCGCGGGCGTTGGGCTCAAAGGAAACGATGCGGCTCCTGGTGAAGATGTGCCGGGCCATGCGGGCCCAGTCGCCCCGGGCGCCCCCGATATCGAAGATGACCTCGGGTGCGAAGCCCTGCGTGGCGAGGTGGGCCAGGCGGGTGGGCATGTCGAGGTGGCGCATGGTCGGGATGAACTGCAGGGCGGCGTCGCGGAGCAGTTGCTTGCCGCTCTGGGGGATGATCTTGTTGAGCAGGCCGTGGGTGGCACGCTGGGAGGTAGGGCTGGACATGCTGAACCTTCTGCGGGTGGGGATGCCGGGGAAGTGACGGGAAGCCCCCGCCGCGGACTGTATCGGCGCGGGCAAGGGCCCCGGCTCGCGGGTGGTGCCGAGAACCCGGTGGAAAGGCGAACGGGAGCACGGTGGTGGGGGGTGGTCGGCGAAATCGGCGCGAGTGGCATGGGTCTTCATCCTCGCGTTGCCGGCTCGCCGGCGGAAGACTCCGCACGCCACGGTCGCGCCGCGCGATGAGCGCTGCTTCTCACCTCGCTGCGGATGTCTCCGGTCGTGGCGTGCTCGCGCTCCTCCAAGGAATGCCGAACAGTTCCCGCCAAAGGTGTCACCCATGTCTCCGAACAACGCCACCCATGGCTCCGGTCTGTCCACGGTCTGGGCAGCGGTGGTGGGGTTGGTGGTGGGGGTGGGGTGGAGGGGGGGTGGGGGTTGAGCGGCCGCGCAGTTGACAGGGTGTGTGGACAAGTGGTGGACAACCCGGCATCGGGCGATCGGTGCGGGCGGCGGCGCGGCGAGTGAACATGCACGCGCTCGGGTGCGCCCCCTGTCGGTTGGTGTCGGTGCCGGGGTCGCCGCGCCGCGGCGGCGCGCCGGCGACAGGGAAACGACAGCTACTCCGGAACCCGGGCTCGCGGCGCATCGCGTGGCGCCGACGAGAGTTGCGAGCACGTCCGGCGCTTCGGGCGGGGGTTGCTCACAACCGACAGTTGCTCTGTACGAGTGCTACTGAAGATCTCTTCTATTACTAAGAAGAAGAGCGACGCTGACACACGGGGCACCACACGGTGGCCCGCTGCACGAGGCGGCACGCCTTGAGCGTGGTCGAGCAACGGACACACGCTTGCCCTGCACGCCCGTAGACGGCGTGGGTGAGCTGGGCCGACCCGGGTTGGCCGCTGGGGTCCCGGTAATCGCGGAGCGTGCTGCCGCGGAGCTCCACGGCCTGGGCGAGCACGGTGCGGATGGCGTCGGCGAGGGCACTGAGGCGGTCGGGCTTCAGGCGTCGGGCGATGGTGCGCGGGTCGATGCCGGCGCGGAAGAGCGATTCGTCGGCGTAGATGTTGCCGACGCCGGCGAGCACGCTCTGGTCGAGCAGCACGGCCTTGATGGCGCGCTTGGCGCCGTTGCAGGCGTCGATGAGATGTCCCGGCTCGGCGAGGAGGGCATCGGGTCCGAGGTCGCGCCAGTGGTGGGTGCTGAGGGCATCGAACGTCGGGTAGCAGGTGATGCCGCCGAAGCGGCGGGGATCAACGAAGTCGATGCGGGTGGCGTCGTCGAGCGTCCACGCGGCGTGGGTGTGCTTGGCGGTGTCGGCGGGGTTGATGGAGACGGTGCCCGACATGCCGAGCTGCAGCACGCAGGACCGCTGATCGTCGGCGACGAAGGCGAGCTGCTTGCCGACGCGTTCAAGGCGGACGATGCGGGCCGATTGGAGAAACTCGCGCGGGGAGGCGGCCCGGGGCTTGGGCCCGAAGACGCAGAAGTCGCCGCGGCGTACCTCGGCGCGAGCGATCACGCGCCCGAGCGCATGCGGCTCCAGGCTGCGGCGGACACTCTCGACTTCGGGCAGTTCGGGCATCGGTGATGGTCGGTGGGAGAGAACGCTCCGCCTCTCCCTGTTCTCTTCCTCTTACCCGGAGAACGCGGCTTCGGCGAGGGCCAACGCGCGGGCGAGGGCGGCGGCCTTGTTGACGGTTTCCTGATACTCGGCCTCGTGCTGGGAGTCGGCGACGATACCGCCGCTGGCCTGGAGGTGGTACGTCCAGCCATCGGTGCCGTGCGCGTCGCAGGGCACGACGATGGTGCGGAGCGCCAGGGCGATGTCCATCTGGCCGTCGAGGCCGACGTATCCCATGCCGCCGCCGTAGGGGCCGCGGCGGAGGGGTTCGAGCTCGTCGATGATCTGCATGGCGCGGATCTTGGGTGCGCCGGAGATGGTGCCCACGGGCAACGCGGCCCGCAGCGCATCCCAGCAGTCGAGACCTTCGCGCAGTTCACCGGTGACGGTGCTGCTGATGTGCATCACGTGGCTGTAGCGCTCGACTTCCATGACCGCGGGCAACTGCACTGTGCCGGGCTTGGCAACCTGACCGACGTCGTTGCGGCCCAGGTCCACGAGCATGATGTGCTCGGCGCGTTCTTTCTGGTCGGCGAGCAGATCCTGCTCAAGCGCACGGTCTTCCTCGGGCGTGCCGCCGCGTTTGCGGGTGCCGGCGAGCGGACGGTTGGTGACGATGAACGAATCCTTCGTCGCTCCGTCGCTTCGTCGCTCCGTCGCCGGCTTTCTCCGCACGCGACAGAGGATCTCCGGACTGCTTGCCACCAGGATGCACCCACCCGTCTGCATGTAGACCATGTACGGGCTGGGGTTCACGGCCCGCAGAGCGCGGTAGACATCGAACGGATCCGCCTTGCTGATGCGTTCGAAGCGCTGGCCCAGGACGACCTGGAAGATGTCGCCGGCGCGGATGTATTCGAGCGCTTTGTCGAGCATGGACGCGTGCTCTTGACGGGTCATGTTGCTGGCGAGGGCGGCGGGCGGCGCATCGGAGGGGACGCGTCCGGCGGGCAGGGGCTTGCTGTGGGTCTGGATCTCGACGACGCGGCGCTCGAGCTTGCTGACCGCCTGGTTGTAGACGCCGACGACATCGGCATCGGGCGCGACGAGGGCGAGCTGCACCACGTGCACCATCTTGTCGACGTGATCGAAGACGACCACGCCGTCGTAGAGGGCGAAGGCGACATCGGGCAGGTGGCGATCGTCGCGGGGCGGGTGGTTGAGCTTTTCGGGCTCGGCGTAGCGCACGGCGTCGTACGCGGCGTAGCCGACCCAGCCGCCGAGGAAGCACGCGGGCAGGGCATCGCGGGCGGAGGTCGCGGGCAGCGAGAGCTCGACGTCGGCGGTCTCGCGCCGCATGCGGGCGAGCGGGTCGTCGGACCCGAAGTTGCCGGTGGCGACGATCTCCTTGATCGGGCGGGCGGAGAGGATGGAGTAGCGGCCCTGGCGCTCGCCACCCTCGACCGACTCGAGGAGGAACGACGGCGCGGTGCGCTCATCGGGGGCGACAAGGCGGCGGTAGGCGAGCACCGGCGTCAATTGGTCGGCGAGCAGGCGGATGCGGAGCGGGACAGCGAGCGTCTTGCCCGGGCTGGCCGAGCGCGCTTGCGTGACATGGGACACAAAGGCGTCCCGGGACAGATTCAGATGCTCACCGGACATGCCACGATCGTACGGCTATTTCGTCAGCACGTAGAACACGCTCACCGGGCGGAATCGATGCCACAGACGGGTCGGGTGATAGACCGTGTTCCACGCGAAGAGCGTCGAGAGAAAGAGGTCCACGCGGGTGCACCAGTTGAGGTTGTAGACCTCGAGCCCCAGGCGGGCGGCCAGCACGGTCCAGGGGCGGAAGGTGTGCAGCGTGTGGCGAACGACGCGGAGGCCGGCGCGGTCGACAGCATGGCGCAGCACCTGTGGCGGGATGCCGCGTTCGTGCTTGGTGAGCCCGCCGCGGGGACGGCGCCAGTCGCCCATGGAGGTGATCGGTTCGTGTATCAGGGCGAAGCCACCGGGCCCGAGCACGCGCCCGATCTCGCCGACGACGTGGGTCACGTTGGGCACGTGGTGCAGGACGGCAAAGCAGGTGATGAGATCAAAGGTGTTGGATGCGAACGGCATGTCGCCGCTGGGCTGGGGCGCGATCCACTGTGCCGGCCTGCCGAAGACGCTGTCGCGGCGGAGCTGCTGCGAGGGTTCGAGGATGGTGAAGCGATCGACGCGCGGGGCGATGGGTTCAAACTCGTCGCCGTAGGCGCTGCCGATCCCCAGCGCGTGCGCGAACCGGCGGTCGGGCAGATGGCGGTAGCCGAGGAGCCGATTCGTTGCGTGGTAGTAGTAGCGGTAGGACTTCTCGTCCTTGGCGCCGAGGTTGGCGTAGCCCTCTTGTTCGTCGACGTACCACCGGGCGATCTGCTCGGGCGTGAAGTCGTCGCCGTAGAGCTGTTCGCCCCGAAGACAGACCTCGACGATGCGGTCGTCCGCGAGCGGCGGGATGGTGCCGGAAGCCGTCATCCCCGTCAATCTACGGGGTGTGGCAAGACCCCCGATATCAGGGCTCGACGCGCCCGGCGGGGATCGGCGGCGGGGCGACACGCCGATGGACGCGAGCGGGCGGTCGCCGTGCACCGACGAACGCCATTGGATCAGGAAATCGTCAGCACCGGCTTCTCGCGGCCGCTGCGCATGGCGCCCAGAGCGATCTGGGATTCCAGATTCTGTACCAGCGCCTCCAACGCGCTCTTCAGGCGCGTGCCCGCAGGGTCGGCGCCGGTGAAGTTGGCGGTCGGGTCGCCGTTGTCGCTGTTGGCGCGGAGGCTCATGGTGATCGGCACGCTGCCGAGGAAGGGCACGCCCAGCCGCTGGGCCATGACCTCGGCTCCGCCCTTGCCGAAGATGTCGTACACCTTGCCGTCGTCGCCGACGAAGGAGCTCATGTTCTCCACCACGCCCAGCACCTCGATGTTGAGCTGCTGGAACATGCGGGCGGCGCGGATGGCATCGTCGAGCGCGACCTTCTGCGGCGTGCAGACCACCACCGCGCCGGTGAGCGCGAGCGACTGGGCCATCGTGAGCGCGATATCGCCGGTGCCCGGCGGCAGGTCGATGATGAGATAGTCGAGCTCGCCCCACTGGGTCTGCTCGGTGAGCTGCTTGAACGCGCCGTGGGCCATCGGGCCGCGCCAGATGAGCGGGCGGTCGGCGTCGACGAGCTTGCCGATGGTGATGGCCTTGATGCCGTGGATGTAAAAGGGCTGGAGCTTGCCGTGGAGCACCGCCTGCTCGAGCGGGGCGAGGCCGAGCATGGTGGGCATCGACGGGCCGTAGATGTCGCCATCGAGCAGGCCGACCGCGTGTCCCTTGCGGGCGAGACCGACGGCGAGGTTGAGCGCGATGGAGGATTTGCCGACGCCGCCCTTGCCGGCGCCGACCGCGATGATGTGCTTTACCCCCGGCAACCCCGCACCCGCGGGCCGATTGGCCGGCTGCAAGCCGGGAATAGGCGTGTGACCTGACGCGGCAGGGGAACCCGAAGCACCAGTGGGACCGGCCTCCGGCCGGTCGGAGCGCGACACCGGGCTGGAATCCGACCCGCTCGCCGACCCTCGCGGCTCGTTCGATGCCGAAGCCACCATCCCACCAAACCGGGCCGTGTGCAGCACCGTGCCCGCGTCATCGACAAACTCGACGATAAACGAATCAACCCTGCTGCCGTTGCGTTGGGCGATCTGGGACAGCTTGGCGTGCGAGAGCTGAGCGACCTGGTCAAAGACCGCGCGGCCGGCGTTCGCGGGCAGGTGCAGCCGGATCGAGGCGTACGTGTCGCACGCGCTGACCCACTGGAGCGCGCCGGAGGAGACGAGGTCCTTGCCGCGGACGGGATCGGCGACGCCGGTCAGGCAACTGGAAACGAAGTCTTTGCTCAAAGAAGTGGCGGACATGGGGGATGCTAGCGGGGGCGACGCGGGGCATGGATGTCCCCGCGGTCATCCCCAAAGGCACCCAGAGAGCATCCAGAAAGCACCCGGAAAGCATCCCGAGCGACGCCGGAACGAAGGGCGGGCCGCAAGCCGCGGTTTATGGGATTGCCTGCGAGCTCCCGTCGGACGACGCGGCGTCACTGTGAGTGGGGGCGCCGTTCCTGATCATGGACTGGTCGAGATGCCCGCCGGATTCAGCACGCCGCGGGCTGGGCGGCGACCGGCGCCGGAGCGGGCGCAACCGCCACGGGCTTCCGCGGCCGCTGCGTCACGACGCTCAAGACCGCCAGCACGCCCCAGGCGATTGCGAGATCGGTGGGGTTGGAGGCGAGACGCTCCAACGCCCTCCAGTGCATCATCTGGGCGGCGGAGAAGCCGAAGGCGAGCAGACCGGTGGTGCCGATGGCCGCGGCAGCCAGCGAGGTCGTGAAGCGGGGAGCGATGAGACCCAGGAGCGTCGCGACCGCGGCGGCGATGGCAGCGGCGGACGAGACGAACAGCTTCTGGCTGTCCTGCAGCGCCTCGAACCGGGTGCTGATTGCGGTGCGCCCAACCGCGATCGGATCGATCTGCTGCGAAGCGGCGACCGTGGTGCCAGCGGCTTCTGCATCGTCGGACGCGGCGGCGGTCGGAACGACCTGACCTCGGAGGGTGCGACGCCAGAGTTCTTCGGCGTCCTGGGCGATGGCGGCCTCGTCGTTCGACAGGGCGTAGCGGGTCTCCACCGGCGCGTTGCGGTTGGTGTCGGCGGCGATGGAGGATTGAGCGAGGGTGATGACGAAGGCGAGCGCGCCGGCGACGAGGCCGGCGATGCCGCCGACCACGACGCGGAACGAGGCCCAGCCGATGAAGCCGCCGATGATGCTGCCGAGGGTGGCGCCGACGACCGGCGCGGGCAGGCCGACGACGGTGGTGGCGATGGGGAGCGAGATGGCGGCCCCGAGCAGCCCGCCGAGGCAGATGCCCAGCAAGGTGAGCGACGGGCGCGCCAGTGCCGCCCCGCGGAACCAGAGCACAAGGCTGACGAAGAGTCCGGCCCCGACCAGCGTCGGAGCGACGACGTGGGGCGGAATCGCGCTGTGCAGCGAGTGGGCGAGATGGTCGGCGGCGGCTTGGGTCCAACCGGAGACATGCCCGATCGCTTCGCCGCCGACGCGGAGGCCGGCGGGCGATTCAAGCGCCAGGGTCGGGGCAAGGGTTGGAACAGTGAAGTCCATGGATGGATTGCCAGACAACGGGACGGTGCGATGAAGCGTTCGCTTCGAGTTCTTTCTGGGAAGGGCGGCGGCGTGATTTCGGGGCGTGATTCTCGTCCGGGAGCGCGAGAAGGCGTCGACAGTTGCGCCATCGGCCGATGTGGGCGCAGGCTTCAGCCGATAATTGCCGGTCCGGGCGGTTGTTGCAGGCGTTGGTTCTAGGACGTCTGCAGCATCCCGCGATGCAAACCGAACCCCAACAGACAAGGCAGTTCACCACGGAGAACACGGAGACCTCAGAGAGAGACAAGAGTGCCGAGCGGTGCGGATTGTTTGGTGCTTCTCTTCGTCTCCGTGTTCTCCGTGATTTCTGTGGTGAACTGCCTTTCGGATCGAAAGGGCGACCGTTTCCATGGCCAAGCGCAGCAAGCCAACCACGAAGAAGTCCAAATCTCCCTCCAAGGGGACTCCAAGCAAGGGGGCCCCCACCAACGAGACCAAGGCCAAGAAGCTCAGCCCCGCGGCGGTGAAGGCGCTCTCCAAGGTGCGGGTCAAGATCGACGCGATCGACAAGAAGCTGGTCAGCCTTCTCAACGAACGTGCCGCGCTGGTGGTGAACGTCGGCAAGTTCAAGCGTGCGGCGGGCCTGCCCATCTACGCCCCGCACCGCGAGGCCGAAGTCCTCGATAAGGTGATCCACGCCAACACCGGTCCGCTGCAGGATCGCACGCTCGAGGGTGTGTACCGCGAACTGATGTCGGGCAGCTTCCAGTTGCAGCAGCCGCTGCGGATCGGCTTCCTCGGCCCGCTGGGCTCGCACTCGCACGTGGCGGCGGTGCGGCACTTCGGCTCGTCGGTCGCCTTTGAAGACCTGCACGAGATCGCCGGCGTGTTCACGGAAGTGGCCCGCGGGCACGTGAACTACGGCCTGGTTCCCATCGAGAACTCCACCGGCGGCGGCATCGTCGAGACCCTCGATGCGCTCAAGAAATACCACACCGCCACGCATATTTATGCGGAAGTGCAGCTCGAGGTGCACCACGCGCTGCTGGCCAACTGCGAGCCCAAGGATGTGCGGCGGATCCACAGCAAGCCCGAGGTCTTCAGCCAGTGCCGCCACTGGTTGGCGACGCAGTACCCCAAGGCCGAGTTGATCCCCGCGGCAAGCTCGTCGCGCGCGGCGCAGATCGCGGCGGAGGAATGCCGCAAGGCTCTGGAGATCGGCGCCGTCCCCGGCACCGCGGCGATCGGCAGCGAACTGGCGGGACAGATCTATGGACTGAAGTCGCTGTTCAGCAAGATCGAGGACAACGTCAGCAACATCACCCGCTTCTTCGTGATCGCCCGCAACACCGCGGTGCGCAGCGGCGACGACAAGACCAGCATCATGTTCACCACCGAGGACAAGCCCGGCGCGCTGGTGGATGTGCTGGGCGTCTTCCGCGACCGGGGCGTGAACCTGTCGCACATCGACAAGCGCCCCAGCGGGCGGACGAACTGGAGCTACTCGTTCTTCATTGACGCCAAGGGCCACCGCGACGACCCCGAGGTGGCGGCGGCGATCCGCGAGGCGGGCGAGCACTGCCAGGAACTGATCGTGCTGGGGAGTTATCCCCGGGCGCGGCGGATCCTGTGAGAGGAGAGTGGGAAGGGGTGAGGGGTGAGTCAAGATCCCGATACCGGATGCCTCCCCTAGTGCCTAGTGCCTAGTGCCCAGTGCCTAGTGCCTTCCCCCATGGAACCCCCAAGCCCGGGGCTCGAATAGAGTTGGGTGAGGCGGCTTGGTGCCCTCGTGGGCGGCGGGTGTGGCCTCGGCGTCCCTTTTCCGCTTGCGGCGGCTGTGCCGCGGGGTCGGTCTTGGGCGGAGTGGTTTGCGGGCGGCCTAGCGGCCATCGGAAGGAACGGACATGGATCAGACCCGATTGTCGCGTCGCGGCTTCACGTTGATCGAGCTGCTGGTGGTCGTGGCGATCATCGCGCTCCTGGTGGGGCTGTTGCTGCCGGCGTTGAGCCGGGCGCGTCAGGCGGCGAACACGACCGCGACCAAGAACCTGATGAGCCAGTTGGCCGCGGCGTGCGCATCGTTCGAGACCGACAAGCGTCGGGCCCCGGGCTACTTCTCGGTACGGGAAATGGGAAGCGACGAGAACGTCGGCTCCGCCGGCTCGCCGGGGCGGGGCATGACGGCGATGGAGAACATCCTGCTCGACCTCGGCGGCAAGGACGCGATCGGCATCGGCGGGCGGGCCAACCCCAACGTGGGCAACGACTCGGACTGGGTGAAGGACGCATCGCCCATCAACAACACGCCGGCGGCGGCGCAGGTCTGGGTGAATCCGGATCTGATCGGCGCCGGACAGGGCAATTACTTCGCGCCGCCCAAAAAGAACCTGGTGTACCTGACCTACAGCTCCTCGATCGGCGCGGGACAGGTGGGCAGCGGCATCACGCCCCGGGGTGACGGCAAGACGCTGCCGGACCTGGTGGACAACAACGGCCAGCCGATCCTCGCCTGGCAGCAGGACGACGCGTCCCGCGTGCCGGTCTCCAAGCGGGCTGATTTCGTTGCCGCCCGGTCCTCGGGCGTGGGTGCCAATCCCGGCGGCTCGCGCTTCTACTGGGGCACCAACGCCTCGATCCTCCGCAGCACCGCGAGCGGCGCGAACCTCGTCAACAACACCGCGATCCCGGGCAACCCGCCCGACCTGAGCCTGCTGGCCGAGCAGGTGACGCCCGGCAATGCCGAACTGGACACCCTCGCCGCGATCCTCGGCAACCCCGGCAACCCGGTGCTCGATTCGACGCAGGGCGGCTCGAGCCTGCAGACCGCCAACGCCAATCAGATCATCCCCGGTTCGGCCCGCGGCAAGATCGTCTTCCACGCACCCGGGGCCGACTACATCTACCTCGCCCGCCGCCAGGGCGCCAAGCTCTTCGGCAGCGACGACAACAAGATCACCTTCGGCATGACGTTCAAGAACAGCGCCGGCGGCGGCAACATCACCGATACCTCGGGCAAGGAATCGTCCCGGAATCTGCTCGACGCCTTCGACGATGTGATCGTCGCGAACTGAGGCGACTGCCCATCCATCCGTTCGCAACACCCCGGCCCCGCCGGGGTGTTTTCGTTAGGCTCTGGCGGTGCACGAGGCGGTGGTCGGGACATCTTCGCGGGTGGCACGGGCGCGACGCCGCGCCGGCGCCACGCTCGCCGCCTGGTGCCTGGGGCTGTGGGTGGGGTGGATCGCGGGGGGATCGCTCGCGCCCGCATGGCTCTTGAGCGGAGCGGCGGCGCTGGCGGCCTGCGGGCTGCTGTCGCGCGGACTGCGCCCGTGGCCGCGGCGGATGTCGGGAGCGTGCCTGCTCGGCGCGGTGGCGCTCGCGGCGGCGGGTTGGAGTTCGCTGCGCCTGGTGCACACGCCTCACCACGCGCTGGGCCGCGTGCTGGAGCGCGTCGCACCGGAAGACGACCGGACATCGCGGATGGTCGTGCTGCGGCTGACGCTCCTCGATGCGCCGCGGCTCACGCTCCGCGACGATGGGGCCGGCGTGTGGGTGACGCGGGCCCGCGTCCGCGGTGTGGTGGACGCCGACGCGTCGACGCACAAGGCGAGCGGCATCGTGTGGCTGCGGGCGCCTGGGGATGCGGCGACGGGATGGTCCGCCGGGGCGCGGGTGCTCGCAAGAGGAACGTTTCGCGCGGTGGAGGGG
>ERZ1066133.604-NODE-604-length-14754-cov-10.080550_pt1 | contig 14754 bp, 15 predicted proteins | sample MGYA00382780_ERZ1066133 | MGnify/ENA primary metagenome ERZ1066133 (study PRJEB33369, sample SAMEA5778363) | biofilm metagenome | biome: Industrial cooling water; feature: Water cooling tower basin; material: Biofilm | place: United Arab Emirates | collected...
CTTTATTACAAATGGATTGGGAATCGTTTGAAGAGGAAGAACGGGCTTTATTAGCTTATATTCCAGAGGAAAGCTTTAATAGGTCAGAAGTTGAAGCGTTTTTGAATTCAAAAAGTTGGACCTATTCCTTAGAACAAATTGCACAACAAAATTGGAATGCATTATGGGAGTCGAATTTTGAACCAGTAATTGTAGACGATTTTGTGGGCATTAGAGCTCATTTTCATGAACCAATTGTTGGCGTTGAATATGAGTTACAGATTACCCCTAAAATGAGTTTTGGGACAGGTCATCATGCTACCACCCATATGATGATTCAGTTAATGCGTTCATTTAATTGGGTTGGGAAGAAAGTATTTGATTTTGGAACTGGTACTGGTGTTTTAGCCATCTTAGCTGAGAAATTAGGAGCTACTCTTGTGTTGGGTACAGATTGCGATACCTGGTGTATTGAAAATTCTGAAGAAAATGTAGCAACTAACGAATGTATACATGTTAAATTACAGTTATTGGATCATGCTGACGTTGAAGGAGAGTATGATTTTGTTTTGGCTAATATCAATAGACATATCTTATTAGACAATATGGAGATTTTGGCTAAGAAGTTAAGAGGCGACGGCCGATTATTTATAAGCGGATTTTTGCCAGAAGATGTTCATGTTTTGGAAGAAGCATTTCATAAAGTTGGATTAGAGCAAGAACAATTGGTACAGCGCGATAAATGGGTTGCTATGGTTCTTCGTCATAAATAGGTTTACAGGGTTTCTTCTTACCTTTGCTTTTCCAACCGGGGTCGTATTGGTTTTGACAGCATGGATTTCGGTAGGTGTAAGCATGCAGTGCGTTGGATAATTAGCACTTTAATCTGAATATTCAAACATTAAATGGCAATACACAGTATGCCATGGCTGCCTAATCAGTGATTAAGTAGTCATTAGGGCCGCCGAACAGGTTGATCTGTTACCATGTTCCGCCGCCGACTCAAAACAAATACAGGTTGCGATTAACTTAGGCTGTGCAGTTAATTTAAGTTCCATCCAGCTAAGGTTTACAGAGGTTGGTTCACTTCCATTGTAGTCCCGACAAATAATAGTGAAATAAGCATGTAGAAAGCTTACTGCAAACTTGTTTGGACAGGGGTTCGACTCCCCTCGGCTCCACTTGAGGGGAGTTTTTCACAAAACTCCCCTTTTTCTTCGATAATTAGCAGCTTTTTTTGTTTGAGAATCAATTCGTTGTGTCGAAAGATTTCCAAGACTGATGGGGTTCGATAGGTACTGTTTGAGTAATACAAACCTCGGTCGAACACCCCACGCAAAATCTGCTGTTTTACGATTACATCGTTTGACTCAAGTATGAAGGAAAGATCTGTGAGCTTATTAAAGTTTTTGATTAATAATTCACTTCCGCTGCTGAGCTGCTGCTGGAGCTGACTTACTCGGCTTTGAATGGTGTTTATTTGTAAGTTAATTCTGCTATGCCATTTTTGGAAAATGCTGTGATCAATCTCGTTTTTGAAAAAGCGACTTTCAACATTGAGTAGATCCTCTTCTAGTTTCTGAAGTTGAATCTTGCCTTCTCTTACTTTTTTGATCGATTCTTTGTTTTTTTCTTCCAATACCATCAAGGCTTTATCTTGAGCGGCTTCGGCTATATAACTCGGTAAACTCATGTAGCCTAGTACATCATTAAGCTGCTTATGTGCTTTTTTTACATTGATGGTATTGTGCCCTTTATGCTTGCAATTGTAGTAAGGAAAGTACTTGCCTGATTTTCCTTTACTAGCTGCTCCGGTTAATGGCTTACCACACCAACATTGTAAAAATCCTCTGAGGAAATATTCGTTGCTTACTAAAACTCGCTGTGGCTTCTTGCTGATGAATTTGTCCTGGACAGCTTGCCATGTTTCCCAATCAATTATTGGTTCCACATCGAGCTTGAACAATCCTCCGGGATGATCTCTCCACTCTTTTACAGTTTGATAGCCTGCATACACTGGATTTTGTAGCATTTTTTGAATAATGCTGTTCCCTTTGCGGTTGAATCCTTCGTGCTTGCTCTGTCTTCTTATTTCCTCAATTGGAACTCCTGAGAGGAATTGGAAAAAGATGCTTCTAACTAATGGAGCTTTTGTTTCATCTATCTGAAGCTTTGCTTCTTTGCCTAGGCCAACCTTGGTAAAACCGAATGGAGCTTTGGAGTGAATATATCGGCCTTTGATTTTAGCTTGATAAATTCCTCCTTGAATGTCGGTTCTTCTCTTGATGTTTTCTGTGTTACCAAGTAAGAACTCCAACCCCATGAGAAAGCTGCTGGCAGAGTCTAGCACATCGTAAATAGATCCTTTTGCTGCAGATACAATTCTTACACCGTATTCCTTCTGAATCTTGTTGCACATGTTAATAGCATCACCTGCCTCGCGTGAAAATCGAGATAGTTCTGCTACTACCAAGTAATCAATAAAACGTGCGTTTTTGCGTACAAAGTCAAAGAGCTCTTTTATGGCTGGTCTGTCGAAATTGGTTGCGCTGTAGCCTTCATCTATGAAGGTGTCAACAAGTTGAATGTTATTCAACTTTAACCAATGTGCAGTCACCATTTCTTGGCGTTCGATCGAGTGAACGCTCTGACCGTCCTTTGAAAATCTTAAATATCTTATTGCTCTTTTCATGTTCAGAAATGCTAATGTCAACTAATATATGAGCTAATAAAGCTACGAGATTCTTCTCGGCGGTCGTTAATTGGGGTTTTATGGACTTCGGTTCATGCATGGATGGGTTTTGGGTATTTTGATTAAAAGGTGACTTGATTAACCCCACCCATATTTCAGGGTGGGGGCTTCTGCTTATTGGCTATCGAATGACAGATAGCCCTATCTAGGGGGGTTATTGTGCGGGAGTGGGACTCGAACCCACGACCTTCGGATTATGAGTCCGATGCGCTAACCACTGCGCCATCCCGCATGTCCTCCAGGGTAGAAACCCCGGAGTTTTGTTTATTGCCATATGAAAAAGACTCTTGCTCTTCTTTGGTGTGTCCTGCTAAGTACAATGCACATAGATCTTGCTGCATTTCTTCGTACAATACAGATAGTGGAACTTCTGCATGTTCAGCAGGTTTTACGTTTGCTATAATTTGCCTTAGGGTTGCTTGGGCTTTGTTGTAAGCTTCTCGCTTTAATTCGTTTGACATATGGCTGCGTTTGCTTTTTCAATAATGATGATGTTATTCTGAATGAGATCGAGAACTGCAAGTGCATAAGCATCTGCAATGCGATAGCTACTCGTTTTAAAATCGCTTGTTCTGTAACGGTTGCAGTTTATCTTATAATCTCCTCGAATCATGCTCATACTATAGTCGGGCATGAGTAACTCTAACTCTGCAATGGTATATGCTGGAATGGTTTGAAGGCAGGGTCTAATGAAATCTAAATTACCATCGGCTTGCCTGTAATAGTTCTCTGTATCGAACTCATATGATACAAGCAAACATTCCTTCTCATATACTTTCCAAAAGGCACTTACTTGATCTGTAAGTCCAAGATCGTTGAGCTGCTGACAAATTGCAGGTGATGCGTAGTTATGCTTTCGGTCCATATTCGCAAGTGTTATACCACCAATCGAGTAATTGAGGTTCTTGGTTTTCGTAGTTTCTGATTTCCCATTTAAAAATGAGGTGCACTAAATCTTTACCCTTTATTTCTGAATCCTTATCGAGAATAGCAGCTAAAAAGTAAGCTGGCTGACCAGTAACCAAATAGGAGAGAGGATCTCTTATGTGGGTATGATTCAGTTGGCAAAGTGAAACCAATTGAGCAGTCCCCCAAACTATATTCTTTAATCTGATTTCATAGATGGTGTTGATTTTGTAGGAAGGATCATTTTCCTTCACCTCGCTCCAGGTATCTGCAAATAGGCGTCCGCCTAAATTGTTCCTGGGCTCAAAAACAGGTTTTTCTGGTAATTGTAAGTCAAGCATAGTTAAGCTGCACTTAGTTCTTTAAGTTTGTTTTCTCTATTCTCGATTCGGCTTTTTAGAAATTCAGCCAATAAAATGCCTTTATCTAAATCGGCTACTTCTCCCTTCAAGTACCTCCAAATGGTTACATCTGTAACCTTTAATGCCTCTGCCGCTAATTCCTTGTCAAGGGGTGTAGTTTTATCACGTAAGCCTTGTAAGACCTTAGCTACATCTTGTTTTTGGCCTAAAATTTGTTTGTTCATGTTATAGAAAGTAAATACTTTTAATTGGTATGTAATGCAAATGTAATGACAAGTAATGACTTTGTAAGACATTTGTAACCCTTATTTATCCACATGAAATCCACAAACTATGCAAGGAGAAATTTTAAAATTCGCAATTAAGAGGAGCGGACTCAAAGTTGAGGAAGCTGCTGATAAGCTTGATATGGCTAGAGGAACGCTTCAAAGCTATTTCACGAAAGCTAAGCTAGATACGACTTTCATTATAAAGCTGAAAGATGTATTGGGTATAGACTGGAACGAAGAATCTGGGCTTTTTAAAATGTTTGTACAACCAGCCAAACGTTACGATTATAGCCATGTTGAGGATGATGGGGGGATAAAATACCTGAGCAATCAGGATTTTGCTGATATGCTCAGGAAGGTAGATGCTAAAACGGATGTTATTCTTTCCGCTTTGAGTGTTTTGCTTTCGGAGAGTACTTCTGGTCAGAACGCGGATAAGGAGTTGAAGAAATTGCAAACGATGGTAAACAAACTTTTAAAGTCTTAACCATTGCAATTGGCCGCGAAAATTCATGTAACTTTTTTGGTTTCTTCATAATAGCAATTTTCGGCAAGTTCTGAAATCACTTGGATATCTATGTGATAATGTACTTTTCCAATACGAAACACATTAGTGTTGATAACTTTTGGCGCTAAAAAAATCTTCTGAAAGCCTTGCCTGTATTGAGTTTCTTTTGAAGCTGGTGATATTATGTGTATATGTAACTTACAAAAATTTGTAGATTTTTTGAGCGTGTGAGTCCATGTATTAATTTAGTAGCACACCAATACATTAATTGTATGGCAGAGATTAAAAACAAAAAAAGCAACAAAAGGGGTCCAATCTTCTTGTTGCTTTTCATAAGGTTATCCCTTATGTTTTTGTGGAAATGGATCGTAACAGCTGTTAGATCCGAGTTTTTAAACTTCTAAAACTGGCGTCGCGAAAGCGGCGCCTTTTATTTCCTGAAGTAAATGTATAGTAAATGAATGTTTACTACAAAATTTTATACAAGATTTTAACTTAAAAACTCACTCGCTACCCATCCCTCTTGGTTATTAAATCTTACCTGGCTCCATTGAGCGCCTCTAGAAATTACTGAAACGGCAGATCCATTGGGGATTGTGGTTATAATGCTAAAGTTAGTTCCTTGGCCGGCTCTTAGGCGTACTCCGCTTCCCGATGATGTTCTAATTACCACTGGTGGGGTTTTGACATTTACTAGTGGAAGGTACTTTTTTACAATTTCTAGGCACCTGAGGGTATCATTTAGCCCAATTTTTCCGCCATTCCATCTTCTACGAACTCCATTTATATCGTTCATTCTAGTAAGTGGACCAAGATTTTTCCATTCAAAAAACCATCCTCCTGCAACTACTGACCAATAATCATTACTGCGAACCCTTTCAGCCCAATTAAAGGCTGTTAGACAGGTGTTCCACTTTCTGTTGCAATGAGCTGCAAATAGGGTGTATGCATCTCTTCCTGTAAGCTGTGGATCTCCACCACCACGAAAATCAAAACCATCATTGGTGTTCATTCTGTTGCCCATTCTGCCATTGTAAACTGCATTGGCTAGTTTTACTGGCTGACGAACAAAGAGGTTTGCATTGAGTCTGCCATTGGTTCCTGTAAGATTAAAACGCGATGGCCATATTTCTACAATTCGTGAAGCTGAAGTGTAGTTCATAGATTCTACACGAATGCGAAAGAATTTTGTTTCGTGAAGTACGTTGGCTAGGTATTCCTCAAATTCATCATGACTTACAATGCCGTATTGTGGCAATACTTCATTCATTGCATCTGCCAAAACTTTTGCTCTATCCCTCGCTAGGTTTGGAGCAATCATCAATAATACTTCTTTTGTAATCAGCATCATTTCATAATGTTTCTAGTCATACGATAAAATAGGAAAGCTGCAATACCTAATACAACTAACCCCAACCAAGGAACCTCTTGCTTGTCTTTATCTCTTTCAGATGATTTGCTTTTGGTTTGTACTTCTGCGCTTTGTTCCTTTTTACTGCTGCTGTCTTTGCTCAGCTCTTTGGATTGTGCTTTGCTGTTGGTGGTGCGATTGGACTGATTGAATTGTCCTGTAATCTTATTTACTTTTCTGCCTCCTGGTTGAATAACAATGCTGCCATCATTCAATTGCTGAATAATAATAGGTGCACTGGTTGTGTCTACATCTTCATCATCAAAATGAACAGTAACGCCAGCATCTTTCTTGCTTTCTTGCTCTTGCTTTTCTTCAACGGTTTCCCTTACTTTTTTAGATAGGCTGTCGTTGGTGATGGTGTAGCCTGTACTGTCTTTAGTTTGACTGTTGGAGCTGCTGCTCTTTTGTACAGATCTGCAGGAGAGTAGTGCCAGGACAGACAGTCCTAGCACGGCAATGATAAATGCTTTTGTAGCGTTCATGATTTACAGTTTATCATCCACAATTTTTTTTGCTCGGCCAATGAGTTTGACTAAAAGCGATTGGCTTGTATAGCCCAAAAAAATGAAAGCAAAACCCAACCAATTACCAGCAAGCTCTAACTGCTTAATTTCTTTTTTGAGCATGGTTGCAATACCCACTACAATAATTGAAATGAGGATAGATGCCCATTCTTTATTGAGGTATGTTTTGAATGAGAAATTTCCCTTGGATGGATCTTTGTTGATCTCATCTATTTTAACAAGGTTGTGGAGCAATACACCTGCTAAGCCACAAATGAAAACAAGTAGGTAAGTGTAGTTCATTTTTCAGATTTTGGTTTGAAAATTTTATCAAGAATGAGTTTAATGAAATAACCTACAACAGCTCCAACAAACCCACCTACAGCTGCACTTTCAACAATTCTTACTATTTCGGGCTTAGTTAAATGAAGATTTAATAGTTCAAAATTTATTAGATTGAAATCTATTTTACCTGTTGCCGTATAGATGCCTCCAAGAATGCTTCCTGCAAAAGTGAAAATGTTTCCGCCGCTAGATTGAATGTCTGCCATGTGTTATTTTTTGATTGTGTCTGCTGCTGCTCTGTTGTAACCTTCTTGAAGATCTGTTGCAACCTTTTCAATAACTCCTTTTAAGAGCCTTACTTCTTGATAGGGCAGGTTGCTTTTCTCAACAACTTGCCATGCTGTTTGCAAAGCTGCATTGAGCGTGTCTGCCTCTCCAATGCTATAAGTGATTGTAATTTTTGCAGGTCGATTTTGTGATGATGCGAAAGCTAGTAAACCAATAATGGCAAGTGCTGCAAGTGCTTTTCTCATTTTTTCTTTAAGTTTAGTTGTGATAAAATGTAATTGTCAATAATGGTATCGTTCACCCATTGGCGAACGATAGGTGCAGGAATCGGAATGTTGGTAGCCCATACTTGTTTTGCTGTTTTATCAAACAACTGCACATAAGTGTTACAACCTTGTGTTGTATCTCTTGATACATCAAATGCTCTCCATGTTACTTGCGTAACTGTGTCTTTTGTAATTGAATTAAATTCCTTTGGCTTCACCTGAATTGCTGAAGGAATGATTACTGGTTCTGTGATAATGAACGCTGCTAGGATAAGAATTAAAATTGCTTTCATGGTTTGTGGTTTTAAAGAATACATGCATCTGTAATTCTGTGATGAAATGGTGCTGAACTTTGGTTTGTCCAAGTGTAACCAGAAGTCACATTATTTTCCTTGAACGCTGGACCAAATGAGGATAGATTAATAATTGCCCTAAATGTTGTGTTTGTAGTCAGCCCACCATTGTGATAAATTAATGTAAGTGTGGCTGGATTGGGAACATTTTGAGAACCATTTGCAGCATGGCATGCTGTTGTCCATACGCCTGTTGATCTTAGCCTTATGCTTGTTGAGTTGTTATACAAAGCATCAATAATTTGCTGCTTGGTAGGAAGCCTTGTGTTTGACATTGCACTTATTGAAGTTGCATCTGGATCTACGTTAAATGCCCATTGCAATAAATCTGATTTGGTAATCATTTCATTGCTTCCAGTAGGCATATCTCCTGCATTGTTTGCACCAAAAACACCAGTTACAAATCCATCTCTAAAAGCGTTAAACGAAACCAATTCGTTGCTTGCTGTTGCTGCCCATGTGGATGCTGGCTTTATTACTTTTTTGTTACTGCAAAAAAGCGATAAGGTTGAAATGATAATTAAAAGATATTTCATTTGTTAAGTTGTTTTTCAAGTTCTGCAATGCGCTTCTCTAATGAAGCAATTTTGAATGTGTGAATAGTTGTATAGTCAACTTTTAAAAAGCCGTCTGAACCTTCTGTAACTGCAAACGGAACTATGTTTTTTACTTGCTGTGCACTATATCCCCATTTGCTTTTACCATCTGGAAGAAATGTGTATTGAATTGCATCAATACCATCTTTACTTACAAGTGTTGTATGAACTTTCTTTTGGCGTATATCGGAACTTTCAAAGAAAGCGCTTGCTGTTACCGAACTGCTAAAAGTGGATGCACCGTTACCACCAATTAATAAAGCATCAACTGGCGTTCCAGCCGTTCTTGTTCTAAAAATAAATCCACTACCAGCAAGAGCATCATTATATGTGTTATCAAAAATAAATTGCCCATTAACAGAACCATCATAATAAATCCTCCCTCTAAATGCAGGATTATTCCCTAATAGTATTTCACCATTTGCGCCATTAAAAATATTTATGTTACCTGTAAATGTTGCCCCACTTAAAAGTGCATAAGGACTCAATGCAGCCGACGTGATAAATCCTGAAGGATTTGATGCATTATAAGGAGTAAAGCCTAGTGCAGTTGTTACTTGCGAACTTGTAATTGGGCCAGTGTAGGTTGGAAGGTCTGCACTTGCAAGAGTTGTACCGCTTGTTACCCTTCCTTTCGCATCAACAGAAACCTTGGTATATGTGCCTGCTGTAACACCACTATTTGCAAGTGTTACTGATATTGAAGTTGCACCAGAACCAGTAGCATCACCAGACAAAGTTATAGTTTGGTTCCCAGTAATGAATGACGGAGCATCTGTTATTTTACCCCACGCTAATGATGTAATCCAAGCAGGGTTTGCATAACTGCCATTGGTATAAACTCCATTTGTAACAGTTGCAGCATTCCCACCAATACTTAATGATGATGCAGTACCAGTTAACCCTGCACCGCTTCCGTTAAATTGTGTAGCTGTTACCGAACTGCTAAAAGTAGATGCACCTATAAACAAACTTGTTCCATCTACTTGCAGATTCCCACCAACCCTCCAATTATTCCAGATTGTACCGCTCCCATTTCCTTCAATTAATAATGCAGAAATAGGTGTTCCAGCCGTTCTTGTTCTAAAAATAAATCCACTACCAGCAAGAGCATCATTATATGTGTTATCAAAAATAAATTGCCCATTAACAGAACCATCATAATAAATCCTCCCTCTAAATGCAGGATTATTCCCTAATAGTATTTCACCATTTGCGCCATTAAAAATATTTATGTTACCTGTAAATGTTGCCCCACTTAAAAGTGCATAAGGACTCAATGCAGCCGACGTGATAAATCCTGAAGGATTTGATGCATTATAAGGAGTAAAGCCTAGTGCAGTTATAACCATGCTGCTATTGATGCCAGTAATGTAACCACTGTTGTTATTGAAGATGCTTATGTTTTGACCTGTTAATGCAGAAACAGCCCTTGCATTTGTGAAGTACAAATTGCTTCCTTCGCTAATATTTGTTGTGAGTAGGTTTACATTGCCTGTTTGTCCATTTACAGATTGAACTGGTGCATCTGGTGACAAAAGCAAAATCCAATGAGAAAGGTTAGATGCAGGCTGTGCAATTAGTCTGTAGTTTCTGTTCTGATCGGTTCGTACTGCTAATGCACCAATATTTGCACCACTAACTGCAAGCATTTCAGCTTGAGAAGCCACAACAAATGTTTGTCCTGTTTGTCCAAAATCAATTCGTGAAGCAGGAACTTTTCCACTCGCATCCAAATCGGCATAACCATTGGCAACACCTTTATTAGCTACGTTTTCAGCAGTATAGCCTAATTGTGTTTGGTACACTGGAATATTGAATACTCCAGTAGAACTGTTGTAAGATGCAGCTCCACCTGTTCCAGTAGTTGTAAGGCTTATTGATGTTCTTGCCTGTGACTGGTTAATGAAATTCAAATCGTTTGAAAATGCACTTAAAGCTGTTGGACGTCCAGTGATTTCTGTCCAACCAGGCACATAAGAAATTGGCCTATATAAGCCTGCATGATTTCCCCATCCAAAAGCTGCATCCCAATTAGAAATGTTAGTTGTTGAAATTGCTTTTATATGATTTGCAACTGTAGGATCTGTTTCTGTAAAAGATTGCAAAAACCTTGCATCTGCCTGAGCTTTGGTGTATCGTGCAGTTAAACTATCTCTCACATCGTTGCTTAGTGCATAGGTAGTGGAAAAATTGGCAGGTCTATTCAATATACTATCCCACCTTAAATTGTTTCTGCGCACCATGCTGTCGAGTGCCTCTCGCAATGCATTGTTATTGTATGGTGTTCCTGTTAAGTTTTGAAAGGGCAGTGTACCAACTGTAGCTGTAATCTGTCCAGGACTCCAAGATGTGCCATTCCAAATAAGGCCTTGCCCTGGTGTTGCACCTGCTTGTAAAAGTTTATTGGGTGCAAGGCTAATGAGCCAAGATGGATTCGAATAAGAACCGCCATTCCATAAAAAATTCCCTGCATTGAATTTGCGTGTTTGTCCGCTAATGGTTAAAGGCAACCATCCATTGTTTGGATTGGTGGTGTGCTCTGGTAATTCGCTTATGCGGACTTGTGCTGATGATGCTAGGGAAATGAATAAGAGTAGGAAAAGAAATATTCGTTTCATGGTGTAAAAATGAACGTTGATAGGTAGGAAGAAAAGGACAGATTAGGCTGGTAAAATCCTGCTTGCATCTCGTGCAGCATCGTAGATTGATTCTTTTTCTCTGAACTCTTCAATTATAATATCTGCCTTAATGTTTCGTGCCCAATTGTTTACATCTCTTCTGAATTCTTGCATTTCATTCACCAATCCTTGCAAGTCCACGTTCACCACATTGTTCTGCTGTGCTTCGTTTACTGGACTGTTGTTTTGTGTCATGATCCTGGGCATGTTTGGATTGATGCTTGGAGCTGCATTTCTAATCCATGGTGTTTGTTGTACTACTGCTCCTGATGCCCATGCTTCTCCACCGCCTAAGCTGTTGAGGGCACTGGTAATTTGTGCAGGTGTTCCGCTTACTGTGTACTGATTAGGATCTAACATGGTATTAGATGTCATAACAGCTTCTCCAACTTCTATTTCTACAGGAATACCTCCTTGCTCATGCTTTGCTCCACTCTTGAACCATTTACCTCTGCGGAGCTCCGGAAGGGAAGTTGTGGCTGCTGCTGCAACTAATAATGCAGAACGAATACTTTCTGCAATGATGGCTGGTAAGTTGAATGGTGGAAAAGCTGATGCTGCTGCTTTTGCAACTGCTGCAATACCGCTTAATGTAGCTTGAAAAACGTTGATGGCTTTCTCTCGCTTGGCTTGCTCTCTTGCAATCTTCCTTCTTTTTGCATCGGCTTCCTCTTCAATTTGTGCAACTTTTAAGTTGTATTGCTCTTGCGAAATGAGTTTGTTGTCTAACTGTTTTTGAAGCTTATTCTTACTTCTTTCAGCATCTCGCTCCTCCCTCTGTAATCTCTGTCTTTCTAGGTTTGAGATAATGGTATTAATTTTTCGCCACTCAGCAATTACATCATTTCCAAGTTTTTCCAATGCATCTATAAAGCTTTGCTGAGCATCAATGCGCATTTGCCTGTATTCTTCTTCAATCAGCAATTTTTCTTCCTCTGTAAGCTCTGTGTTTTCTAGCTCTAATGCTTTCATAGCATCAAGCATTTCTTTGTGTTTCCTAAGTCTTTCTATATCAAAGCCTCTAGTTGAAATAAATATTCTTTGAGCCTTGGCAGCATTATCCCTAAGCCCAATCATATACCTATTTATGGCATTTTCAATTTGCTTTTTTGCTTCTGAATTGTTTTCTTCTAACTCGGGTACAACAGGAATAACAAGTTTTGCCTCCATTTCTTTGGCTGAATCGTTGAGCTTTTTGATACCCTCTTTAATGAGTGAACCTCTTAACTCTTCAATTTTTTTCATGCCATTTTGAAGATCTTCTCTTGTTAAATTACCTCCTAAAACATCTTGCTTTAAACGAGTAGTTAATTCTTCTGCTTTCTTGTTGGCATCCTCAATAATTTTGGTGATTTTATTGCCGTCTGCCATTTTAAGCATACGATCAATTTCTTTTATTAGATCTGCATAGTCTTTTCTAGCTTTTTTAATATCATCGGTAGATGTTGTCTTTTTGTTTATGCTTTGAAGCTTTTCATTAAGCTGATCGATTTCACGTTTTGTTTTAATAAACTCTGGTGAATTGATGGTTAATTTTTTCAGCTGTTCTGTTAAAACTGATAATTCTGCTTCAATTCCACCAATGGTTTCTTTGTTATTAGGAATACCCTTTTTTAGGGTATCAACAAAGTCGCTATACATCGAAATTTTGGTTTTGAAGTTTGCTGCCAAACTTTTATTACCATTCATGTATGCAGATAAATACAACTCCTCTGTTGTTTTAATTTCTGCTTTGACTAGTTCAATAATTTTTTCGCGCCCTTTTTCATCTGTTTTTGCATATTGCTTTCTATAGTCCTCCAGTTGTAAAAGTTCGCGTCTCCTAAAAGCTTCATTTTGTTTGGCTATTTCTTGTGTTGCATGCTTTGCAATGGCAGATGATGTATCAAAATAAAATTCCATCTTCTCTGTAATTGTTACCAGAGCTTGTAAAAAACCACTTGCTGAGGTGGTGAAAATGTTAGAGAAATTTGTTTTAAGCCTGTCAACTTTATCTGCCATTGTATCTACTGTAGGACCAGCTTTTTCCATTTCTTCATTTACTACATTCATTGCAGCTTGTGCAAAATCTCCAGTTTTCTTTAGTTCATTTTGAATTCTAACTATGTTAATACCAAGGTTATCAAGAATCATTGGGCTTTTACGTGCAATACCTGTTACAATAGAATCTACCAAGTAATCAACGTTTTCGCCTGTGTCTCTAGCTCTTCTAGAAGCAAATTCTAAAAGAGTACCTAAAGTTTCTAATGGTATTTGGAAGTTGTTGGCTTGAACGGCTTTTTTCATTAGTTCAAGGTCTGTAACTGTTCCTTTTGTCGCTCTTCTTAGATTATCTAGCAAACCAGGTGAATCTAATTTGTCAAACGCAATTTTAACACCTTCTAACTGTAATGCAGATTGAAAAGCTAAACCAACAAGCTCTCGAAGCTTATCCGCAGCATTTGCTAAAAGGTTACCTGCAAACGATGCTAATCCTACTCCAAATGATGTTAATCCATTTTCTTTAGCTGCTGTAGGCGGCTTTATTGCAGCAGAACCTGTTCTAACTTCTTTAAGCCTGTCTGAATATTTTTGAATTTCATTGTTAATTTTTTTCCATTCCTCTGTAAAAGGAGTAAGGCTATTGCGTTGAGAAGTAAGAACTTGAATAGATTTAACTAACTCTTTTTGATTCAAAGCAGTTAAGCCTATCTCATTTTTTAGATCCTTAATTTTTGAATTTACTTCCGACAAGCGCAATGAAGCTGCTTTATATTCTTCTGTGCCTTTCTTCATTCCTTTAAGCTGATGGTTAATTTCAGCACTATTTCTTCTTAACTCATTGAGTTCATTTTTAGCTTGATTGGCACCAACTGTCACAATCAAGTTTACTTTATCGGTACGTACAGACATGAGAAAGCCGTAAGTTTTTTGTGTCTTACGGCTTTAAAATTGGTTATGAATAATGGGTACGAAAAGGACAGGTTAAAAAGTAAACCCCCAAATAAATGGGGGTTGGGGGGTGCCAATAGCACGCTCTGTCATCGCAGGGTTAGTTTACTATATCGCCTTTGGGCGTTACAAAAAAGGTATCTCCCCTTTTCATGAAGTTTATATTGAATAGTTCCGACATGTATTTTCTCATACTAATGTGTGAAGTGCTATTGTAGATGAATAAATCTATGAACTTGTACATAGTATTTTCTGTTTTTATGGCTTGAACCAAGTCGTAAACTCCATCTAAATCTTGTTGTGGCGGTAAGTCTAATTGGCTGGAATAGTACATTAATGAAATGGAATCTGCTTCCAAATAAGCCATTGTCAATAAAATTCTCTTGATGTTTGTTTGGTTTACTTGATTGCCTATTGTTTCGCAAAAAGCAATTATTTTACCTTCTCTTGCGTACACAACATAAAAATTACCATCCATTTCTGGTTCGCGGTACCAAGGCTCATGCATGGCTCTGCCATAACTTACAAAATCGTAATCTGTTTCGCCCCTAAAACTAGATTTGTACAATAAATCTGATGGTTCAGATAATTCCTGCCTTTTAATTTGTAAAAAGGTGGGTGTTGCTTGAGGTTGTTCGCCTCGTCTCCTTGTTGTTTTGTT
>ERZ1066133.605-NODE-605-length-14716-cov-7.788214_pt1 | contig 14716 bp, 14 predicted proteins | sample MGYA00382780_ERZ1066133 | MGnify/ENA primary metagenome ERZ1066133 (study PRJEB33369, sample SAMEA5778363) | biofilm metagenome | biome: Industrial cooling water; feature: Water cooling tower basin; material: Biofilm | place: United Arab Emirates | collected...
TGGCGTCGATGACGCGGGGGAGCTGGGCGATGGCGATGGCGCGGATGTGGATGGCTTGCGCGAGCTCGGTGTGAGCCAGAAGCAGGAGGCCGCGGTCGGAGGTGAGGAAGGCGCAGAGGGCGGGGAGCGTCACCTGGAACTCGTCGGCGCACATTTCGAGGGTGAAGTCGGGGCGCTGGAGGATCTCGAGCACCGCGGGGAGCTTCTCTTCGGGCGGGTCGAATGTGGAGCGCGGTTCGATGCGTGATTCCCCCGGCGCTCGCGTGAGGGCGAGCGGCGCGGGGATTGTCCCACGAGCGGCTGGGATGATTCAAGGGGGGAAGAGACGGAGAGACGAAGAGACGGAGAGACGGAGTGGAAAGGCTTGCGGTTTCGGGGGTTGTGATGCGGGGGTGGTGCGGCTTGAACTCGGGTCGCTTTGTTTCTGCGGGCTCCGAGATTCGCTGCGGTGGGCTACCGGGTGCGACCGCCGCGAACCGATGACGGAACCGAGATTACGCAGCGGTTGGCCATCGACTGGCTGGACGACGTGCTCGGAGCGGATGGCGTCGAAGCGGTCCGTGATGCCGCCGTAGCGGCGTTGGGTCCACTCCGACTCACGACCAGAACTTCCACCACGGTTTCTTCCTGGTAACGCCGGTGATTTCGTCCAATCGGGTCGAGATGGACAGATAGTGCGCGATCATCTCGGGGCGATCGCTGGCGATGTTCACGTCTCGCCCGAGTTGTGGGTCGTGACAGGTGAAGCCACGCGCGGTGAGCACGCCGACGCAGCGAGCGATCTTCTCGAACACAGCCTCGGCTGCCGAGCCGGTGTGCCAGTATGGGACCGAGATGGACACTTGGGCGTCGGAGATCAGAATCTGCAAGCCATCGCCCGGGCCGGGTTCCTGATTGAGTTCGATCGCACGATGGGAACGGCGTGCGTCGGCCACCGACGTGCCCTCCAAGCGGGCGATTTCTGCGAAGTCCTTTTTGAATGGCTCGAGTTCCGGGAGCACGGCGCGAAGGGCGGCGGCGATCTCGAGTTTCTGTGCTTCCACAGCGGGGTCGAGCGGCGCGGATTCTTCGGCGATCGTGAGTTGTTCGATGTACTCGTCGAACGGCACGCCCGCCGGGACCTTTGCAAAGTGCATGTCGTAACTCATGGGCACAATGTACCAAGCGTTTCTCGCTGGCTCCATGCCCGTGGGCACGCCACGACGCAGGCGGGGGCTCTTGCACCCCTTCAGGGTGCGGCCTTGGGATGGGACGCTACCGGGGGTGCCGCTGGCGCGGCGACCCCCGGCTGGGTTCTGGCAGCCCGTTGGGCTGGGGGAGTGGTGTGGGGGTTGGGTGAGTACGCGGCCGCCCACGATCAGCCGCTCATAGCCTCGGGTCATCTTGGCACATCGCTGCGTGGCCGGGTCAGCGGCCGGCCGGCGACTCCGGCTGTTGATAATCTCTGCCCATGGGGCAATCCAAGACGGTGACACAGGCGAGTTTCGACGTGCTGGTGCGTGAGCACTTGGTGCCGGTGTTCAAGCGATACGGCTTCAAGAAGTCGGCGCTGAACTGGTACATCCGGCGGGACGAGCAGCCCGGGGGTTGGGGGATCATCAACCTGCAGAAGTCGGCGTTCGGCAATCGCAACCACATCACGTTCACGTTCAACCTGGCGGTGATGCACGATCGCGAGCCGGAGCATGCATCGAAGCGGCGGTCGCACGCTTGCGCTGAGCAACAAACTCGGATTGGCCGGCTGCACCCATCGAATCTCGACACATGGTGGGACCTCAAGGAACCGAAGCCAGGGGGCAAAGAACTTCCTGATCAGGTCTTGGAGATTGCCGAAGAAGTCTGCCCGTTGCTGGAGCGGAAGGCGATTCCGTGGGTGCTCACGCGCTTGGCGGGGCCGCCGGTGGTTGGGTAGACTCGCCGCCAATGGCGAAAAGAAAAGGCAAGGCGGCGGGGATGGACGCGGAGTTGGCGGCTCGGTATCGAAGGCTCTCAGCGAGAGTGTCGCGGATTCTTCGTGAAGTTGAAGCGATCCGTCCGTCGCGGCTGCGTTTGAGTTGTGATCGTTGGGGGCACGGCCGCGTGATCGGAGATCTGACTTGGGCGGCGGAGAACTTGCACGTCATCGCGGAGCACCTGTGTGGGCGTGCGATGGAGGACGACATGGGATACTGGGTATCGCACGAGATCAGTCAATCGTGGACGGGTGTGACGCGATCACGCGTTCTGCACGCAGAGGAGACGGTGGTCGCTGCGAATCAAGCGGAGTTTGATGGGGTGCGGAAGGCGGCTCGGAGAAAGAAACGGGCGGGTGCGACGGAGTGATTGCCGGGTGCCGCGACGACGGACGGCTTTGGGGGCGGGGCCGTGATTGGGTGGGCGTGTGGCGGGGTTGCTGGAACGGGACCAGTGCCGCCCGATGAATAGGATGATCCCGAGACTACCGACATGCCGAGTGCGGACGATCATCGCGAGTTCGTGTGTACGCCGGATGCTCGCATTGGGCTGCGAACGGCTTTCCACACCGATGTTGAAGCGTTTGACATTCGCGCTGGCACTCGGATCTCGGTCACAAAGACGATCTTCTCATGGGGCGGCCGACGACTTGCGATCAGCGACGATGGGCGTCATTTCATCGCTGGCGGGTGGGAAAACAAGTTGGGAGGCGGGGTTGCGTGCTATGAAGTTGACAGCGGCAGACTCGTGTGGCACGAACGGCGATTGTCTCGAAGCCAGCGCCTGCGTTACGATCCGGTGTCCGACGGTTGGCTCGCCTCGCTTGACCGGGGCGGAACGCATGTTCTGAACCGCCTCGATGGACAAACCCTCCTCCGCATGCCGGGTGCAATACTGACGGCAGACGCGACGTCTCGGAGGTACTTCCTCGAGAGAAAGCGATGGATTGACGTCGTGAGTGCGTCCGATGGTGCCCGCCAGTTCAGAGTGCGTCCGCCCCGACTTTTCGAGTGGCGGCACCCGTCCGACTTTCCGCCCGGATTCCCCAGCGCAACCAGAGTCTCGACTTCGCCGCCGCCAGGTCGCGATTCACACGACTACGGATACTTCGGAGTCAAGCACGAGAGCCTGACGGCTCAACATCTGCTTGTTTCCGTCGCTTGCGGTCCGTTGCTGTGCTTTTCCGCAGCCGACTTCACGTTCCTGTGGCAACTCGAACCGGACCTTGGAGCGCACTTTCTACGAATAGGAGCGTCGCCTCGGATGGACATCGGATGGGCAGTCCATTGGTCGTTCTCGCATGGAGGCCCGACCGAACTGTGGACGTTCTCGCTCGATTCCGGCACGCTGCTCAACAGAACGGTCTTGCGAGAAGAAAAGGGTGCCTTCCATTGGGATGACGCAGTTTTTTGTGCGGACTGGTTGCTCTGTGGGGACGTTCGCATCGACTTGAGAACCATGGAGAGAGTCGCGCAGAAGTAAGCCGAGTCGTCGCGGCAAGTACCTCGTGACCGACATCGGGAACAGAATCCTGCACCCTGTCGGGGTGCGGAGATGAGAATGGCTTTTCCGGGGGTGCCGCTGGCGCGGCTACCCCCGGCTCTGTTCTTGCAGCCCGTTGGGCTGCCAAGGCATTCGAATCACGGTGCAGCGGTCACTCCAGGAAGTGAGTGCGCGGCTTTCCGTCATCGGGCGGGCCGACGCGGATGTCGCGTCCGTAGATCACGTCGGGCTCGGCATCGTCCTGCCATTTGCGGCCGTGATCCGCAACGACCTTTGCTCCCACCGCATGCGCGATCGTCTCCTCGCATCGATCGGGAAAAGCGTTGATCAGTTCGTAGGTTGCTATTTCGCCGAAGAAGTTGCGGCCACTCTCAATGTCGACATCCGACACGAACGCGATGTTGTCACCGCGATAACGGAGCATGTACCACACGGCAATGGCGCTGACGGGATGAAAGCAAGCGATCTCCTCGGCCTTGCAGCCACCGAGGTGCACCAGTACAACTTTCTCGCGCTTCGTGAAGTTGACGAGCGAGTACCACGCGCCCATGTTTATCCCCGCGCCGGCCCCAGCAACTGTTCCGCGTCCTGCAGCAGCTTGACGATATCGGCAAGAGCCAAGGCCGCCGTCGCACCGTCCACCACTCGGTGATCGCAGGCGAGGCTGAGGGGGAGCAGCTTGCCGACGCCGATCATGCCGTGGCGGACGACGACGCCGTCTTTGGCGCGGCCGACGGCGAGGATGCCGACTTCGGGGTAGTTGATCACCGGGGTGGCGAAGCGGCCGGCGTGGCTGCCGACGTTGCTGATGGTGAAGGTGCTGCCCATCAGGTTTTCGCGGGCGATGGTGCGGCTGCGGGCGCTCTCGGCGGTTTGGGTGATGGCGCGGCCGATCTCGAGGACGCCCAGGCGGTCGGCGTCGCGGACGACGGGGACCATGAGGCCGCTGTCGGTGTCGGTGGCGATGCCGAGGTGGACGCTGCGGTGCTGAATGATGAAGGCGTCGGCGGCGGGGTTCTGCGGGTCTTCCTCGACGGTGGCGTTGAGGGCGCGGAACTGGGATTGGTTGAGGACGCGGGCGACGGCGGCGGCGACGAAGGGGAGGAAGGAGACCTTCTCGCCGCTGGCGGCGGCGAGCTTCTTGCGGAGGGATTCGAGGGCGGTGACGTCGGCTTCATCCATGACGGTGAAGTGGACGGCCTGGTTGATGGACTGGCGGAGGCGGTTGGCGATGGTGCGACGCACGCCGCGGAAGGGGATGCGGATGTCGGCGTCGGGCGCGGAGGTGTCGTACTGGCGCGCGGGAGCGGCTTGGCGCGGGGCGGGGGCCGGAGCGGGCGCAGCGGGGCGCGGAGCGGGCGCGGGAGGGATGAACGACGGGGCGGCGTTGCGGCCAGGGGCTGAGGGCGCCGCGGTGGTCAAGGCAGAAGGCGAACCCTTCCCCCTGCCCCCTCCCTCGGGGAGGGGGGGAGTGCTGGTGGCGTTGCGGACGTCCTTTTCGGTGACGCGGCCGCCGATGCCGGTGCCGGTGATGGAGTCGATGTCGAGGCCGAGGTCGCGGGCGAGGCGGCGGACGGCGGGGGTGGCGAGGGCCTTGCCGGGGGCGGCGGACATGCCGGCGAGCTCGCCGCCCATCTTGCCGACGACGGTGCCGGCGTCTTCGCGTTCAGCGGAGGGTTCGGGGGCGTCGATGACGGCGGTTGAAGAGTGGGAAGGGGTGAGGGGTGCGGGGTGAGAGGAGGATGCGTGGGCGTGGGCGGACCCCTCGCTCACGCTCGGGGCTCGTTGGGAGCCGCTGGCCTGGTAGGTGACGAGGATGTTGCCGACCTTCAGGATCTCGCCTTCGTTGCCGTTGAGCGAGGCAATGGTGCCGGCGCGGGGCGAGGGGACTTCGACGAGGGCCTTGTCGGTTTCCATCTCGGCGAGGATGTCGTGCTCGGCGACGGTGTCGCCGACCTTGACGCGCCACTTGATGAGCTCGGCTTCGTGGACGCCCTCGCCGAGGTCTGGGAGGATGAATTCGTCGGGGTTCGTCGATTTGTGATGCGCCATGGGGGGAGGCTCTGAGAAAAGGGCCAAATGGCAAATAGCAAATGGCCAATCAAGGCAGGCGAAGACGGGAGCACACGGAGAAAGGCGAGCGGTGCATTCTACTTGAGGTTCAGTACGCCAGCGTTTGCGTGACGCTTTCGCTGATCCGCTTCGAGTCGGGCAGGTATTCGAGTTCGAGCTTGTAGTACGGCATCACCGTGTCGAAGCCGGCGACGCGCTGGACGGGGGCTTTGAGGTGCAGGAAGCAGTGTTCCTGGATCTGGGCGGAGAGCTCGGCGCCGAAGCCGCAGGTCTTGGGGGCTTCGTGGACGATGACGCAGCGGCCGGTCTTTTGGACGGACTGGATGATGGTGTCGGTGTCGATGGGGTAGATGGTGCGGAGGTCGATCAGTTCGATGGAGACGTCCTCGGGCATCTTGTCGATGGCGGCGAGGCACTCGAAGACGCTGGCGCCCCAGGTGACGAGCGTGAGGTCGGTTCCTTCGCTGACGACCTTGGCCTGGCCGATCGGGATGGTGTAGTCGCCTTCGGGGACTTCCTCGCGGAAGGAGCGGTAGACGCGCTTGGGCTCGAAGAAGACGACGGGGTCGGGGTCGCGGATGGCGGAGAGGAGCAGGCCCTTGGCGTCGTAGGGCGTGCTGGGCATGACGACCTTGAGGCCGGGGGTGTGGGCGTAGATGGCCTCGGGCGAGTCGGAGTGGAGCTCGGGGGCGTGGATGCCGCCGCCGACGGGGACGCGGACGGTGAGCGGGATGGTCACGGCGCCGCGGGTGCGGGTGCGGTAGCGGGCGGCGTGGTTGGTGAGCTGGTCGTAGGCGGGGCCGAGGAAGCCCTCGAACTGGATTTCGGGGATGGGACGCATGCCGGCCATGGCGAGGCCGATGGCGGTGCCCATGATGCCGGACTCGGCGAGGGGCGTGTCGATGACGCGGTCCTTGCCGAAGATCTTCTGGAGGCCTTCGGTGACGCGGAAGACGCCGCCGTTGTGCCCGACGTCCTCGCCGAGGAGAACGATGCGGGAGTCGCGGTGCATTTCCTGTTCGAGGCCTTCGTTGATGGCGTCAACGAGAGTCAGGCCTTTTTGCTTCATGACGTCGGTGCGGGGCATTTCGAGCTCCGGAAAGGGCAAATAGCAAATGGCAAATGGCTAAATCAAGGCACTTCGGTTCGGGGGCGGGGTTTCAGACCGTTCTTTCGAGTACGGGACACGATGGCTCCGCAGATGCTCTTGAGTTCTGCCGCCTCGGCCAGAAGCTGGTGGCTCTGATCGAGATCCAGCCACTTGCGGGTTTGGCACAACCTCAACCAGAAGCGGCACTCGTTCAGTTCCTTGATCACGATGCACAGGGTCTTGACGAAGTCGGCGCGGCTCATCGCTTCGTCTGCTTCGAAACTGTTGGCACCGACTGAACTTCCCGCGGCCGCGATCTGATCCGCGATTCGGCTGAAGCGACGCTCGCGGATCAGGTGTTCGGCAACGTCGACCATGGCGTTGCTGAACGCTTCGACTCGTGGCAGAAATGTCGGTTGCAACCGACCCATCAACGGCTCCGTTCTCGAGCATTTGGCTCTTTGCCATTTGCTATTTGACCATTTCCGCCTCGGCCGCGAGCCCGGTCTGGCTCGGATCCTGCCCGAGGCTGCTCGTTCGCATCGTGCGCTTCTGCTTCTCGAGCTCGGCGTTGAGCGTCTCGAAGGTGTAGTCGAAGATGTCGTCGGTGCTGGGCTTGGCGATGCCCTCGGCGGTCTTGACGACGTCGGCGACCTTGACCTTGGAGCGTTCCTGGAGGGCCTGCTCCTTGGACTCGTCCCAGAGGTTCTTCTTCTCGAGGTACTTGCGGAGGCGGATGATCGGGTCCTTGGCGATCCAGGCTTCGACTTCCTTGGGATCGCGGTAGCGGCGGGCGTCGTCGGCGGTGGTGTGATCGGCGAGGCGGTAGGTGACGGCCTCGATGAAGGAGGGGCCGCCGCCGCTGCGGGCGCGTTCGATGGCTTCCTTGGAGGCCTTGTAGACGGCGAGGAGGTCGTTGCCGTCGACGAGCACGCACGGCATGTCGTAGGCGAGGGCCTTCTGCGCGACGGTCTCGGAGTTCATCTGCGTTTCACGCGGCACGCTGATGGCCCACTGGTTGTTCTGGCAGATGAAGACGCACGGCACCTGGAAAACGCTGGCGAAGTTCATCGCCTCGTGAAAGTCGCCTTCGCTCGTCGCGCCGTCGCCGAAGTAGGTGAGGGCGACGCGCGGCTCTTTGCGCATCTTGAAGGCCCAGGCGATGCCGGTGGCGTGGAGCATCTGTGTGCCGATGGGGATGCAGAGCGGGAGCTGGCAGACGCCGGGCGGGATGTGGTTGCCGCGCTCGTCGCCCATCCAGTGGAGGAGGACGTAGTGCATGGGCAGGCCGTGCATGAAGAGGGCGGCGTTCTCGCGGTAGCAGGGGACGAGGAAGTCCTGCCCCTTCTTGGCGGCGTAGGCGGTGCCGATGGCGGCGGCTTCCTGGCCCTTGTTCTGCGGGTAGGTGCCCATGCGGCCGGAGCGCTGGAGCTTGAAGGCGATCTCGTCGAGCTGGCGGCACTCGACCATGAACTGGTAGAGGGCGAGGATCTCTTGATCGTCGAGCAAGCCGCGGGCGAGGGCGGGATCGACCTCGCCGTGCTCGTCCATGACTTGGATGTATTCGATCTGGGCGGAGTAAGCGGTCTTCTTGGGCATCGGTTCGCTCCTATCACGAGGATAGGAGAGAATCGGGGATCAGGCAGGGTTCTCGGCCGCTCGCGGACTCGCCGCCCGGACGGGCGTCGGCGAAGGCGGCTTCAGAAGCCAAATGCCAGTTACCCCGAGGAAAAGAAGACCCGCGTTTCTGAGCAGGCTGTCGAAGAGCGTCGATCCGCCAATGCGGCCGAGGCAGCCGCAGGGGGCGCGCGAACCGAGGGCGTAGGAAAGGACGAGGTAGCCAGAAAAGAGACCGACGACTGCGAGGACGGTGAGCAGCGCGGCTCGCATGCGGACGCGGAACAGAAGCCACAGCGCCAGCACCGTTTCGGTAGCGAGAACGGCGCGTGCGACGATGAGCGCCGCAGAGGGTGGAACAACCTGCTGATCAGCGATGTTGGCGGCAAACGCGTGAACACCTGGGAGAACACCGGAGGCGGTGACGCGATCGGTTGTCGCCTTGGACGCAACAGCGTTAAGAAAGACGCCTGCGAGCAGCACGCAGATAACCTCGACCATAAGTGTGCGATGGCGATGGTTCATGCACGACGCCAGTACTTGAAGCCAACGAGCAGGAGCGTGAACGCGGTCAGAGAGCCGACAATCCAATACGACCAGCGGGCGCGGGCGGTGTTGCCGGTGAGGTCGCCAGCGATGCGGGCCGCAAGTTCTTTGTCGTTGTACTTCTTCTTGCCGTCGGGGGCGTAGATGTCGCCGTTTGGCTCGCGGCGATCCATTGTGGCCTTGATCTGGCGAGTGGAGAGGGCGTCTTCGACGAGTTGGGGCGAGCGAGAGAACGTCGCTAATACGAACTCTTGCTCAGACCGCCGAGTCTCACTGCCGTTGCTGCGACTCGTTCGCAGCTTTCGTTTCGTCGGAACGCGGACACCGTCTCGATTCTCGTAGTCCGCAAAAAGATACACGACCTCCGCGACGGCGGAGGGCTGGCCTTCAGACTTGGTGACACACCGGATAGCCCTCAAGTCACCAGCATCGTCCCAAGCGAGAGACCGACCGAGCATCTCGCTTGAGTAAGTTAAGTAGCCGGAAATCGGCTCGATTCCAGATGCGAAGTCCGACTGAGCCCGAAGCAGCGAAATCCATACAGGCAGGTGCGGCCAAGGACACTCCGACGTAACAGTCGGCCAAGAATCTGGCGAAAGCGTCGGAGGGGGAGCCGCCATTAGCTGGTAGCTCCCTGGAATAACGGACACGAACTCCTCAGGTGTCCACCAACTTCCAGAACTCGGGGTGTAAATCGACGACCCTTTCGAAGCGGCTTCGGAGTATAAGACCGCGTAACGTCCATCAGCTGCCGCAGCACATTCTGTCTGGACACCGTTCGTCTTGTCAATCCAAGTAAACTTGCAGTGTAATAGTTCTTTCACGACGAGATGGCTGTCATCGCCGCTGACGGCTGCGACACAGAATGCCGCAACGTACACCTGAACAAGCACGCCTAAACAGTGCGATTTCATGCCCAGCATGTCCAGATGCAGTCGGGCATGCACGCCTGGATGTTTGCAGTACAAGAAACCGTTGACGGGATGACAGGCGTGCCGTTCACGCATAGTCCCGCGGCATTTCTGGCACCGTTAATGTACTCGCGGCATGTAAAGGCAAGAGCCGGGACGATCGGTCCAGCCGGCTGCAAGGACGTGTAAACACTGGTCGCACCGCAGAGCACGGTCACCGGGCACTCGGCGTACCAAGTACATCCAGTGAACTCTCTTTGATAAGTCGCAACCCATGTCGGTGTATAGCACTGCACAAAGGCAGGCGCTTCGCATCCCGGCGTCGGCATGTGGTCGTCCGCGGCGACCCACGCTCCTCCAGCGACGATCACGACGGCTGCGCTGCGACGGACAAAGCGTCCCACCAACTGCTTCGTGCTCGACATCGGATGCTCCTTGTTCATTCGTGGCAACTTGGCGAATTGCTCAAGATTCCGTTGTAGCATAACCGACGGGGGGGGGGGTACCCTGTCAACACGGAAATGGAGGGTGTGGGTAACTTTCTCAAGATTGTCGAGCGATGCGAAGGGCCTTCACCATCATCGATCTGCTGATCACGATCTCGATCACCGGGATCGTGATGACGCTCACGCTCCCAGCGATGCAAGCGGCACGCTGGAAAGGACTTGAGATCAAGTGCCTGAGCAACATGCGGCAGACCGGAGTGGTCTTGTTTGCATACGCCGCTGCGAATAAGGACCACATCCCCTTTCAGGGATGGGAACCTCGAACGATTCACATACAGGGTCTTCCCCCTATTCGCATGGGGCATCCGACTGGTAACAGCATCATGACTGGGCGTTGGTCATTTCTGTTCCCAGAAGAGTGGTCGGGACAGGCTCGCTGGAATCCCGGACTGCAGTGCCCCAAGCAACCGCGGTATGACCCGGACTCGCCATTCACGACCGGTGCGTTGCGGTGGGAGCATGAGCGTCCGACACCGACGTACGAATTCAGCTTTGCCTTGTACAACCGCGCGGACACGATGGGTGCTGGCAACACGCCTGCGGACTTTCGCATCGGGCCGAACAAGATTTCGGACGCCACGTTTCCCTCTGCGAAGGTGTATCTGTTCGAGTTCCCGGCGTTCTGTATGAGCGACCCCGTGGCACGGTCGCTGGCACTCGACATCGGACGATCCACAACGCCTCGGACTTCGATTATGACGATGGACGGCGCGGTGCGCCGCTTCGCAGCCAAGGACGCGATCGACTATCCCGAGCGCGGCGAAACCTATTCCACGGTGAATGGAATCTGGGGGCGAGACATTCCCTAAGTCGCGAGCGAGGGCTACCTAGCCCCCGCCCCCACCGTTGGGCTGCCGGGGAACTGCTTGATGCCGTCTTGTTTCAGCGTGCGGCCGGTGCCCTTGGCGATTGGCGACTTCTCGGGGATGGAGTACTCGCTGTTGGGCATGGTGTCGGCGTGCTTGATGGCGGCGGCGGCGGCCTTGAGCATGCTCTGGTCGGCGTTGTCGTAGAGCGAGCGGATGTTCTGGGCGAACTCCTGCTCGACCATGTCGAAGAAGTAGAAGGCGGCGGCCTTGTCGCGGTCGAACTCGGCGCCCTCGCCGCCGCGGCGGAGGTCCTGGTCGAGCTTGCTGAGCGTGCAGGCGAAGGCGTGGATCCACATCGCGTTGTCGGCGAGGCGGGCCTGGACGCACTGCCGAGTGATGATGGCTTCCTCGTAGTGCTTGCTGGCGCGCTTGAACTGGTGGCTGTGCTCGCAGATGAGCCACGCGAGGCGCTCGGCCTGGGCCTGGAGCGAGGCGTGGACCTTGGGCGCGGCGGGGCGGTTGCGGCGCACGCCGCCGAAGATCTCGATGCCCAGCGGAATGGCGGCGCGAACGAGCTTGAAGTTGGTGGAGTTCTTGAGGATGCGGCCGATGTTGGCGCCGAGGCCTTCGTCCTTGTTCCAGCCCAGTGCGTTCTTGACGCTGAGCATGTTCTCGGCGAGCTGCTTGCCGCCGTAGGCGAAGATGAAGGACTGCATGACCTCGTTGGCGCCTTCGACGATGAGGTTGATGCGGGAGTCGCGGAAGACGCGCTCGACCTCGTTCTCGGTCATGTAGGACTCGCCGCCCATGATCTGCATGCCGCAGTTGGTGACGCGCCAGCCCATTTCGGAACAGAAGACCTTGCAGATGGCGGTCTCAAGCATGATGTCCTCGTCATGCCGGTCGAGCATGCCGGTGGTCATGTAGAGGACGCTGTCCATGGCGTAATCGAGGGCGGCCATGGTGGCGAGGTTCTTCTGAACGAGTTCGAAGTCGGAGAGCGGGCGCTGGAACTGGTAGCGGGTGCGGGACCACTTGGTGGCCTGATCGCGGACCTTGCGGGCGCCGCCGAGCATGCCGGCGGAGAGGGTGCAGCGGCCGTAGTTGAGGCAGGTGAGCGCGATGTTGAGGCCGCGGCCTTCCTGACCGAGGAGGTTCCACTTGGGGACCTTGACGTTGTGGAAGCGGATGCGGGCCTGCCAGGTGCCGCGGATGCCGCACTTGCTGCGGTTCTTCTGGTAGATCTCGACGCCTTCCATGTCGGGGTGGCAGACGAGGGCGGTGACCTTTTCTTCTTCCTTGCCGGTCTTGGGGTTGACGATCTTCTGCTTCGCCATCACGGTGAAGAGGCCGGAGATGGCGCCGCTGGTGGCCCACTTCTTTTCACCGTTGAGGATGTAGTGCTCGCCGTCGGGGGTCTTCTCGCAGCGGGTTTCCTGGCCGCCGGCGTCGCAGCCGACGTTGGGCTCGCTTAGACAGAAAGCCGAGACCCAGTCCTTGGCGAGGTGCGGGAGCCACTTGGCCTTCTGCTCGGTATTGCCGAAGAGCATGACGGCTTTGCAGCCGATCGACTGGTGCGCCGAGACGAGCACGGCGGTCGAGCCGCAGGAGTGGCCGATGCGCTCAAGCACGCGGTTGTACGAGGTAATGCCGAGCCCGAGGCCGCCGAACTCCTTGGGGATGGTCATGCCCATCACGCCGAGCTCGAAGAGACGATCGATGACCCAGCGCGGGATCTCTTGCTCTTGGTCGATGGTGATCGCGGGGTGCTCGTTGCGTAGGTAGTCGTCGAGGCGCGCGAGGAGCTGATCGCACTCGGCGGTTTCCTTCGCGTCCTGCACCGGATAGGGGAAGACGAGATCGGTGCGCAGATTGCCCCAGAACATGTTCTTGACGAAGCCGAGCTTGGTGGGCTCGGGGCCGAGCAGTGCTTCTGCATCCTCGATGAGTTTGCGGTCCTTGTCGGACATCTTCATCGATTTCAGGTCGGCCATGTGCTGGTGCTCCGAAGTGTGGTTGTACCGCGAGCGCGGGACGCTGCTTCGATGCCGCGTATCGACAATGATCGCGCGGCCTCATCCCCCCACTCTGCCCGAATGAGGGACTATGCCATTCTTTCCCTGTTCTTGTCGCCGGGAAACCCCCGACGGATGCGATTTCACGATCGGGAGGTTCACCGACCCGATGGCTCTCGGACGGCTTGCGGCCGCTTACTTGGACTTGGCGAAAAAGGCGGCAAGAGCGGTCTTGGCGGCCGGGGTGTGGCGGAGCTGGACGAGGTAGCGGCGTTCGACGGCGAGGGCGGCCTGGTAGCCCTCGGTGAGGCCGGCGTGCAGGGCGTCGAAGACGGCGTGGGTCTGGTCGCTGACGGTCAGCTCGGCCCGGAGCGTGTTGAGGGCGGCGAGGGTCTTGTTGGCCTGGGCGGGATCCTGCTGCCAGGGCTCGACCTCGCCCTTGTGCTTGGGATAGCCGTCCTTGGCGGCTTGGACGAGCCAGCGCTTGGCGGTGGGAAGGAGCTCGGCCTGCGAGGGGGCGATGGCGGTGAAGAGGCCGGATGCCGCGGCCTCGTCGTAGAGCATGGGCTTGCCGAGGATGGTGCGCTGGATGGCGGCCGACGGGTCTGACTCCCACGCCGGCAGGAGGTTGGTCCCGCCCCAGCCGGGGCAGAGGCCGAGGCCGGCTTCGGGGAGGCCGACGGGGTAGGGCTTGCCGGGGTTGCCGTCGCGGGGTGCCGGGGGCGCGGCGACCATGGCGTCGCAGTGCATGGGGAGCTCGAGCCCGCCGCCGAGGGCGGCGCCGTTGATGGCGGCGACGGTCGGGCAGTGCAATGTGCCGAGCATGCAGAAGACGCGCGAGCCGTATTCGAGGTAGCGGTGGAGCTGATCGTCGGAAGCCTCTGAAATGGTTTTCAGGTCGGCCCCGGCGACGAAGACTCGCTCGCTGGCGCTGGCGAGGACGAGGCCGCGGCAGTCGCGGGGGATGGACTTGAGCGTGGCTTCGAGGCGCTGGATGAGCTCGAGGTCGAGGACGACCACGGGCTTGCCGGGCTGCTCGAGCTTGATGGTGAGGATGCCGGGGAAGTCGGTGGCGGAGATGAAGGGGAAGGGGGTAGCCATGGGGGAAAGAGGGGAAGAGACGAAGAGACGGAGAGACGAAGAGACGGAGAGACGAAGTGAAAGACAGGATACCGGAAGCGACTAGCTGCTGAGCTTGGCGCGGAGGCGGGCTTGGGCGTCGGGGGTGCTGAGGACGTCGGCGGAGAGTTGGGCGGCGCGGAGGACGAGGGCTTCGTTGAGTGAGTCGTCGAGCTCGTTCAGGAGCTTCTTGGTGGCGGCTTGGGCGAGCGGGCCGCCGGTGGCGAGGCGGGTGGTGATCTCCTCGGTCGTCTTGTCGAGTTCCGCGGCGGAGGCACAGACGGTGTCGATCATGCCGATGTCAAACGCTTGCTGACCGGACATCAGGCCGCCGGAGAGCAGGACCTTGCGAGCACGGCCGGAGCCGACCTTGCGGACGAGCCACGGGGCGACGACGGCGGGGCAGACGCCGAGATCGACTTCGGGGAAGCCGACTTTGGCGTCGGCGTGCGTGATGGCGAGATCGCAGACGCAGGCGAGGCCGCAGCCGCCGCCGATGGCGGCGCCGTTGACTTTGGCGACGACGACGGCGGGGAGCTTACGGATCTTGATGGTGAGCTTGGCGAGGGTGGAG
>ERZ1066133.616-NODE-616-length-14450-cov-12.759500_pt1 | contig 14450 bp, 10 predicted proteins | sample MGYA00382780_ERZ1066133 | MGnify/ENA primary metagenome ERZ1066133 (study PRJEB33369, sample SAMEA5778363) | biofilm metagenome | biome: Industrial cooling water; feature: Water cooling tower basin; material: Biofilm | place: United Arab Emirates | collected...
GTGGCGTGTCCTTCCCCCTCGTTGGGGGTTTGTGGTGTCGTGTCGTAACGAGCACAATATCTCCACGTCGCTCGGGGCCTGAGAGAGGCCTCGGCAGACGTGCCGAGGCGCAACACCATCCGCTTCGCGTGGCCACACCACGCTTAGCCACCAAAGGTGTGCGCCTCTAGACGAGGAGAACTACCGTGCGAATGTATTTGCAGAAATCGGCAATCCGTGGAATGCACGGGGGCGGGCCACGTCCAGATTTATCCCTAGCCACTGCGTGCCGAACGCGGATCTCAGGGGGCGGAACGATCCACGAGCCGTCATGGAGCTCGATGGAACGCGACTGAGTCAATTGCTGGTCTGGTGATCCCGGCACCGGCACGTCGATGCACGGGCAAGATGCCTCGTCGCTCTGCGTAGCTGCGGCCTGAACTGTTGAGTCGACTTCACCGCTCCGTTCACAGCCACGGCAATTCCCGTCAGCTGCCTCGACCTCAATGCTTACGCAACCGTCTGCCTCGATGCAGACGACGAAGCCCTGCACAGGGGCCAACCCGGTCAGGACCACCAGCGCAAGGCACAGCCAAGCGATGAGGCGATGGCAAAGTGATAGCATAGCTTCGAGTAGGGTAAGGACTTCGACCGGCATGGAGCAAGCACTTGAGTGTCTGCCGGGCTCCGGTCTTGCACCGGAGACTCGAGCCGAGATTGACCCTGGGGATGGGCGGACGCCAGGCTCAAGGGTCTGGGTTTGCTGGGAAAGGTCGGGGGCGGGGTCGCACTTCATCGAGGGGGGAGCCGTGGTGAGGCCGCTGTCGCGAAGTCAGCACGCATTGATCCGCGGGCACTCCCGGCGCGAGCTGGGGCGCGGGGAAAGAGACTGCGGGGCAGATGAAGTCGGCGGGAGCGCCGCGGCCACCTCGGGATTTGGCCCATGCGGAGTGAACGGCGGCAGCTCGCAGGGGCGCCGGGTGCGTTAGCGGCCGGACGCGAGCCGCCTGCACAGGGCCTGGCAGGGGGGCTTGCGGCCGCGTTGTTGCGCCCGTCCTCGATGCCGGCCGCCTGAAACCTGCCGAACCTGGCCTGGGCCACCGGTTCGAGCGATTCGGGGGGTCCGTGCCTCGGTGCTAGCGGTCCGCCAGGGATAGCGGCGGGGCGGCGTCGGGCGCTGGGCCCGGGGCTGGGCGGACTTTCGGGCGCGCCGAGGCGAACAAAGGCCGAACCCCGGTTGCGCCGGCGGGGGGCCTGGGCGCTCGAGCGGGGGGGCCGCGGCCCTGGGGAGGCCTGCGGGGCGGGAGGAGAGCAGAATGGTCCGGCGTCAAAGCGGGGAGCCGGCCCCCCCGGGAGCTGTTCCGCGATGGAGTGGGGCCGGGGTGGGAAGACGCCGACGGTTGGGGCGTCCCTGGGGCACGATGGGTTTGTTCGCCATGAGCCACGCCCCCGAGGAGCCGACTGCGGCGGACGAGGATGTCCGGCTGGTCTCCGCCACCTTGGCGGGGGACCAGGCGGCGTTCGCCGAGCTGGTGCGGCGCTATCAGGAGCGCCTGTTCGGGTTGGTGCGCGGCTACACGCGCAGCACGGCCGAGATCGAGGATGTGGTCCAGGAGACCTTCCTCAAGGCCTACTCGAAGCTCGCCAGCTACCGGGCCGAGTCTTCGTTCTCCACCTGGCTCTGCCGCATCGCCGTCAACACCGCCCTGGATCAGCTCAAGCGCCGCGGCCGCTCGCCCCTGGTCGAGAACCCGGGCGCGGATTGGAACCTCGAGGAGCCCTCCGAGGCCACCCCGGGGCCGCCGCCCCCCGATGCGCGCCTCGAGCGCGCCGAGCTGCAGCAGATCACCGAAGCCGTGCTCGAAACGCTGCCCGAGCCCTTCCGCTCGGTGCTGGTGCTGCGCGAATTCGAAGAGCTGTCCTACCTCGAGATCGCCGAGCTGCTCGATATCTCGATCGGCACGGTCGAATCGCGATTGTTCCGCGCCCGCGCCCGCTTCAAGGAAGCCTTGGCGGAGATCCAGCCCGAGCTGTTCCGCGATCTGTCCGGACCCGCTCCCGACGGGCCGCGCAAGCGCCGCCGCCTGGGCGGCTCCGGTCCCGCCGCGGGCCGTCCCTTCCAAGATTGACCCTTTCGTCCACCTGCGCCCCAGCGGCCCGGCGTTCCCGCGGGCCACGCGGGGCGCCCGCGAGGAATGCCGATGACCCGACCCGAACGACCCGAGCTGCCGCTGGCCTGCGCCCGCGCCCGCGCGCTGCTCAACCGCTACGGCGACGGCGAGCTCGAAGAGAGCTTGGCTGCTCCCCTGCGCGGGCACCTGCTGGAGTGCCCCGATTGCCGCGCCATGTTCGCGGCCGAGCGGAACCTGCGCCGCTGGATCGTCAGGCCGGAGGCCCCCGCGGTCCCCGCCGGTTTTGCCGAGCGCGTCGCCGCCCTGGCCTTTGCCGGCGCGGTCCCCGGCGCCCGCCCGCAGCCGGCCCCGTCCAACGAGCCGGCCCTGCGGCTGGTGCTGTGGCTGACCGCCGCTGCCGCCGCCGCCCTGCTGCTGTTGGCCTTGGCGCTCGGCAGCCTGGGACGACCCGGGGGTGAAGAACTGGTGGCCGAGCCCCTGCCCGAGGTCCTGCAGCAGCTGGACCAGATCGAGCGGGAGTTTCAGGCGTCGCCCGCTTGGAGCCCCCGATGAGCCCGGCGCCGCGGCTCGAGCGCTGGATCGTGACCCTGGCCCTGGTCAGCGCCCTGGCCGGGTTCGCGGCGGGCCGCCTGAGCGCGCGCCTGAGCGCCGAGCCCCTGCCCAGCGCGGGAGCCTTCGGCGAGTTTCGGCGCGCCTTCGAAGCCGAGTTCCAGCTCAGCCCCGACCGGCGGCGAGCCCTGGCCTCCGTGCTCGACGCTTACCAAGGCCACCTGGAGACGCTCCAGGCGCGCGGCTTGGCCGCCCTCGGCCCCGAGCTCGCACGCCTGAACCAGTCGCTGACGGAAATCCTGCGCAATCGGGTCCTGCCCGAGTCCGAGCGCGAGCGTTTCGATCAGCTCTGCCGGGTCCGCTCGCCGGCCTGGCCCGCCGGCTGAAGTCCCGGCAGCGGTCCCCGCTCGACCCGGCGCGCACCCGGCGCGCCCCCGCTGGGACCGCGACCGCCTTCGGCCGCCCCAGCGCCCTTCCCCAGCTCCCCTTCGCCTCCGGCCCAGGTCCTCCCGGACCGCCTCCGGATCCCGTTCGGCCGATCGGCTAACGTATCGGTCCGACCTCCGCCCGCCCGCTCGACCCCTCCAGCACGCCATGTCCCGTACCACCGGCCTGCGCCTCGGCACCAGGCGCTTCGAGATCGTGGCGCTCGAGGGCAGCGCCAAGAAGCCCAAGCTGCGCGGCTTGGCCGCCGGCCGCAGCGCCGAGGCCTCCGCCGGCCTGCAAGGTCAGAAGGAAGCCCTGGCGGAGCTGGTCAAGGCCCAGCGCAAAGCTCTGGAGGCCGAGGAGATCGCGCTCTCGATCGACGGCGGTCTGGGCATCTACCGCCACCTGTCCCTGCCCTTCGCCGAGCGCGAGAAGATCGAGGAGGTGATCCGCTTCGAGGTGGAGAGCAAGATCCCCCAGGCGGACATCGAGAACCTGGTGGTGGACTTTTTCATCACCGAGGCCACGCCGGTCGAATCGCACCTCTTGGTGACCGCGGTGCCGAGCCCGGCCCTGCGCGAGCGCATCGAGCTGGCCGCCGGCGTCGGACTCGAGCCGGTCGAAGCCGAGCTCGAGACCGCTTCGCTGTTCCATGCGGCCGAGTTCGTCGGCGCGCTGACCGCCGGTGCCGCGCAGCTGCTGGTGCACCTCGGCGAGCGCACCACCTCGATCGTGGTCGCCTCCGACGGCCGCCTGCGCAGCATGCGCGCCCTGCACCTCGCCATCGAAGCCGAGGCCGGCGAGCCGCCGGCGGCTGGCGAGGCCGGTGCCGAGGCCCCGGCCGCCGCCGCCCCGATCCACCCCGGCCAGCTGCTGCCGCGCCTGCACAAGGAATTCCTGCGCACCCTGACCTCGGCCGACAGCGGGGTGCCCTTCGATCGCATCTGGGTCTGCGGGCTGGTGCCGCCGGGCCTGGTCGGCAGCCGGGTCGGCGAGGTCGAAGTGGCCTTGCTCGACCCCCTGGCGAGCATCGGGCGCGAGGACTTGCCGGCCGCGGAGCGGGCGCGCTACGCCCTGGCCTTCGGCGCCGCCTGGGGCCGCATGGGCAGCGCCCAGCTGCGCCCGCACCTGCGCCGCGACGAGCTGGCCTACGCCGGCACCTTCGAGCGCCTCGAGCTGCCCCTGGGTGTCCTGGGCCTGCTGCTGCTGACGCTGCTGTTCTCGCGCTACATCATCGTGCGCAAGCAGATCGAGCCGCGCAGCCAGGATGTGGCCCTGTGGATGGAGTGCGTGCGCAACTACACCGTCGGGCGCCCGGAGGAGGGCAGCCCCGGCTACCTGACCGACCCGCCCAAGCAGCTGGTCTCGATGCTGAAGGAAATCGCGACCGGCAAGCGCAATGTCGATCAGACCCCCCTGGAGCAGTTCGACTCGATCAAGAGCTTCCTCGACAGCGAGATCCGCCGCTACAAGACCCTGTTGGGGACGGGCGACAGCTCGACCCAGCCCCAGTCGGCCCTGACCGCGGTGAATCTGGTCTTCGACGTCATGTCGGGACTGGGCGAGGACCGCATCGGGCGCATCGCCGTGCGCAAGCTGGACGCCAAGTGGGTGCGCGCCGCGGGCGGCGATCGCGATCCGGAGCACATCGCCGTGCGGCTCGACCTGTCGTTCTTCGAGGACGACGACGTCAAGGCCACCAACCACTACAACACCTTGATGAAGGCCTTCGAAGGCGAGCCCTGGTGCCTGGGCGTCTCGCGCCAGGGCCTCGAGCCCTTCAACGGCGAATACCGCGGCCTGTCGGTGCCCGGGGTCGAGGTCAAGGTCGACGTCTCTAAGTCCCCGGCGCTGCGCTCCGAACAGGCCGCCGCCGAAAGCCCCGAGAGCCCCGCCCGCGGCTGAGGTCCGACCATGAGCTTCTTCGAACACCTGACCCTGTCGCGCGGCATCATCCTGGGCAGCTTCCTGGGTTCGGCTGTGGTCGGCTGGCTGCTCTATCGCGAGCAGCAGCGCCTGGCGGACCTGCAGGCCGCCGTGGACGAGGCCCGGAACCGCGTGCCGCTGCTGGTCAACAAGGCCCAGGAGCTCGAAGGCCTGATGAAGGCCACGTCGCGCGAGGACTTCGGTTCCTCCGTGCAGGACTTGGAGAGCTACATCACGGCGCGGGCCAAGGACCCCAAGGTCAACCTGGGCCAGGTCGAGATCGGCAAGCCGAGCGAGCAGGTGATCCAGTCTGCCCGCGCCGGTGCGCCCGGCGTGCGCGACCTCGTCTACCGCGTCAATCCCGCGAGCTCCGGCAAAGGCGAGTTCTCGCGCGGCGAGATCTCCAACTTCATCTATCTGCTCGAGCAGGACAGCCGTCGGGTCAAGGTCACCGGCCTGACCATGACGCCCACCGACAAGGGGGCCAAGGTCGATCGGTTGCTCAGCGACCGCTGGAAGTACGACATCGAATTGCGCGTGCGCGAGAAGTTCGAGGCCCCCAAGGCCAACTGAGCCGCGGCGCGCCTCCGTGACCCTCCCGCCCAGCCCGGGGGCCAGCCCGGCTCCGCAGCCTGGTCCGAGCGCGAGCGGCTGGACCGGCGGTCAGTACAGCCTGGGGCGGGCGGCGCTGGCGGCGGCGCTGACGCTGCACTTCTGGGCCACTTGGATCGCGGCCCGGACCGCCCTCGAAGGGGCCACGGCCGCCGCTCTGGCGGTCCTGAGCGCTTGCCTGCTGCTCGGTTTCGGCGGCCGGCCCCTGGTGTGGGTCACGGCCTTCAGCCTGGGCGCCGCCGCGGCCAGCGGGACCTACCCGCACCTCCAGTTCAGCGCCTATGCCCTGGCCGCGCTGTTGCTGCATGCGGCCACCCCGCCGGCTCCCTTCGGCAGCTACGGGGCCTTCGGGCGCATCGATCCGGCCGCCGGCTGGCGTTTTCCTGAGTGGGTCGGTCGTCTGGCCTGGCTGCTTGTGGGCCTCGAATGCGCCCTGCGCGCCGGCCTCGAACTGGCCGATCCAGCCTGGCGCTCCGGGCAGGCGCTCTCGGCCCTGCTCGAGGGGCCGGCGGCGCGCAGCGCCCTGGCGCAGCGCCTGGCCGGGCTGGGACCCGGGTTTCTGGCGGCCTTGGCCTGGTCGGCCGCCCTGCTCAAGCTGGCCTTCGCGGTCGCGGCGGTGAGCGGACGCTGGCGGGCGCCAGCCTTCGCCCTGCTGCTGGGCGCCAGCCTGCTGGCCCTGGCCCTGCTCGAGTTCACCAGCGAGGGCTTGGGGCGCCTGTTGCTGTTGCCCTTCGTTTTCCGACCGGCCTGGATCCCGCCGCGCGCCGCCCCGCGGCCCGAGCTGTTGTTCTACGACGGGGCCTGCGGCCTGTGCCACCGCGCGGTGCGCTTCCTGCTGGCCGAGGACGATCAGGGCCGAGCCCTGCGGTTTGCACCGCTGCTGGGCGAGCGCTTTCGCGAGGTGGTGCCCGCGGAGCTGCAGGCCGCCCTGCCCGACTCGCTCGTGTTGGTGACCCACGAGGGGGAAGCGCTCGACAAGAGCCGCGCTGTGCTCTACGCCTTGGCGCGCCTGGGCGGCCTGTGGCGCCTGCTGTCCTGGTGCGGGCAGGCGCTGCCCGTGGCCCTCGCCGATCCGCTGTACGACGCCATCGCGCGCATCCGCCACCGCCTGTTCGAGACGCCCGAGGAGGCCTGTCCGCTGCTGCCGCCCCACCTGCGCGGTCGCTTCGACCCCTGATCGGCGCAGCGCCTGGGAGGCGCTCCGCCGCCGGCCCGCTTGGTCGCGGCCCATCGGAATGCCCCGCGCCGCCGCCGCCGCGGGGCCGGGCGGGGCCGGGCGCCGCAGCGCTGCCGCGGGCCCTCGCAGACTGGGAAAAAATCGGCGCGCAGCGCCGATCCCGGGCTGCGCGGCCGGCGGACGCCCGAAGGCATGCTGACAGGTCGTGATGGCGGCTCGGGCGCAGCCCGAGTCGATTTTTTCTCAACCTGTCAGCGCGTGCGCGGCTCCTGGGCCGAGCGCGGCAGGATCAGGCGCGATCCGCGGTTGAAGGTCAGGTAGGCCACGGCCCACTTGAACAGCACGATCAGGCGGTTGGCGAAGCCCACCAGGTACATCAGGTGCACCAGCAGCCACAGCCACCAGGCGAACAGGCCGCCGAAGCGGGCGCGGCCGAGCTGGGCCACGGCTTCCTTGCGTCCGATGGTGGCCAGCTGGCCCTTGTCGCGGTAGCGGAAGTTGGGCCGGCGTCGGCCGCTCAGCAGCGCGCTGAGGTCCTGGGCCACGAAGCGCCCGGCCTGCATCGCCGCCGGAGCCACGCCGGGCATCAGCGCCGGCGCCGGGGCCGCGGCGCCGGGCGTCGGCGGCGCCGCCGCGGGGTCCGCGGGCAACTCGTAGCGGCACAGGTCGCCGATGACGCGCACCTCCGGATGGCCCGGCAGGCTGAAGTCGGGCAGCACCGGCAGGCGGCCGGCGCGGTCGGTGGCCAGGCCGGCGGCTTCCGCCAGGCGGCGCCCGAACTCGCTGCCGCGCACCCCGGCGGCCCACAGGTGGGTGGCGCAGGGGATCGTGGTGCGCTGGGCGCCGCGCTGCAGACTGACGCTGACCGCGTCCAGGCCCACCACCTGGGTGCCGAGCCAGACCTCCACTCCCAGGGCCTCCAGGGCCTTGAGGGCGTGGGCGGAGAGCCGCTCCGGGAAGGTCGAGAGCAGGCGCGCCTGGCCCTCGACCAGCAGCACCCGCGTCTCGCTGGTGTCGATGTCGCGGAAATCGTGCCGCAGCGTGTCGCGCGCCAGCTCGGCCACCGCGCCCGCCAGCTCGACCCCGGTCGGGCCGCCGCCCACGATCGTGAAGGTCAGCAGCCGCTGCCGCTCGGCGGGATCGCGGCTCAGCTCGGCGTGCTCGAAGGCGGTCAGGATGCGCCGCCGCATCTCGGTGGCATCGCGCAGGGTCTTGAGCCCGGGGGCGTGCTCGCCCCAACCCTCGTTACCGAAGTAGTGGTGCGTGGCGCCCGTGGCCACGATCAGGGTGTCGTAGGGATACCAGGCGCCCTCGACCTGCAGGCGCCGGCCCGCGAGGTCGACGTTTTCGATCTCGCCCAGGATCACGCGGGCGTTCGGCTGGCGGCGCAGCACCCAGCGCAGGGGGGCAGCGATGTCGGCCGGCGCCAGGCCGCCGATCGCGACCTGGTACAGCAGGGGCTGGAACAGGTGGTAGTTCTGCCGATCGATGACCGTGACCTCGACCGGCGCACCGGCCAGGGAGCGCGCCGCATACAGGCCGCCGAAGCCGCCGCCCGCGATCAGCACCCGATGGGGTTGGGGGGACACGCTGTTCACCGTGGGCTGTGCCTGGGGAGGGGACCCGGGGTCCCGGGAGGGGTGCCGCCGCCAAGCGCTGTGCGGCCGCGCGGACCCGGGGCTCGAGCACCGAATCGGAGCGCAGCAGGGTACGGCTTCGAGCCGCGGCCACGAAAGCGCCGCCGGCCGCCTGGGGCGCCTGCGATCCGCTCGGACCCACCCTCCAGCCCCTGCGCTCGTTGCTGGCGGCAGCCGCGCACAGCGTTGCCGCGCCCGTGGGCCCGCCCCTCGGCATTCGCGGGCGCGGGGCTCCCCTGGGCGTCGGCGGGGCGGCCGGGACCGACCGCCCCGGAAGGCCGCCGCGGCCGTGGAGGCGCGCTGGCCCTCGCCCCGCTTCTGACCCCCCTGGCTGCGCGCGGCCGGCAGCCCCGCGCTCGGCGCAGGCCCGCCGCGGACAGGTCGCGGATCCGCACGGCCCCCGCGCTGAAATCGCGCGCAGCCCATTCCCTCCCGACCCCCCCGGGCGGCAGCCCGGGGGCGGCCTGGCTCGCGGGCGACCGGGGCCCCGTTCGGCGCCATCCGCCGGGTTGGCCCCTGTGCTAGGGCGCAGCCCGAGTCGATTTTTTTCTCAACCCGCCACAGCCTGGGAAAGAATCGGCGCGCAGGGACGATCCCAGGCTGTGTCGCCGGCGGACGCCGGCCAAAAAGGCACCTGACGGGTTGGTATCGCGGCTCGGGCGCAGCCCGAGTCGATTTTCTCTCAACCCGGTCAGATCGTTTTTCTCAACCCTTCAGATCTCGGCCCCGGCCAGGATCCGCCGGCCGCTCTGGTGCTCGCGGGCCCAGGCGCCGAGCAGCCGCGCTTCATGCGCCGGATCGAGCCCCCGCGGAGCGGCCGCGCTGGGAAGGCGTCGTTGCAGCCCGCGCTGCGTGTCGAGCAGCGTGGCCGCCAGCGGGCGGTGGTTGAGCCCGGCCTCGCGGGCCCGGCGCGCGTCGAGCTGCTGCCGTGCCCCCGGCTGGCCTTCGGGGCGCCACAGGGGCAGGTCGCCGGGGCTGATCCGGGCTTCCTCCTCGAGCCAGGATCCATCCGCCCACACCGGGCGCGCCCGGTTGGCGGTCAGTTCCACGCAGGCGCCGATCACCTCGCCCAGGCTGGTGCTCGGCCAAGGGGCGCCCAGCTCGAGGCGCCCGCTGCACTCCCGTTCGATGCCCCGCCACAGGAAGGCGGCCAGATCGCGCACCTCGAGCCATTGCACCCCCTGGCCCGCGGGCGCGGGGCAGAGCAACTCCCCGCCGCGCTGCGCTCGGGCCAGCCACCAAGCGAAGGGGTTCGCGGCATCGGCGGGTGCGATCAGCTGCGGCGTGCGCAGGCACCAGGCGCGCGCACCGAAGGTTCGCTCGATCCGCGCAGCGCTGGGGTCCGCGTCGGGAGCCGGCCCCTGGTCCTCGGCGGCCGCGGCGTCGCAGGACAGGCGCACGTAGCGGCCCAGCCGCTCCGCCAGCCCCGCTTCCCAATCCTGCGCCGCCTGCGCCGGCGTGCGCTGGTCGATGCAAACATCGAAAGCGCGGCCGTGGACCTCCCTGACGGTCGGATACAACGCCGGGCCGGGTCGTTCCGGCGCGCCTGCGCGCGTCGAGCGCTTTAGCGCCGCGTCGATCCAGGTGACCCGTCCGCCGCGCGCCTCGGCGAGGAGTGCGAGTTCATCCGCTAAACAACCCGTGCCGCCGAGGATCAGGATCTCCATGCCCGCAACTTAGCCAGTTCTTTTTATTTGGGGGGGACAAGCCTTTTTGAGACAAGTGCTGGCCGCACCGCCAGCGAGGCACTCTTGGGGCCCGAAGGGCCCCCAGCCTCCCCGTAACTTCGCGGCAGCAGCCGCCATCGTCGCTGCGTATCGCGGCGGTAAAGGCGGCGCCCGGCCGCCTCTGGCCAGCACCCGACCCGCAGCGACCCCCAGGGCGGCGACTCGTCAGTCCACGTGAGCGTTCGAGCGCCTGTCGAGATCTTCGTTGAGACAGCTCGCTGCGCTCGCAGCCGCGAGCGGCGCGCGGATTCGCCCCCGCCGCTGGTTGCGATCCCGGGGCCCTGAACGCTGCGCGGCCGCGCGCACCGGCGCTCCTGTCGTCGCCCGAGCGCGCTGCGCGCCGAGGCCCGCCGGAGCGCGCCGGGCGCGGCCCAGCGCTCCCCGGGCCTGGGCGCAGCTCGCCGCGGTTTCGGCCGGTGTCGAGCCGCGGACGGGGCCGCGGTGGGGGGTGGCCTGCGCTGTCCGCGCCCGCTGACCGCGGGCCGCCGCAGCGCCCCGATCGATGCCCGTGGGGCGCGGAGCAGGTTTCCGTGAGGCCGACGGGCGGATCCACCGGCGCCGTCCCCTGCGCCCCGGGCGCGCGGGGAGCGCTCGCCGCCGCTCAGCGCCGCGCGGCCGCGAGCACCTGGCGCTTGGGAAGCTGCTGGTGGTGCTCCTGGATCGTGCGCACGCCGAAGTCACCGCGCGCCATGGCGGACAGGGCGCTGACCACCGCGCTGATCCCGGCCAGGGTGGTGATCACGGGCACGTGGGCCTGCACGGCGGCGCTGCGGATCTCGCCGTCGTCGGCGCGGGTTTGGCGGCCCGAGGGCGTGTTCAGCACCAGGTCGAGCTCCCGGTTCTTGATCATGTCGACGATGTGCGGGCGGCCTTCGTGGACCTTGTTGACGCGCTGGACCGGCACGCCGTTCATCATCAGCGCGCGGTAGGTGCCGTCCGTGGCGAACAGCTCGTAGCCCAGGGCGGCCAGTTGCCGCGCTTCGGGCAGGATCGCGCGCTTGTCGGAGGACTTGACCGTGATCAGCACGCGCCCGCTCTTCTTGAGCTTCATGCCTGCGGCCATGAAGGCCTTGAGGAAGGCGAAGCCCAGCTCCTTGTCGATGCCCATCACCTCGCCGGTGGAGCGCATCTCCGGAGACAGACGGAAATCGCAGCCCGGGAAGCGGTTGTGGGGGAACACCGGCGCCTTGACCGAGAAGTACGGCGGCACGACCTCCTCGGTGAAGCCGAGCTCTTCCAGGGTCTTGCCGCACATGACCTTGGCGGCCAGCTTGGCCAGGGGCACGCCGATGGCCTTGGAGACGAACGGGACCGTGCGCGAGGCGCGCGGGTTGACCTCCAACACGTAGACCTTGTCGTCCTTGACGGCGAACTGGACGTTCATCAGGCCGATCACGCCCAGCTCCATGGCCATGGCCTTGGTCGCGGCGGCGATCTCCGCTTGCAGGCCTTGGCTGAGCGTGTGCGGCGGCAGCACGCAGGTCGAGTCGCCGGAGTGCACGCCGGCTTCTTCGATGTGCTCCATGATGCCGCCGATGACCACGCGCCGCCCGTCGCAGATCGCGTCGACGTCGACCTCGATCGCGTCGGCCAGGTACTTGTCCACCAGGATCGGGTGGTCGGGCGAAGCGGCCACGGCCTGCTCGATGAAGCTCTCCAGGCTCTCGTCGTCGTAGACGATCGCCATGGCGCGGCCGCCCAGGACGTAGGATGGCCGCACCAGCACGGGATAGCCGATCTTGCGCGCGATCTGGAACGCCTCGGCGGGCGTCTTGGCGATGCCGTTCTCGGGCTGTCGCAGACCCAGCTTGCCGAGCATCTCGGCGAACAACTGGCGGTCCTCGGCGCGGTCGATCGAGGCGACCGAGGTGCCGATCAGCGGCGCGCCCGCCCGCGCCAGCCCGCCGGCCAGGTTGAGGGGCGTCTGGCCGCCGAACTGCACGATGATGCCCCGCGGGCGGATGGCCTCGACGACGTGCATGACGTCCTCGTGGGTCAGCGGCTCGAAGAACAGGTGGTCCGAGGTGTCGAAGTCGGTCGAGACGGTCTCGGGGTTGCTGTTGACCATCACCGACTCGAGTCCCAGCTCGCGCGCGGCGAAGGCCGCGTGCACGCAGCAGTAGTCGAATTCGATGCCCTGCCCGATGCGGTTCGGGCCGCCGCCCAGGATCATGATCTTGTCGACCTGTCCGGAGCGCGTCTCGGTCTCGTCCTCGTAGGTCGAGTAGTAGTAGGGGGTGACGGCAGCGAACTCTGCCGCGCAGGTGTCGACCAGCTTGAACACCGGCTCGATGCCGAGGTGCTTGCGCAGGGCGCGCACCTGCTCCGGTTGCTGCCCGCTGGCCTTGGCGAGCTGGCGGTCGGAATAGCCCATGCGCTTGGCTTCGCGCAGCAGCTCGCCGTCGAGCTGAGCGCCGCGCAGGTCCGATTCAAAATCGACCAGCTCGCGCATGTGCTCGAGGAACCAGGGATCGATCTTGCAGGCTTCATGCACGCGGGCCACATCCCAGCCAGCGCGGAAGGCGGCCGCCACGGCCAGCAGGCGCTTGTCGTTGGGCACCCGCAGCGAGCGTGCGATCGCGTCGTGGTCCGGCTTGAGCCCGCTCAGGTCGTCGGCCTTCTGGAAGCCCAGACCGGAAAGTCCGGTCTCCAGCCCGCGCAGCGCCTTCTGCAGGGACTCCTTGAAGGTGCGCCCGATCGCCATGACCTCGCCCACGCTCTTCATCGAGGTCGTCAGGGTCGTGTCGGCCCCGGGGAACTTCTCGAAGGCGAAGCGCGGGATCTTGGTCACCACGTAGTCGATCGTCGGCTCGAAACAGGCCGGCGTCTCCTTGGTGATGTCGTTCTGGATCTCATCCAAGGTATAGCCCACCGCCAGTTTCGCGGCGAACTTCGCGATCGGGAAGCCGGTGGCTTTGGAGGCCAGGGCCGAGCTGCGCGAGACGCGCGGATTCATCTCGATCACGATCATGCGCCCGTCCTTGGGGTTGATCGCGAATTGGCAATTCGAGCCACCGCACTCGATGCCGATCTCGCGCATGATCGTGATCGAAGCGTTGCGCATGCGCTGGTACTCGCGGTCGGTGAGGGTCTGCGCCGGCGCCACCGTGATCGAGTCCCCCGTGTGCACGCCCATCGGATCGACATTCTCGATCGAGCAGATGATGACGACGTTGTCGGCGGTGTCGCGCATCACCTCCATTTCGTATTCCTTCCAGCCCCCCAGGAACTCCTCGACCAGCACCTCGTTGTTCATCGACAGCGACAGGCCGCGCGAGACGATGGTCTCGAATTCCTCGACGTTGTAGGCGATGCCGCCCCCGGTGCCGCCCAGGGTGAACGCCGGGCGGATCACGATCGGGAAGCCCAGTTCGGCCAGCACCGCGCGTGCGTCCTCGAGGCTGTGGGCCACGCCCGAGCGGGCGCTCTCCAGGCCGCAGTTGGTCATCGCCGTGCGGAACAGGTCGCGGTCCTCGGCCTTGCGGATCACGTCGGCGCGCGCTCCGATCATCTCGACGCCCAGCTCCTCGAGCACCCCCGAGTCGTACAGCGCCAGGGCCGTGTTGAGGCCGGTCTGGCCCCCGAGCGTCGGCAGCAGCGCGTCCGGCCGTTCCTTGCGCAGGATCTTGGCCACCGTGTCGGGCGTGATCGGCTCGATGTAGACCGCGTCCGCCGTGTCGGGGTCGGTCATGATCGTGGCCGGGTTCGAGTTGACCAGGATCACGCGGTAGCCCTCCTCGCGCAGGGCTTTGCAGGCCTGGGTGCCCGAGTAGTCGAACTCGCAGGCCTGGCCGATGATGATCGGACCGGAACCGATGATCAGGATCGAGCGGATGTCCGTGCGCTTGGGCATCTCAGGCGGGGCCGGGGACGGCGGGGGGCTGGCGGAGGGGGGGGGGCCGGGATGCCCCCTGGAGGGGGCCCGGGGCCTGGGTGCCAGGCGGTGGATGGACGTGGGGCCGGCGCGGGCTGCCCGTGGGCAGAAAAAAAGCCGCGCTCCCGGGGGGGAGGACGGCCTTCCGCGGGCGGGCTGCTGGAGCAGGCCCGCGCGAGGCGGCCTATTGAACCAAAGCCCGGGGGCGCTGTCGATGCCGCCGCGGGGCGCCGCGGCCGGGACCCCGCGGGCGGCGGGCCCAGGGCCCTTCCTGCGGCCCGGTCGCAGCCCCGCGCCCCGGCCGAGGGTCGGGGCGCCGCGCGCCGCGCGCCCGGGCGGAACCGGCGAGCCGGGGCTGGGACCGCCGCGGACGGCGGCGGGCGCGCTCGCCCGGCCCCAGCGGCGCCCTGC
>ERZ1066133.619-NODE-619-length-14422-cov-7.842486_pt1 | contig 14422 bp, 8 predicted proteins | sample MGYA00382780_ERZ1066133 | MGnify/ENA primary metagenome ERZ1066133 (study PRJEB33369, sample SAMEA5778363) | biofilm metagenome | biome: Industrial cooling water; feature: Water cooling tower basin; material: Biofilm | place: United Arab Emirates | collected...
TATCAACAGCTATCAAATACCACCTACCCTGTGCTTCTTTCAAAGCAAGTGGATGTACAACCCTACTCGTAGCAATATCGTCCTGAAACTTCGTGTATTCAAAAGAAAGAATTCTTTTCTCGTTGATGGCATACAGCAAGCCAGTGAAGTGTTCTACCCCTTTTGATTTTCTTTTTTCCAATAAAACAACCTGCTCAAATCCAACAGAACTCTGAACAGCGTGCATCATTTGAAAAGATTCAATCAAGCGCTGTGCGGTTTGCTTCTCTTCAGGTTTCTCATATATATAATAACGTTTATCGCCCTTCTGCTCATTTTTAATATCATACCCAAACATGGTGTAGATTTCTTTGATATCTCGCTGAAACGTTCTTTGAGATATACGCAAATCCATGTCATTGATATCAGACATTTTTTCTAGAAAACTAGCAATATCCTGGAAACTTGCTGGTCCTTTTTCTAAACGATTGATGATATAACCGTATCTAATTAAATAGTTTTGCTTGGGCATAATGGGTATTAGATATAATTAGTGAATAATATTATTAAGGTACATATTTCAGCTTAAAAAGAGATAGGATACACTTCTATAAATTTAGTTTGTACCACCATATTCATCGTAACGGATGGCCGCAAACCCAATCTGCTGCACTTTATCTTTAATCATACCCTCCTCTTTACAAAATTGGATGATCTGGGAAAACTTTAATGTATGGTTGTACAATAATTCATCGATTTCAATTTTCCTGATAACATTATCAATCTGTCCACCCGTAAAATCAAAAGAACCGGCAAGAATGGAACATTCTTGGCTTGTAAGCGCAGGCATCTTTGTCTTCCATATTTCCGCTTTCGCATCAACATTGGGCTGTTCGAAATGAATCTTAAATAGAAATCTTCTTTCAAATGCCTTGTCCAAATTATTGACCAAATTGGTGGTGGCTATCAGTATACCTTCAAAACGCTCCAATTCTTCTAATAAAATATTTTGAATCCTGTTTTCTGTTTGAGACACATCCGATAGACTGAGTTCCTTTCTCATAGAGAAAATTGCATCGGCTTCATTAAAAAATAAAATCGGAGCAAGATCGAAGGATTTCGATAGCATCCTATATTCCTTAAATATTTTCTTAATGAGTTTTTCGCTCTCGCCAAACCACAGCGATCTGGATTTGCTGATATCTACTTTATAGATGAGTCGATTTGTAGCTTTTGCTATTTGATAAACCGACTCTGTTTTACCAGTACCCGGCTGTCCATAAAATAAAGCTGCAAATCCTTTTATCATTCCCTTACTCAACAGCTTCTCTTGCGCCTGTTTAAATTGATCCTCTTGAAGCAAGGACTGAAAAAAATGAAGCTGCTCTGCTTGTTTATCTTTAAATATTAGTTTTCTGATTGGAAATTGACTAGGATATAAAATGTAATCTTGCTTTTTTATTGCATCTACTGGATCTCTTAAAAGTACTTTACAATCATACAGAATGGCTTCTGCTTTTTCAGTTAAGCACATCCTTGCATCATCAAAAAAAGCCGCTTCCTCAATTTCAACCCAACCATTTTTTACTAAAGCATACTCACCCGATATGAATATTTGTTTCATTCGCTTTCTATCTTCATCTTTTCCATGAGAAGCGCCAAATATGCTTCTTACCGGGAATGACTGAATGCCTTTCAAATACAATGAAGTAAGCTGTATAAAAACCAGTTTTTGATTGATTGTAAATCCAAGTCCATCTAATCGTCTAATAAACTCAAAATGCTGATAAGAAGCTTCTATTTCATTAAATATTTCAAATAGTTCTTCTTCAACCATATTTTCCTCATTCACTTCTAATATGAAATCGTACACCTTACTTAACAATGAATAAATATCATTGAAAGCATCATATAAGGGTAAAACATCCGGAAATTCTTCTGAACGAAGGATAATCTGTAAAACAGGCGCATGTATATAATATTCCACATACTGATAATACTCAGTCACGAACCTGGATCTTCTACTTGTATTAACTTTTCGGAGGATGCGCCTTTTACAAAGCTGCTCAACATGTTCGTTATACAGTAGTAACTTGGTAGAAGAACAACGAAAATGGCTAGCCAACCTATCATAAGAAGCCCGGTAATCGCTACAGCTGAAAGAAAGTATATTAGCAATGAAGAAGGCCTCCATTTTAGACACCTTAAAGTAATGTGCTAAAACATCCAAGTGTTGATCAATCTCTTCAAAAAACTCGGGCTTCAGATGACTATCATATGACTTATCATATATATCGCCAGCAGTTTGCAAAATTCTTTCCTTGATTGAACGCGACATGTTTTAAGAAATTGATTCAATATCAAAAGAAAGGAGATTGGCTGCCATTATGTGTCGCTGATGCATCCTTTATTTTATATGCATCATCATTTTTCACTGTGAAAGAGATAAACATTTACTTGACTGATACGCTACTCTTTAATTTCTGAAAAATCTTCACCATTGCTAAAGTATCCAGTTTACAATATGCAAGAAGTTGTTCGCGCTTCGCTTCTATCTCATCTGTTGAATAATTCTCATTAGTTAAAGCAGGAAACGTATTCATAGCATCAGTTCCATTTTTTATGCCTTCGAGTTGATTATAATCTAAGTCGGGGTCATTTGGAAAAAGTGCTGGCAGAACCAGTTTTATGCTGTAGCTTCCTTCCATGGCGTCAGTTTCGTAATGCTTTTTACGAAAAGGAATCATTAGATCAAGCATACTGTTTCTAATTTTATTCAATTTGCCAGCACGATTTTTGAAACCATCTGTTTTTTTAGCAAAAGATGCTAATTCCTTTAAGCGTGTTTTTTCAAATGTCATATTGTAAGCCACAACACAAGCATCTTTAGGAATATCAGTACACAATTGTTTGATTAAACCAATTCTTGGATCACTATCAGGATAACCCAGGTATTCTTTATGCTCAAGAGCACCGTCTTCATGCAAAATATGAAATGAATATTGAAAGGGTGTTTGTCCCCAGGGTTTCAAACCATTGTACTGAGGTATTGGAGTCATGTATGTTTCAAAATCTAAAAAATAAATTGGGTATCTAAAATTTTGTAGGAAATCAGCTATCTCACTTTTGTCTATATTTTCAAACTCTTCAACTTCCAATTCTTCGACAACTTCAAAATTCCTATGACAATAGGTATAATAAGGGCACTGTCCACCATAGACATATTTTTCACAGTGACTACCAACTTCAATTTCTGGTTCATTTTTTTGCGTAGATAATTGTTGTAATACCTGAAATCTATTGATAATATCAGGATTCATTTTAATAACCCTGTCGGTTATATCATTCAGAATAAATAGCTGCTGTAAATCTAAGTCGCCCCAACGTTCATATTTCTTATTGAAGTGCATTAGATATGCGCGCTTAATATTCAAACCAGCATTTCTAAGTACATGATATTGAAAAGCGATATCATCATAGTGATAATCTTTTGGAGTATTTACACTTTTGACTTCAATCAAATCATACCCATCACCAACTTTCCGTAAAATATCAACACTGCAACAAATACCATTTGTCAGAAAAGTAGCTTCCGCAATTATTTTTGTATTCTTTTTTAAAAGCTCCTGAGTTTTTGAAAGCTTTTTTGAATACTCTTCATAGGGAAAGTCAACCAGTTCGTATTTACCAAAATATGCTCGAGCAAGCTCGCCTACAGAACTGCCAAAGTCCATCTGAGCGATTTGACTTTCAGTTTCCGCTTCCTTTTCTTCAATATGATGGATGTTTAGCCAAAATATTTTGGGGCAACTTTTGCTTTCGACAAACTTCGATTTTGAAATGTTCATTTGACTGTAATTTGAATAATTGAATTACTTAGCTACAATTTTTATTATTGCTGAGACAAATCTAAAAACATAGGGCGCCAAAATATGTCGCCCTAGAATGAATACTATGGTAGGAGTAAAATTTTGTGTTCTACAAGGAATGGGATTACTTAATTCGGGGAACGCGAATAGATAACTAGTAAACTTTAGCGAAATATGCTTTTTATTTATTATTGAAAAATTAGCATTAGCTTAAACAATAGCACATCTATCGACAACTTTTTAGCAATAAGTTTCGCTTTTCTAAAAATTTATTATCCTAATTAAATCTTCTACTAATATTTTCGAATCGTCTCCTATTAGGGCTACAACTTTTCATAGTTAGCGCGAGTTTGTAACTCGTACTTCAATTTCACTGTTAAAGCTAGTTTTCAACTCGTGCTACATTTTCATACTAACGAGAGTTTTCAACTCACACTAACTTCATAAATACTATAAATTTTCTAAATCGTTTAAATCCTTTGACCGTCCTGCTTGTTGTTTAGTTGCCACGAGATCATTTTTATGAATCACCCTAATTTTTAAACCCTCATCTTCAAAAAAGATGGCCCTATTATAAATTTCTTGAAAGTCAAATCCTTCTAATTTAATCATTAAATCAATTGCTACAGGAGGAATACCAAATGTAAAAACATCCCAAACTGGATGATGGAGAAAATTTTCTTTAGTCATATCAAAGACGGGCATACCAAAATCCTCAAAAGCAAGCTTAATTCTCAAGTAATTCTCTTCAGACCGCTCAACCCAAAGATCCATATCACCTGTTGTTCTTGGATAACCATGAAGAATTACTGAGTATCCACCCACTAGTATATATTTAACATCATGAGCATTAAGTGATTCAATAAAATCTTTAAAATCTTGATTGAAAATATTGCTCATCAGCTTGAGAAAGATTTTGCTGAAAAGATAGTCTTATTCATCCTAGGAGGATTCTTTACATGATAGTTATATGCAACACTATTTAGATATGCAGCAACCTGCATACGTTCTTTCCAGCTTAGCTTTTTATAATACTCAACATGATTTGAAGCCTCTTGGACTGTTTGACCTTTAAAAGCAGATCTATCTAATTTAAAACTTTCCATTATCGAATTTACTAATTTAATTCAAAGCTATCGCGAGTTTGTAACTCGTGCTACATTTTCCCATCTATGACGAATCTGCAACTCGTGTTACAACCTAAACACTTTTACAGCTATAGCTCGATCAATTAATTTTTGAATTTTTTGCTGAACCTATGAATTGGTTCATTACAAATCTTTCTAAAAATAAAAAGGGCTACAACCCGCTTGATATGGATTGTAGCCCGTAAAATATATTAGCAGTTTACTGCTTTATAAATGTTGCACTTCCAATTCGTTTGGTTGCTGTGCTATTCAACACCTGTACAATATAAGTTCCAGGAGGAAGACTGCTCACATCAAGCCTTGTTGTTTGACCACCAGAAAATGCTACAACTTCTCTTTGTGTTTTTACAAGTGCACCGTTGTTGGTGTAAACATTTATTATAACATGGCTGGTATTGCCCGGCGTATAACTCACATTGGCATAGCTCGTCGCAGGATTGGGATGAACTGTTAATGGTAATTCAGGAAGAGAATTGGCAGTTGTTACTCCTGCAGCATTCACTACAATTACCTGCGGATTGGTTGTTGCGTTATCAGACGAACTGAATGTTGTAAATCCTGAACCAGAATTGGTAATTGGTACATAAGTAGCCAAAGCATATGCTTTCGCAGGATCAACAAATCTGTTCGGATGGGGATTCCTGTATTCCAGATACACCTTAAATATGTACGAGTCTGGTGGATTCGAGATTGCAAATTGAGGTAAAGCATTCAGTGGCGTATTCGGTGGTAGTACATAATCCCACTGGTTGATTACTGTATTGTTGGGGGTTAATATCTGCACAACATATCTTCTCTCAAAAGCTAAAAGGCTTCCGAATGCAATGGTACTTGTATCTCTAATAATATATGTATCAGAACCTGTTGGAAGTACTCTGGGTATTACCCTAAGTGCTATGGCTGCATGTGGTGCTGCATAAACAGGAATACGCATGGTGCTAATTGTATCTACATTACCATTATTGTTCCTTACCCTAAAATTGATGGTTGCAGTGTCGTTGGGGAATGCAGTTGAATAAGTATAATTAGTCAACTGTGTAATCACATTCGGAGTAGAACTGTTTGTAACAACAGGAGTACCTTCACCTAAATTTAAATGGGAGGTGAGTGATATGTTTACATATTCATTGATGGATCCTACTGCAGTTATATGATACATAGGTCTGCCTGTTGTAGGTTCAAAACCATTAAACACTGAGGCCAAGTGTACAATAGAAGGCTGAACTAGGCTATTAAAAGTTTTTGTTGTAGTGACCGAACAGCCGGAAGATGAACTCACCCTTAATTGTATAGTCTGATTAACACCGCCTGTAACTCGTGTAAACTGGAACGGGGTGGTATGGTTTCCAAAAATAGGATCCAAACCAGGCACTGCATTTGTGTTCCATCTGTAGGAGTAATTTCCTGCTGGAGGGGTTGTAGTTATTTGGGCCGTTATTTGAGGTCTTTCAAAAGGTGCTCTTGGCGCTTCTGTAATGGTAAAATCCGGTGAACCTAAATCAATAATGTTGATGTAATGAGTAAAACTATCAGTACATCCTTCTAAGGATCTTACCGTAAGCTTGACAGGGAACAATCCGTTTTCACGGAAAATAATCCTTGGATTAACGAATGTATCGTTGCCTTCTCTGTAGGTCAAATTGGTTGTGCCAAAATTCCACCTGTATAACATTTGTCCGCGCTGAATACTGGAATTGCTGATATACTGAAAATCATGTCCTCCTCCAGGTGTTCCCCCGTTGTTACAAATTTGAATAGTATCGTTAGCAACAATATTTTGTAATGCAGTATTTAAATACAGAACATATCCAACCTTCGGTGTAGGAAAAACAGTAATGGTTCTCGAGAAAAAATACTTGATTCCATTTTCGTCAGTACCTACAAGTGTCACTTGATAATCACCACTGTTTGTGTATGACTTAGTTGGATTTGAAGCTGTAGTAGAATCTCCATCGCCTAAAAACCATTTAAAAGTAAAATTACCCTGTGTGGTATTGGTAAATTCAAAACTATTTCCATCTAAACAATGACTATTTCTATTAACGGTAAATGAAAGAGGATTTGTAGCTGGAGGAGCAGGATTCGATCCGCCACCTGGAGGATTAGAACCTCCGCCACTTGGGGGATTATTAGACCCTCCGCCACCTCCAGAAGGTGGAGCTGCAGCTACGGGGATACTAAGGATAACACTGCTAGAACAGCCAGCAGCACTAACTCCGGATAACATAACTGGAAAGCTACCTTCTGTTGCAAAAATTTTATTGACATTGCTTCCAGTGGCTGAAGTACCATCGCCGAAATCCCAAGTATGTGAGGCTATATGTCCAGATGAAATCGTAGATGTACTTACAAAATTGAATGTGGAACCCACAAATCCTCCGTTATAAATAGCAAAGCTCATTACCGGAAGTGGATGCACTGTAATTTTCTGAGAAAAATAATGATGCGTACCGGTTGTATCAGTAGCAATTAAAGTAACGTTGTAATCTCTTGGCTCAGTAAATACCTTTGAAGGTGATGTGAGGTTAGATGTAGTATTGTCACCAAAATCCCAACTATAACTATTAAAAACACCTGTTGAAGTGTTTGTAAAAACAAAATTGTGTCCATTAATGCACTGCTCTAGACTATTAACGGTAAAACTAGCTCTTGTTTGTGCTTGAAGGTTGTTGCATAGAAAAAGAGTAGCAACAAATAAAAAACTTAGGTAGAAATTTTTGCTCATACTATGGACTAATTAAAACTTTTATTAGCCCTTCATAAGCATTGGATTCTAGAGATTAGATTGTAAACATATGATTTTTTTTAATCTGTCCAACTTTTTGCAACGTATTCTTTGCTCAAATTATTGTGATGACTAGATTAAAGCAATCAAGTAAACTAAATACCAGAATAATGCAACTTCAAATAGTTTGCTGAATAAATACCAAAAAAATCCCCATACCTTTTTCAGGTATGGGGACTGGGATACTGGATGGTTTTTCCTAGGATTGGATATGCGAGGGGGTTATCTCGTATTAGGTTATTGGATCGACGTGAGGGATATGCCAAAACAAATGCCAAAAATATATATGCTGATAATCAATAGGTTAACATCTATAAGGCGGAATAATTTTCCGTAAAATGGAATATCATTTTGAATTTAGGAAATTTCCATAATTTTATCTATGCCAAACCATAACCCTTACCACATTTTTATTGTTGACGACGATCCTTGGTACAGTGAATTTTTATCCTACCATCTTTCGCTCAACCCCGACTATAAAGTGTCTACTTTTCACAGTGGAAAAGATTGTCTTCGTCATCTTGCTCAGCAACCCAACCTAATAACAATTGATTTTTCCTTGCCGGATATGTACGGCGATGAACTTTTTAGATCCATTCAAGAATTCAATAAAGACATTCCTGTAATTGTAATTAGCTCTCAAGAAGAAATTCAAGTTGCTGTGCAGTTACTCAAAATGGGTGTAAAAGATTATTTAGTAAAAGATGAACATACCCAAGATATTCTTTGGAACAGCATTATCAGAATCAGAGAAACACAAGACCTAAAAGAGGAAGTCCAACAACTAAAAGAAGAACTTGGAAAAAAACTTTCATTTAAGCATGCTTTATTAGGACAAAGCCAAGGCATTCAACAGGTCATAAAATTGATGGAAAAAGCAGCCCAAACTTCTATTAATGTTTCTATTACAGGAGAAACAGGAACAGGTAAAGAAGTTGTTGCGAAATCAATTCATTATAACAGTAGTCGAAAAAAGAAAAAGATTGTTGCAGTAAATATGTCGGCCATACCGAAAGAACTTGCAGAAAGCGAACTTTTCGGACATGAAAAGGGTGCTTTTACCGGAGCTTTAACTAGGAAGCCTGGAAAATTTGAAGAAGCACAGGGCGGTACACTATTTCTAGATGAAATAGCCGAAATGGACCTCAGTCTTCAAAGCAAACTCTTGCGTGTATTACAAGAAAGAGAAGTAGTACGAATAGGCGGACAAGATACTATTACTCTTGATGTTAGATTGATTGTAGCTACACACAAAAACTTGCTGGAGGAGGTAGAGAAAGGCAATTTTCGAGAAGACTTGTATTATAGAATCATGGGCCTACCCATTCATCTGCCACCACTGAGAGAAAGAGGTCACGATATCTTGCTTCTTGCTAAGCATTTTTTAGATGAGTTTTGTCGCTTAAACAACCTACCTGCCACTTCTCTTTCGCCTGATGCCAGTCAGCAGCTACTCCATTATCCTTTCCCAGGGAATGTTAGAGAACTAAAAGCCATGCTCGAGTTGGCAGCCGTTTTGTGCTCTAATGCCTGTATTGAACCTGCTGATCTTCATTGGAATACTTCTATGAAAGCAAAACAATTAAAAACACTATCCGCGCAGGGTACCCTTAAAGAACAAATTGCTCAAATAATTCAACACCAACTCAATGCAAATCAAGGTGATGTTTTAAAAACAGCTGAACAGTTAGATATTGGCAAAAGCAGGATTTATCAAATGCTTGAAAAGGGCGAAATAAAAAAGTAGTTTCCAAATAAAAAGAAAGATTCCAAAAAATGGAATTAGCTAAAAATAGGACCTCCACAACTAATTCATTTTGAATTAGTTACATAAAATAAATCTTGGCACAAAATTAGTCGCTCCAAAATCATGATTACCAATAATTTATCTACTAATTTTTTTATTGAAGCAGGGAATATTGAAGGCCTTCTTGCTGCTATTAAAACCTTTGAACTGAGAGACGATTGTAGGAGTTTACTTTGCTTAGTAGCAGAAAAAGATGCATGGGATAATGAAAATTTAAAAACAGCATTTGAAAAATCTAGCCTTTCAATTACTGGAGGGATTTTCCCAGAAATTATTGTGCAAGGTGAGAGAAAGCAATCGGGTACATTATTGATTCCACTAAAAAATCAGTTAGAATTAGCTCTTATTTCATTAGGACAAGAATTGACTGAAATACAAAAGCAAATTGAGAATCTCTCCTGGCAAATGATGGAAGAAGACTGTTCATTATTTGTGTGGGTTGATGCACTGGCACCAAAAAAAGTTCCATTTTTGGAGTTACTATTTAACCACTTTGGCAGCTATGTGCACTATTTAGGGGGCGGTGCCGGATCATTAAGTTTTCAGCCACAACCTTGTGTTATAGACAACAATGGCATTCATGAGAATACGGCAGTTGTAGCTTATTCAAAAAAGAAAATGGCAATTGGTGTGGCACACGGATGGAGTACCATTTCAGAACCGTTTAAGGTAACAAAAGCCATCAACAACCATTTATTAAGTTTAAATCAACGCCCTGCACTTGAGGTATATCGAGAAATTGTTGAGTCACATGCAGGCAAAAAGCTTGATGAAGCAGATTTCTTTAATACTGCAAAATCTTACCCGTTAGGAATTGCAAAAATAGATGCAGAAAGAATTATTAGAGACCCATTCGCTATTAAAGATAATGGGCTTCTTTTAGTTGATCCAATTCAAGAGGGTGAAATGGTCTGCGTTATGCATGGAAATATTGAATCGCTCCTTCAAGGCGCCGCACTTGCAACCCAAAGAGCCAATTCTAAATCTAATCCTCACCAACAACAATTATTTTGTATTGACTGTATATCTCGTGTGCTCTTTATGCAAGATGAATTTTATAAAGAAATTGAAACAGTGAATAGCAGTCGACAAATCAATGGCGCGCTTACTATAGGTGAAATTGCAAATGATGGCGATGCATACCTAGAAATGTATAATAAAACAATTGTAGTTGCTAAATGGTAAACCTTACACTACAATATGAATTATTTTCTGAATTCATTTATGGATTATCACTTTCTGAATCAGAAAATGAAATTCTATCTAAGGCTATTCCACTTTATGTTAAAAAACTGAATTGTATTAGCGCTGCAATCATACAAGTAAAAGAGCAAGTAGTTGAAGTAAAACAAGTATTACCCACAGTTTTAGCGAAAGCACATATTTGGAACGAAATTGGTAAACAAGCAAATGTCCCTTATTCTTCTAATGAACCTTTTCAACATTTTCATGTAGACCAAACACATTTTTATACCTATGAACTAGCTAGTTATGGATACTTGATCTTAGGTCGAAGAATGGAATTCGACAAAACTTTAGCTATTGAACTTGCCCCAATTTTTCAATTTTTAGGTAAAAATTTAATCCAGGCAATTGACCGCCAACTTCGAATTGCATTCGAAGAAAAATTAGAACAAGAGAGAAATTTACTTCGCACCATCATTGATAATATTCCTTTTAAAATTTATGCAAAAGACTTAGATGGTCGAAAAACATTAGCAAATAAATATGAAATAGAAGAATCGGGATTTAGTAAAGAAGAGGATCTGCTTGGAAAAAACGATTTTGATTTATATCCCCAAAAAATTGCAGAAGAAAGTACTGAAGAAGATAAGAAAGTCATATACAAAAATGAATCTATCATAAATCTAGAAAAGCAATTTAATGATGGAAGTTGGTCGCTCATTTCTAAAATTCCTTTGTATGACGCTCAAGGAAATACAAGTGGATTAGTTGGCCTAAGTGTAGATATCACAAATAGAAAACAAACAGAGGAACAACTTAAAATTCAGGAAGAGAAATACAGAAGCATTATAGCAAATATGAATTTGGGTTTATTAGAAGTAGATGAAGAAGAAAGAATCATTTACGCCAATCAGAGCTTCTGTAAAATGACGGGATATACCTTAGATGAAATGAAAGGAAAAATTGCTAGCTCCTTGTTCGCTGAAGGTCAAAACTTAGATACTATTCAACAAAAGACAGAGGAAAGAAAAAAAGGTAGTTCAGATGCGTATGAAGTACAACTAAAAGATAAATGGGGAAATATAAAGTGGTGGCTAATTAGCGGTGCACCTAGATACAACAATAAAGGAGAACCCTCAGGATCAATAGGAATTCATTTAGATATAACTGCCCAAAAGAATTTGGAATATGATTTAATTAAATCTAGAGAAGAAGCTAAAAAATTGGCAAAAACCAAACAAAGCTTTTTGGCAAATATGAGCCACGAGATTAGAACCCCAATGAATGCAATCATTGGAATGGCTAACCAGCTTCAAAAAACAAATCTCAACGCTTCTCAATCAAGCTTACTCAATATCATTCAAACTGCGTCTGATAACTTATTAGTCATTATAAACGACATTCTAGATATTGCTAAAATAGAAGATGGTAAACTTGCAATTCATCCTGTAATATTTGAACTCCAAGAAACCATAAAAGAGAGTATTGATACACTTCAATTTAAAGCAGAAGAAAAGGGAATTTTATTAAGACAAGGAAAATTTGATCTTCTTATTGCTCGCTACTTAAAGGGTGACTCCAACAGACTGCGACAAATACTCTTAAATTTTTTAAGCAATGCCGTTAAATTTACTAATAAAGGTAGTGTAACAATAGAATGTAGTTTAGCAAGCACAAGCATGAATAGTCAGTGGATTGAATTTAAAATTATTGATACTGGAATTGGTATGGAGGCGTCTTTCTTAGAAACAATATTTGATCCATTTACTCAAGAAACTACTGGTAACTCCAAAAATAATATTGGAACAGGTCTAGGTATGTATATTAGTAAGCAGTTAATTGAGTTAATGCAAGGTTCTGTTTCAGTACAAAGTACAAAACATTTCGGTACTACTATTTCATTTAAACTCCCATTTGCAATTGCGCAAAAACCTGATACTAAAAATGAAGAACTTAAAACTTTAATTAATCCAAATAAACTTAATCAGAGAAAAATTTTGATTGTAGATGATAATGAAATGAATAGACTGGTTGCAGAAATGATAGTTCAGCAAAATGGCGCTAAAACTCTACATGCAGAAAATGGACAACAGGCAATTGAAAAATTGCAAAATGATATTCCAGATATTATACTAATGGACTTACAAATGCCTGTAATGAATGGGTATGAAGCCACTCATTATATTCGAAATATTTTAAAAAATCCTATTCCAATTATTGCTTTAACGGCTAATGCAATTAAAGGCGAAAGAGAAAACTGTTTAGAAGCAGGAATGAACGATTATATATCCAAACCATTTAAAGAACTAGATTTAATTCAATCCATTCTTTCACTCATTTCTTTAAATGAGAACGAAGAAGCTAGAATTCTTGAATTAAATGGAGAAAACAAAAATGATCAACTACCCTATGACCTTTCAATTCTTCTACAAATAAGCAGAAATGATCATCAGTTTGTTAACAAAATGATTCAGCTATTTTGTGATGACCTTCCCTTTCAGATTGAACAAATAAAAGATGCAATAGCACAGGAAAATACTCAGATTATAGCTGCTAAAGCACACCGATTAAAACCAAGCACTACCAATTTGGGTATGCCAGCAATCACTCAAAAACTAAGACAAATTGAGTCTTTAGCAAAACACGAAAAGTTTACTTATCATTTTGTTACTCTAACAAATTCATGCATTGAAGACTTAGAAAAAAATAGGTTACTTCTACTCGACTATTTGTCAAAGAATTCGAAAATCTAACCGCCTACCCCGCATAAGCGCCGCTTATCACATCAATTAAACTTTTTGCACATACAAAGGTCTTAGCAGCGTTTGTATGTATAGCTTGCGCTATGCATTACAGAAATTAACCCAAAACAACACAAAAAAGATCTTATTAAGTAATTTTTATATATGAAGTATTTTTTCCTATTAGCTGCATCTACTTTGCTTGGGTTACATTCTTTCGGTCAGAACACTGGTACCATACGCGGATCATTGATAGATACCACAACCAAACAGATCCTTAAAGGTGCTTCTATTACAGTTTTAGAAGAAAAAGATTCCACTTTAGTGAAGTTTGGCTTAGCAGACGAAAAAGGGAACTTTGTAATTAATGACATCCCCTTTGGTAATTATCTTATGCTAATTGCCTTTCAAGGCTATAAACCACAGTACAAAAATATTTCTCTTACAAGAACCAGTCCCTTAGTTGCCTTCCCTCCAATAATAATGGAAATACAAGCCAATGAATTGAATGATGTAGTAGTAACTGCCTCCCCAATTGTTGTGAAGAAAGATACTGTTGACTTTAATGCCAATATGTTTAAAACTAAGCCTAATGCAACTGCAGAGGATTTGTTGAAAAAGCTGCCTGGGGTTGAAGTAGATAGAGACGGTAATGTACGTGCACAAGGACAACAAGTTACTAGAGTATTAGTAGATGGAAAACGATTCTTTGGTGATGATCCTAAATTAGCTACACGTAACCTGCCAACAGATATGATTGATAGAGTGCAGGTAATTGATGGTTTAAGTGATCAGGCCGCATTTTCTGGATTTGATGACGGAAACCGAGAAAAAACAATTAATATCATTACAAAAAAAGATAGAAGAAAAGGATGGTTTGGTAAAGCATCGGCTGGTGCGGGTACTAA
>ERZ1066133.623-NODE-623-length-14300-cov-8.595999_pt1 | contig 14300 bp, 12 predicted proteins | sample MGYA00382780_ERZ1066133 | MGnify/ENA primary metagenome ERZ1066133 (study PRJEB33369, sample SAMEA5778363) | biofilm metagenome | biome: Industrial cooling water; feature: Water cooling tower basin; material: Biofilm | place: United Arab Emirates | collected...
GGCCAAGGACAAGGCGACGGCGAAGAAGTACCGCACCAAGCGCGATCGCTACCTCAAGGCCATCAACGCCCACGCCTGGGACGGCGACTGGTACAAGTACGGCACCAAGGACAGCGGCGAGTGGATCGGCAGCGTCAAGAGCGCCGAAGGAAAGATCCACCTGAATGCCCAGACTTGGAGCATCTTGGCGGATGTTGCACCCGCCGACCGTGCCGCGAGCGCATGGGAGAGCGTGAAGAAGCACCTGCTCAGCCCCTACGGCCCGCTCCTGCTCGCGCCGGCCTACACCATCCCCGATCCCACGATTGGGTACATCACCCGGTACAGCCCCGGCTCGCGTGAGAACGGCGGCGTCTACATGCACGCGGCGACGTGGGCGCTGGCGGCGGCCGCCAAGCGCCGCGATCACGAATCCGTCGCCCGCATCTGGAAGAGCATCGCCCCCGCGACCCGCGGCCAGGACGCCGACTCCTACTTCGCCGAGCCCTACGTCACCCCCGGTAACGTCGACGGCCCGCTCTCCGACAAGCCCGGCCGCGCCGGCTGGACGTGGTACACCGGCTCCGCCGCGTGGCTGAACCGCGTGAGCCTGGAGTGGGTGCTGGGCATCCGCCCGGTCTTCGACCCCGCGGGCGAGGCGTGTTTGCTCATCGATCCAGTGCCGCCAACCGAGTTGGGACAGGTCGAGGCGACCCGCACGTGGCGCGGCAAGAAGATCACGGTGCGGTTTGATTGCCGCGCGTTCATCGCCAGAGGTCGTGCCGTGGTGCGTGTCATCCGCGACGGTCAGGGCACCGAACTGCCCGGCGGCCTGCTGCGTGCCCGGGACATCAAGGGTCGCGAGAGCGTGGAACTCGAAGTGTCTTGGACCGCGAACCCGCCGGAGGCCAGCGACAGTATAAAGAAGGGAACGGCTCGCGGACAACGAGCCCTGAGCGGCGTCGGCGAACCGAAGTTGACGAGCGGTCGAAAGTCCCGCACGACGACGACGGCGAAGAGGAAGTAGGCTCGAGGGAATCCCACCATCTTCCCCGCGGCCACTTGCCGCGGGACGCACGGAAGGAGCGTCGGCCATGCAAGTGACGAATCAAGGATCGCAAAGGAGAGAGCGCGTCAAGGACGGACGCCGCGGCTTCACGCTGATCGAACTGCTGGTGGTGATCGCGATCATCGCGACGCTGATCGGGATTTTGTTGCCGAGCCTGGGCACGGCCCGGCGCACGGCGTGGCGAGTGATTTGCCAGAGTAACCAGCGGCAGATCGGCATCGCGATCCAGAACTACTGGGACAATCAGAAGCGACCTGTGTGGTTTGACATGTACATGGATCCGAAGACGAAGGTGACACCCGCGAATCCCGATGCGGGCATGGACAAATTCCATGTAAACGTCAACATAGCTCTGCAGGAGTTCTTGAGCAACGCGGGAAACTCGCCCTTCAGTTGCCCCGCCGCTAGGGGCTTGGCGAGCGTACGCACGCCCGAGAGTTTCAGACTCCTTGCTTCCGGGAGGCGCATCTACGGCTTGGCAGATGATCTCACGTGGCAGCCGGTGCTGCAAAGCCCCAACGGTCCCAGCATCTGGACAGAGTATTTTTTCAACGACTCCGCGCCCCAGTACAAGCGTGACTCGAACGGCCGCATTATTGGTATCGTCGGCGGGTTCTCGCAACGTGAGATTCAGAAGGTGCCCTTCATACAGTGGACCGTGCTCGCGACCGATGCGCTCGATCGCTACCCGCGTCACTTCCTGAAAGACGCGCAGGTCACCGTGGCCGGTGGAAGGACGACGGGAATCAGCAACGTCGGTCAGCGCGGTGCCAACAACTTCCTGTTCGGGGACCTCAGCGTGAAATCGATTGATATCGCGTTCTACGGACTGCCGGACGCGCCCGATCCTTCGGGCAACACCGGCAGCTTCTACGACTGGGGCCTTCGCCCCGCCCCAATCGCGAAGTAGTCGGCGACCTGGAGCACCTGCCATGGGAAAGCTTCGAGAATTCTTGTCGAGCGGCACCGCCGGCTGGATCGTCGCGGGGATCGCGATTCTCCTCGGATTGTGGGTCTTCATTCGAAGCCTCACCGCCAAGGACACGTACGACCTCGCCCGTTTGAGCGAACGAGTCACCATCCGATACTCCGATACAGGGGACGAGGAGTCGATGACCCGGGGCGAGTTCGAAGAAAAGATTCGCCAGCTTGGAAGAATCATCAAGCCCGACGAGGGATTGCCGAACCCGAAGACGGGCAAGCTGACCGGCGTGCTTGTCGCCACACGCGAGTGGACGGAGACGATCGAGCGGCTCAACGCGGAACGCGAATGGGCGAAGACCCAGTCACCATTCGGAGCCGGTGCGGCTGGCTCATCCAACAAGCCCTGAATCATCGAACGCGCTCAGTATCGACCGAAAGTCATGGGCCGCAGTGCATTCACCCTCATCGAGCTCCTCATCGTCATCGCCATCATCGCGCTCTTGATGGGTCTGGCGCTCCCGTCGCTCAAGCAAGCACGCGCCACGGCACGCGACGTCATTTGCTTGAGCAATCTCCGACAGCTCGGCGTGGCCACGCAGGGGTACCTGGACAATCAGAAGGTGCCCCGCTGGTTTGATTTGCAAAAGTCCCCGGACCCGACCTGGCCTTCGTATTCCGGGTTCTTCTATCAGTACAACGTGGTGCCTTCGCTCCAAGAGTTTCTCAACAACTCCGGGAACGCGGCGTTCGTCTGCCCCAGGGCGACGGGCACGGACTCGGACGTTCGTCGCCCGGAGGTGGCCAAGGGATTGCAGCGCGCCGGCCGCGTTCTCTCTTGGCCCATCCCGAGCGTCTCGACGCCGAATCCGGACTTTCAGTACCTGAGTTTCTACTGGTTCAATGACAGCGGCATCAGCAAGAAAGATCAGTATGGCAACGCCACGCGAGACGCCAGCGGCGTCGCGGGCCGCCGCATCATCGAGATCCGCCACATGGACGCCATGACCTGGGCCACCGACTGCTACGACGACCGCCCCCGCCACAATCCCTCCAAGGCCAAGCCTCCGATCGAGACCGGCCGCGACGGCGGCAACAACTTCCTCTTCGGCGACCTCAGCGTCAAGAACGTGCCGCGGGAGACCTACAACTGGAAGCCCGACCGTTACGGCTCCAACGCCGACAACCGGTGCTTCATCGGCTGGGGCCACGCGTACCCGAGCCTCGCGAACTGACCTTGCCGAGCCAAGGTCGGTGGCACTTCAACGAACGCCCCGAGCCGTTTTCGCATGACACCGTTCGCCCGCTCTGCTAGTCTCTCTGCGTGCACGACGGCGAATCTCCATCCTCCTTCTCCGCCATGACCCGGCGCGCCGCCCTCGCCGCCATGGTCCTCGGCGGCGTCGGCTTCGCCACCTTCGGCCCACGCGGCGCCAAGGAAGACCCGCGCGGACGCGTCGTGCTCGACTACTGGGAGAAATGGACCGGCCACGAGGCCGCGGCGATGAAGAAGATCGTCGACGCCTTCAACCAGAGCCAGGACCGCATCGTCGTCCGCTACCTCACCACCGCGGGCATCGATCAGAAGACGCTCATCACCATCGCCGCGGGCGATCCGCCCGACGTCGTCGGCCTCTGGGCCTATCTCGTCCCCGTCTTCGCCGAGAGCGACTCGCTGATCCCGCTCGACGAGCTCGACACCAAGGGCGAGGTCCGTGTCGAGCGCTACGCCACCGGCTTCCGCGAGCTGATGACCCACCGCGACAGCAAGGGCCAGACGCGCCAGTGGGCGACCATGAACACCGGCGGCACGCTCGCGGTGTACTACAACAAGGCTCACTTCCGCGAGGTCGGGCTCGACCCGGAGAAACCGCCGCGGACTATCGAGGAGTTTGACGCGGCTCACCGCAAGCTCGTGAAGCGCGACGCCGACGGCTCGCTGACCCGTGCCGGCTTCATGCACATCGAGCCCGGCTGGTGGTCGTGGATCTGGGTCTTCCAGTTCGGCGGCGGGGTCTACGACTCCATCAACGACCGCTCCATCATCGGCGCCCCCGAAGCCGTCGCGGCGTACGAGTGGATGCAGTCGTACTCGAAAGAACTCGGCGTCGACGCGACCAAGAAGTTCCGCGCTGGTTTCGGCAACTACGACTCGCCGCTGAACGCGTTCCTCAGCGGCCGGCTCTCGATGGTCATCCAGGGCCCGTGGCTCGCCAACGTCATCAACGCCCACGGCCCCAAGGACGCCAACGGTAAGCCGCTGATCGACTACGGCGTCATGCCCGCGCCGGTGATCCCATCGCTCGTGGACCCGCGCAACCCCGTCGGCCTCGTCGAAGGCGATGTGCTCGTCATCCCCAAAGGCTGCAAGCACCCCAAGGAAGCGATGGAGTTCATCGCCTTCACGCAGCGCCAGGAGCACGTCGAGGCCCTGAGCCTCGCTCACTACAAGAGCTCCACGCTCGCCGTCAGCAGCGAGAAGTTCCTCCGCGAACACCCCAACACCGGCGTGCGTGTCTTCGACGCCGTCGCCCAGAGCACGCAGGGTTTCCGCTACCCGCGCACGCAGGCGTGGACGCAGTTCAAGGACGAGCTCGACGGCATGGCCCAGCGCATGTGGTCGCTCGAACAGCCCGCGAAGGAGATGCTCACCACCGTGCAGGCGCGGACGCAGAGTTACTTGGATCGGGCCGAGCAGCAGCGCAACCTCCGCGGGCGCAGCATTCGGGGAGACCGCGCGTGAGCACGTCGGGCGCCCAACTCAAGAAAGACCTCCTCGGCTGGCTCTGGGTCAGCCCGTGGGTGATCGGCTTCCTCGCCTTCCTCGCCGCCCCGATGGCGATGAGCCTGTACTACTCCTTCACCGACTACCCGCTGCTCGAAGGCCCGGTCTGGATCGGCCTGGGCAACTGGCAGCGGATGCTGACCGATGAGATCTTCCACGCCGCGATCCTGCGCACCGCGTGGTACGCGATCCTGTTTATCCCGATTGCCACCGCCATGGCGCTCGTGATCGCCGCGTTGCTCAACGAGAAGGTGAAAGCCGGCGGCTTCTTCCAGGCCGCGGTGTTCATCCCCACGCTCGTGCCCATGGCCGGCAGCGCGATGATCTGGCTGTGGATGCTCAACGGCGAGTACGGCCTCATCAATCAGAGCATCCACGCCGCCTTCGGATGGGCCGGCATCGAGGGCCCCAACTGGCTGCAGAACTCCAAGTGGGCCATGCCCTCGATCCTGATGATCTCGCTTTGGAGCATCGGGCAGATGGTCGTCGTCTATCTCGCGGCCCTCAAGGAAGTGCCGGATGAGCTGCTCGAGGCCGGCGCCCTCGACGGCATGGGCCCCGTCCGCCGCTTCTTCAACATCACGCTGCCGATGATCTCGCCGGTGATCCTCTTCAACGTGATCACGCTGATGATCGGCTCGCTGCAGGTCTTCGCGATCCCCTACGTGCTGAGCGCCGCCACGCCGGGCAACGACCCCCGCGCGATGTACTTCTTCACCAGCAGCATGTACGACAACGCGTTCCGCTACAACCAAATGGGCTATGCCAGCGCCCAAGCGTGGCTGCAGCTCCTAATCACGCTGGCGCTCACCGCCGTCATGTTCGCGGCGAGCAAGAAGCTGGTGCATTACAGGGCGTAGAGAAGAAGGGGAGGAGCGGGGCAGGGGAGCAGGGTAAAGAGGGAAGCAGTCGCAGAGAGTCACGAAGAAAGGCAGGAAAGACAGGCACTTTGGCACGGGAAGGTTCCAGCACGGTGGTCGGTGTTCGCCGCGGGCTTGTGTCGCGGGTGCTTGTCTATGGCACGCTGATCGTGATCGCCATCACGTTCCTCATGCCGCTGGTCTGGATGGTCGCCACCAGCCTGAAGACCGCGCCCGAGGCGTCGCGTTCCACCTTCTCGCTCCTGCCCACGCCGCCGTCGGCCGCGGTGACCAACGCGGTGAAGAACTACAGCGACGTCTGGAACGATCCGACGGTCCGCTTCCCGCTCTACCTCCGCAACACGCTCATCATCGCCTCGCTCTCGGTCATCGGCATGACGCTCTCGAGCGCCATCGTCGCGTTCGGCTTTGCCCGCCTCGAATGGCGCGGCAAAAAAGCCCTCTTCGCCTTCGTCCTCGCCACCATGATGATCCCCTTCCCGGTCGTCATGGGCCCGATGTTCCTGCTCTTCTCCGAGATCGGCTGGATCGGATCGCTGAAGCCCCTGTGGGTCCCCGCGTTCTTCGCCAACGCGTTCAACGTCTTCATGCTCCGTCAGTTCTTCCTGGGCATCCCCAGGGAACTCGACGAAGCGGCCCGCATCGACGGCTGCTCGAGCTGGGGCATCTTCTGGCGCATCATCGTGCCGCTCAGCAAGCCCGCGCTCGCCGTCGTCGCGCTCTTCCACTTCGTCTTCGTGTGGAACGACTTCCTCGGCCCGCTCATCTTCCTCAACCACCAGGACCAGTTCACGCTCGCTCTGGGTCTGCAGCTCTACCAGAGCAAGGCCGGCCAGACACCGTGGAACCTGCTCATGGCCGCCAGCACGCTCGTCATCGCTCCGGTGCTGATTGTGTTCCTGCTGGCTCAGGGCGCGCTGGTGAAGAGCGTCGCGACCACCGGCATCAAGGGCTGAGCACCGCGGCCGATCGGCCCCGCCCCAGCACCGGATCGGTGCCCAAGCCCGGTCCGAGAACACAATTCTGCCCCAGGGTTTCGACATGCCGTTCCTAAAGTGGCACGGCGTCGGAACTTGTGTCACACTCCCAACACCCGGTTTTGCCACTTTGGGCTTGCAATGACGCCCGAAATGCGAGAGAATGTAAACGGTTTCATCGGGACGGTTCGGTGCCGCCTGTTGCGGGACGATCATCGCTCCTGCCCCGGCGCCGAACCGCCGCGAGACCACGTCACGATCCGCGGCACCGCCGCGTGAGAAGGAGTCGAGTATGAAGATCCAGCAACGAGCCGCCTTCGGAATCCTCGCCGCGCTCTGCGGCCAAGCCCTCGCCCAAACCCCATTGCCCATCACCAACGGCTCCTTCGAAGACGATGACTTCATCTTCGGCGGCGTCCTCGGGTACAACGTCCTCTCGCCCGCCGAAGTGCGGTCGCTGGGAGACGGCGGCTTCCCCGCGCCGGTCGTCCGCACCGGCAGCCGCTCCATGTACCTGCCGCCCCCCAACGTCGGCCAGTTCCTCGGCGTCACCACCGACACCATCAACATCTACCTCCCCTCACGCCCCTTCTATGACCCGACCTGGAACTGGTACGGCGGCAACCTCCGCCTCAGCGTCTGGTATCTCACCCCCGCCGGTCAGGCCGTCACCGGCGGCTACGGCAACCTCAAGCTCAACGTGAAGCAGTTCAACCAGGACTACGCCACCTTCGAGCAGTTCATCCTCTTCGGCGACACCAACGGCCAGTGGCAGAAGGCCGAGATCGTCTGGAACAAGAAGGACATCAAGCAGACCGTCTGGGACCTCGCCACCACCGGCTGCGGCACCGGCTGCTTCGTTCCCAACGGCACGCCTCCCTACGGCCTGCCTCCCTACCCGGCTCGCGCCAAAGTCACCATCGGCCGCTTCGGCGGCGAGAACGCCGGCGGCGCCGGCGTCGGCCAGATGTTCATCGATGACATCGAGATCAGCCAGGATCCCAGCTGCCCCGCCGACTTCAACGGCGACGCCCTCGTTGACGATGCCGACTTCGTCGACTTCGCGGCGTCCTACAACGAACTCGTCGACTTCCGCTGCGACCTCGACGGCGACTCGCTCACCGACGACACCGACTTCGTGATCTTCGCCTCCGCCTACAACGAACTCCTCTGCCCGTAAGCCGCGCCGGCATCCAGCGACTCCCCACAGCCCGGGTTCCACCCGGGCTTTTTCGTGCTCCGAGCACCGAAATCCCGAGGCGACACATCCGATTCGAGCCGGCATCGGAAGCCGGTTGGCGGTCCACCTACAACGGCCACCGCCCCGGAGTCGCCCATGACCACGCTCGCGTCGCGTCGAGAGGACGTCCAGTCGGATACTCCCAACGGCTCTGCCGCCGTCGTCGCCCAACCTGTCGTCGCGCTCCTCCGCGAGCTCGACGGCGTCATCGCCCAGCTCTCCCCCGAGCAGTACACCCGCCGCGCCGACGACGCCTTCTTCAAGGGCACCATCGGCGCCCATGTCCGCCACTGCCTCGACCACGCCCGCTCGCTCCTCGACGGCCTGCCCAACGGCATCATCGACTACGACCACCGCATCCGCGGCACCACGATCGAGTCCGATCCGAGCGCGGCCCGCGACGAGCTCCGCCGCCTGCGCCGCCTCGCCCAAGACGCCGCCACCCACGGCGCCGGCACCCCGCTCCGCATCGTGATCATGCCCACCCGCGACGGCGCCCCGAGCGAGCTCCAATCCACCCTCGGGCGCGAGCTCGCGTTCGTCCTCTCGCACACCATCCACCACAACGCCACCATCAAGGGCATGGCCGTCGCCATGGGCGTGACGCTTCCCACCGCCTTCGGCTACGCACCGTCCACCCTCGCCCACCACGACGCCGCGCCCGCGCACGAAGCTCCCCACGCCGGCCACGGAGCGTGCCGATGTGCACACTGACCGCGATCCATCCCGAGCCCCGCCGCGCCGGTGACACACCGCTCTTCCGCGTCGTCGTCAATCGCGACGAGCAACGCACCCGCGCCGAAGCGCTCCCGCCCCGCATCGCCCGCGCCGGCGCTCACGACGCGATCTACCCGATCGACCCGGCCTCGCGGGGCACCTGGATCGGCGTCAACACCGCCGGGCTCGTCCTCGCCGTCCTCAACTCCAACCCGATCTCTCGCCCCACAAACCGACCCGGCCTCCGCAGCCGCGGCGAGATCGTCCCCGCGCTCCTCGCCTGCGACAGCGTCACCGCCGCACTCGCCGCCGCGTCGGAGATCCCGGCAAACGAATTCCCGCCCTTCCGCCTCGTGGCCATCGAACCGGACCGGCTCGGCGTCGTCGGCGGCGACTCGCAGCGCGCCATCGTCCAGACAATCCGCCGATTCGACACACCCTTCCTCGCCACCTCCTCGGGCCTCGGCGACCACATCGTCGAGCCGCCGCGCCGCGAACTCTTCAACGCCGCGCTTCTCCGCGGCGTCTCCGACATCACCGACCGCCAGGACGCCTTCCACCGCCACCGCTGGCCCGATCGCAAGCACGTCAGTGTCGAGATGTCCCGCAGCGACGCCCGAACCGTCAGCCGAACCGTTGTCGAGGTCTTCCCCGACTCCGTCCGCCTCACCTACCGCGCCCTGCACGAGCTCGACGCCCACACCCCGATGGACGGCCGCGATGCACACGCCGAGGCCTCGCGCCGGCCGACCGCCGCCTCGCCTCGCACACGCTCGGCCCCGAGCCTGCGCACGTGACCACGCTCCCCACCGATCTCGAACGAACGACGCTGCCGAGCCTGACCCGCACCGAGGAACCATCGCGCCTCGATCGCTTCCGCATCGCGCTGCGCCGCTGGTCGCGCTGGGAGTTCTGGCCCGCCTGGCTCGTCTACACCCTCCTCGCGCCGCACCTCGCGCGGCTCGCCCTGCGACACCGAAGCCTCACCGTCTTCGCCGCCGCCAACCCCGGCATGCCGCTCGGCGGCTTCGTCGGCGAGTCCAAGCTCGACATCCTCAAGCGCCTTCCACACGAGTGGATCGTGCCGACCCACGCCATCGAGCCCGACGCCCACGCCGCCCGGCTCGCCGCTCTGGAACGCCTGATTCAAACCCACGCGCTCCGCTTCCCGCTCGTCCTCAAGCCCGACGTCGGCGAACGCGGCACCGACGTCAAGCTCGTCCGCAGTCCCGCCGAGGCCGCCGCCTACTTCGCCCGCGTCCGTTCCCGCGTGCTCGTCCAGCCCTACCACCCCGGACCGTTCGAGGCCGGTGTCTTCTACGTCCGCCGCCCGGGCGACGCCCGCGGCTTCATCTTCTCGATCACCGACAAGGTCCAACCCCGCGTCACCGGCGACGGCCGCTCATCGCTCCGCACGCTCATCTGGCGCGACCAGAGGCTGTCGCTGCAGGCCGAGACCCTGCTGCACCAACTCGGTCCCAGCGCCGATCGCGTCCCCGGCGCGGGCGAACGCGTCCTGCTCAGCATCGCCGGAAACCACTGCCGCGGCACGATGTTCCTCGACGGCCGCGCCCTCATCACCCCCGCCCTCGAGCGCCGCATCGACGCGATCGCCAGGTCCTCCGAAGGCTTCTTCTTCGGCCGCTTCGATCTCCGCTACGCGAATCCCGAAGCCTTCGCCCGCGGCGAAGACTTCCGCATCGTCGAGCTCAACGGCGTACTCAGCGAGTCCACCAACATCTACGACCCCTCGTGGTCGCTCCGCCGCGGCCTGCGAACGCTCGCCGACCAGTGGACGCTCGCGTTCGCCATCGGCGCCGCCAACGCCCGCGCAGGCACCCCTCCGCCCACCGTGTCCGAGCTGCTCCGCGCCGTCCGCAGCCATCGCGCTCGCACACCGTGACGCCCCCGGCCTCGCCAAGTCTCCGGCTCAGGATGCGCGATTCGATCAGTCACAGCCAATCCGCCGCGGCATCTCAACCGCGTCCCCGCGCCGGGTCTGGCCGGTCGCCGCGGGGCAGCACCCTCTTCCAGACTGTGAGATGACCAGTGAACATCGGTTCATCGCGATCGCTCCGTCCCGTGATCGTTCTCGCCGCCCTCGTCGGCATCGCCGCCGCAGCCCCGGCTCAGATCTCCGTCGGCGGCATCCAGTTCTCCGACCGCGCCGCCGCGGGGCAGATCACCTTCGGCAACATCCGCGGCTCCTTCGGCGTCATCGACTTCGACCGCGACGGCTTCTACGACCTCTTCATCGCCGACGCGCCCGGCCTTCCCCACCGCCTCTTCCGAAACGTCCCCAGCGCCTCCGTCCCCGGCGGCCGCACCTTCCAAGACGTCTCGTCCACCAGCGGCGTCAACGACGCCGACGGCACCACCCGCACCTTCGGCGGCGTCGTCGTCTTCGACTACAACAACGACGGATGGGACGACATCTATCAAACCGGCGCCACCACCAACTACACGAGCGGCATCCTCTACCGCAACAACGCCAACGGCACCTTCACCAACGTCAGCATCGCCACCAACGTCCGCCAAGGCGACACCAACCCGCTCTGCGCCTCCGCCACCGACTTCGATCACGACGGCTGGGCCGATCTCCTCATCGTCAGCAGCGGGCTCGGCGGCGGCAAGGCATTGCTCCTCCTCAAGAACAACGGCAACGGCACGTTCAGCAAGCGCAACGATCTTCTCCCCTTCACCGCCTTCTCCGGCATCACCTACGCCCACGCGTGGGTGGACTACGACGCCGACGGCTGGGAAGACGCGCTCATCCCCTTCAACAACACCATTCCCTTGGCGATGAAGAACGTCTCCGACGGCAGCGGCGGCCGCCGCTTCATCGATGCCACCGTCGCCTCCGGATTCACCTTCGTCGGTCCCGCGCCCATGGGCATCGCCATCGGCGACTACGACCGCGACGGCCGCTTCGACCTCGCCATCACCGACGCCGCCGTCGGCACTTACTACCGCGGCACCACCAACGGCTTCGAGCGCTCATTCCCGTTCACCACCTTCTTCGGATGGGGCACGAGTTGGCTCGATGCCGACAACGACTCCAACCTCGACAACCACCAGGCCGGTTCCGCCAGCCGCGCCAACATCGACTTCATCCAGAAGAACAACGGCCCCAACGCGAGCGGCCTGGTCACCTGGACCGACGCGCGCTCGGCCCTCAACATCATCGCACGTCCGACCCAGTTCTCCGCCGCGTTCGACTTCGACAACGACGGCTTCGAGGACATCGCCGCCGTCAACGTCGGTCAGTTCGTCAGCCTCTATCACAATCGCTCCGGCACGCTCCCGGGCGCGGGCCACTGGTCCAAGATCCTCCTCCGCGGCACGCCCGACTCCGGTGTCAACGCCGCCGCCCTCGGAGCCGTCGTACGGCTCACCGCGGGCGGCATCACCCAGGTGCGACAGGTCATCGCAGGCTCCAGTTACGGCGCCAGCGAAGACCCGCGCACGCACTTCGGCCTCGGGCCCACAACCACCGTCGATCGCATCGAAGTCCTCTGGCCCCGCCGCGGCTCGCTCGCCTCACGCACCCAGATCTTCGAGGGACCCTTCAACGCCGACACCATCCTCACGCTCACGCCCAACGCGCTCTGCCTCGCGGACCTGACCGCCGACCGCACCGTCGACGATGCCGACTTCGCGCTCTTCGCCGCCGCGTACAACCTCCTGCTCTGCACCGACCCGCAGCAGCCCGCCGACTGCCCCGCCGATCTCGACTCCGACGGCCTCGTCACCGACAAGGATTTCGTCCAGTTCGTGCAGGCGCATCAGGACCTCTTCTGCCCGTAGCCGCCGCCCGCCTCGGTGGCACAGGCGTCCCGCCTGTGCCTCGAAGCCTCTCGAGAGTGCTCGCGCACGCACCCTCTCAAACGCCGGTCTCCGTACGCCACAAGCGCACCAGCGCGACTTCCTGTTCGTGGTCAAGTGACCGGGCACGAGCGTCGGAACACGCTTCCGCCAGCGAGCCGGGGCGTCCTCGCCCCGGCGCCGAAGGCCGCCGGACGAGGATCCGACCCGGTGGACAAAGCCGCGCCGGGGCAAAGGCGCGCCAGCTCGTTTCCACACGCGCGATCTGCGCTCGCGTTGGTCACTGCAATCGCGCTGCCGCGATCGCTTCCTCCGGCTGCCTCCCGGCCTCCTCCTGTACAATGCAGCCATGAAACCCGTTGCTGTCGTTCTCTGCGGCTGCGGCCGCTCCGATGGTTCTGAGATCCACGAGTCCGTCTCCGTCCTCATCCATCTCGATCGCGTCGGCCTCAAGTACCAGTGCTTCGCCCCCGACGCGCCCCAGACCGAGGTCGTCGATCACCTCAGCGGCAAGCCCGCCGCCGAGTCCCGCAACATGCTCGTCGAAGCCGCCCGCATCGCCCGCGGCGACATCAAGCCGCTCTCGCAGCTCGACGTCCACGCCCACGCCGCCGTCGCCTTCCCCGGCGGCTTCGGCGCCGCCAAGAACCTCTGCACCTTCGCCAAGGACGGCGCCAACTGCACCGTGCGCCCCGATGTCGCCGACGTCATCCGCGCCTTCCACGAGCACAAGAAGCCCATCGCGCTCGTCTGCATCGCGCCCGTCCTCGCCGCCAAGGTTCTCGGCAAGGCCGCCGGCGGCCCCGGCTGCTCCATCACCCTCGGCGGCCCCGGCGATGCCGCCAACGCCGCCGCCGCCATGGGCGCGACGCCCATCACCAAGGCCGTCACCGACGCCTACGTCGACGACGCCAACCGCATCCTCACGACGCCCGCCTACATGTGCGACACCGGTCCGCACGGCGTCTTCACCGGCGTCGGCCGGATGATCGACGCCCTCGCCGCCATGCTCCGCTAGCGCCCGCGCCAGAGGCTCCGAACGGATCACCAACCTCCGCCAGCGCGCCGCCGCACCACCTTTGCTACCCTCTGCCTTCCAGCCCGGTCCGGGGCGCCGGGCTCGTTGCCCTCATCCGTCCGCTTTGAGCCACGCATGCTTGTCGCCGAGAACCGCCCCCGCAACCTGAGCTGGTACCACGCCGGCCCGCTGCTCTTCGGCGACTGGGGCACAAGCCGCCTCTACGTCCTCGGTCTCGCCTTCTACTACACCGGCCACGCCTCGGTCTGGTACCTCTCCGTCATGTCGCTCATCATGATCGGCGTGGCCTGGGCGTACACCGTTGTCTGCCGCTCCTTCCCCGACGGCGGCGGCGTCTACTCCGCCGCCCGCCAGGTCAGCCCGACCCTCGCCGTCCTCGGCGCCACACTGCTGCTCTGCGACTACATCGTCACCGCCTCACTCTCCGCGATCGAGGCCTTCCACTACCTGGGCGTCCACGAATCCCGCGTCGTCATCCTCTCGGTCGCCACGATCCTGCTCATCGGCGTCATCAACTGGTTCGGCGCTCGCAACGCCGGCCGCGTCGCGCTCGTCGTCGCCATCCTCGCCATCGTCCTCTCCGCGCTCATCGCCCTCGCGTGCATTCCCTGGCTCAAGGCCGGCATCGAGACCGTCAGGCACGCCACCATCGAAGACAAGAACCCCTGGCACATGTGGGAGTCGCTGGTCCGCATCGTCCTCGCCCTCTCGGGGCTCGAGGCCGTCGCGAACATGACCGGCCTCATGAAGAACCCGGTGCCCAAGACCGCCAAACGCACCATCTGGCCCGTCCTCGTCGAGGTCGTTCTGCTCAACCTCATCTTCGGCATCGCCCTCAACGCCATGCCGGCCCTCCGCGAGCAGACC
>ERZ1066133.625-NODE-625-length-14254-cov-7.148743_pt1 | contig 14254 bp, 14 predicted proteins | sample MGYA00382780_ERZ1066133 | MGnify/ENA primary metagenome ERZ1066133 (study PRJEB33369, sample SAMEA5778363) | biofilm metagenome | biome: Industrial cooling water; feature: Water cooling tower basin; material: Biofilm | place: United Arab Emirates | collected...
GCTCTCTTGCATTGAGACATTTAAAGTAGAGCCAGCACTTGCAGTTTTACTAACATCGCTGTAGCCAACATAAGAAAAAATTAATGTAGCTGAGTTGCCTTTGATAGAAATTGAATAAGTTCCATCATTCGCAGTGATGGCGCCACCACCGGTAGATTTCACTCGAACAACGGCACCGGCAAGCGCTTGTCCGGTCTTAGCGTCTGTTACCTTTCCGGTCACAGTTCCACTTTGTGCAGTCACAGTTAATGCATAACTAACCATGAGTAGCAGGGTGATCCATTTTCTCATTTTTTGTTGTTTTTGTTTTGGTGAATACTTGTGTTTGTTTGTATGAAAGAGGTAATAAGTTGATTGATTTCTTGGGGTTGTTCAAATGCCAACATATGTCCAGCATTTTTTACTTGTATAATTTGACTGCTACTCCAGTGTTGCTGTACTACCTGAATAAGTTGTTGAAGATTCAGAGTTGGGTGAAGTGATTTGTTTGGGATGAGTTCATCATTTTCAGCAAATACTACAAGCATAGGTTGTTGGATTTGATTAGACATGCCCAATACGGGTCTTCCAAGCATGCCAGCTACACCCGCACTTACAGTTTGGGCATAAGCATTTAATTGATCAGCACAAGCTATCAGTTGAACTCGATCTTTAATCAGGATTTCTGCTTGTTGAGGGAAGGCAAAAAAGTTTTTTCTAAAGTTGTTACGAATGGTAGAAGAATCTTGCTTCGCGTAATAACTGGGCGTAGCAAATCCTTTTAGTAAACTTGCTTCTTGTGTTGTAAATGTTTCTATCCCTGCAGGAGCTAGTAAAATTAAACCTTTACATTGATTTGGGTATTGCGCTGCAAATAGCATAGATAATTGTCCACCCATTGAATGACCCACAAAAAATGCATCCTTTATTTTCATTTTTTGCAAGAAATCACTAATAAGTTTTGCATAAATCTCAAGCGTATTCGAAGTATTCTCGATAAAGGCTGCGTCGCTCATGCCGTAGCCAGGTAAGTCAAGTGTGATGGTTCTATATTTTTTTGAAAGCTCAGGTACATTATTCATCCAATGACTCATATTGCCACCCAATCCATGAAGAAAAAGAACAGCAGTTCCCTTGCCTTTTTCCTGATAAGCAATTCTTTTTCCTTCTATACGCACGAACTGCACTTCTTTATTGTAGTGTGGCAGGCATTGCGATAACAATGTATTGCCAAGCAATACAATTGAAAAAATGATTATATGAATACTTTTATATTTCATTAGCAATTTTGCTTGAAAGTTTTGTCTTGGACTGTATATGTAAAAAGTGAATACCGAGACCTACAATAAGTGATATTAAAATGGCTGAAGCAGCAGCGATACCAGGATTACGAGTACCCGATTCCATATAAGAACTGATTCTGCCATAATAAATCGAAAAGTGGACTATAACCGCAATTATGCTTGCAATAAAAACAGTATTACCGTGCGCATTCGTAAAATAAATTCCGAATAGAACTGGTACAAATGCGGCTGAGAAGTATGCATACACTCCATTTTGTGCAAAAATGCCTACACTCAAATCTGGTGCAATGATTTGTTGGTAGCTTAAAATAAATGAAACAACGGCCAATACTACAATAACAGATCTATTTAGAATTAAGCCTGTTTTACCATCAATATTCAAGCTTGGGAATAGACGAGGAGTAATATCAAGCGTAAAAGTTGTACTTAGTGCTTGAATGAGACCTTCTAATGTAGAAATGCCTGCTGAAATCATTCCTAATACGAGCAAAATACTTACATACACAGGAAAGTGTGCAATGACATAACTGCTCATAACTGCATCTAGTGCAATTGGTTTGCCATTTTGAATTAAGTTTGGAAACAAAATTCGAGCATACAGACCTGCGAATACAACTAAGAAAAATAAAGTTTGAACAATTACACCAATCGTTAAGTATTTGTTTACATCACTATCTTTTCTTAATAAAAGTACACGAGTAATGATATGCGGTTGACAAACTATTGCAACGCCAACAATTAATTGGCAAAACATAACTTCAAACCAATCTCTAAAAAGAGGGCTGCTTGAATTGATGGGTTTTACTAGTTCAGGATCAATATTTTTAAGTTGATCAATAAATCCAAAAACGCCATTTGCAAAATGTTCATAGCCTGATGTGAGCAAAAAGATAGCCACAATAAGCATCAGTATTGCTTGAATCATATTTGTGTATACCATGCTGTTTGCTCCGCCAAACATCATATATCCAAAGGTGAATACTACAATTCCAATCAACACATATAATGGCTCAATTTGTATCGCTTTAGAAATTATTTGCGTGAGCCCCACACAAATCAATACGATAAATGTGATTAAAAGCAATGATAGGAATGCAAAATATAGTCCTAAATTCTTATGCTGGTAGCGGGTAGACATCCACTGAGCAATGGTTCTTGCTTGTAAGCCAGCTCCAATTTTTCTAAACTTTTTTGAAAATACAACCAATGAAACCATTGCACCTGCTGGTAAAAACACACCCATTGACAAGAAGCCACTAATTCCGAAATATGCAACAAAGCCAGGGTTTATGATAAAGGTTGCAGCACTTGTCATACCCGCAGCTAATGATAGTCCAACCGCTAGTGGTGAAAATTGAAAAGTTCCAGAAGCATAGTCCTGCATGCTTTTAGTATTCATTCCCCCGCGAATGGCGAAGTATAAAATGAATAATGCATAGGCGCCTAAGGCCAACCATATCCATATAGTATGATCAAGTGGACTTTGTCCCATAGTTTCAAGCAATCGCAAACAAATTAGTTAAAGCTCGAAACTAACTGCTTGAATTCTTGCCAACGTATCCAAAGAATGGGTGAATGTGAAGAATGAAAAGGTGAATAGAATTAGATTTCATGAATATGAACCAATTTCTGACGAATTGCTTCAAGTGCCATACTGGTTCTGCTTTGAACCCCTAACTTAACAAATACCTTCCCCCTATACATATCTACTGTTCTTTCTGCAATACCCATTTTTTGGGCTATGTGACTGTAAGTCAGGTCGCTGCAAGCTAAAATTAGAAACTCCTTTTCTCTTTCTGTAAGTTGAATTGGGGGAATAGCATCATTTTTTTGTTGATGATCTTGTACTATTTTTTGGGTGGAACCTTGATAATAAATGCCTTTATTAAAAACTTCTTGTAAACAAGTGTCTAGTTCTTTTGGGCTGCAATTTTTGACCAGATAAGCCAAACAGCCCGACTTAAACATGGCTATAACACTATCATCATCGGCATTTAAACTAAGTGCCACAATTCTTATAAATGGAAAGGCCTGATGTAAAAATTCAGCTGCTTCAACTCCATTCATAACAGGCATATTTACATCAAGTAGAATAATGTCGGGTAAATTTGACGAGTCTTCAAGTTGCTGAATCATTTCCTTCCCATTGAAGGCTTCTAATACTACATCATAATGACCTATGGTTTCGAGTAATAGTGCAATTGATTTTACAAATATTTGGTGATCGTCGACTATTCCAACCTTAATTCTTTTTTCCATGCTTAGATTTCTTTTGGAATTGTAAGAAGTACCAAAGTTCCTGTTGGAATGTTTGGCAGCCATTCTACACTACCTTGAAGCAAATTTATTCTCTCTCTTATGTGTAGAAGGCCTACTCCTTTTACACCGTTTTCCTGCTGTTCTAAATCAAAGCCTTTGCCATCATCTTTTATTCTAAAAAAGCATTGATGGCTGTTTTGGCTGATTTCAATATCTATTTTTTTGGCTTGTGCATGACGAATTGCATTGTTCAAGGCCTCTTGAATTAATCTGAAAAGAATCAGCTGTTTTTCTGGACTGAAACTTAATTCAGTAATGTTATCCAAATGTAAGTATATGGGATGTGCTTGTTTTAAACGTTCAATTTCGATTTGTAAATTATCAAGTAAGCTGAATTGTTCTAGCCACTTTTTATTCAAAATTTTACTAAGGTTTCTTATCTCTTGTATTCCATCGTTTAAAGTAGATTCGGCGTCTAGCAAAGCTTGAGGTGTTGAATTTAATTGTAAACTAGCAACGTTTAATAAGACCTTTGTGCTACTTAGTAATTGACCAATATTATCGTGAAGTTCTCTACCAATAGACTGGTAGGTTGCTTCTTGGATTTCGTATTTGGATTGTGCTAAAGTAGAGGCAAATTTCTCTTCTAAAGCTTTCTTTTCAAGTTCAATAGCGTTTTGCCTATTTCTGCTTATGACAACTACCAATAACATGGTTATGCCCATAATAACAACTAATAATCCGGCAACACCAACAATTTGTGGAAGCATGAAAGGGGCACTATTTTTTTGACTTGCTAAGATAAGCAGTTAATAGTGAAATGCTAATGAGTCCGTAATAAGAAAAAATTTGGAAAACCTGTATAGTGCGGTAAATAGGAAGTGCAAGTGGTAGATCCCAATAACCCGGCATGCTAACTGTAGTCATGTTGATGATAAAACATGCATGAAAAAAAAACAAGCCTGTTAGGAATATAAAAAATGGGTCTTTGTGCAATAAATGAAACTTGGCTTGGAGTACCTGGAATAGATAGGTGATATACACAAGTATATAAGTAATACTTGCAAAACGAAGTGTGAAAGTTGCTACTTGTGTTTGATCGCTAACAATTAATTCAACTACCCAGCCTGTTGAAAGCAAAATTAAACTCGTTAGAATCCAAGTTCTAAATCTTTGCAATTTTGGGATATCTAGAAATATAAAATGTATAACAAGGACATCTATAACAATAAAAGTATTATAGGCAAGGTTATGCTTATAGGGCAAAAATTGAAAAAAGTATCGGTCAATGAGAATGGTAGTTTCATTGAGGCATGTAATGAGTAATAAAAAAATTAGCTTGCCGTAAAACTTTGATGGCAGGCTTTTCATGGTATATAAACCTACCATGAGTGCTAATAATTCAAGGCTAACAAAAAATATTCTTAATTCCATTATTTTAAAAAAATGTCGGTATTAGATCCGCAATCTGGAGGACAAACACCTGTATAGTTAAACAGCCGATTTTTATCAGGGCTGCCATTCACTTCTGGTGCAAATACTACATTAATTGTCCCCGTGGGAAAGGTAGGAGGTTTTTGAGAATTATTATATCGAATCAAATACATCCTAACTCGCTCTATCGTTGGGTTTGTTCGTAAATAAGATAGGAAGGTGCTATCTAAGACAAAGTATTCTGGAAAGAGATGATTTGAATCTATGGTAGATTTGAAGTGATTTCTGTACATAAGTGCATCCGAATAGGCAATTGGTGCACTTGGTTTCATATCGCTTTCAGCTTTGTGAACAGCCCATCCACTTGTAAATAATAGGATAGCCCCAATAGTTTGATGTAGAAGGCTCTTTTTCATGACCCTAAATTGAGAAAATCTTTGATTCTGGGATACTGGGAAAACTCCCGTAATGGAAAGTTAAAAACGCCCTTTACTTTTGAATCCTGCTTAGGGGCAAGCAGTATATTTTCGCCGTGTAATTATTTGCACGGCGTTTTTTATTTTTCAATAAGGTAACACCACCGCTGTAGTTTCCCCTGAAAATCGAATGGGGTGGTGGCGGCTGTGATGTTCTTTATAGAGGAGCTTTTTAGGAGCGGCTCTTGCAATTGAAATTTGGTGAAGTTGGTACTGAAATACAGTAATCCCCCTTTTCGTAGGGCATGTAAACATTGGTTGATTAAAAATGGATGGTCTATTTGAATGTCAAGGAAATCCTTCATTCTTTTACTATTACTGAATGTTGGAGGATCCATTATTATAAGGTCATAACTATTGGCTTTAATTTCCCTGAGATATTCCTTTACATCGGCATGTATAAACTGAAATTGATTCCCCTTGAATAAATTAATCTGAAGATTGTCTTTCGCCCAGTTTAAATATGTTTTAGAAAGATCAACCGTTGTTACCGATTTTGCTTTGCCTGAAGCTGCATAAACTGAAAATGAACCTGTATAGGCAAATAGGTTAAGAACATCTTTTTGTTCGGATTTTTCTCGCACCATTTGTCGTGTTATACGGTGGTCTAGAAATAAACCTGTATCTAGGTAGTCAGTCAAATTCACCAAAAACTTAAGTCCGCCTTCCTCAATTGTTTTGAAAGACTGCTCATCATCGAGCTTTTCATATTGACTTCCACTTCTATGAGAATTACGCTTTCTCTCTTTGATAAAGAAATCGGATTGTGGTATTCCAATTACTTTTTCAATGCATGCAAAAGATTCACTTTTCCATATTTCATATTCTTCTTCGCTTAATTCATGTCGCCTTGCATATTCTGCTATGTAGAGCACATCTTCATAAATATCTATCGAAAAAGGAAATTCAGGCAGATCATGATCATATATGCGATAACAGCTGATTGCTTGTTTGGAAGCAATCTTTTTCCTGTGCTTGAAAACTTTATTTAGTCTGTTTTCAAACATCTCCACTTTGGGGTTCAGCCAGTTCGACATTTAGTCTATAATTTCAATTCTTATTCAAGTTCTGCCAAAGCCTCAGAAATTCTTTTCCAAGCTTTTTCAATATTGGTGAGGCTATTGGCAAAAGAAAAGCGTATGCAGTTTGGTTCGCCAAATGCATCTCCCATAACACTGGTAACATGGGCTTTATGCAGTAAATACATACTTAATGAGGCGGCGTCTTCTATGATACCTTGCGAACTTTTTTTACCATAATAAGCCGTAACATCTGGGAATACATAGAACGCACCTTCTGGAATAAAACATTTTAATCCGGGTATCTGGCTAATTAACTCAAGTGTTTTCTTTTTACGCTCCTCAAAAGCTGCTGTCATCTGTTTGCTTGGTTCTAATGTACCTGTTAATGCTGCAATCGCAGCTTTTTGAGTAATAGATGATGTAGCACTCGTAAACTGTCCCTGTATTTTTTCACAAGCTTTTGCAATAGAAGGATGAGCAGCCATATATCCAAAACGCCAACCAGTCATAGCAAATCCTTTACTAAGCCCGTTTATTAGAAGTACTCTATCTTTTATGGAGTCAAATGAAGCGATACTTGCATGTTCACCTACATAATTAATGTATTCATAGATTTCGTCGGCTATGATATAAATGTTGGGATGTTGTTCAAATACCTTGACTAAGGCGGCCAATTCCTCGCGACTATACACCGCTCCACTTGGATTACAAGGTGAAGAAAACATGAATACTTTTGTAGCGGAAGTGATGTTTTGCTCTAGTTCTTCTGGAGAAATTTTAAAAGAAGACGCAACGCTGGTGCGAATGGTTACAACCTTTCCTCTTGCTATTTTAACCAACTCACTATAGGTTACCCAAAATGGTGTTGGAATAATTACTTCATCCCCTTCATCTACCAATGCAAGAATAGCATTTGCCAAACTTTGCTTTGCACCAGTTGATGTTACAATTTGCTCAGGTGTATATATGAGTTGGTTATCTCTTTTGAGTTTTTCGCAAACCGCAGCACGTACATCAGGAAGGCCAGGAACAGGGGTATAATGACTCCAATTGTCGTTGATAGCTTGAATTGCTGCTTCTTTTATATGTTGAGGAGTATCAAAATCAGGCTCTCCTAGGCTTAAATCTATAATATCTGCACCTTGAGCTCTTAGTTCTCTACCTAACTTGGCCATTTTAAGAGTTTCCGGTTCATTGAAGCGGTCTAACAGGGAAGAAAAAGGCATAAGCAATGTTTTGTATAAGACAAATGTAAGGAAATCAAGTCCGAGCTTGAAGGAGTAATACTACCTAAACAATTAATTGTGGGTAATAGTGCTGTAAGACAAATTAACTGAAGAGAGAGGAATGTTTGGATCTTCTGGTCCAAGAATGATTACTGTATAAATTTTACCTTCTCGGAAGTTCAAGGTTGGCTCATTTAGAAGTAAGGTGGTTCCTGAACGCACCTCTAAATTATATACACCAGGTGCTGCAATTGGCACAAAACTTTGAAAGTTCTGATTTGGCAACTGGTCGTTAAATACACGGTTATTCGACTGTATATTGTCGAGGGAACTTCTAATGGTAACATTAATTGGATACAGCCTACCAATTTCAGCACAATAGAAAATACGCACATGTGCTTTGCCGGGAGGCGGAGGGGTGAGGTTATCGCGAACAAAAGCACCACGTGGACGAGAAGCCGGATTGTAACCTATGTAAGTATAGCTCTGAAAGGGTTCAGTTCTTACCAAGGTATCTACACGATCGTTTGAGAAACGATCTTTCACTAAAATTCTTGTATCACCATGAAGAGTAGATGTATATGGAGTGCTATTTCCAGTTGGTAGAAAATTTGTTACTACAGTATTATTCAAAGTAAATTGAAGCCAATCGTTAAAATATGCAGTATGGAAGAGCACATTTGCCTGTCTGCTATCCTCCATTTTGGCATAGCATCCTGAAAGTGCAATGATAATAGAAAGTCCGATGAATGTTTTGAGCCCTCTGCGCATATCTGAATTAACGGTTTGCTTGATAATTTATTTCAAAATTAGACAAGTTTGGTCGTTTCTTTTTGCTTCTTAACTTTTCAGCTCCGAATATTAACAAACCAAGTTCTTTTAAAAATGGAAAGCCAACTTGATTGTATTCGTATTTATTGTCATTGAAAATTTCATTGCTATTAGTATAAATAGTTGCACTTAAGAAAAACTCTGTTCCAGATTGAAAATCAGCGAAATAAGCAACATCTGTTAAGAAGCCGTAGGCATTTCCAACTTTATTGAAGATTCGCAATGATGGGATAGTTTTAGCCTTTTGGTCAGAGCCATAAAGAAGAAACTTCACATAAGTATTCCAATATTCGGAGGCTGGATATTCAGGGAACTGGCTTTCTGATGGGTATGCACTCATCCATTGGTACAAAAACTTCAAATCTGAGTGGGATAGTTTGAATCGAATTTTCTCAGGAAACGCTGTTGGAAAAATCACTCGCACCATCATTTTATGCAAATCCTCAATACTCAATTTATTTTTCTGTGTAAATGAAAATGGCTCTTGAACTAGTCTACCTCCCTTCATGTAACCCTTCCCCATTTCAATGGTTGGCTCAGGAAACTGAACCTTACTAAATTGTGGAGCTTGCTGGTAAATTAGTTTTCCTTCTTCATCAAAAAATCGAATACCATTCGTAGCTCTGTTTGCTTCATCACTAAGAGAAATGCTTAGTCTATGACGGATCACAGACGATTTAAAACCCTTTTCCTTGAGTTTACGATGAATGTATTCTTGTCCAAGAAACTCATAAAGGCGATTGTAAGCATCATTATCACTTACCAATAATATTTGCTTGATATAATGGGCTATACTTGGTCTTCCATCACTAGCTTGAGGATGTTGGTACACATCGTCTTGTCCATTTGCCGCACTATCAGTAACCATAGTTGAGTATATGGTTAGTCCGGGAATATTGAGTTCATTAATTTTTTCTATAGCAAGGAGTGCAATAGGAAACTTTACAGTACTGGCTGGGTAAAAATATTCTGATGCATTATTGTGAAATGCAAAATGTTTGAAGGAAGGTTGGTTTTTACTGTTTCTGTCTATTCTTGTGAAACGAATCTGCACTCGATGAATGTCTCTATTTTGAATAATTTTTTGAAAAGATTCAGAGCCATTTTTGAGCATTTCTTCAAGTGAGGGTGCTTGAGCTTTAACAAAAATCATACAACACAATAAAACAAGTGTAAACAGGTATTTCATATCCAAATATACAATCATAGGTTGTAAGGAGAAATCGTAAGCAAGCTAGCATTCACTTATTTTTGCTCCAAACCAAGCTTATGCCGCACGAATCCATTTCCGTTTTTGATATGTTTAAAATTGGGGTTGGTCCATCTAGTTCTCATACTTTGGGGCCTTGGAGAGCAGCCTTGCGTTGTCTGCAATCGATTGAGCAGCATGGGGGAGTTGATTTAGTTAAGGATGTGCAAGTTTTATTGTATGGCTCTTTGGCTAAGACAGGAAAGGGACATGGAACAGATGTAGCAATTATGATGGGATTAATGGGAGAGGACCCTGTAACTACTCCAATTGAAGAAATGTCTTTTAAGATTGATGAAATACAACAATCAAAAAAACTAAAATTAGCAAGCAAAAAGTTGATATCGTTTTCAGAAGGAAATGAATTACAGTTTCTATATTCTGAAACGCTCCCTTATCACCCTAATGGACTCAGTTTTTTAGTGACCATGGAAGATGGATCGAGTTGGTCTGAAACTTACTATTCGGTTGGGGGAGGTTTTGTTGAGAAAGAAGGTGAGGTGAAATCCTCACAGCAACAGGTAAGTTTGCCATTCCCTATTAATCATGCCGATGATTTGTTGCACTGGTGTAGAACAACTGGGTTAGCAATTCATGAAATTGTTTTAGAGAATGAGCTAAGTTGGAGAAATGAAGCTGAAACAAGAAAAGGTATAATGCATATTTGGCACACCATGGAACAGTGCATCTATCGTGGTTGTCATACTGAAGGCGTGTTACCAGGAGGATTGCATGTTAGAAGAAGAGCATTCGATTTGAATAAGCGACTATTAAAAGATGTGTCGTACCAAAATGTTGAGGAATGGAAGGAAGCGATAAAACAGGGTGGTGCCGACTTTAAATACATTTTGGATTGGGTAAGTTGTTTTGCTTTGGCAGTAAATGAAGAGAATGCATCCTTTGGCAGAGTGGTTACTGCACCAACTAATGGTGCTGCAGGTGTCATTCCTGCTGTATTGATGTACTATCATATTTTTTGTGGAGGAAAATCGGAGGATCAAATATTCAAATTTTTATTAGTCGCTGCTGAAATTGGAAGCATCTTCAAAAAAGGCGCAACTATATCCGCAGCTATGGGTGGTTGTCAAGCTGAAATTGGAGTAAGCAGTGCAATGGCAGCAGCTGCACTAACAGAATCTTTGGGAAGCTCACAAAAGCAAGCTATGATGGCTGCTGAAATAGCTATGGAGCACCATCTTGGACTTACCTGCGATCCAATAGGTGGATTGGTACAAATACCATGCATTGAAAGAAATACAATGGGTGCTATAAAAGCAATAACAGCTTCTCAATTAGCTATGCAAGGGACTCCTGACTTTGCTTTAGTAAGTTTAGATAAAGTAATAGCTACTATGTGGAACACAGCTCAGGATATGAACAGTAAATACAAGGAAACCGCCGATGGTGGCTTAGCAGTTTTGGTGCCAGTAGGATTAAGTGAGTGTTAATTTAGGCTTGCATCTACTTGCAACTCTTGTAGACTTGTGTTACTGTAATCTTTTATTTCATTGTATAAAGTGTCACGCTCAATTGGTTGGCGTTTAACTTGTTTGATTAAAGTGACTAATTCAGCTGTAGACATTGCTGGATTTTGCTCCTCACTACCAGCCATGGAATAAATTTTTGTAGAATCATCAATCGTTCCATCAATATCATTCACCCCATAACTCAAAGTTAGCTGAGCATTCTTTCTGCCCAACATTGGCCAGTATGCTTTTAAGTGTGGGAAGTTGTCGAGGTAGATGCGCGCTATAGCATACATTTTGAGATCTTCAATTATGCTTGATTCAGCAACATGACTCATATCGTTGTCCTTGTTTCTGAATTTGAGCGGTATAAACGTATTAAATCCACCTGTTTCATCTTGTAAAGATCTCAAACGCTCCATGTGATCAATACGATGCCAATACTTTTCTATATGACCATATAGCATAGTTGCATTGCTGTGCATACCCATTTGGTGAGCGGTTTTGTGAATATTCAACCAGCCATCACCATCTACTTTGTCGGCACATATTTGAGTTCTTATTTCTGGATGAAAAATTTCAGCGCCACCTCCTGGAATAGAATCTAATCCAGCTTCTTTTAAAAGCTTCATACCTTCTTCCACAGAAACTTTAGCTTTTCTAAACATATAATCATGTTCAACTGCGGTAAACCCTTTTACATGTAATTCAGGACGATGTGCTTTAATGGCTTTAAGCAATTCAATAAAAAAAGATAAAGTAAGTTTTGGATGCACACCACCAACTATATGGACTTCAGTTACGGGCTTTCCATCGTAGCTTTTAATGATATGCATCATTTGTTCTAAGCTCAATTCCCAACCTTCTTCTCTTTTTGCATATAATCTAGAATATGAACAAAATGCGCAACTAAAAACACAAACATTAGTGGGCTCAATATGAAAGTTTCTATTAAAGTAAGTTTTATGTCCATGCTTTGTTTCTCGAATATGATTTGCAAGAGCACCCAAGAAAGGCAATTCGCCTTCCTCAAATAAGAGGATGCCTTCTTCAGGGGTAATTCTCTCGTTATGAAGTACTTTTTCTCCTAGAGCCTGGAGTTTTGGATTCGAAGTATTAGATATAATAGTATTTAGTTGCATGAATTCCATTTTAAGTATAACAAGTATTGAGCTTGTAAGTTGACTATCCCATTAATATTCCCGCAATAGTAGCCGATAGATAAGACGCTAAAGTGCCACAAAGCAAAGCTTTCAGTCCCAATCGAGCTAGATCTGCCCTTCTTGTTGGCGCCAACTCCCCAATTCCTCCTATTTGCATACCAACGCTGCTAAAATTGGCAAAGCCACAAATAGCTATACTTAGAATAAGTAGACCTTTTTCGGTAACAATAGGAACACTTTTATTAGCTAAATTTTGGAAAGCAACAAACTCATTGATAGTAAGTTTTTGTCCAAGTAGGGTTGCAACACTGTTCACATCTTGAGTTGGTACACCCATTGACCAAGCTACAGGATAAAATATTTTTCCAAATATCCAGTTCAAACTCAAGTCAAAATTAGGATTAAATAAATGGGCCACTTTCATCAAGCTCCAGTCAATCATGGTAATGAGTGCAATAAAACCAATCAGCATAGCTATTACATTCATAGAAATTTTAAATCCATCACTAGCGCCATGAGAGATTGCATCAACAATATTGGTGTATTGACTTTTTACTTCAAGTTTTACTTTCCCCATAGTTTGACTTTCCTCTGTTTCAGGGAAAATAATCTTTGAAATAACCAATGCTCCAGGAGCTGCCATTAAGCTAGCTGCAATTAATTTGGGTGCTAAATCGTAGCCTGCTTGTGCACCCATATTCACATAAACTACTAGAATTCCGCCAGCAATGCATGCAAGGCTGCCCGACATACTCGCTAGCAACTCACTTTTAGTCATGCCAGCCAAGTAAGGACGAATCATTACCTGAGCTTCTACCTGTCCAACAAACGCACTAGCAACATTGCTGAGCGCTTCTGCTCCGCTCACTCGCATCACATAATTCATTGCTTTAGCAACAAGAGATACAACTCTCTGCATAAGTCCAATATGATAGAGCATTGCTACAAGTACACATACTAAAATGATGGTTGCGGTAACATTAAAAGCGAATACAAAACCACCATTTACGTAGTTGCCAATGGTACCATCAAGCTGTTGTACACCAAGGCCACCATACACAAAAGATGCTCCATTGCGGGCAAAGATTTCAATCTTTTCCATGCCATGTCCAATTTTTTGGAAGAAGGCGGTAATAGGAGGGACCTTTAATACAAGTAAAGCAATAAATATCTGTAAAGAAATTCCACTTATAACGAGTCGGTAATTGATTCTTTTCTTGTTATTTGAAAAAAGGAAGGCAATGCCTAGAATGAGCAAGATGCCAAACAGCCCCTGAAATCTATCCATAGAAAATGTTAAATGGGTGATGAAGGGGCAAGATAAGTATATATTACAAAAAACAGACCACGGCTAAATGTAAAGATGATGGAAAGTAAAAAGCGATGTGATTCAAACCACATCGCTTTTTGTTTAAAGGGTCTAAGCCTTAGAGTAATCCTTGAATTTTCTTATCAAGTACACTTTTTGGCACAGCGCCAATTTGTTTGTCAACTACTTGACCGCCCTTAATGAAGAGGATCGCAGGAATGGAAGTAATTCCGTAGTTAATACTTAAACTTGGGTTTTGATCTACGTTTACTTTTCCAATGTTTACTTTTCCATCGTACTCTTTCGACAATTCTTCAATTACTGGTCCAATTGCGCGGCAAGGGCCACACCATTCTGCCCAGAAGTCAATTACACTTAACTTATCACTATCAAGAACTGTTGACTGAAAGTTGGAGTCGGTTAATTCTAATGCCATAACTAAAATTTAGAAAGTAAAACGCAAATTTAAAACCATTGTTGAATACATGATAATTTGACTTATCCCCATTGGGAATTGTTACCAGAATGATAAATTT
>ERZ1066133.627-NODE-627-length-14229-cov-10.214759_pt1 | contig 14229 bp, 10 predicted proteins | sample MGYA00382780_ERZ1066133 | MGnify/ENA primary metagenome ERZ1066133 (study PRJEB33369, sample SAMEA5778363) | biofilm metagenome | biome: Industrial cooling water; feature: Water cooling tower basin; material: Biofilm | place: United Arab Emirates | collected...
CGCCGTCCAGCAAACTGGCGGCAAGTCTTGAGCGGCCTCGAAGGCCAAGGAGATCTGCGGCAGCCCCCGAATTAGGTCCAGGGGTTCCTTGAGGCTTCAGGGAGCTCCGGCGCGGGCCGGGGGGCAGGAAGGGGGGGCCGGTTGCGGTGCGGGTATGGGTAGTGGGGACGGACCCCTCCACCGGCCGATCGGGATCGACCAGGGCTCTGGTCCTTGAGGGATGTGCGGACGGACAGCGGCCCCACAAGGGCTTCCTGGCGCTGCTGCACAACCAGGGGTGCGGCCACTCGGTCGCGGGGGGACTGTAGAAGCCCGTTGCTGCTGCTCAGGGGCGTCGGGAAGTGCTGGGCAGCCTGCGGCCTTTCGCTGGCTGGGATTCGGCGCTGGCGCAGCCTCGCTGCGGGGGGGCGAGGAGGTCAGAGGGCTAGGCGCGCGAGGGCGCCGAGGGCGGCGGCGGCGCAGAGGACCCAGCCCAGGTGGACTCCGCGCAACAGCGCCAAGGCCGCCGCGACGGCCAGGCCCAGGGCGTAGGGATCGAGGCTCGACCAGGCGGGGACCGGCAGGCTCAGGGGGCCGAAGTGGCGCGTGGTCAGCTCGCCGAAGAGCACGTGCAGGCCGAAGGTCAGGAACAGGTTGGCGATCACGCCCACCACGGCGGCGGTGATCGCCGCCAGGGCGCCTTCGAGGCGCGGGCGGCCGGTCAGGCGCTCGATCGACGGCGCGCCCAGGAAGATCCACAGGAAGCAGGGCGCGAAGGTGACCCACAGGGTCACCGCAGCCCCGAGCAGCCCAGCCAACAGGGGCGGCAGGCCGCTGGGCTGTTGGTAAGCGGCCACGAATCCAACGAACTGCACCACCAGGATCAGCGGGCCGGGGGTGGTCTCGGCCAGGCCCAGCCCGTCGACCATCTGCGGCGTGGTCAGCCACTGAAAGCGCTCGACCGCTGCGGCGGAGATGTAGCTCAGGACGGCGTAGGCGCCGCCGAAGGTGACCAGGGCCGCGCCGCTGAAGAAACGCGCCTGTTCGGCCAGCACGTGCTCGGGCCCGAGGGCCAGCGGCAGCCCCAGCAGCGGCAGCAGCCACAGCACCAGGGCCACGGCGGCGGCGCGCCGCGCGCCGCGCGCGGCGCGGACCTCGTCGGGCCTGCGCTCGGCCTGCGGCTCGGCGCGCGGTCCGCCGCGGCTGGTGAGGGCGCCGAACAAGCCCGCGGCCGCCAGCACCAGCGGGAACGGCAAGCGCAGGGCGAACAGGGCCACGAACGCGCACACCGCCAGGGTCTTGGCGCCGCGCCGGCCCAGGGCGCGCGCGGCGATGCGCTTGAGGGCCAGGACCACCAGGGCCAGCACGGCGGCCTTGAGCCCGAAGAACAGGCCGGCGACGGCCTTGAGGTCGCCCAGCTCGACATACAGGATCGAGAGCAGCGCCATCACCAGGGCACCCGGGGCCACGAACAGGATCCCCGCGGCGAGGCCCCCGCGCACGCCGTGCAGCAGCCAGCCCAGGTAGGTAGCGAGCTGCTGCGCTTCCGGCCCTGGCAGCAACATGCAGAAATTGAGCGCGCGCAGGAAGCGCGCTTCATCGAGCAGTCCGCGCTTTTCGATCACCTCACGGTGCAGGATCGCGATGTGCGCCGCCGGTCCGCCGAAGCTGATCCAGCCGATGCGCCACCACAGGCCAACCGCGGCCGGGAAGGACAGGGTGCTGACCGGCCGTGGGGGCAAGGCAGCCCCTGGCGATACCTGGGGGAGGGCGTGCATGGGCCCCAAGCTAACCGCTGCGGAGCGGGTTGATCCAGGCCCCAGCCGGTGCGCTTCAGACGCCGCGCTGGATGCGGCGGTCGAACCAGCGCCAGAAGGCGCTCTGCTGGCACTTCCACCAGGAGCGCGCGCCCAGGAATTGGGCCGAGGCCTCGAACAGGGCGTGCCAGTGGCCGAGCCTTTTCCAGCGGCGCTTTTCGGCCTCGCTCAGCCCGGCTTGACTGTCGATCAGCTCGGCGTAGTACTTGGACTGGGGCTTCCAGCCGCGCCAGGCGTGGCCCCAGGTGGGCACGTTGCGCACGCCGAACAGGCGGTAGAGGTTCTTGTGGTCGCAGTACAGGCGCTTGAACTCGCGCTTGATGTCGAGCGGGTGGCTGTGCTCGACCCGCGCGCGCGGCTCGAAGGCGATGCGTCCTCCCGCCAGCAGGACCTCCTTGCCCCAGGCCACGTCCTCGCCGAAGCGCACGTCCGGGTAGGGGATCCGCTGCCAGGTGCTCTTGCGCACGGCGCTGGCGACCGAATCGAAGGCGCAGGCCATCAGGCGCTGCATCGGCTCGAGGGAGTCGTACTTTCGGCGCGAGGCTTCGGCGTCGCCGGGCACCAGCTCTTGGACCACGAAGCGGTCCCGGGAGGCGCTCCAGCGCCGCAGGCGCTCGGCCAGGATCGGATCGCAGTCGGGCTGCGGGAACTGGCGCGCGTAGGCCCCGTCGATGCTCTCGTCGGCGAAGGCTTCCTCCAGGGCGCTCAGGTAGTGCCGGTCCATGGGCACCGCGTCCTGGGTCAAGAGCGCCACCACGCGTCCCGCGGCCAAGGACAGGCCCAGGTTGCGGGTCTTGCCGTGCCCGAACTCGCTCTGCGGGATCTGGTGCACCAGGGCGCCGCGGGCGCGGGCGGCCTCCGGCGTGCCGTCGCGGCTGGTGGAGTCGACCACCACCAGTTGGAAGCCCCCGGGGACGTCCTGCTGGTCGAGCACGTCCAGCAGCTGTAGGAAACGCGGCCCGCCGTTCCAGGTCGGGATGACCAGGGACAGCGGCCGCGGTTGGTGGGTGATCGCGCCCATGGATGTCGGACCTCCTCAGCCCTTCGCCGCGTGCGCCAAGAGGTCCTGGGCCAGGGCGCGGGCTTTGATCACGCACTGGTCCGAATTGTCGTATTCGTAGCGGCCAAAGCGCCCCAGGGGCACGATGCCCAAGCGCTCGAGGGCCGCCAGGGCGGCCGCCTTGCGCGCCTTGAAGGGCCGGTCGTAGACGATGTAGGCGAAGCGCGAGCTGGTGCGGTCGCTGAACAGCACCTCCTCGGGGCGCACCAGTCCGGCGCGCACCAGGCCGGCGAGCACCTCGCGCTCGAGCTCCGGGCCCGGCTCGCCCGCGGCCGGGTCCCAGGTGACCTCGGCCATCAGCGAGGTGCGGCCCGCGGGCGCGTTGCCCGGCGAGTAGTTCGACATGTAGGTCACGCGGTTGGCCGGGCCCTGCTCGGGGTGCGGCAGGTAGATCCACGACAGGGGCGGGTGCTCCGGCCGCGAGAGCGCGTAGAGGATGCAGGTGATCGAGTTGTAGGACAGCTCGCGCAGGGCGCGCGCCTCGCCCTCGCTCAGCCCCGGCAGCAGCCCGGGCAAGAGATTCAGGGGGATCGTGCTGACCACCCGGTCGAAGGGCTCACCGTCGACGCGGAAGCCCGCCCCATGGCGCTCGACGCGCTCGACCCGGTGCCCGAGCCGCAGACGGGATCCGAGGTTCTTGGCCAGCCCGTCGGTGATCGCTTGGAAGCCGCCGGCTTTCGGGTAGTAGAAGATCGATTGGTGCGTGTAGCCCTCGGTGCGGATGCCCACGGAGGCCTTGAGCACGTCGTCGATGGGCGCGTCGGGCACGCGGCCGGCGACCCAGTCGGAGGTCAGCTCGGAGAGCGGGCGCTTCCAGATCTTCTCGTTGTAGGGATCCATGAAGTGCCGCGCGATGCCCTCCCCGAAGCGCCAGCGCACCCAGGAGCCGAAATCCGCGGGCGCTGGACCGGGGGCGCGCTGGCGCTGCGCCCAGGCCTCCACGTAGCCCTTGAGGCATTCGTAGTTGGCCTGTGCGGGCAGATCTCCGAGGCCGTTCTCGAAGGGGTAGTGCACCCAGCGATCGCCGAAGCGGATCTTGGTCTCCCGGTCGCGGCGCACGAAGGCCTGCTCGCCGCCGCCCTCGGCCTTCATCCAGTCCATCGCCGGGCGATCCTTGCTGAACAGGATGTGGCCGCCGGCGATGTCGTAGGTGAAGCCGTCGACCGTCTTCGAGCCGCACAGCCCGCCGGCCACGCGGCTGGCCTCGAACACGGTCACGTCAGCGGCCGGGAGTCCGCCCTGGATCAGGAAACGGGCCAGGGCCAGGCCGGAGACTCCGGCGCCGAGGATGGCGGTCTTCAACGGGGCAGCCGCGGGAGGAGCGGTGGGGGGACGGAGGAGCCCGGGGACGCGGGAAACATGAAGGTACTCGCTGCCCCGCTCGGCGGCCCCTGGGCCCGCGGCCGCGGCGCTCGGATTCGGCGCTCCCGGCCGCCCTCGGACCTGGCGCGGGCCCGGCCCGAGCCTTCGCTCCGGCCGTCCGCGGTCGGCCGTCGACCCGCGCCGCGCCGGAGCGGGCCCGCGCGGGATCGGCGCTTGACCCCGGGTTTGGACGGGGCCGGTGTCGGCGATTAGCGCCGACGCACCAGCAGGGCCCGGTCCAGGCAACCGGGGGGCAGCAGCCGCTCGGCCTCCGCCAGCCAGCGCCGGCCGTCTTCGGTGTAGCCGGCGGTCGGCGCCAGACCGGGCGCCAGGCGCCCGAAGTGGCGGTTGAAGGCCTCCATGGAGAGTTCGCGGGCGTACTTGGCGAAGCAGGAGGCCAGCGCGGTGGCGAAGGACAGCGACTCGCCGCCCTCGGCGAAGACGACCTCGGCCTCCAGCGGCCCGCGGCGCGAGCGCGCCCCGTAGCTCGAGCGGCCCTCGGTCTCCGCGATCAAGCGCACCTCCGCCGCCTGCAGGGCGCGCGCCAGGGCCGGTCCGTAGTGGGCGCGACCCCCCTGGCGGTCGATCATCAGGGCGGCTCGCGGGCGCCCCCCGGCCGCGGCGGGCCCGCGCTCGCCCGCCGAGAACAGCAGCGCCAGGGCGGCCGCGGTGTGCTCCCAGAGCGCCTCGGACTTGTTGCCGGTGCGATCGAAGGCCGCGTTCAACTCCGCTTCGGGCACGAGCCGGACCCCGGCCGGTCCCGGGAGGATCCCGGCCCGGGCGGCCTCGCGGGCCAGGGCCGAAACGCCGTCCTCGATCGCCCCGGGGTCGCACCACAGCGGCAGGCGCGCGGGCAGTTCGGCGGCCCAGGGGTGCGCCGCGAGCAGCGGACCGGCGGGGCCGAGCGGGGAGCAGAGCCACTCCTGCGCGCTCTGGCCCACGGCGCTGCGCCCGTGCGCCCAGCTCCAAAAGCACAGCACGCTGCGCTCGAGGCGGCGCCGCCCGCGCAGGTTGCGCGCATGCACGCGCTTGCTGTCGGCCACGATCAGCCGGTCGCGGTCCAGGCTGGGTTCCTCGGCCACGACGCGCCCCAAAGCCGACCAGGGCCAGCGGCCGTCCCGCTCCGGCGGTCCGGCGGGCGACGGCCCGTCGCACCACAGCCCGGCGTAGCCCAGCGCGAAGGGGCCCAGCAGCGGGCCGAGCCCGGCTTCGTCGATGCCGCCCAGGAAGAACGCGCCCTGCATGGGCCCGAGCTTCCTCGGCCGGACGCCCGCGATCAAGCCCGCCGTGGCGCGGGGCGATCCTCGACCGCAGCGGCGCCGCGGCCGGCCGGGCATGGACCAGCGGCGCGGGCCTTCCGGGGACGCCGCCGTGGGCGCCGCAGCCGGGGCGGCGCTCTGCCGCGCTCGATCCGCTGCGGCGCACGCCGGGGGAGCGGCGGCCGCGCGCCGCGCCCCTCGGTTGCCGCCCGGCCCGTCGGGCGCCTATCCTCACCCCAAATCCGGATCCCCGCCGATGAACCCGCCCCCGAGCGCCAAGCTCTTCCTGGAAGGCCGCTATCGCAAGCTGTGCCGCGACCTGCCCCAGACCGTGTTCCATTGCCCGGTCTGCAAGGGGCACCCCCGGCGTCGCGAGGGCTGCGAGAATTGCCAGGGGTTCGGCAAACTGACCAAGGATTCGGTCCAGGAACTGGTGGCCTGGGTGGTCGGCAAGGCCTTCGGGACGCGCAAGAACAAGTTCCACGGCGCGGGGCGCGAGGACATCGACGTGCGCATGCTGGGGCGCGGGCGGCCGTTCGTGCTCGAGCTGGAGAGTCCGCGGGTTCTGGAGGTCGACCTGGCCGAGCTGGAGGCCGAGGTCAACCGCCGCAACGCCGGCCGGCTCGAGATCGAGGGCCTGCATTTCGCCGAGCGCGCGCGGGTCGCCTACCTCAAGGAAACGCCCCACGCCAAGCGCTACCGCGCCCTGGTCGAGCTCGACGAGCCGCGCAGCGCCGCGGCCTTCGAACCGCACCTGGGACGGCGCATCGAGGTGCTGCAGCGCACCCCCAAACGGGTCGCCCACCGGCGCGCCGACCTCGACCGCACGCGCTGGATCGAGCTGCGCGCGGCGCGCGCGATCGAACCCGCGGCCGACGGCACTTCGCGGCGCTTCGAGATCGAGCTCGACACCCAGCACGGCACCTATGTCAAAGAGGTGCTCTCCGGCGAGGAAGGCGCCACCCGGCCGGGGCTTCCCGACTGGATCGGCTGCGCGGGCCGCTGCCTCGAGCTCGACGTGCTCGAAATCCTGGGGGTGGACGGCTCGGTCGAGCCGGTCTTCGAGCGCCCGCCCGCCTTCGGCGCCGGGCTCTGAAGGATCGATGCGGGACGGATCGGGTTCGGAGCGACCCGCCGCGGCGCGGGCTGTGATCGCCTGCCGCGTGCTGCCCGCGGATCGCCCTGCGCCTGCCCGGCCCGCCGCAAGGCCGTCCGCCGCAGGGCCTACCAGTAGCGCTCGAAATGCACCTGGCCGGGATCGCGCCGGGAGTGCTTCTTGAAACCGCGCTCGGCGAGCAGCGTCAAGAGCGCGTCGATCATCTCCGGATTCCCGCACAGCATCACCTGCACGTGCTGGGGATCGAGGGGCCAGCCCAGCAGGGACTCGATTTCGTCGCGGGCGAACAGCTCCGGCAGGCGCCCGCGCGCTCCGCTCCAAGGGCCGCCCGCGGGCTCGCGGGTGCAGACCGGCAGGTAGCGCAGCGCCGGGTCCTGTCGGCAGCGGGATTCGAGCTCCGCGCGGTAGCCGAGGTCCGAGGCGATGCGCACCCCGTTGACCAGGGTCGCGCGCCGGAAGGGCCGCGTGGCCCCGCTGTCTGGGCCGCAGGCGCGCAGCATCGAAATGAACGGGGCGATGCCGGTGCCGGTCGAGATCAGCAGCAGGTCGCGCTCCGCGGCGGGCGGCGATTCCGGCAGGGAGTCCAGGGTGAAGCGGCCCAGCAGGCGCTCGTCCATCCACAGCCGACCGCCCTCCGGCAGGGCAAACAGGCTGGGTGTCAGGGCGCCCCCGTCGACCAGGCGCACGAAGAACTCGAGCGTGTCCTCGCCGGGCACGGAGGACACCGAATAGGGGCGCTTGACCAGCTTGGCGCCCGGCTGCACCTGGTCGGGATCCCTGGGGGGCAGGCCGAGGTTCGCAAACTGGCCCGGCAGGTAGGGGGGCGGAGCGCCGCGGTCGTAGGCCGCGCGCAGGCGGATCAGGGCTTCGTTGAGCTGCTCGCGCTCGACGACCCGCGCGTTGAGGAGCTCGCCGCCGACAACGCCTTGCCCGTCCATGGCAGGTCCCTCAGACCACCAGCCCCCGGATGGCGCATTCGAAGGCCAGCTGGGAGCGCACGAAGCCCTGCGCTTCGTAGATGAACATCTTGGCCCGCTCGCGCACCACCTTGCCCACCAGGGTCAGCCGGCAGTCCGGCTCCACCGCGTTGCGGAAGCGCACTTCATCCAGGCCTCCGAAGCCGATGAACACGTTCTCGAGCTCCGGGTGCAGCTTGAGGAAATGGAAGGTGCACAGCTGGGCGGCGGCCTCGATCATCAGCGCCCCGGGGAACAACGGCCGGCCCGGGATGTGGTCGCTGGCCCACCAGTCGCTGCCGCGGATCTCTTTGAATCCGACGGCGAAACCGTTCTCGAGGTCCATGTGGTTGACCCCGTCGATCATCGCGAACCGGCCCCGCTGCTTGAGCACCGCATCGATCTCTTGGCGGCCAGCGACCACGCGCGCAAGGTCGATCTTGGACAGGTCGATGAGCGGTCCTGAGGGCATCGGTTGGAGCGGGCTGCGGCGGTTTGGGGCCCCGGGGCCTGGGGCACCTGGGCGAGGGCGGGCAGTGTAAGCCCGGGAAGGCTCCGGAAGCCCGCCGGAAGGCTGCGGAGGTGGACCGATCGCCTAGATTCCGCGCACATTTCGGGGCGCCCCGGGCGCCGCCCGGGGGTCCCGACAGAGCCTCGGCCTCGGGCCTGCCCCGCCGCCGCGCGGGGGCGCCGCGCCCGGCCGGGCCCCTTGGACCGCGCCGATGCGCCCCTCCGCGGGGGGCGGCGAGGCCCCACGGGCCAGCCCTCGTCGCCGCCGCCGGCCCGCTCCAAACTGCGGGCGACCTCCTCCGCCACCACGCCCATGCCTCAGCCGCGACTGGACCACACCCGCCTTGCGACCCGTTGCGTGCACGCCGGGCACCGGCCCGACGGGGCCGAACGCGCCCTGGTCACCCCGATCGTGCGCTCCACGACCTTCCTGCTCGACGAGCAGGCCTACCGCCTGCGCGAGGCGGGCCGCAGCGAAGCGGCCCGGGTCTACTCGCGCGAAAGCTACCCGGGCCTCGAGGCGCTCGAGGTGCGCCTGGCCGCCCTGGAGGGAGCCGCAGGGGCGGTGGCCTTCGCCTCCGGGCAGGCCGCCCTGCACGCGGCCCTGCTGGCCGCCCTGCCCCCCGGGGCCCCCCTGCTGGCCTCCCGCAAGCTCTACGGCGGCAGCCTGGCACTGCTGTCCGAACTGCTTCCCCGGCAGGCCAGCCCCCTGCTGCGGTTCGCCCCCGACGACCCGGAGGAGCTGGCCCGGATCCTGCCCGCGGGCGGCGCGCTGGTGCTGGTCGAGAGCCTCTCGAACCCGGACCTGTGCCTGGCCGACCTGCCCGCTCTGGCCGCGGTCTGCCGCCGGGCCGGGGCGCACCTGTTGGTCGACGCGACCTTCGTCTCGCCGGCCCTGCAGCGGCCGCTCGAATTCGGCGCCGACCTGGTCATGCATTCGGCCACCAAGTACCTCGGCGGCCATTCCGATCTGCTCGGCGGCGTCCTGGCGGGCGGCGGCGAGCTGCTCGAGCGGGCCCGTCGCTGGCGCACCCTGGCGGGGGGCGTGCTCGACCCGGAGGCGGCCTTCCTGCTCGAGCGCGGCCTCAAGACCTTGGCCCTGCGCCTCGAAGCGCAGTGCCGCGGCGCGGAGCTGCTGGCGCGGCGTCTGTGCGCGCACCCGCAGGTCCGGCGGGTCCTCCACCCGAGCCTGGCCAGCGGCCGCCAGCGCGAGCTCGCCGAGCGCCTCTTGGCCCGCCCCGGGGCCATGGTCAGCTTCGAACTCGCGGGCGGAGACCCGCGCGCGGGGGCCTTCGCTCGCGCCCTGCGCCTGATCCTGGAGGCGGCCAGCCTGGGCGGCGTGGAGAGCTTGGTCAGCCTGCCCGCGCGCATGAGCCACGTGGGCCTCTCGCCCGAGCAGCGCCTGGCGGCCGGCATCGGCCCGGGCCAGGTGCGGCTCTCGGTCGGCATCGAGGATCCCGAGGATCTGTGGGCCGATCTCGAGCAGGCGCTGGCGGCCAGCGCCCCCTGAGCCAGGCCCTCGCAGCGCCCCGGCCGCGGGGCCGAGCCCGCGGATTCGAGTCCGCGCGCTCGGGCCCGTCGCGCTCGGGCCCGTCGCGCTCGGGCGCGCCGCGCTCGGGCGCGCTGCGCCGCGACCGCGGCGACGGCGGCGCGCTTCGGGATCAGGGCGCGATCGTGGCCAGCAGCGAATTGCTGAGCTCGACCGGATTGCCGGCGCCCAGGAGGTCGACGTTGGCCGCCTGGAAGGCGACCGCCTTGCCGGCCAGCACCGGCGTGGCCGGCACCAGCAGCAGGAAACTCGACTGGCCGGCGGCCGTGGGCGCGCTGCCGAGCAGCGTCGGGGCCGGCGCCAGGGTCAGCAGCAGCTCCCCGAGCCCGGCCAGGGGCAGCCCGCAGCCGGCGGGATCGGACCCGTCGAGCCCCAGGTAGAAGAGCGCGAGGCCGGTCGGGTAGAGGCCGGCGCTGAGGCTCAAGCTCGCCGGCTGCCCCACGGCCAGGGCCGGGCTCGGGCTCGACAGCTGGGCCGTGTTGCCGAAGCAACCCGGGCGGGCTACGAAGGCCGGCGGCAGGGCTTCGAAGGCCCCCAGGTCGACCAGCGGGGCCTGGCCCAGGCCCGTATCGGGCGCCGCGGGCAGATCCTGGAAGCGCGGCTGGCCCGCCAGGTCCAGCAGGATCCCGGCCGGCACGGCGTTGTTGTTGCCCGCGTCGATTCCGGGCGAGCCGGCGCCGAGGCGGAAGTCGCCGCTCAGCGGGGCCACGAACAGGGGATCGGCCGAGCTGTTGCCGGTGCCGGCGTAGCCGCCTTCGACCAGCGAATAGGTGATGTTGGTGCCGGTGTTGGCTTGGTTGCCGGCGCCCTGCGCCCCGGCGGGCCCGACGTTGTCGTACAGGATGCAGTTGGCCACGGTCGCGGCCGGGGCGTTTTGGTTGCGCAGGCCGGCGACGGCCTGGCTGGTCGAGAAGTTGCCCACGATCGTGCAGTTGCGCAGCACCGGGTTGCCGCCGGTGCCGACCCACACGCCGCCGCCGCCGCCGGTGGCGCTGGTGGCCGTGTTGCCGACGAACAAGCAATTGGTCACCTGGGGACCGGTCGAGGCGAAGATCTCGAGGGCGCCGGCGCGCCCGGCGGTGTTGTTGCGGAAGATGCAGCGGTCGAATCGCACGGCCCCGCCGCCGGCGATGTCGAAGGCGCCGCCGAAGCTGCCGCCCTGGCCGTTCTGGAAGGTGCAGGCGCTGAAGGCGGGCGCCCCGCCGTTGTTGATGTAGCCCGCCGCGCCCCCGAAGGTGCAGCGGTTGTCGGTGAACAGGCAGTTGCGGATCGTGGGGCTGACCGCCGAGACGATCAGGATCCCGCCGCCGCGGTCGTTGTTCCCGCCGGCGCCGTTGGCGTTGCCGCCGCGCACGGTGAAGCCGTCGAGCAGGGCGCTGGCGTTGGTGCCGGCCGCGGTCAGCAGGTGGAAGCTGTTGTCGCCCAGGGCCCCGCTGGCGTCGTTGCCGAGCAGGTCGCCGTCGAGGATGCTCCAGTTGGTGCCGATCGGGGGGCGCTCGGCGGGGCTCGTTTCGTTGCCCAGGAACGAGCCGTAGATGGCGACCCCGTTCTTGAGCGCGAAGGAGATCGTGCGCGTGGCCGTGGCCGTGGGCAGATAACGGCCCGCCGCCACGAAGATCTGGTCGCCGCTGACCGCCGCGGCCAGGGCGTCCTGGAGCCCCTCCGGGCCGCGGAAGGCATCGGCCCAGGAGCTGCCGTCGTCGTTCCCGCTGCCGAGGCCCGCGTTGACGTACAGGGTGCCCGCGGCGGCGGGGAGAGCGGCGGCCAGCAGGGCCAGGGGCAGCAGGGCGGCGGAGCGCAGGGAGGGCGGGATCATGGAGCGGTGGGGGGATCGGGAACCGGCGCGAGGGCTCGGGAGAACCTTCGAGGCTAACCCGCCCGCGGGGCCGCGGGTGACCGGGCTGTGCCCGGCCGACGCAAGTCCAGCGCGGGCGCGCGCGCAGGGTGCCCGCGCCCCGCCCTTCAGGCCCGCTCGCCCAGGCGCCGGCTCCAGTCCCCGCGGCGCACGCGCCACCAAAACAGCCCCGCCTTCAGCGCGCTGGTCAGGTTGATCGCCCACCAGACCCCCGCCGCGCCCCAGCCCAGGGGCACGGCGAACAGATAGGTCAGGGGGATGCGCAGCAGGTTGCCGGCCCCGGCGATCCAGGGGATCGGCCGCGTCAAGCCGGCGCCCAGCAGGGCCTTTTCGTGCACCGCCTCCATGCCCACGAAAAATTGGCTGAAGGCCAGCACGCGCACGTACAGCACGGCTTCGCGCAGCACCGCCGCGTCCGCGGCGAAGCGCGCGGCGACCGGCTCGGCCAGGGGCAGGAAGGACAGGCTGAACAGGCCGGCCAGCCCGCAGGCCGCCAGGCGCGCGCGGCGCAGGACCGCTTGGGCCAGGTCCGCCCGTCCCGCTCCCAGGGCGCGACCGATCAGCGCCGCCGCCGCGACCGAGAGCCCGAGGAACAGCGGGTAGCTGACCCCTTCGAAAACCTGGAAGCCGACCGCCAGCCCGGCCTTGACCGGATCGTCCAGGCGGCTCAGCACCAGGGCCAGAACGCACCAATAGACGCCGGCGTACAGCGCGATCGAGAGCGACATCGGCGCCGAAACCCGCGCGATCTCGAGCACCAGGGCGCGCTCCGGCCGCCGCCCGGTCCACAGCCGCACGCCCAGGCCCCGATTGAGGATCCACAGCCCGAGCAGCACCGCCAGCAAACGCGAGGCCCCGGTGGCGTAGGCGGCCCCGGACAGGCCCAGCCCGTGGAGGCCGAGCGCGGCTCCGACCCGGCTGGCCAGCTCCGCCAGCGGCGCGGCGGGCATCGCCTGGCTGGCCCCCGTGCCGTAGATCAGCAGCGGGCTGAGCACGAAGTTGCTGCTGACCGCCACCGCCTGCAGCAGCATCGGCACCCGCGAGCGGCCGCGGCCGAGGAACAGGTTGTCGAGCGTCGGCGCCAGGAACATCGGCAGCGCCACCAGGTACAGCCCGCCGAGGTAATCGCGCGCGAATTGGGCCGTCTGGCCGCGCAGGCCCAGCAGGCCGACGATGGTCGGGGTCAGCAGCGGACCGAAGGCCAGGGCCAGCAGCCCGAGCAGCAGGGCCAGGAACAGCGCGTGGCGGGCGACCCGGTCGGAACGTTCGGCCGAGCCCGCGCCCAGGGCCCGGGCCGAAAGCGCCAGGGCGCCGCCGGCCGCCAGGAAGCCCAGCGCGAAATTCATGATCGCCACGAACAGCACGCCGCCCGCCGCGCTCTGGGCGTTTTGTCCGAGCCCCTGGATCCAGTACTGGTCGTTGATCCGATAGGCCCCGTTCAGCAGGAACGAGAGCGAGGCCGGCCAGGCCAGGCGCAGGAGCGCGGCGAGGCCGAAGGCGCGCTCGTCCACCGAGGCGGCGGTCGTGGAGGGAGGGACCAAGGGGCAGCCGCGGCGGGTGGGCGGAGTTCGTCGCTCGGGCTGCCCCGGATGCGCGGCGCCCGCGGGCCGTCGCGCTCGGCCCGCAGAGTCTCCCACAAAGCAGCTGCCGCAGCGCGCCGAGCCTGCACGCGGAGTTCCTTGCCGCGGCCCGCCGCGGCGCGCCGGGCCCCGGACGGGTCGAAGCGCACCGGCCGGCGGCGCTGCCTTGCGGCGGGCCCGCTCGGGCTGGGGCTGGAGCGCTGGCGCAGCGCGCCGGGGCTGGCGGCCGGTGCGCCGCCCGGCGCGGCGGCCGTGCCCGCCGCATCAGCCGCCGAGCACGAGTTCCGCCAGCGGCGGCTGGCCGAGGCCCTCCGCCAGCACGAACTCGCGATAGCCGGCCCCGATCCCGGCCACGCTGCTGCGCAGGCTGACCCGCCCCGGGGCCAGCAGGTGGGCGCGCGCCCGTCCCAGCGAGTCGCTTGTGACGTCGATCAGCCCTCCGCCGCTCGAGAACCCGCGCACCCGGGCGCCCTCCACGGGCCGGCCGGCGGCGTCCTGGACCAGAATCTCCAGGGCCAGGAGCCGTGGCAGGCGCAGCGCCTCGAGCTGCAGCCCGGGGGCCCGGAAGCTGAGCCGTTTCTCGGTCAGCGGCGCTTCGCTGGGGCCGACCAGCAGGCGGTAGTCCCCATCGGGCAGGCCGGCGAAGGCGAAGCGTCCCGCGGCGTCCGAGCGCGTTTCGCGGCGCGGCGCCGTCCCCTCGGGGACCAGGGTCAGCAGCAGCCCCTCGATGCCCAGACCCTCCGGGTCCAGCAGGGAGCCGGTCAGGGCGCCCGCCGGCGCGATCGCCAAGACCACGTAGACCTGCTCGCTGCCGCGGACAAGCAGCACCGGCTGGGGCGAGGCGCTCGCCGCGGGCGCCTCGGCCCACACGTCGTAGCCCGCCAAGGGCAGGCCGCTCAGCTCGAACTCCGCCTGCTCGGCGGGCAGCGGCAGCTCGAATTCGAGCCCGGTCTGCGCGCCGGCGAAGGTGCGGCTGGGGGCCAGGCGCAGGGTCCAGGGCAGCGGCGTCATCCCGGGGGCCCATTCGAGCGCCCCCCGCACGACGCCCGAGCCCGAGCCGACCCGCGCCCGGCCCGCCTGCGCCGGGAGCGCGCCGCCGGAAGCGGGCGCCGGCAGGTCCCGGGCCGGGCTGGCGGGCTGTTGCGCTTGCGAGGGGCCGCTCGCCGCGCTGGCCCCGGCCGGCGC
>ERZ1066133.629-NODE-629-length-14202-cov-7.472962_pt1 | contig 14202 bp, 6 predicted proteins | sample MGYA00382780_ERZ1066133 | MGnify/ENA primary metagenome ERZ1066133 (study PRJEB33369, sample SAMEA5778363) | biofilm metagenome | biome: Industrial cooling water; feature: Water cooling tower basin; material: Biofilm | place: United Arab Emirates | collected...
TTGGTATACTGAGGGTGGTGTAAGTAATGGTAACTATAGCAATGCAATGATTGGTCGTTGGACTGGTCCTGGTACAAGCAATTCAGTGCCACGCTTAACACTGAACGATCCTAACGGAAACAACAGAGTATCTGATCGTTTTGTGGAAGATGCATCATTCTTAAGAATTAAGAACGTTCGTTTTGCTTACAATTTGCCAGCTTCATGGACACAGAAATTGAATTTGCGTAGAACTCAGTTCTATGTAAGTGCACAAAACCTACTAACAATCACTCGTTACACTGGTTTTGATCCAGAAGTAGGGGGTGGTGTTGATATAGGGTTCTATCCACAAGCAAGAGTATTCTTAGCTGGTTTCACACTTGATTTTTAAATCCATTTAATTCTTTCCATATGAACAGAAGAATCATAATAATTCCGGCACTGCTTTTTACATTGGCAGTTTCCTTTTCAGCTTGTAGGAAGGATATCCTACAAGTGGATCCAACAATTCCGATTGTTTCGGTTGACAATTTCTACAGAACGGAGAATGACATCATTTTAGCAGTGAATGCATCATACACTCCTCTTTCAGCCATTTATAATGGCGCTGCATGGCATATTGGCGACATTATGAGTGATGATACCGACCTTGGCGGCGGTGGTGGTGGAGATGGTCTAGAGACCGCAGAATTGGACAACTTCACTGTAACCTCATTCAATCCTATTTTGAACCTAATGTGGGCTCAGTGCTACTTTGGAATTTTTAGATCAAATATTGTGATCGAAAAAACTCCTGGGGTTGCAGTTATGAGAGAGCAAATTCGTAGAAGAAGTTTAGGTGAGGCAAGATTCTTGAGAGCACTTTACTATTTTAATTTAGTGCGAGTTTTTGGAGATGTGCCATTATACACTCAGATTATTGGTGTTGATGAAGCATTAAAACTTTCAAGAACACCTAAAGAGCAAGTTTACGCTCAAATAATTGCAGACTTGCAACAAGCCGAAACATTACTTCCTAACAGAAACACAGGAGAGGATTTAGGCAGAGCAACAGCTGGTACTGCAAAGGGTTTATTAGCAAAAGTTTATTTAACATTAAACGACAAACCAAGAGCTGCAGCGAAATCTAAAGAGGTTATTGATAATAGAGCATTGTATGGTTACGATTTGTGGCCTGATTATGCTGATAACTTCAAGTTAGAAAATGAAAATGGGCGAGAGTCTATGTTTGAAGTACAATACAGAAGTGGCGGTGGTCAGTGGAGTGATTTTGGAGCTGGGCATAAATTGAACACCTTCTTTGCTCCACGTGCTCAAGACATTGTACAGTCGTCTGGTTATGGTTGGAATGTTCCAACACTCGATTTCGTTAATAACTACGAAAGAAGTGGTCCTGGATTAAACACAATTACAGATCGTAGAAGACCTGCAAGCATGTGGATGCCAGGAGATAGATTTGGAACATATACTCAGCCTGCACAATTGGTAGGTTCTCCAAATGGATTTAATGTAAGAAAATACTTTGTACCTATTACAAATGTAGCTGGTGATAATGGTGGTTGGACTTGTGCATTGAATGTTCCCATCATGCGTTATTCAGAAATGTTACTTATTTACGCAGAAGCTGCTGGGCCAGCATTAGGGAAACCATTTGCTGATCAAGTTCGTGCTAGAGCAGGATTGCCACCATTGCCAAATGGATTAAATGATGCTCAGTATTTGGCAGCAATTTATAAGGAAAGAAGAATTGAATTTGCATTTGAAATGCAGCGCTGGTATGATTTATTGCGTCACCCAGATCCTAATTATTTTGTAACTGTAATGAGAGCTCATGGTAAAACAAATGTGGCTCAAAAGCACAGATACATGCCAATTCCTCAGGGAGAGCGTGATAAAAATCCAAACCTTACTCAAAACGAAGGGTATTAATCAATAAAACGATTGAAAATGAAATCAATTTCTATATCAAAAATATTTCTTGCTGCTGGCTTGCTTTTCTTTTCTTCATGTAAGAAAGATTTGCTAGAAATGTCTGGCAGCGCATCTGAAGCAAACTTTACTTTTGCGCAAATACCTCCCGGAGATACACTACCGTATCCTGTAAGAGTTAGATTTACAAACAGTAGTACAGATGCCTTTTTATATCAGTGGAACTTCGGTGACAATAGTAATTTAAACACAGAAGCAAGTCCAATTCACACATATAGAATAGGTGGAACCTACAATGTAAGCTTGTTAACTGTTGGAACAAATGGAAATAGTACAGTTACAAGATCGGTAACAGTTACAGACGCATGTAGTAATGACTTTTTCAGTAAGTTAACAACTTGCAATTTTGCAGATTGGACATGGAGTACAGATGGAGATGCTATTCGAGTATTATCTCCAGACGCTACACAAGTTTTTTTTGCTGGCTCGGCAGCGGGTTGTCAGGCTGATGATATTTTCCGTTTTAGTAGAGATGGTAGTTTTGCTTACGACGCAAATGGTCAAACATTTTCTGTTCAGGCAGGATACAATTGCGTTTCTCCAGTTCCTAATGCAACCACGTTCCAGGTTGTTGCAAGAACAGGGCAAAGGCCTCAAATTTTATTAAGAGCACCTACTGGAGTTCGTCCATTTTTGGGAACAACTGATCCTATCGAAAACAACCTTTACACTGTTATGTCGTATGATGAAAACAGAATGACATTAAGAGGTGTACTTGAAGGAACAGGCGGGGTTCTTATTGAAATTAAATTAAGAAAGAATGTTGCGCTTACTTTGAATGACATACGTAACTTGTTAACTGGAGGTAGTAGCAAAAGTTGGAAGTTAGATGCAACCCCAGGAGCTAATCCAATTATTGTTGGAACAGAAGGAAACCCAAGTGAATTCTTTGGTGGTGGTGCATTAGCAGATTGCCAAGAAGATGATGTGTATACATTTACATCAGCAAATATTTTGAACTACAATGCTAATGGTGCAACTTTCAACGGTGGAAATATAGCTCCTAACTTCAATTGTGGCGCCGATCGTTCATTTAATAATACAGCATTCACATTTGGTCCAACTACTGGTGGTGTTGCTGGTTTAGCAACAATTCAATTACCTAATACACCGCCTAATATTTTTATTGGTGTAACGGATGTTCCTGCAGAGAATACTTATCGAATTATTGAAATTACTCCTACGAGAATGGTTTTACGTGCAGGAAATGGAAGTGGTGTGGTATTCCAATTTAAATTTGTAGCTCTTTAAATTTAGTTTATGCGTTACTTCATTCAAATAGTTTTTACTGTTGGTATAATAATAGCAATTGGTTGCACTGAGAAAAAGGAGATTCCAGTTGTAACACCACCAACACCCATTGTAGATAAAAATTGGCAATTTGAAACTACTCCTGTATGGGCAGATGAATTCAATACAGGTAATCAGCCAGATGCATCAAGATGGTCATATGATGTAGGTGGTGGTGGATGGGGTAACAATGAACTTCAATTTTATACGAATGGGGCTAATACAGCAATCACTGGAGGAAACCTTGTTATAACTGCGCGCAGAGAAAACATGGGTTCCAACCAATATACTTCTGCACGATTGGTTTCAAGAGGTAAAGGAGATTGGCTTTATGGTAAATTTGAAATTAGAGCAAAAGTTCCAAAGGGTAGGGGTACATGGCCTGCCCTTTGGATGTTGCCTACTGATAATCATTATGGACAATGGCCTGCATCTGGTGAAATTGATATCATGGAACATGTTGGTCATGATCCGGAGAGAATACACTTCAGCATTCATACTAATGCGTTCAATCATATGATTAACACACAGAGAAGTAGTTCAAGAATGCTTCCAGGAGCAACAGATGAGTTTAATGTTTATAGTTGTGAGTGGACTCCATTTTCAATTCGTGGTTTTATAAATGGTGTTAGGTATTTTGAATTTACTAACGCTAACACAGGATTTGCAGCTTGGCCTTTTGATAGAAGGTTTCATTTTATTTTCAATATTGCTGTAGGTGGTAATTGGGGTGGTCAGCAAGGAGTAGATGTGAATGCATTTCCAACTTCAATGCTTGTTGATTATGTTCGCGTGTATCGCATGATACCTCAATAAGTTTTGATGTGAATTTTATTTTCTTATAAGATTGCTATTGGTAGAAACAATGGCATTATAATCTATTTGCTATGAAAGTTTCAAATGGAGTGGGTGAATATTTGATGACTATTTTTTTATGTGTAGCACTGTTGTTATTCATTTCACCATCAGATATTTTGGCACAAAAGAATCGAACTAAATCAAAAGACCCGATTGACAGAAAAGTAGATTCTGTACTTCGTTTAATGACGCTTGATGAAAAAGTTGGGCAATTAAATCAGTATACAAGTGATTGGATTTTCACAGGTCCAATAACCCAAGATAATGATAAGGTAGGTCAAATTAAGTCTGGTATGATTGGTTCTATGTTGAATGTAACTGGAGTAGAACACACAAGAAAGTTACAAGAATTAGCCATGCAATCCAGATTGAAGATCCCTTTGTTATTTGGTCACGATGTTATTCACGGTTTTAGATCAACATTCCCAATTCCTTTAGCAGAAGCTGCAAGCTGGGATTTACATGCTATTGAGCAGAGTGCTAGAATTGCCGCTATTGAATCGGCAGCGGCAGGTATACATTGGACATTTGCACCCATGGTTGATATTTCAAGAGACCCAAGATGGGGTAGGGTTATGGAAGGTGCAGGAGAAGACACTTATTTAGGATCATTAATTGCAAAAGCTAGAGTTAAAGGATTTCAGGGTAATGGATTGGGTTCTCTCGATGCAGTAATGGCTTGTGCCAAGCATTTTGCGGCTTATGGAGCTGCTGTTGCAGGTCGAGATTACAACAGTGTTGATATGAGCTTACGTTCACTTTGGGAAACTTATTTACCACCTTTTAAAGCTGCACTAGATGCAGGTGCTGCTACATTTATGAATTCATTCAACGATTTAAATGGTATACCTGCAACAGGAAGTAAGTTTTTGCAAAGAGATATCTTAAAAAACAAATGGAATTATTCTGGCTTTGTTGTAAGTGATTGGGGAAGTATTGGTGAAATGGTTCCACATGGGTATTCAGAAAATTTGAGAGCTGCAGCTAAATCGGCTATTCTTGCAGGCAGTGATATGGATATGGAGAGTCGTGCATATAAAAATCACCTAGCCGATTTAGTAAGAAGTGGTGAAGTGCCAATATCATTTGTTGATGATGCAGTAAAAAGAATCCTTCGTAAAAAATTTGAACTAGGACTGTTTGATGATCCTTTTAGATTTTCAAATGAAGAACGACAAATAAAATATTGGAATTATGCCCCACATTTAGAAGCTGCACGCGACGTTGCGAGAAAGAGTGTAGTATTACTTAAGAATAAAAATCAAGTTTTACCTCTTGCAAAGCAAGGTAAGAAAATTGGGTTAGTTGGTCCTTTTGTGCATGCTTTAAAAGACCACTTAGGCTTTTGGAGTATTGAATGGCCTGATGATACCAGTCGCATTGTTTCAACATGGAGCGGTTTAACTAATTATCCAGGTGTTACCAATAGCTTTTTATATGCGAAAGGTTGTGATATTGCTGGTACTGATAAATCAGGATTTGAGGCAGCTTTAGAGGTTGCTCGTGCTTCTGACATAGTAGTTATGACTGTTGGAGAAGCTAGAGATATGAGCGGGGAAGCAAAAAGTAGAAGTAGTTTGCGATTACCAGGTGTACAACAAGAATTAATTGATGCTATTGCAAAAACTGGAAAACCAATTGTTCTATTAGTTCATGCTGGGAGGCCTCTAGTAATTAATAAAGCTGTTGATGCATCTTCCGCAGTTGTTTATACATGGTGGTTAGGTACACAGGCTGGTCATGCAATTGCTGATGTATTATATGGTACATACAATCCATCGGGAAGATTGCCCATGACTTTCCCCAGAACAGAGGGTCAAATTCCAATTTATTATAATTACCTCAATACAGGACGCCCAGCACAAACAGATTCTCAACATTTGTATGTCTCTGCTTATATAGATTTACCAAATAGCCCTTACTATCATTTTGGATATGGCTTAAGCTATACAACATTTGATTATAGCAACATGCAAGTGTCTGATACAATTGTAAGAGGTAATCAAAGTTTAACAGTACGAGTGCGAGTTACTAATACTGGACAATATAAAGGCAAGGAAACTGTGCAATTATATTTACGAGATATATCCGCTTCTGTTGTAAGACCTGTAAAAGAGTTAAAAGGTTTTCAACAAATTGAATTAAATCCGGGCGAGAGTCGTGAAGTAAGTTTTGTTTTGACAACAGAGGATTTAAAATTCTATAATGATGCGTTGGTCTTTGATTGGGAGCCAGGCTATTTTGACATAATGGTTGGCCCTCACGCTGGAAAGGTGATGCATAAAAGAGTTGAGTGGTTGAAATAACCAGTAATCAACTTTCAAATAGCAATTGTTTGTGTTCGTTCAAAGAAAAGGGTGGATGGTTGGTAACCTCCACCTTTAATTTTTTGATATTATATAGCCCATTTAATCCATGTAGCACCCCACGTAAAGCCGCCACCAAAAGCAGCTAGAACAATATTATCTCCTTTTTTTAATTGGTCTTGCCAATCCCACAAACAAAGAGGTAAAGTGGCAGCCGTAGTATTACCATACTTCTGAATATTGATCATTACCTTTTCTTTGGGTAATCCCATTCTATTGGCAGTAGCATCAATTATTCGTAGGTTAGCTTGGTGTGGAACCAGCCAGGCAATATCATCAGCTGTTAATCCATTTCTTTCTAATAGTTCAGCGCTTACATCGGCCATTCCTTTAACAGCAAACTTGAATACAGCTTGTCCTTCTTGGTACACGAAATGTTCTTTTGCCATAACTGTTTCTACAGTTGCAGGTCGTACACTGCCACCCGCCTTCATATGAAGGTAATGCCTGCCTTGTCCATCACTTCTTAAAATACTATCCCGAATTCCTAAGCCTTCATAACTTGGTTGAAGCAATACAGCGCCAGCACCATCTCCAAAAATGATACAAGTTGCTCTATCGGTATAATCAATAATTGAACTCATTTTATCAACTCCAACAACAACAACATTTTTGTAGCGACCACTCTCAATGAATGCAGCCCCAGTTGTTAAAGCATAAAGAAAACCACTACAAGCAGCACCCACATCAAAACCAAATGCATTGGTAGCTCCAAGTTTATCGCCAATAACATTTGCTGTTGCAGGGAAAACCATATCGGGGGTAACAGTAGCACAGATGATACAATCAATTTCTGTAGCATCCATATTTTTTTTCTTGAGAATTTCTTGAATAGCTGGAACTGCCATATCGCTGCTGCCTTTTCCAGGTTCTTTCAAAATTCTTCTTTCCTCAATACCTGTTCTTGTTCTTATCCATTCATCGTTGGTATCTACCATAGTTTCAAGAATGGCATTCGTTAATTTATACTCTGGAACGAAACCACCAACTGCTGTAATGGCTGCTGAAATTTGGGTCATGTTATAAAATTGGGTGCAAATATCTGATTTTATTATAGATAAGCATGAAATTGAAAGGGCCAATCTGTTCAAATGCTTGATTTTCACTTATTTTTGAAGTATGATAGCTTTTGTTCGTGGAAATTTTGCAATGATTACCCCCTCGCGTGTAGTTGTAGATGTAAATGGTGTTGGGTATGAATTGCATATAAGTGGTCATACCTATGCAGAAATTCAAGGGAAAAGCTCTGGTCAGCTTTTTACCTACTTGCATATTACTGAAAATGCCCAGTCTCTGTATGGCTTTTCAACATTGGGAGAAAAAGAATTGTTCTTACAGCTGATTAGTATCTCAGGAGTTGGTGCAAATACGGCAAGAATGATATTAAGTGGCATGCGTCCGGAGGAAATTATACGTTCAATAGTACAACAGCAAACCAAACAACTAGAGGGGATAAAAGGAATTGGGAAAAAGACAGCTGAGAGGTTGGTATTAGAGTTGAAAGATAAGTTGGTAAAACACCACCAAGAGCAGGTAGCAAATATTCCCACAATTTCCAGTCCACATGACGATGCTATTCATGCCCTTATTGCGTTGGGGATTGGACGTCCATTAGCTGAACAAACTGTTAAAAAAACCATACAATCCTTATCTTCACCAACAGAAACTGAAGAGATTATTAAACTAGCCCTCAAAAATTTATAAGCCTATAGGACCAGTTCTACTTTAACCAAGGCTATCGCTATTGTTCAGGTATTGCAAAGTATTTGTTTGGGTTATCCTTTTATTTTCGTTTGTGCAAGTATTTGCACAGAAGAAAAACTCTTTGCGTTATTCAATTAAAGATAGAAGAGGCGATGGATTATTTGTATCCAAAAATCCTTTTGATTTAAGAGATACCAACTATTTAAAACGCCAAGTTGAGTACGATCCAATTTCAAAAACTTATATCATTCGTGAGCAAGTTGGATCTACTAATTATAGATCTCCTATGCGTTTAAGCATGAAGGAGATGATGGAGTTGGAATCAAGGCGACAAGAGAGAAAGTATTTTCAAGATAGGAGCGAAGCGCTAAGGCTTTTGAACCAAAAAGTGGCCCGTCCGCCTATGCGTGTTTATGATAAATTATTTGATCGCATATTTGGATTAACCCCAGGCGGATTAAAAGTTGATATTCGTCCACAAGGTGAATTAAACATATTAGCTGGGTATCAAGGACAAAATATCAAAAATCCTACACTAGCAGAAAGAGCGAGAAGAAATGGCGGATTTGATTTTGATATGAATGCCAATTTAAATGTGAATGCACAAATTGGTGAAAAGCTAAAGTTCCCTATCAGTTATAATACACTCAGTAACCTCAATTTCGATAATCAGTTAAGGCTTGATTACAAGGGTATGGATGATGAGATGATTAAGAGTATAGAGGCAGGGAATATTGCATTTCAAAGCAGAGGAAGCCTAATACCAGGAGCTCAAAACTTATTTGGTATTAAAACGCAGTTACAATTTGGGAAGTTATTCATAACAGGTGCATTGGCTAATCAACGTTCACAAAGACAATCACTAACCTTACAAGGTGGCGCTGCTAACAATACTTTCCAGAAGCGTCTAGATGATTATGAAGAAAACAGACATTTTTTATTAGCACAGTATTTTAGAAACACGTATAACAGAACTATGCAACAGTTGCCTGTTGTAAATTCACAAGTACAATTGCAAAGAATTGAAGTTTGGGTAACAAATAGAACTGGTGCTACAACAGATGTGCGCGATGTGGTAGGATTGATGGATCTGGGAGAAACACAACCGCATAATCCTGCTATTAATTCTTTAACAAACCAACCACTTCCTTTTAATGGAGCCAATGATTTATATGCCGGATTAGCTTCTGATGCAAATGCAAGGAACCCTTTTTTAGTTAATGGGCGTTTGTTGGCAAGAGGATTAAGACCAGTAGATGATTTTGAAAAAACCTTTGCTAGAAAACTGAATCCGAGTGAATATTATTTCAATCCACAAGTAGGTTTCGTTTCATTAAATATCAATGTTGCGCCCGATGAAGTTATTGGTGTTGCTTATCAGTATACTTATAACGGTCGTGTTTTTCAGGTAGGTGAATTTTCACAGGACGTTGCATTGGATTCGGCAAGAGGTGTTCAACAAGTATTATTTTTAAAGCTTTTGAAAGCAACTTCACAGCGACCAAATTTACCAATTTGGCAGTTAATGATGAAGAATGTGTATTCATTAGATTTATTTGGAGGTATTCAAAGAGAAAACTTTCAATTTAATGTACTGTTTGAAGAGCCAAGTGGTGGATTAAAGAGGTTTCTTCCTGAATCTGATGCAGCTGTAGAAGGACAACCATTGTTACGCATTTTGCAATTAGATAGATTAAACAATAGAAATGATCCACAGCCCGATGGGATGTTTGATTTTATAGAAGGATTTACTGTGCTTCCACAACAAGGGAAAGTTATTTTCCCTGTATTAGAACCCTTTGGTAGAGATTTAGATAGGCTGGCCTTTAATACAAGTAGTTCTGCTTTAAAGCAAAAGTATGTGTATTACCAACTGTATGATTCAATAAAGGCAATTGCTCAAACTTATGCTAATGTGAACAGGTTCTTAATGCAAGGACAAGCAAAAACAGCTGGAGGTTCTGAGATTTCGCTCAACACTTTTAATGTGCCGCCAGGTTCGGTAACAGTATCTGCGGGTGGATCCATTTTAAGAGAAGGAGAGGATTTTATTGTTGATTATAATTTGGGTACGGTTAGAATTATTAATCAAGGTATTTTGAGCTCTGGTATTCCAGTACAGGTTTCATTTGAAAACAATATTGGATTTGCGATGCAACAGAGAGGTTTTGCGGGTTTAAGGCTAGATTATTTAGCTAATAAAAAACTTTCGTTAGGTGCATCCGTAGTTCGGTTGGGTGAACGTCCTTTTTTTAATAAAATGAATTTTGGAGATGACCCAATTCGAAATACCATGTATGGTCTAGATTTCAGTTATAGATCTGATTTGCCCGGACTGAATAGAGTTCTTTCAAAGCTGCCATTCTATCAACCGAAGGGAATGTCATCTATTAATGCTTATGGTGAAGGAGCAATGCTAAAGCCTGGTCATCCGCCGCAAATTGGTAGGGGAGAAAATGGTTTAATTTATATAGATGATTTTGAAGGAACCAGAAATAATATTGATCTGCGATTTCCATTTGTAGCCTGGGCTTTGGCATCAACTCCCCAAGGTACAACGCGATTTCCAGAAGCTACTTTAACAGATTCTGTCAATTACAATTTCAACAGGGCAAAACTTGCATGGTATAATATTGAACCTAATTTACAAGATAAAAACAGCGCTAATAATCCTCTTAGAAGAAATCTTGCTGAACTAAGTGATCCGCGTGTTCGTCAGGTATTCACTAATGAGCTATTTCCTCAACGAACTACTAATATTACCGATATTCAAACGTTTACATTTGATTTAGCCTACTATCCAACTGAAAGAGGCCCCTATAATTTTGAAAATAGACCGGGCCAGATAAATGCTCAAGGAAGACTTACACAACCACGAAACCGTTGGGGAGGAATCATGCGAGCTATTGATCAAACAGATTTCGAAACTGCTAATATTGAATTTGTGGAGTTTTGGGTGCAAGATCCATTCATTCTCAACCCAAATAGTAGGGGTGGTAAGTTGTTTCTTAATCTTGGTAATGTGAGTGAAGATATTTTAAAGGATGGAAGAAGGTTTTATGAAAACGGGTTAAATACACCCACAATACCAGCTGCTGTTGATAGCACAACTACATGGGGCAGGACTCCAGTGAATCCAATTCAAATAACTCAAGCTTTTAGCAATGATCCAAACGATCGACCATTCCAAGATGTTGGATTTGACGGTATGGGAAATGAAGATGAAAGACGCAAAAGACAATTCTATTTAAATAGATTAGCTCAAAATTTTGGTACTAACTCAATTGTATACCAACAGGCTTTAGTTGATCCATCAAACGATGATTATATATGGTTTAGAGATGATAGGTATACAGCAGCAGGAGTTGGTATTTTAGGCCGATATAAAAATTTTAATAATCCCCAAGGTAATTCTCCAGTTGCTGCAGGGTCTGGACAGTTTACACCTGCTGCAACATTATTTCCCGATAATGAAGATCTGAATCGTGACAATACCTTGAATGAAACAGAAGAATATTATGAATATGAGATTGATTTGAATCCGGGTATGAACGTGAGTAATTCACCTTATATAACAGATGTAAAGCGGGTGAATGTAAACTCTGCAGATGGGGTGCAAAGACAAGAAAACTGGTATTTATTTAGGGTTCCAGTAAGAGCATTCAGTAGGAAAGTAGGTAATATCCCAGATTTCAAATCAATTCGATTTGTAAGAATGTACATGACTGATTTTGAAGATAGTGTTGTACTTCGTTTTGCTCGTTTTGATTTGGTAAGGAATCAATGGCGACAATTTATATATGATTTAGATACTACTGGTCAGTATAGGCCTATCAATCCAACTGCAACAGGTACAAAGTTTAATACCCTTGCTGTGAACCTAGAAGAAAATGGGGCCAGACAGCCAGTTAATTATGTTATTCCACCTGGTATTGAAAGGGTTCAACAATTAAGTAATAATGGCATTAATCTTTTACAAAATGAACAAGCACTAAGTATGCAAGTAAGAAATTTGCAAGATGGTGATGCCAGAGCTGTTTTCAAAACATTGAATATGGATATTCGACAATACGGAAGAATTTCAATGTTTGCTCATGCTGAGAGTGTTGTAGGAAGCAGACCACTAAGAGATGGTGATTTGTATTTAGTTGTTCGATTAGGCCAGGATTTTCTGAATAATTTTTACGAAATAAAAATTCCACTCAAAATAACTCCACCAGGTAGTTATAGTAGAGCGCAAGACACAGTTGTTTGGCCTGCACAAAATAACTTAGACTTTGCTTTAAGAGAGTTGGTTGATTTAAAATTGCGTAGGAATAATGCTGGGGTTCAAATTGGACAAATATATAGAGAGCAAAGTTCAAGCGGACGTATATATAGCATTATGGGTAATCCAAATTTAGGTGAACTAAGAGGATTTTTAGTTGGAGTAGAAAATGCAATGCAACCAGATGGACAAACAGTAGATGCTGAAGTATGGATTAATGAATTACGTTTATCTCAATTAGATGAAAGGGCTGGATATGCAGCTTTAGGAAGGATAGATATGACCCTTGCAGATCTTGGAACAGTTTCTGTGTCTGCAAATATGTATACACAAGGTTTTGGTACTATTGAACAAAGAGTGAATGAGAGGGCTCGGGATAATTTATTTCAATTTGATATTGCTGCTAATATTGATGCAGGAAAATTGCTTCCTCAAAAAAGTAGATTGAGTATTCCAGTATTTGCAAGTGTAAATAGAACCATTCGCACACCAGAGTTTGATCCATATGATCGCGACGTTAGGTTTAAAGAAAAAATTGGTCTTGCACCAGCAAATAAGCGAGATTCAATTCGTGATGCAGCAATTGACCAAACGACCATTAAAACTTTGAATCTTACAAATGTCCGTATTGCACCTGGTGCTGCTAGGCCAAAATTTTGGAGTTTAAGCAATTTTGATTTTAGTTATTCATTTACAGAATTTAGCCAAGTGAGTCCTTTGATACTCGAAAACAAACTTGCCAGACATAGAGGAGGTGTTGGTTATACTTATAATGGAGAAAATAAATTCAAAGAGCCATTTAAAAAACTTATAAGAAATAGATCAGTTTGGCTCAATTGGGTACGCGACTTTAACTTTAATCTACAGCCATCGCTTATTTCATTTAGGGCGGATATTAATAGACAGTTTGGCGAGTTTGTTCCGCGTATTGTAAATTCATTTGATAATAAGGTAGAACGAGTAGATACTACTTATGATAAGTTCTTTACGTTCGATCGATTTTACAATTTTAGATGGGATTTAACACGTAGTGTGAATTTCGATTTTACGGCAACTAACTTTGCTCGAGTTGATGAACCAAATGGAAGAATTGATAATAGAGTAAAAAAAGACTCCATGTGGGGTAATTTTTTCAGAGGTGGAAGAAATACACAGTACCAGCAAAGGGCAGTTTTTACGTATACTCTTCCTCTTAATAAACTACCTCTGACCGATTGGATTACAGCACGCTATGCATATGCAACTAATTACAATTGGCAGGCAGCTAGCTTAATTGCAAGAAGTTTAGGAAACATTATTGAGAATACGCAGGATAATACTTTAAATGCAGAGTTTGATTTCGCTCGATTATATAATAAGTCAAGGTGGTTGCGTGCTTTAGAAAATGTATCACCACAAGCCCCTCGTGGAAGTAAGTCAAGTAGAACTAATTTGCCTAGCAATAATGATGTGAAAGATGCTCCACAAAATTCAAATCCGCTTGGAACTGAAATTCCGAGTCGTGAAGAAGTTGTCAAAGGAAAATCTGGAAAGGAAAGAAAATTGGCATTACGTAAATGGAGGCAACTTAAACGTGATGTTCGTTTAGCTAAACGAATGCAATTGCAAAATGCACCTTTGCAGCTTAGCACTTTTGAGAGAGCAGTAGGTTCTGTTGTAACAATGGTTAAGCGTGTGAGTGTTAACTATACTGAAAATTATCGCAGTACTTTACCAGGATTTATGGATAGCAGCAGGGTATTAGGT
>ERZ1066133.632-NODE-632-length-14144-cov-6.929661_pt1 | contig 14144 bp, 15 predicted proteins | sample MGYA00382780_ERZ1066133 | MGnify/ENA primary metagenome ERZ1066133 (study PRJEB33369, sample SAMEA5778363) | biofilm metagenome | biome: Industrial cooling water; feature: Water cooling tower basin; material: Biofilm | place: United Arab Emirates | collected...
ACATCGGCCTGCACCCGCAGCACTTCAAGCTGCTGCTCCCGCTCCGGTGTCGGATCCGTCTGCTGCGCCGCCTCCAGCTGCTGCACCTCAGCCCGCACGTCGCGCCGGTTCCCCTCCGCGTCGATCAACCCCAAGGCCCGGCCCAGCGCCATGGTGTCACCCGCCGCACTGCCCTGTTCGAGTCGCGTCAGCGTCGCGTCGGCGAGCTCCGGCAACGACGTCGCCTGCACCGTCTTCACGAAGGCGGTGTTTCGCCCGACAATCTGCCGGGCCATCTCGCGCATCTGCGTGACCTGCTCCTGCTGCTGTGCGGCGACCTCCTGCGCCTGCACCCGCGTCGCCCGGCGCTGCTCGGCCTCCGTCCGGCGCGTGGTCACGCCCGCGTCGATCAACACCTCTTCCGGGGTGCGTACGATGGGTGGCTGCACCACCGGCTCGACCGCCGGCAGCGGCGCGGCAGGCGCCTCCACCACCGGATCCGCTCCGAGATCCTCGACCACCGGCGGCCCCGGAGGCAGCGCGCGCATCTCCGGTACCCCCGGCGCTTCGTACATGCCCGCCGGCAACGCCGCACGCTCCGGCACCGCCGGCTGCGGGCGCACCACCTCGTCCGTCGCCTGCTTGAGCACGTCGTTGCTGACTTCCCCGGCCGGGATGTTCTGCGCCTGCCGCGCCGTCGCTTCCGGACGGATGCCGCCCACGCCACCAATCACCCCGCCGAGCATACCGCCCGTGATCGCCGCGTCCACCACGGCGCGCATCCGATCCGCGAGCGGGAGGTCCGGCCGGAACGCCATCTCCCCTGCGGTCTGGAGCCCTTCCTGCACCATTTCCGACGCCGCACCAGCCGTCGCAGCCGCCGCCAGCCGCCCGGGCAGCGTGCCCCGCGTGCCCCGCGTCAACCGCGCCGCGGCCACCTCCTCCCCACCCACCAAATCGAGCGCCGCGTACGGTACCGCACCAGCGAACGCCTTGAGCGCATCCGCCTTCGTCACGGTCCGGCCTTCGGCCGCCGCGTTCTCCTTCACCTCGTCGTACAAACTGCCGACCGCCTGCGGGTACGCCGTCGCCGCCGAGCCAGCGGCCACGCGCGCCGCGGTATTCGCCGCCGCAGCTGATAGGCCTCGCGTGCCCCCGAGCAGCACCGGCACTCGAGACAACGCGGATCCTGCCAGCCCGACCGCAGCCTGCGGCATGGCCGCTGCAGCGGCCAACCCGAGCCCGATCTGCGGCCCCTGCTTGAGCAACTGGTATCCGAGGTACGGCAGCCACGGTGCCCCGCCTTCGCGCCATGGCGCTACTTCCAGATCCGCCCGCCGCGTCTGATCTGCCTCGGCAAACTGCGCCGCCGCGGCCTCTGCGCCCCAGCGCTGGAGCCCCTGTAGCCCCAGCAGCTGCCCGGTCGCCTCAACCGCACGGCCTCCCAGCCCTTGCAGCTCGTTCCAGCCGGTCCGCAAGCCCGATGCAACGAACCCCGGGGTGGCTGGAGCCATCCGGGGCAGTCGCGACATGTCAATGCCGGTCCAGTCCAGCGCCCGTACCGGGCGCATCGGGTCTTCGTCTTCCCGCTGGTACAACGCCGGGAGCGTCATGCGTCAGTCACTCGTCTTCGTCCGGGAGCATGGAGAGCAGCGCAGGATTCACGTTCATCGCGAGCGCTTGATACTGCTGCATCACATCACGCACCATCTTGCCCCGCTGCTGCGGCGTCAAGTTGGGGTCGTTCTTAATCGCCAGAAACTCCTGATCGAGCCCGGCGATGGCGCGATTGTACGCAAGATCCCGCCCCGCCACCGGCTGCACCGGTGCCATCCGGGGCAACACCTGCGCGATCGCCGTGAACTGGTCGATCCCGATGGGCGTCCGCCCCGTAGAGCGAGCCACCGGGGCAGGTCCAGCCGACTGCGGCACCGCGAGAGACGCCGAAATCTGCGGGGCGCGCGGGGCCGGGTAGCCCCCAAGCAACCCCCGTACGAACGCCATCGTGTCATTCGGGAGGAGGAACGACTTGGCCGTCTCCCCCACCACGCCGGCGATACCCCGGGTGGCCGCCCCAAGGCTCTCCGCCAAAGGCGTCCCTTGCTGCCGGTTGACCTGCCACTCCCCGATCGCACGCGCAATCTGCTGGTTGAGCGCCGACTCCGGGTTGCGATAGTCGCTCACGACGTCCATCACCCCGTCCCCGAGGTACAGACCGCCAGCGATACGGGCCAACCCCCGCATCGCCCCCGCTCGTGCTGCACCACCGGCTGCACCACCCCCGCCACCCCCGCCACCACCACCACGCGGGGGCTTCGGGGGCGTCACCCCGCCACCCCGAACCGGCCCCGTCACCGCCCCGCCCGGCGTCATCGGCGCCACCGGCATGGGTGCCCGCACGACCACCGGGGCCGGCTGCCCACTCAGCACCGGCAGCCGGTTGAGGAAATCCGGGACGCCCGCACTCCCGGCCAGCGGTGTCGGCGTCTGCACCATCCATGGGAGCGTCATATCAGGGACTCCAGCTGAACCCGTGTTGGCCGATGTCGAACCCCTGCGGTGCGAACATCTTGCGCAGCATTTCCTTCCGCGCCTGCGTCACGTGCGACTGGAATGTCCCACGAAACGTCATCGCGCGACCCACATCCTCTGCATCGCGATCCACGATCCGCAGCGCGAGGTACGCCGCCCAGTCCAGCACGTCGAGGTGGTATTCCGCCGGAATCTCCGGCTCCTCATTCAGGTGGTCCGCCGACAACGATTCCAGTGGGAGACGCGTCAAACGCATCTGCACCACGGTGCCGGCCTCCGCTGCCGTGGGCGTCGGGTACACGCGCAGCACCACCGTAGCCGGCACGTCGTTGTCATCCTCACCGAGCGCCTCGTCCGTCGCGAACGCCACCGGCGGCCCCTCGGGCAGCATCAGCAGCGCGGAGGGGTCCCACGACGGCTGCTCCGGAGCTCGATAACGGTCCAGCACGGAGTGCCCCACGCGCTTGAGATCCGCGGCTGCACCCTGCACGCGCGCCGAGCGGACGGCCAGCACCGCCGGGTGCAGCGGGTACTCCGTCACCCCCGCCTGCAGCACGACCCGCGTGACCTCCGACCGGTTGTCTTGCAGGACGAAGGTCAGACGTGCGAAACGCCGACACGCGTCGTTGATGTAGCGGACGAGTGTCGGCGTAGACCAAAGCCGATCTTCATCGCCGTCCGTGCGGTCACTCCGGTCGTGCAGGATGTTTTCCCGCAACTCCGCAACCATCTCGGACAGCTTCATGAGGCCTCACACGCGGCGATAGGGATACTTGGGACGATCGCGGTACGCGACCACCTGCATCGTTTGGGGATCCGTCTGCGGCACCGAAATCACCGCCGTGTCCAAGATACTCAGAATATGCGAGGGCACCTCGACTTCTTCACCCGGGCGGATCACGTACGAGGTGCCGTTGTGCCCAATGAACAGCCCGGTCGGAGGGATGTCCGGGTTCTCGTCGAGAATGATCTTCACCCGGGCGGGCATGCCCTCCGCCGCGGACGCGCGTCGCCCCCGCGGTGCCGTTGGCGCGGGAGAGGGGGCTGTCGCCACCGGGGCATCGTCCACGTCCAGATTCGAGCCAAGCGAAGCTGCTGCAGGGTCCGTCGATCGGTTAGTCATCGTCACTCTCTGCCATAGCCTTGTCGAACGTCGAGCTGTACTCGTCCAAGGTCATCGCGGTTGGGAGGGTTTTCTTGAGGAATTTGAGGACCGACTCCACGTCCTCGAACACGTACTCCACATGCGGATCCCGCCATGGAGCCGGCGTAGCGTTCTTCCCGCTCAGGTCCCGCTTGCGGTTGGCTTCCTCGATCGCCGGATCCCGCATGGAGACCGTGAAGCCATTCTGCGCCCGCGAGATTCGACAGACGTTCTCCATCGTTCACTCCGAGAAAGAGGATGCCGCCGCACATACGGTGCGGCGGCCCCATGCGCGCGGCCTTAGCCCCACGCGGCCCAGTGAATCACGTCCGCCGACCCGAACTCCGCGTTGGCCAGCGTGAAGCCCCGCTCGTTCAGCACGATGGCCGATCCGGCATCGATCGTCGTCGTCCCGGCCGTCACTTCCTTGACCGCCTGCTCTGCGGTCATGCCCTGAAACTTCCGCCACGCCTCGACATCCGTGACGTTCACCACCTCGACGTGCCGCGGCGTGAAGCCGAGGTTCACCACAATGTCCGTGCCGTCCCCCGTGACCGTCCCGGTCGCGAAGTTGACCACGCCGGACGCCTGACTGGTCGCCACTGCGTTCATCGTTGCCTCCCGAAAGTAAGAAACGCCAAGAGCCGCCCCCAGATCGAGGGCGGCTCACGAGATCAGGTTTACGCCGTGGCGGCGCACTCGAGACGGGCCATGAAGGCTTCCTGCAGGATCACCGTGGCGGTCCAGAGCTTCCAGCCCACGGTGCCCCGCTGGGCCAGCGGATCGCCCGGCGACGGCTTCGGGTTGACCACCATGGGGGTCATCGCCGACTTGCCCTTGAGCGGCACGATGCCGAACGCATCGCGGGCGAAGTACAGCACCGGGTAGACGTCCGCGTTGACGCCCGTCGTGGAGCGCATGACCCCCTTGGCCCCCCCGGCATCCGCCCACGGGGCGATCACCGTCGAGGACACGTAGCGCACCTGCTCCACCGAGCCGATCTCCCCCTCGAACGGGCTGATGTGCGAGCCGTAGTCCGCCACCGGCTTGAAGCCGGACATGCCACGGATGTCCGTCTCCAGATCCGGGTGGCAGAGCGCCATGTAGGACGCCTCGACCGACTTCGTGTTGAAGTCCGGGGTGGACGCCACCACCGAGGTGATCTTCTTGGCGTTCTGGCGGTTGAGCGCCGTGGTGATCTGGCGCTGCTGGGTGAGGCCGATGGCCGTGTTCACATCGGTCCGCTGCGTCCCGTTGTTGTAGAACACGTTCGTGCCCGCCTTGAGCACGTTGAACCGCAGCGTCTCGACCGTGAGGGCCGCCTGCTCCCCGAGAATCTCGGTCGCCTGCGCCAGCACGGGATCCGTGTGCGTGTCCATGATGACGTCCGTGATGGTCACGTAGTCGCCGTACTGGGCGAGCTGCACCGTCACGTCGTGGTTGGCCATCTTCCGGCCCACCGGTGTCACGCCTTCAACGAGCGGCGTGGTCGCCAGCGGGATGTAGAAGTTGCCCGTGCCGTTGCCGGCCGAGCCGCCGGATCCGGCGAGGAAGTAGCGACGGAACTTGGCCGTCTGGGTGTTGTTCTGGGGCAGCGGATACGTCTGCCCGAACTTCTCGAGGTGCAGGTACGGCATCGCCCGCTTCAACATGCGGACAACGGAGTACGCCGCTACGGCCGGGGAGATGTCCCCATAGGTCGTCGTGCTCATGTGCGATCAGCTCCGGATGAGGGTCACGTCTTGGCTGCAAAGTGCTCGAACGCGCTTGAAAAATCGGTCGCATCCAGCACCGGGCCTGCCGCAGACCGCTTCGACTCGACTGGGGCCAACTCGCTCGCCGCTTGCTTGGTGGGAGTGGGCAGTTCGACTTCCGCTGTCGTGCGTGCCGCTGGGGCGGCGGGCTTCGGTGTCGGTGAGGCGGGCGTCCCGGTTTCCGTCCGGAAGCGCGTCACCAAATCCTTCACCTCGTCCACTGTGCCCTTCTCGATAACGTGCATATACGCATCCCGCAAGTAGGCGGGTTGCTTTTCCGCCCACGCCTTCACCTGCTCCGGCAGGTCGTCGCTGTAGTCCGGGACCGCCGACGTCAGTTCCTTGTAGAACTGCGACGCCGCCAGCTGTGACAGAATCTGCTGCATCGGTCCCAGCACCTTCTCGACTTCGGAGAAAATGTGCTGCGTGAGGTGCACATACTCCTTCCGCCGCAGGAGGCTCTCCGCCTGCTGCACCTCACCCCACTCCTTCGTGTACGCCTCCAGCAGCTGCTGCTCTTCGGGCGTGTACATCGCCGGCTCTTCGGCCTTCTCCTCGGCCTTGGGCTTCTCCGCCGGAGGCTGCTGGGTCGCGGCCGCCACCACGCGCGCAAAGCGCTCCATCAGCTGGTCGTCCGTCGTCTCGCCCTTCGGCGCTTCCGCCTTCGCCGCCTCGCCCTTGGGTGTCTCGCCCGTGGGTGTCTCGCCCGTGGGTGTAGCCTCCTCCGCGGGCGTCTCCGTCGCCGGTGCCGGCGTTTCGGTAGACGGCGTCGAGTTCCCAGCTGCCGCCGGTGCGGGCGTCTCTGCTGCGGCCGGTGTGGCCGGTGTGGCCGGTGTGGCCGGTGCGGGCGTGGTCACGGGAGCCGCAGCAGGGGCCGCGTCATCCGCCGCCAAGCGTGCGAAGGCGTCGTCAAACAGCTCGGGAGTCGTGGGCGTCGTCATGAGGCAGTCGGTGGGTTGATGAGCGGAACAGTCAGCACCATGTGCAGGTGCTTGTAGGCGGACGCCTCCCCTTGCAGCCGGGCCACTTTCTCCGGGGGCGCCTCCAACAACGTCGTTTTGATCGCCTCCAATCGGCGATCGAGGTACTTGAGCATGAGCTGCATCGCCGGGTCCAACCGTGCCGCGTGCAACTGCCGCCGCAATGCGGCCACCTCGGGGCGGGCTTCATCACTCATCTGCGGTGCCTCCTCCCGCCGCTGGCGGGGTCGTCTCAGCGGGCATCAGCTGCTCCATGGCCGACGACAACACCGCCAGTGCCGCATTCACGGACTGCGCGTCGGCCGCCGCCGCGTTCTTCTGCCCTTGTGCGATGTTCTTGAACGCCTTCGAGAGCGTCTCCCGAATCTGTGCGTTGACCATCTCCTGCTGCTGCGCCATGACCTGCTGTTGCTGCTGCGCCGCCGCCTGCTGCTTGCGGTCCACTTCGTCCATCGGCAACAACAGATCCTCCAGATCGCGCACCGCGAACCGGGCCTCGAGGAATTTCCGCTCGTCGAGGTGCACCCGCTCCTCGGGCGTCAACGTCGCCGCCAACGTGTCGATCTGGATGCCCCGCACTTCCTTGGCGATCAGCGACGTCGCGCCGCGCGCGATCACGTTCACGTCGCCCTTGAGCGTGGGATCCGTGGCGAACTTCTGGTTGAACTTGACCAACGACAGAATCAGCGACTGCGTGAACTGGTCGTAGTGCCGCACGATGTCCTTGAACGGCAGCGCCGCATCGCCGCGCAGCATCGACGCCCCCGCCGCCGTGCGCATGGGTTCCCCCATGCCCCGCGTCATGTCGCCGCCCGTCGCCGGCCCGACGAACGTCTCATCATCCGCGAAGCGCCGGAACAGCTCGATCACCGCCTGCAGCTCGTTCAGGTGCCCATCCATCGTGATGTTGCGCACCGCCGGCACCATCGCATCACTGCCCGTCGTCTCGCGATACCAAATCTTGAACGGCTTGATCGCGCTGATGTCCTGATCTTCGCGCAGCAGATCCAGATTCACTTCGAGCTGCGGGCCGCACACCACACTGGCGTTATCCAGCAGCATACGCGCCGCCGCCGCGACGGCCATCTGCGAGTCGCGCATGATCTGCGGCAGGCCCATGCCGAGCGGCGACGTGTCGTTCTCCTCGAAGATGAACGCGTGCACCATCTGCTGCTGGATGCCGAGCTTGCGCCACGGATTGACCGCGACGCGGATCACCACGTCGCCCACCAGCCACACCTCCGCCTCGATGTCGCCGTCCTGCATGGCCTCCGGGATCTTCTCCCCACACTCCTGCAGCGTCGTGCGATCGAGCAACCCGTGCCACGTCAGCACCTCGTAGCGGCCGTGCGGCTTGGCCTCTTGCGCCATCGCACTCACGCCCATGGCCTTGAGCTCCGTCTCGAACGACTTCGCGTGGTAGTTCCCGTTGGGGTGGAGCTGCAGCACGCGGTCGATCGCGGCCTTGTCGAACCCCGGGCGCTGCGCGAGCCGCCGCACCTGTCCGCGCGTCTGCACGCGCCGCACGAAATAGCCGTCCATGGCCTGCAGCGTCTTGGCCTGCATGTCCGGGTAGAAGTCCCACACCGGGAGAAACTCGAAGTGCGGCTTGAGCCGCTCGACTTCCTGCCGCACCGGCTGCTGTGTCGTCGCGTCCAGTGTCCACCGCGGCAACTTCTCCGCGCGCACGTACGGGCCGAGCAGCACCCCGGTGCCGTACAACGTGCCACTCATGAGCACTTGATGCGCGAGGCGCACGTACGACGCCGTTTGGTCCCCGCCGAGCTCCTCCAGCTGGTCGCGGATGTGCCGTTCGAGCCGCACCACCCGCGCCTGCGCGAAGCGGTCGATCGCCTGCCGCACGAACGGCTCCGTCAACTCCGGCTGGAGCCCCTCCGCCCGGTAGGCTTCGACCGCCTCGTTCAGCGCCTGCGCCGCCTCCTCCGGGGCCAGATCGGGCGCCGGCGAGGCCTTGAGCGTCCAGTTGTGCTCGTTCCCGGGGAACATGAGGTTCATGATCCGCGCCACCGTGCTCACGCACTTGATGCGCGTGAGTTTCGGGTACGCCTTCGAGCGGTCCGCCGTCAGCCGCTCGGCGATCTCCGGGTCGTAGACGCCCATGAACTGTCGCAGGTTCATGAGCCAGCGCTGCTCGGCCGGCCGCCGCTCCCCTTCGTACGCCGTGAAGCGCGAGCGCAGCTCCGCCCCCACGCGCTGCATCCGCTCCGTCGCCGTCGTCGGTCCCGCGGACTCGGCGGGGGTCATGTCATACGCCATCGTGGGCCTCACTGCTGGTGGTACGCGGGCGTGAGCACCGTCGGCAACGCGCGCCGCTGTCCTGTCGGCACCAACGTCCGCCCCCCGCGCTCGGCATAGCGGTGAAAGTACCGGCAGAGGTACCCGAACGCATCCCCCGGGTGACTGTAGGCGTTCTTCTCCGGCTCCGCGCGGGCCATCAGCTCCGTTTTGCTGTCCACCGCGAAGCGCCACCCGCCTTGCAGCGCGCGGATGAGTTTGGGGCACGTGGCCGGGTCAATCAGCAACGCCGGCCCCACTTCCGTGAGCCGGGCCACGTAGTGCTCGATGGCATCGAGACGCTTCGCGAGCTGATTGTTGGTCTCGATCTTGACCGGAAACACCTTGCGAATCACGTCCACCACGCTGCGCTCGTCCGTCTGAGACCGCTGCGCCGCCGCGGGATCAGGCGCCACGAGAATCTGCCCCTGCGGAAACCGCCGCCGCACGTAGGGCAGCACGTACTCCTGCAGCCCCCGCGCCGCGCCGACGCCTTCGTACACGAGCTCGCCCAGCACGAGCAGCCGCCCATGGGCATCTTCCTGCCCAAAGATCCACGCGGTGCCCGCCAGCCCGGGATCGACCCCCGCCACCACCGGCAGCAGTGGATTGAACGGGAGCGGCGCCGCGCTCACGTGCACGGTCTTCTTGAACAGCGGCACGACCGGCTTGCCCTTCACCGAGTAGCCCCACTCGGCTTCGAGGTACTGCTTGATCCACGTGTCGGATTTGCCGATGGCCTGATTCTCGTAGTATTTCCGCCCGCCCGGCAGGTTCTCGAGATTCTCCGCGTCGGGGCTGAACCCGGACGGCTGGTGGAAGTACCGCGCGTTCGCCGGCAACTCATCGTGCAAGTACGCGTACCACCAGTTGTCTTCCGTCGAAGGGTTCGACGAGCCCCACATGCCCCAGTTGGTCGCGCCGCCGTCCTTCATCGACGGGTACCGGCCACAGCGCGCCGAGAGCGCGTCCACGATGGCCCGCGGAATCTCCACGAACTCGTCGAGGATCGCGAACGTCACTTCGAGCGAGAGCACGCGCGCCACGTCGTCCGGCGTGTCGAGCGGGCGAAAGAGCACTTCACACTCCACGTCCCCGAAGCGCAGCACGAACGTCGTATCCGTCGCGAGCCACTCACCCGCCACGCCATCCGGGAACCACAAGTTCCACGACTTGAGCGTCGTGTCCTTGAGCTGCGGGCGCGTGTTGCGCACGATGACCGCGCGCGAGCGCCGGATGCCATCGGGACTCTTGGCTTGCTGCTGGGCGAGGAAGAGCAGCTTGAAGAAAATGCCGGTGGTCTTGCCCGACCCGACGGGGCCCACGATCCAGTCGTAGAACAACTCCCCCGGCCGGTAGTCGCGGATGAACGCTTTGACCGTCGCGGGCGGGGTGTAGACGACCTCGGTGCTCACAAGTTGATCTGCACGTTGAAGGTCGGGGCCACCTTCCCCCCGCGCTGGATCACGGACTGATCGTAGCCCGCGGCCCGGATCGTGAACTTGATGAGATCGGCGCGCACCGCGGGGGGCACGGCATCGTCGGGCGCATGGATCATCGCCCACGACTTGGCGAGCAGGGATTCGGCTTGCAGCCGTGCCTTCGTGACGAACATGCCCCCATCCGCGCGGAGCATACTCTGCGCCGCCGCGATCTCCTGCACAAACCGGGGGGTGTCCCACAGCGCGTGCCACTCATCGATGGACAAGCCGTACGCGTCGCGAATGCGCTCGAGGGGGATCTCGCGCATCGCGATTTCAATCGGAAGCTGCGGCGGCCAGCCCATCTCCGCCGGGTCCCGTGGGATAACGAGAGGCGCAGTCATGCTGCAGGATGGGATCGCTCGAGTGAATGCACAAGAGGTTGTGACGTGAATGTGGTGATTTATCTGAAAAAATTTTGGAGGATGGTGTGGGCGAGGGGTCAGAAAATGTCGGCAACATGGGTATACGGCGGGAGGGGCGCGACGGCATTCCCCCTAGGCCCCCCGCTGGACGGGAAAGGATTCTTGCCCCTACGTGGGCCCCCGCACACACGTACACGTGTGGCCCCTTTGTGACAGTGTGTCACAAAGCGCTAAGTGTATGGCATACATAGACTTACGTGTCTAATCGCATGTCTCTTGACAGTATGTCGAGCAAACACGATATTGTGTGTGTCGGGAACACGCCCGACACACACACTGACACACGAGAGGATCACCGCCATGTCCAACACCACCGACACCACCACCGAACAGACCACGCCCGCCACGGCCGAACAGACCACGCCCGCCACGGCCGAACAGTCTGCCGATGCGCTCGCCCAGTCCACACTTGAGCATCCGGCCGTCAAGCTCGGCTGGCAATCGGCCACGGCTGACGTCAAGCTCACCGAAGCCCTGCGCCGTCTCGCGGCCGATGCCGACACCGTGGCGTTGGGCAACCTGCGACGCGTGTTCATTGTCGGATACGTGGCCGCGCGTCTCTCACCGGCGAGCAAGGCCACGGCGCCCACCGTGGCGTCCGTCAAGGCTGCGCAAGTCATGCTTGGCAAGGCCAACGCGAACAGCAAGGCCGACAGCAAGCGCACGGAGGAAGAGGAGAAGATCTACGCCACGGCGCGCAAGGCATGGGAACGCCTGCTCACGGCCACGGGCGTCACCACCGGCGAGACGCGGGGCGGAGCGCGTGAACGGACGGCCACGGCCGCCCCGAAGGCCACGGCGCCCCAGTCCCAGCTTGCGCGCGTCGCGCCGGAAGCCACGGACGAGGTGACTGACGCCCCCGCGGGCAAGTACAGCAACGTCACCCATGGCATCATGTACCTGCAGCAGACGCATGCGACCTTGCTAGCCATGTTGGACAAGCACCCGGCCGCGTTCGACACCGACATGCGGGAGATGGTCATTGCGCACAAGCGAGACGTAGATGCGCTGGCCGCGCGGATTGCTGCCGCCCAGTAACCGCTCCCCGTCGGACCCGAGGCCCCCCGCTCGCAAGAGCGGGGGGCTTTTGTACGTTTGTGACACGATGTCACAACGTCCACCACGTGAGCCGATGGCACCCAGGCGCGGCGTACAGGCCGCGCGTCCGCGGCATAGTAGTTAGCGGGCGTCCGAATCACAGGGACGCAAACCACAGTGAGGCTCGGCACAGGGCAGGGCGGCACAGGACGACATAGTAGTTAACACGGCGCGAACGGCCGGACACACCCACCCACGAGCGAGACGAACGCGTTGGGAACAACCACGCGCGAGTTTAATACGTCATATCTCAGCGCTTAAAGGTAGTCCATTTTTAACCACCGTTTATGGTGTTTAAGACCCCTGTTTGGGATTTTCGTCTATCTTCGGGTTTTTTAAGTTATTGATTTTCAATGGAGTATCCCATTTATCCCATTTATCCCACTGTTTTTGACAATACCTACGCGCGCGGGCGCGACCCCCGTCAACCATTAACACAGCGAACGGATGATAATGGGGTCCCCGATCCCGACCCCTACACACGAGTTTTCATCCAGCGAATGGACTAAATGGGATATTCCCTTGTCACACATACACTTAGCGTGGACTACACCCCTAGCTATTGCGACGAGCTTCTCACCAAAAGTGGACTACGCCCTCACCATCCTCTCACCGCGCCAATAGATCCCCTCATTCCCTGCATCAACCATTCGTCGCGTTATATGATGACGTACCTGCGTGTCGCTCACGCTCCGCCCGGGCATAGTAGTTACCACGGAGTTCGCGCGCCCCGACCGCCCAGCCCGCCCCATGGGCGCCCATCATCCACCCACCGACCGAATAGATGACGCCCGGTGGACGGGCCGGCCTCGACCGTAACCACAGGTTTCATGATCTTGACATAAGGACCTTCATGTGCTATATTGTAGGGTGGTGAAGAGCGGCCCACGCGCCCCGTCGCCACGACCTGCCCGGCTTTGTGACAGCCGGTCACAAACTCCCATTTACGCAAGGACCCGACCCATGGACACGACGCCCACGACCCTGATCCCCCTGCCCGAGCGGGCTGACGCCCGGACGCTGACCCGCCTGCTGGTGCTGGACGCGCAGGGCCACGTGATGACGCATCGGACGCTGGCCCCGCGGTGGTTTCCGCAGACCGACGACGTGGCCGGCGCGTGGGATCGCGCGGTGCGGGCGGTGACGGGGACGGGGCAGCCGCTGCACGCGCTCCCCGAGGCGATCGTGGCGGAAGTCATGGAGGTGGGGCGCTGGCAGCGCGACCGCGAGGACGGCCGGATCGTGGGCTGGGCGTGGCACCCGGTGATCCAGCGCGCCGTCGTGCTCGTGCAGTGGCCGGGGTGGTGAGCCATGCACTGCCTCATGGCCGTTGAGGGGTCCACGGTGGTCGAGACGTGGACCCGGCCCTACCGGGCCGAGATGGAGCGCGTCATGCGCGTGCAATGTCAGCGGCGGGACCTGCCGTGGCCCCCGCAGCGGATGGACCCCGTGACGCGCCAGCGCACGGGTGTGGAGGCGGTGAGTCAGGCCTTCGCCGGCAGCCGGCGGCTCGTGTGGGTGCGCGTCGCCGAGGCCAGCCCCACGTACCATGCGGCGCCCGATCAGGTGACGCGCGCGGTGCAGGCGGTGCCGGCCATGGAAACCGGACAGACCCAGCAGGCGCGGCGGGTGGCGCGACGCGCCGTGCCGGCCCCACGCCCGGTCCCCGTGGCGAACGCGCTCGTGCGGCGGCTCGATGCGCGGTTCTTCACCCGCTGAATCCTTTGTGACACCCGGTCACAAACCCTCACCCTATACCACGAGACGATCCCCGATGCCCCCGACGATCCCCGCCACCGTGACGCGCACCCAGTGGCTCCGCGCCTACGAAGCCGAGCTGATGGCGCGCTATGACTGGGCGCTCAACCCCACCCGCCTCGCGACGTTTCTGCAGAGCGTGACGCAGACCCTCACCGGCGAGGCCACCACGTGGAACCACGACGGCGTGGCGGTGACGGCCGCATGGCGGGCCTGCGGCGGGAAGGGCACCCCGACCCTCAAGGCCCTGCGCGCGTTGCCGGTCCCGCCCCCGGAGCGGGCACCGATCGATGTGGTGTCCAACGCGGAGCGGGTGCAGGACCTGCTGCAGCGCCTGCTCGGCCTCGCGCCGGGGTCGTCCGCTGACCCGGACGTGGTGCGCCTGAGTGTGGTCGACACCTGTGCCACGCTGCGTCACGTGTGTGATGCCTACGGGCTGGCCTTCCACGAGCTGGATCGCGAAGGGTACCAGCACTACCTCTACGAACGGAAGCACGGAGCCTGATATGTCCCTGACGACCACATCCCGCGCCGCCGCACTGGCGGCCCTGCTGGTGGACCAGCATACGACCCGCGGCACGACCACCGGACACCACGTGGACGAGGACGGCGTACGCTACACGCTGGCGATCGAGGACGACCCCGACCACAACCTCCTATGGGAGGAGTATGACAGCCACGGCCGCGCGGCGTGGCGT
>ERZ1066133.634-NODE-634-length-14112-cov-8.128263_pt1 | contig 14112 bp, 12 predicted proteins | sample MGYA00382780_ERZ1066133 | MGnify/ENA primary metagenome ERZ1066133 (study PRJEB33369, sample SAMEA5778363) | biofilm metagenome | biome: Industrial cooling water; feature: Water cooling tower basin; material: Biofilm | place: United Arab Emirates | collected...
CAACGCCGGCGCTGCCAGCGCCAACGGCAAAACCGCCCGCCTCAATACCGACTTCCTCGACGTCGAGGTCACCCTCAGCAACTCCCAGTCGCAGACGCTCGGCAGCGTCGGCACCAACGCCATGACCATCACCGGCGGCGGCGCCTCGTTCCAGCTCGGCGGCAACGTGGACATCGCCGGCAAGGTCTCGATCGGCATCCAGTCGGTCGCGGCGTCCAAGCTCGGCACCTCGGCCCTCGGCTACCTCAACAGCCTCGCCTCGGGTCAGTCCAACAACGTCGTCAGCGGCAACACCGACAAGGCCCAGCAGATCGTCTCTGCCGCCCTGAACCAGGTCTCGTCGCTCTCCGGTCGCCTCGGCGCCTTCCAGGCCAACACGATCGGTGCGACGGTCCGCAGCCTCGGCGTCGCCGTCGAGAACTCGACCGCCGCTCAGTCGATCATCCGTGACACCGACTTCGCCACCGAAACGGCCAAGCTCACCCGCGGCCAGATCCTGGTGAACGCCTCGACCAACATCCTGGGTCTGTCGAACCAGACGCCCCAGTCGGCCCTCCAGCTCCTCGGCTAATCCCCGGGACTGATCGGTCCACCCCCACTCTTCTCCCGAGCCATCGGGATCATGTGGGCAGGATGAACAAACGAAAGCCCCGGGCGAAGGCCCGGGGCTTTTCATTGACCTTCAACGATGACGCATCAGGTTCCGCTCGACACCGGCTTGGCGTCGCCGGTCGCCGGGGCCTGCTCCGGCTCGTCGCCGGCACTGCGGGTGAGGTCCACGAACTCATAGCGGGCCTTCAGGGCCGTGAAGCTCAGTGCCTCCCGCAGCTTCTCGACCCGGAAGTCCTGGCCGGCCGCGTCGGCCGCCAGAGCGTCACCGGCCGCCCGCAGACGCTCCACCGTCAACGGTGCCCGGCCGACGAGTTGTACCACCGCTACCGATAACGAGTCGTCCAGCACCACGGTCACCGTTCTCGGATCCGCGGGCTGATCGATCACCATCTTGTTGATGTCCAGGCGCTGCGCTGCTTCCAGCACCGCCTCCCGGTACTCCGGGCGATCGAACGTCGGATCGCCGGCGCGGATCGAGCCGCTCGAGACCTCCAGGCGTCGCCGGATCAACGGGGCCGACGCGCCGGGGAACAGATCGGTGAACTGCTTCGACGCTGCCTCGATCCCATCCGACGCGGCGACCGATCGAATCTGCTCCGCCGTCGCGACCAGGGCGGCAAACTGCTCCACCGCCTTGGCGTCGAGCACAAGCTGGTCGCGCACCTCGGAGATATCCGACGGCGGTTCGTCGCGCCGCGACTCGAGCACCGACACGTAGTACCGATTGCCGGCCACATCCTCGGCGAAACCTTCCGTGTACACCACGCCCGTCTGCAGGGTGAAATCCGTGTCGGCGCTGAGCTCCCGCACCTTCAGCACGAACTGCGGGAAGCCCAGCTCCCGCGAGCCCACACGCACCCGCGACTGCCCGATCTCCGGCAATCCCATCAGGTCGTTCTCGGTCAGGAACGCCTCCGCCCGAACCGTCACGACGGGCAACGGGATCGTGACGCCCACGGTCTGCTTCACGTCCTCAACGACCAACTGGGCCAGACGCTCCAGCCGCGGCATGCGTTCGGACCAGTCCGCGGGCAGCACCACCAGGCCGTCCCGTCGTTCCACTTTGCCCATGAGCCGCAACGCTTCCGCGCGGAACGCCTTGTCGGCCGCCGCGATGATCGCGTCCACCCGCTTGGACCGCATGTCTTCTTCCACCCGCGTGCGTTCCTCGGAGAACGTCCCGGGGAACGACTGCGGATTCTGGCGGTAGTGCTTGTTCGCCTCGATCGGGTCCACCGTGATGACGGTGCCGATCGCGGCGCGGTCGAGCTTCATCCACTCCAACTTCACCCGCTGCGGCAGGCGATAGCCAAAGCCGTGGGCTCCGGAGCCACGGAACTGCTCGCGATGCTTCTCGAACAGCGACCGCATGGTCTGCTCCGCCGGTTCCGCCGCCTGCTCCACGAGCTGGTTGCCCGTCATCAGCAGGTGATCGACGTAGACCAGTTCCCCGCTCCGCTCGGCCGCGGCGATCGTCCGCTTGTCCGACACCCGCGCGATCTCGCGCCACGTGGTCTGCATCCGTCCGACCGCGTTGGCCTTGGCGAAGACCTCCAGCATCTGCTGGGGGCTCAGCCGGCCTGCCTGCGCCCCCGCCGCGAGCACCCGGGGCATCACCAGCCCCATGATCCGCGTCGTCGCTTCGTCGATCTCCTTCTGCTGCTCGGGGTTCTGCATCACCATGCCCGCGTAGCGCTCCAGAAACTCGCGCGTCAGCATCGAACCGGGCACGCCCATCTTGCGGAACGCATCGCTGACCGCGATCTGCATCGAGTACGTCCGGATCAGCCCCTCTCGCAGATCGCGTTCGAACACTTCCCCGTCCTCCTCGTTGGCCAGGAAGCCGGCATCCTTCGCCGCCCGCGTCATCAGGAACCAGTGCCGCGCATCCGTCACACCGAAGTACTGCTCCGGGATGTTCATGCCCCGTCCGAGCTGCAACGGTTCCAGGAGCGCCTTGAGCGCCTCGTACTCCCGGATCGCCTGATCCATTTCTTCCGCGGTGACCTTCTTCCCGTTCACCGTCGCGACCTTGCGCTTCTCCGGCGACCCGCCGACGAGCGTCCCCGCCTGCGGCACGACAAACGCGATCATCAGCAGCGCCGCCAGAACGACCATCAGGTACTGCTTGTACTTGGTCAGGATCTTCATCATGAGCAATGTGCCTCGCGGGGAGAACGCAGGTCCGGCACGGTCGCGCCGGATCGTGGTCTGCAATGGTAGAAGAACGCCCGACCGGGGGCTCCGATCGGGCGTCGTGGTTCGTGGCGCCGCGGGCCGGCGTTTCTTCCCGCCGCGGCGAAGTCGATCAGCGGTAGAACTCGACGATCAGGTTCGCGTTCACGTCGAACGGAATCTGGTCCGTCGTTGGGATCGCGACGACCTTCACCGTGAGTTCGGAGGGGTTGACCTCCAGCCACCCGGCGACCTCGAGACCGGCGAGCGACTCCATCGCCTCCTTGGCGAGCTTCTGGGTCTTCTCGCGGATCGAGATCACGTCACCGACCTTCACCTCGTAGCTGGGGCGGTTGAGCTTCTTGCCGTTCACGCGGATGTGGCCGTGGACGACCATCTGGCGGGCCGCCCAGATCGTGCGGGCGAAGCCAGCGCGACGGACTGCGTTGTCGAGACGACGCTCGAGCAACTGCATCAGAATGTCGCCGGTGTTGCCCGGCTTGCCGCCCGCGTTCTCGAGGATGCGGCGGAACTGGGCTTCCTGCACGCAGTAGTGGTACTTGACCTTCTGCTTCTCATTCAGACGCACGCCGTAGTCACGCAGACGCCGGCCGCGGAAGCCGTGCATGCCGTTGGCCTGCAACTGACGCTTGGACGTGTGCTTGGGGGTGTCAACGATCGGCACGCCGACGCGACGAGACAGCTTGAGCTTGGGACCGGTGTAACGGGCCATACGAGAAACCTCCGTCCTTGCCCGCTGCCAGAGCTGAAGCTCCGGTTGAACGCGGGTGGTGCTGGTCGGCGACCGTCAGAAACTGAGCGGGATCGGCGCCAGCGATCTTGGAGCCGGGGAACCGAGACTTCGGGACCGGCGATCCGGGAAACGCCCGGGCACGTGCCGCGAGCGGGACGCAATGAAAGGCCGAGAATCGCTTCCGGTCAACCCGTGGACGGACCGGAGGGCGCTGCATGGGGAACATGGTGCCCGGGGGCGGCAAGTCCCCGCCCCCGGTGCAGGCCTGAAAAAAGCCGTGCCCGCCTTTGAGGGACGGGCACGGCGTGGTTGCAACCGATTTGTCCGATCCGTCCGGAGGGCCTCCGCCGCCGGATCAGACGAGAAGAGAGCCGATCAGGCGCGGCGACGACGGGCCGCCACCAGGCCGCCGAGGCCGATGAGGGCCAGCGACGCGGGGGTCGGGATCACGTTGATCGTCGCGGTCGAGTGCACCAGGTCGCCCAGGGCGGGGCCGGCAGACGTCGAACCCGCGCCGTAGAAGGTCAGGGTGGTCAGGGTGTTGTTCTTGAGTTCGATCGTGCGAACCCAGGCGTTCGGAGCCGAGTTGCCGATGCGGATCTGACCCGACAGGATCTGGGTCACGAACACCGGGTTCGCGGGCAGCGAGAGCAGGAGCTGGCTGGCGAACGACAGGCTGGTCGTGTTGCCGAGGATGCGACCCGCGGCGGACTGCGACGTGCTGAGCACCGCCGCGTTGCCACCCGAAACGTCACGCTGGTACGACTGCAACTGGTCGCCGGCGAAGCCGCTGCCCCAGTTGGTGATGATGTTCGAGCCGGTGAAACGGTTGAACGCGACGGCCTGGTTGCCGTTGACGGTCACGCCCTCCTGGAAGTACGCGCTGATGCGGAACTGCACGATCGCGGCACCGTTGGTGACGTTCACGTTGAGATTCTGCGTCCAGTTCGCACCGCCGTCGCCGCTCACTTCAAAGAGCAGGCCGTACGAAGCGGCTTGGGCCGACGCGGCGAGACCGGCGACGGCGATCGCCACAACAAAACCATTCTTCATCTCTCTTCTCCTATATCCCCACGAACGCACGTCGGGCTCGGCTCACCGGGCGGCGCGCTCCGAGCGCACCCGCCGGATCACTCGAAAAAGGCAACGGTGGCGGAAACACCGGTGCCGGACCGACACTCTTCTTTCCGATCAGGATGCACCGCGGTTTCGTTTCCGGCGTCCAACTTGTGAAATAACACAAAGTTGTCGCTGAGACGGACCCGTCGATGCCTGTTCGGAACTCGCCACGACGGGGATAGGTGTCATGGCTCGAATGAATTATAACACGCCGGCCGGATCTCCGCAGCGCCGATGCGGTGCGTCCTCGCACTTTCTTCGACGATCGGTCGCCGGAACGCTCGCCGCCGCGTCCGGCTCGCGACGAACGCATCCGCGACGCGCCTCCGGGATCGTTGCGCGAAACTTCAAGGAAAACAGGCAATTTGAGGCGATCACCCGACCGTTGCCGACACGGCGCGGACGGCTTCGAGCGGCCCCCCGGTCCGCGAGGCGACGGCAGACCGACCGCGGAGCGGTCGCGGGGGAACGCGGCTCGTGAGCAAGTCCATGTAATCTTTGCGATTGCCTCAGGAATGATTCTGATCAAAAGACCACACCCGGCTTTCGCCGGGTGTGGATAAGTTCACGTGAGATTGTGAGGATCTCTCACCGTGTCGTCACGCCATTTCAGGCGCGACGGCGACGGGCGGCGACCAGGCCACCGAGACCGACGAGGGCGAGCGAGCCCGGGGTCGGGATGACGTTCAGGATGCCGTCGATGTTGACGGGCGAGCCAACCGGGGCGCCGGCGTTCACGTCAAGGTTGCCGTTGACGAGAGCGTCCCGATACCACGTGCCCGTGCCGATACGGGAGTTGTTGGTGAAGGTGATCACGCGGTTCTGGGCGGCGACGGTGCCGTTGCCGACCTTGATCGAACCGGTGCGGATGATCCACTCGAGGTCCGGGGTGCCGCCGGCCGACGGGGCGAAGGCGCCAAGGGGACCGGCCAGGAGCAGCTGCGACGCGAACGAGGTCGAAGCCGTGGTGCCGACGATCAGGTTGCCGCCGGAGAGCGACGACTGCGTGTACGCAGCGTTGCCACCGGTCATCTCGCCGCGGTTCATGCCGGCGTTCAGCATGTCGCCATTGGCGGCGGCGCCAAAGTTGACGAACTTCTCGGAGCCGGTGTAGCGGGCGAAGGCAACGACCAGGTTGGTGCTCGAGGGGTCGGCACCGCCCGGAAGGGCCAGCGAGGACAGGGTGCCGGCGTCGGCGAACGCCACCACGCGGAAGTTGACGTTGACAGCGCCGCCGGTCACATCGACCGAAGCGTTGCTGGTCCAGCCGGAGCCGGTGTTGAACTCATAGCGGTAGCCCCACGCAGCGTTGGCGGAGGCAGCGATCCCGGCGATGGCCGTGACAGCCAGAACGACATTCTTCATAACTCTCTTCTCCTCTAGAAAAAATCCCACGGAACGGGCGGTTCGTTCCTGACCAGTGAAAGATACCCGATTCCACCGGGGTTCATCAAGACCTTTCTGCGCGGTTTTATGGTTTTTTGACAGAAAATAGCGTCTATCCGGTGGCACGTCCGGAAAATCGTACCCCGTTCGGTGGTCTGGAACGATTGTGCCGTCTGAAACGCGCACAAATACCCACGCCGGCCTGCCCCACTGCCCCACTGCCCCACTGCCCCACTGCCCCAAAACGAATCCACCCCGATCGGCAGATCGGGGTGGACGATGAATGCACGTGGTTGCTGAGTTGTACGGCTTTCGCCGCAGTGATATCAGCGATGCCGGGGTCGCTTAGGCGCGACGGCGGCGGGCGGCGACCAGGCCGCCGAGGCCGATGAGGGCCAGCGAAGCCGGGGTCGGGATGACGTTGATCGAGGCCTCGATGTCGGTGCGGGGACCAGCGGCGGTGCCCGGAGCAGCGGACTGCTTGTTGGCGAGCGAGCCGTCGTGGTAGAAGGTCAGGCCGGCGGTGGCGCCCGAGCCGAACGTCTTGTTCTTGAAGACCATGGTGCGAACGACGCCGCTCACAACCTTGACCTCACCGACGTAGATTTCCTTGTAGGTCTCGCTGGCGGGGAGCGGTCCAAGGAACAGCTGCGAGCCGAAGCTCGTGATGGCCGAGGTGCCGATCGTGTTGCCGGCGATCGTGACGAGGGCGGGGTTGCCGCTCGAGATCGTGCGGGTCACGCCCTGGATCAGGTCGCCGGCGCCCAGGTTGGTGACCTGGTTCGAGCCGGTGAAGCGGGCCATGGCAACGGCGTTGCCCGTGCCGTCGGCGGTGGTCACGGGGACCGCGCCTTCAAAGTACGCGCCGAAGCGGATCTTGATCGTCTCGCCGGGGTTGGCGTTGACGGACGAGGACCAGGTCAAGCCGTCCTTCGAGACCTCGTACTTGAGGCCCCAAGCCGCGTTCGCCGCAGCAGCAAGACCAGCGATACCAACAACAGCAGCAATCATGCTCTTCATCTTCAAGTCTCCTCACAAGTCACGTAGGAAGACAACCACTGGCTCCACGAACAGCTCGCGGTCGCCGTGTCAAACATGCCTCCGGATTTGCGCGTTGCCAGCGAACTTAGAGGAAAACCCGTTTTTTTCGATCCAGACCCTCAGGTTTCGCCCGTCGGCACCCTCGGATTAAACAGAAAAGGCCTCCAAAAGAGGCCTTGAGCGACAATTCGGTTTCTGTCATGGTCTGCGGTCGAGCGTCGCCCCGCCGATCCGATCAGAGACGGAAGCCGAGCTTCTCGACCTTGCTCGCCCATTCCAACCTTTCCCGGGAGTTATCCGAGGTCAGCGTGCCGCTGCCGCCCGCGGCCAGCGACTTCAAAGCCTCGATCTCCAGCCGCGACAGGTGCATCGAGCCCACGTCGTAGTCGCGCCAGGCCTCGATCGTGGCCGGGGCGAGCGGCTCGATCAGCTTCAGCATCGCCTCGGCGTAGACCCGGATCTCGGCCTGGGCGTGGGAATCGATCCGCAAGCTCAGGAATCGCAACGTGTTGTGGAGGTCGCACTTCCAGTACCACTCGGTGTACATGTTCACCGGCAGTCCGATCCGCGCCATCTCGCGGCTGACGCCCTGCTCGGTGAGCGACAGATAGCGCTGATAGAAGCCCTCGACGTCGTCGAGATACTTCACAAAGTCCTGTGCCGTCTTGAGTTCCTGCGCATCGTCATGGACGCGGAAGAGCTCCTCGCCGCCCTGGCGGTTGGCGCTGCTCTGCTTGCGGACCTGATCGAGATTCGGGGTGTAGAAGCGGTCGGGCAGGATCGAGTAGCGGGCGGAGTACTCGTTGACGTTGGCGGTGCGGTGGCGGATCCACTGGCGGGCCACGAAGATGGGCATGCAGACGTGGAACTTGAGTTCCACCATCTCAAACGGCGTGGTGTGGCGATGGCGGAGCAGGTAACGGATGAGGCCGCGGTCTTCGTTCACCTTCTTCGTGCCGTGGCCGTAGGAGACGCGGGCGGCCTGCACGATGGCGGCATCGGCGGTTTGGCCCTGCGGCACAAGCCTGGGCATGCAATCGACGAGGGCGATGAAGCCGTGGTCCAGGACGTTGATCTGGGTTCTCGACGCCCCGCCCATGACGTCAACCATGGGGACCTCGGGGAACGTGCGGGCGATTCCATCGGAGCCCACCGACTGGGGACCCGTCGGCTTGGGCTCGGGAAACTGCGGGGCTTCGGACTCCCGCGTGGGGGATGCGGAGGCTCCGGAGGATGAATCGATTCCGTTCTTCGTCGGTTGCTGCATGGTGTGGCTCCGCCAACGCCGCAGGATAGCGAGCGGGTCGCGGCATCGGTAGGCTGCGGGCGCATGAATCTGCGGAAGACCGTGATTTTGGATTCGCTCGACTTTGCGGCCCAGGAGAGCGAGGAGCGGCGGCTGCGGCTGTTGGTTGTGGTGCTGGGCACGCTGGCGGCGCTCACGATCGTGCGGCGCCTGTCGGGCGGGTTGGTTCTGGCCAGCGGCGTCTTCTGGGAGACGGTCGCGATCCTGGGTCTTGGAATCGCCGGTACCGCGGGCGCGGCGGTCGTCACGCGGCGAGCGAACAAGGCTCATCGCTTGCTACCAACGGGCTTCGGCATCGCGGTGCTGATCTTTGAGTTGTTGATTCCGACAGGGGCGATGCTGGCCCAGATCATCGCGCCGCGACTGGACGGATACTCGACGCTCGGCGCCCCGGTCGTCCTGGCGTACGGGATCCTGATCGTGCTCTCGATCCTGCGGCTGCGGGTGTGGATGTGCCTGCTCGCCGGGGTGCTCGCGGGCGTGATGCACCTGGGCTGCTACGTCGTCTCGGCGCGATGGCACGGCGGAGTCGGCCCGTTGGGGGTGCCGTTCTACGCGAGCTATTCGGTGATACTGGTGCTGACCGGCGTGGCCGCGGCGCTGGTCACCCGTGAGGTGCGCGGGTACGTCCGTCGTGCGCTCCTCGAAGCCGAAACCGAGGCCAAGCTTGGCGCGTTGCAGCACGATCTTGACATCGCCAGAAGGATCCAGGAAGGGCTGTTCCCCAAGACCCCGCCGCAGACGCCGGGGTACGACATCGCGGGCTGGAGCAAGCCGGCGGATCAGACCGGGGGCGACTACTACGACTGGATCGCGCTGCCGCACGGTCGGGTGGCGGTGATGCTGGGGGATGTGACGGGGCACGGGATCGGACCGGCGCTCCTGATGGCCATCTGCCGCGCGTATACCCGGGCAACATTTCCGACGCAGACGGAACTGCAGGACGCGATGCGCCGGCTGAACGCGCTGCTGTCGGAGGACGTGGGCGAGGGGCGATTCATCACCTTCGCGGTGGCGGTGCTCGATCCGGCGAGCGGGGAGGTGGAGGTGTTGAGCGCCGGGCACGGTCCGATCCTGCTGCGTCGGACGCCCGGCGGTGCGAGCACGCTGGTTGAAACCGAGGGCACGGGCCTGCCGCTGGGGATCATGCCCGATGAGAGCTACGGCGCGCCCCTGCGGTGGAAGCTCGAGCCGGGCGACACACTGCTGCTGGTCACCGACGGGTTCTTCGAGCAGGGACGCGACTCGGACACGCAGCAGTACGGCGTGGAGCGATTGCGGGAGTTCCTGAAGGTCAACGGGCACCTCGATGCGGCGACGTTCATCCAGTCGCTGCACCGCGAGGTGGTCGCCTTTGCGGCGGGCGCGGCGCAGAACGACGACATGACGGCGGCGGTGATCCGGCGCGTGGCCGGGTGATCAGTCGCGGCGAGCCGGAGTCGAGAAGTACACCAGATCGCACGGGGCGGAGGTCTGATCCCGACGCATGAAGCGAGCGATGGTTCGCGCATCGGCATCGGTCGCGGGCGACTGGCCCTGGTTGTCGGCGCGGTCGGCGCCCAGGGAATAGAGGACCACGCCATCGCCGGTGCGGCGGTAGCGCAGGGGCTCGCCGTCGGCGGGATCGCGCGGCATCGCGGGCAGCCGCGACGGGATCAGTTCCGCGAGCGACTCGGGCGGCTTGCCGTGGGCACGACGATGGCTCTCGATCGCGAGCACCGCGAGGGCCGCGTCGCGCTGGGCGACGGATTCCTGGGCGGTGTAGCGGACGCGATCGAGCGCCGGAGCGAGTACCGCGAGCGGGAGGTACCGCATCCGGCCGACGGCGGTACCGATGTACTCCTCGAGGATGTCGTCGGCGGTTTCCACGTCCTGCTTCCAGATCGGAACCGACAGGGAGGCCTCGGCGCGATCGAAGAGACGCTCGTAGGCCCGCGTGAGCGCTCGGCGGTCGGCGACGACGGTGCTGGTGAGAAGCATGCCGACGCTGCTGGAATCACCGCTGAGCGCGGCGATCTTGTCGAAGTACGCGGCGCCCGCGGCGGTGAGCCGCCCGTTGCCGTTGCCGTCGTCGGTGTACAAGCGCTGGATCGTGTCGCGGAAGAAAAGGCGTTCGCCTCGAAGGCTGATGAAGTCGGCCGGGCCGCCGAGGGCGGCGAAGCGGTGCGCCAGGTCGGCGAGCTGAGCATCGGTGAGGAGGTCCGGTCGCAGGGCGATCAGGTCGCGCGTCGTTTCGGCCGCGAGCGTCGCCATGGCGCAGGAAACGAGCGCGGAGATCAGGGTGTCGGGCGTGCGGATCTGGTGGGCGATGGTGATCATCGCGGCGAGATCGGCGTGCAGGCGCTGGGCGTCGCCCCGGTGCGCGGCGGCGATGGCATCGGCACGGAGGAGACGGACGCACTCGCGCAGCGGAGACAGATGGGCGAGCAGCAGGGCGAAGGCCTCGGGGTTGTCGGCGTCGGGCTCGACGGCGGCGCCGCCGTGCTGCGCGGGCGACCGCGTCAGCGCGGCGTTCTGCTTCAGGATCTCCGCATCGATCGTGACCGACGCAACGTAGCCCAAGCCGGGCCTGGAGGCACCCTCGCGGATTCGAGCCAGCGGGCCGGCGATGCGTGCGAGGGCGGCCTCGACGATCACCCCCGGCTTGCTGCCGGCGGGAAGGCGGGTGAGTTCGGCGTGCTCCTCGCCGGGGAGTTGCAGGGCGAGATAGGCCTCGCGGTACAGCGGCCAGGCGCGGCTGGACTCGGAAACGGCGAGCGCGTCGCGGTTGATCTCGTCGATCGGTCGCAGCTTGAGCGTGGGCGCACCGGAGTAGAAGCGGAGCGTGTGGATCCCCGCGAGCACGACGACGAGCACCAGCAGCCAGGTGATGGCCTGCCCGATGCGGTGCTGCGCGCGCCACCAGAGCGGACGGTTCCGGAGCTTGCCGCGGCGGATCAGTTTCGCCGCGGCCTTGGGATCGCCGAAATCGGCGAGGAGCTTCTCGGGTGCCGCTCCTTGCGCGAGCCCGTCGTGGAAGTGGGCGGCGAGCTCGGACTCGACGTCGGCGCGCTCGTGCTTCCAGAGCCGGGCCCGCTTGCACACCGTGGCGATAACGGCGCGGAGCGGCGCGGGGAGCTCGGCGAGTCTCGCCGGCGCGGAGGGGGCGATGGATGCGCCGGACGCCTGATTTTCAGCGTTTTTGAGGCTCGCGGCGGAGTCGTGACTGGACATGGCGGGGCTCCGTGAAGGTTCCGTGTGGGGCGAGAGCTGACTCGTCGAGCGTCTGCGTGCGCGGGACGGCGGCGTCGTTCGTGCCACCGAGCTTGGCCTTGCAACGTTGGTGCGGTCTCGGTTCCGGGCGTCGGGCACCAACCTGTTCTCGCTGAGGTTGGAGCAGAGGCTGGTGGCACGGGTCAGGTTGCGAGCGAACGCGGGAGTGCGAGCGTGGCGACGCCCAGGGCCTTCATCGCGCGGATGACGGCCTCCCACTGCTTGGTGTCGTCGGCGAGGCGCTTCTTGCCCTTGTCGGTGAGGCGGTAGTACTTGCGGTCGCGGCTGGCGGGTTTGTCGCGGCCGGCGGCCGGCTTGGTCGTTGGCCGCGCGTCGGCGGCTTCCTGCCAGTAGCCCTCGATGAAGCCTTGGGCCTCGAGGTTGTAGAGCATGGGGTAAAGGGTGGACTGGCCCATGGCGAGGGCGCCCTCGGTGCGCTGGGTGATGGCCTCGACGAGTTCGTAGCCGTACATGTCGCGGCGGTTGAGGAGCTTCAGCACGGCGACGGGTCCGGCGCCTCGCATCAGTTCGCGTTCGATCTTCATGGATGGGGCTCCCATACTATGTGGTACATAGTATATCGTGCGAGGGGAGGGGGAGGTTGCGGGGAAACCGGAAGATCTTCATAAGGCATCGGCAAGCACCGAAGTGATGGGAGCGCGGCAGCGGGGCGCGAGGGGGAGGGAAGGCGAGGCTCGGGGCCTCAGGTCCCGATTCTCGTCGCCCGGAGGGCGCACGAGTGTTGCTGGCAGATTCATCTGCCGGTCGCGGGTTGCCGTGATGTCTCTTGAGCCCTGAAAGGGCGGCACACGCGGCTTCGGAAGTCTGCCTTCGTCCGCGCCTGCCGGGGCGTGGATATTCAGAGAACGCGGACCGGCGGCTGAAGCCGCTGGCAATGTTCGTGCGCCCGCTGGGCGGAAGGCGGCCAACTATCGAATCGCAACCCACGCAATGACGATCACGTTCGCGATGGCGAAGGGGGCCAGCATCATCGTTGTAAACGCGCCAAGACCGACTGCGACTCGCGACATCTTGCTGGTCCAGAAGCGTCGCCCGGCGGAGACGGCGGCGACATGAGCCGCGATGATCAAGGCGGCGATGATCTGGATCAAGGGGAAAAGCAGCATCAAAGGCCAATAGTTGATGATGATCAGGCTTTGAATGAGTGCCACGAGAGCGACGAACGCCGCGGCTTCGACAAGCGCGAATCTTTCGGCGGTACGGAGGCTCGGGAGTGAAACCGGCGGCAGAGCGCAGGCACACTCCGGGCATGGGTTTCCTTGAGGCACGCCGGTCATCGAATAGCCGCATTGACGGCAATTCACTTTGCACCTCGATTCTGACGCACGACACGTTCCAACATCGGAGCGATCGGTCGACCGAGCGACTGGCTCGCGGCGCTGGCCACCTTGATGAACTCCTGTCGATTCTCGGTGGGATCGATCCCGACGACCGCATCCGGCGTCGCGTGGATCGCTGCGAGCAGATCATCTCGCACCAGATCGACGATGATGATCGTCGCTGCATCAAGCCGTTGAACCAGAATCTCTCGGCGCTGGAGCACGGTCTCGTAGTAGGTTGACCCGATGCCACCGGACGCCGCTAATGAAGCATTCTTGTATTGCCAGGAAAGCGACACCATGACCTCGTCATCGCTCTTCATGATTCGGACGGACTCTCCATCCGGGAGACGGAAGGTCATGAACGGCCGCGGTTGACTCGTCGCGTCAATGAATGGCCGCCAGAGAAGCGAGACGGTAATCGCCGCGACAAACGCTGCCGTCCACCAGGCGAGGATTGGATTCGTCCATGCCCTTGGTGGAAGGGCTGCATTATCGCTCGTTGCTTGCGACATCGGCAACCCTACGCGTCCGGTGTCAAAGCTGTTCGCACCGATTTGTCCGCCCCTGCCGGGGCGGGGAGATTGGGATGGCGGTGCCCGGCGGCTCAAGCCGCTGGCAACGGTCGTGCGCCCTCCGGGCGGAAGACGAGGTTGCTACTTCCGATTTGCCGCACGCCGGCTCAGCAACCCAACGAAGTCGATCAAGGTCGTGACAGCCATGGAACGCACTCCCGAGTCTGAGTCATCCAGCGCGAGCCTTCCGAGCTTGAACACAACCTCGAAGTCTTCTTCGAGTCTCGATGCGATCTCATCTCTCGCAAAGTCCAGAGCAAAGACGGCTGCCCATCGAATGTTCGGATCCTCGTGGGCCATGAATCGCATAGCCGCTTCAACCGCCCACGCGTTCTCGAGGCATCGCGCACCGTCGATCAGAGCTTCTTCGATTTTCTCGGGATCGCCAGAGAGAAAAGCGGCCTCGCAGGCTTCCTTGGACACGACTTCGGCCGGGCGGAACTCCGGTCGCTCTGGTTGCGACTCATTGACCGAACCGTTGTCATCGCTCACGGTCTACCACTCCGGCCCGCCGCTGTAGCGGCCGTAGATGTCGGCCATGGCTTGGACCAT
>ERZ1066133.643-NODE-643-length-13913-cov-5.115385_pt1 | contig 13913 bp, 9 predicted proteins | sample MGYA00382780_ERZ1066133 | MGnify/ENA primary metagenome ERZ1066133 (study PRJEB33369, sample SAMEA5778363) | biofilm metagenome | biome: Industrial cooling water; feature: Water cooling tower basin; material: Biofilm | place: United Arab Emirates | collected...
CGGCCGAGACGCATATCCGGCATCTGGGCGAGGCGAAGCTGGGGGATCAGTTGCGCGGCGAACTGCAGATTCTGTCAGCTGACGAGAAGCGCTTCCGCAGCTTCGTGCGCCTGATGAAAGGCGAGACCTGCGTCGCGACGGTGGAGCAGCTGTGCCTGCATGTCGACATGAAGGCTGGCAAGTCGGTTCCGGCTTCGGCGGAGGTCTGGGGCAATCTGAAGGCGATTGCGGAGGCTCATGCGGGGTTGCCGCTGCCGGAGGGCGCGGGCCGGGCAGTCGGGCAGGCCGTCAAGCTGGCGGGGGCGTGATGGATTTCGGACTGACCGAAGAACAGCGGATGATCGTCGAGACGACGCGGGCCTTCGTGGAGGCGGAGTTGTATCCGCACGAGCTGGCGGTCGAGCGGTCGGGTGTCCTGCCGCTGGAGCTGATCCGCGAGCTGCAGAAGAAGGCCATGGCGGCGGGGCTTTATGCGGCCAACATGCCGGTGGAGCTGGGGGGAGCGGGGCTCGATACCCTTTCTTGGCTGCTGTACGAAAAGGAGCTGGGGCGGGCGAACTATGCGCTGCACTGGACCTGTGTGGCGCGGCCGTCGAACATCCTTCTGGCGGGGAATGCGGACCAGCGCGAGCGGTATCTGATGCCGTGCATCCGGGGCGAGACCTGGGATTGCCTGGCGATGACGGAGCCGGGGGCGGGGTCGGATTTGCGGGGGATGAAGGCCTCGGCGCGCCAGGACGGCGGCGACTGGGTGCTGAACGGGACTAAGCATTTCATTTCCCATGCCGACCTTGCGGGCTTTGCGATCTGCTTCATGGCGAGTGGAGAAGAACAGACCCCGCGCGGGCCGAAGAAGCTGATCACCGCCTTCTTCGTTGACAAGGGCACGCCGGGGTTCACGGTCCGCGAGGGGTATCGCAACGTCAGCCACCGCGGCTATACCAATGCGGTGCTGGAGTTCGACGACTGCCGGGTGCCCGAATCGAATGTGCTGGGCGAGGTCAACAAGGGCTTCGAGGTGGCGAATTCCTGGCTGGGGGCGACGCGGCTGCAGGTGGCCTCGACCTGTCTAGGGCGGGCGGAGCGGGCGCTGGCGCTGGCGATCGCCTATGCGGCGGAGAGGAAGCAGTTCGGGCAGGCGATCGGCAAGTTCCAGGGGGTGTCGTTCAAGCTGGCCGACATGGCGCTGGAGCTGAAGGCGGCGGAGCTTCTGACGCGGGAGGCAGCGTGGAAATACGATCAGGGGACCGTGACCGAAGCCGACATGGCGATGGCCAAGCTGAAGGCGACCGAAGTGCTGGCGATGGTGGCCGACGAGGCGATCCAGATCCATGGCGGGATGGGGCTGATGGACGAGCTGCCGCTGGAACGCATCTGGCGGGATTCCCGCGTGGAGCGGATCTGGGAAGGCACCTCCGAGATTCAGCGGCACATCATCAGCCGCGAACTGCTGCGGGCGGTTGGGGGTTGAGCCGTCGGACCGGGGGTTTCATACCCCCCAGTCCATTGGTTTCTCGAACCAATGGCGAAACCAATGGACTACCCCGTGGGATATTTGTGGACAGATGAAACGAAATGTTAAGGTTAATCAGCGAATCTGAGCTTGCGGTACAGGCGGGGACGCCGATGACCGCGACGGGTGAAACCCTGCCTCGGTTCGCTGGGGCAGGGCGCTTCTCTTTCAGTTTCATCTGTCCAAAAGTATCCTCTGGGGGTCCGGGGGGCGAAGCGCCCCCGGAGGCTGATGCAGCAGGTGGAGGCCGGGGATGAGCCGCCTCGACCGCCTGCTCCGCCCGCGTCACATCGCTGTCCTTGGCGCCGGCTGGGCGCTGAACGTGATCGAACAGTGCCGCAAGATGGGCTTTCAAGGCCCGGTCTGGCCCGTGCATCCCACCAAGGCCGAGATCGGGGGCCTCAAGGCCTACCCCTCGCTTTCGGACCTTCCCGAGCCGCCGGATGCGACCTTCATCGGGGTCAACCGGAACGCAACCGTCGACGTGGTCGACGAGCTGCGGCGGATCGGCGGGGGCGGGGCGATCTGCTTTGCGTCCGGCTGGGAAGAGGCGGGGGAAGCGGGGTTGCAGGACCGTCTGGTTGCGGCGGCGGGCGGGATGCCGATCCTGGGGCCGAACTGCTATGGCGTGATCAACTATCTGGACGGGGCTCTGCTTTGGCCGGACCAGCATGGTGGCATCCGGGTCGAGAAGGGCGTGGCGCTGGTCAGCCAGTCGTCGAACATCATCATCAACATGGGGATGCAACAGCGCGGGTTGCCGGTGGCCTATGTCGCCTGTCTGGGGAATGCGGCGGTTGTCGGGCTGGCCGAACTGACCGGGGCGCTGCTCGATGACCCTCGGGTTACGGCGGTGGGGCTTTACATCGAGGGGATCGACGACGCGCCAGCTTTTGCCGCATTGGCCGAAAAGGCCCGCGCATTGGGCAAGGGCGTCGTTGCGATCAAGTCGGGGAAGACTGAACTCAGCCGGACGGCGGCGGCGTCGCATACGGCTTCGTTGGCGGGCGGGGGGGCGGCGTCTTCGGCCTTCCTGCGGCAGATCGGGGTGGCGGAGGTCAACACGCCCAGCGAACTGATCGAGACGCTGAAGATATTCGATGTGCATGGCCCGCAGATTGGGACGCGCCTCTGTTCGCTGTCCTGTTCCGGCGGCGAGGCGGGGCTGGTTGCCGACCTTGCCGCGCCCCATGGGATCAACTTCCCGCCGGTGCCGCAGGCGACGCATGACCGGCTGTTCGCGGTGCTGGGGGAAATCCCCACGATCTCCAACCCGCTTGACTACCACACTTTCATCTGGGGGGACGGGCCGAAGACGACCGAGGTCTTCTCGGCCATGCTCGCGGCCTATGACGCGGGGCTTTACATCATCGACACGCCACGGGCGGATCGTTGCGATCCCGCAAGCTACCAGCCCGCGCTGGACGCGATCGTGGCGGCGCAGAAGGCGACCGGGAAGCCTGCCTTCCCGGTCGCCTCGATGGCCGAGAACTTCGGCGAGGGCCGGGTGCAGGCGATGATGGCGGACGGCGTCTGCGCGCTTCTGGGGCTGGAGACGGCGCTGGCGGCGGTCAAGGCGGCGCAGACTTCGCCGGGTGTCGCGGGCTGGCGGCCGGCGGCGGCGCTGCCCGTGCGCGAGACGCGGATGCTGAGCGAGGCGGAGGGGAAGGGGCTGCTGGCCTCGGCCGGGTTGCCGGTGCCTCGGGCGGTGACCGGGGCGACGCTGGCCGAGGTTGCGCAAAAGGCGGTGGGTTTGCACCCACCCTACGCCTTGAAGGGGCTGGGTTTTGCCCACAAGACCGAGGCCGGGGCGGTACGGCTGGGGCTTGCCACGCTGGACGGGCAGGCCGAGATGCCGGGGGCCACGGGCTACCTGGTCGAGGAAATGGTGACCGGCGCGGTGGCCGAGGTGCTGCTCGGCCTGCGGCGCGACCCGGTCTATGGGGTGACCCTGACGCTGGGGATGGGCGGGGTCACGGCGGAGGTTTTGGCTGACACCGTGACGCTGGTCCTGCCGGTGACCGAGGCCGAGGTGCTGGAGGCGGCGCGGCGGTTGCGGCTCTGGCCTTTGCTGGACGGCTATCGGGGGCGGCCTCGCGCCGACATGGCGGCGGTGGCGGCGATGTCGGTGCGGCTTGGGGCGCTGATGCTGGCGGACGAAAGCCTTGAAGAAATTGAAATCAACCCGGTCATGGTGCGCGCGAGCGGTGCCGTGGCGGTCGATGCTTTGGTCAGGAGGGTGTGATGCCACAGATGCAGATGCGAACCGAAGGCCCGGTGAAGACACGGCGCGAGGGGGCGGTGCTGGAGGTGACGCTGGACGTGCCGAAGGCCAATGCGATCAGCCTGGCGACCAGCCGGGTCATGGGGCTGGCGTTCCGAGATTTCCGGGACGACGACTCGCTTCGGGTCTGCATCCTGCGGGCAGCGGGGGAGAAGTTCTTCTGCCCCGGTTGGGATCTGAAAGCCGCAGCCGAGGGGGACGCGGTGGATGGGGACTATGGGGTGGGGGGCTTTGGCGGGCTGCAGGAGCTGCCCAATCTGAACAAGCCGGTGATCGCCGCCGTGCAGGGCATCTGCTGCGGCGGGGGACTGGAATTGGCGCTGTCGGCGGACCTGATCCTGTGTTCGACGAACGCGACCTTCGCCTTGCCGGAAATCCGGTCGGGCACGGTGGCTGATGCAGCCAGCATCAAGCTGCCGAAGCGCATCCCCTATCATGTGGCGATGGACCTCCTGCTGACGGGCCGCTGGTTCGACGCCGAGGAGGCCTTTCGCTGGGGTCTGATCAAGGAGGTCTGCGCGCCGGAGGAGCTGATGACCAATGCCTGGGAGCTGGCTCGGCTTCTGGAGTCAGGCCCGCCGCTGGTCTACGCCGCGATCAAGGAAGTGGTGCGCGAGGCGGAGAACATGCGTTTCCAGGACGCGCTGAACCGGATCACCAAGCGGCAGATGCCAACGGTGGACCGGCTGTATTCGAGCGAGGACCAGCTGGAGGGGGCGAAGGCCTTTGCCGAGAAGCGGGATCCGGTGTGGAAGGGGAGGTAAGGTGCGCTACAGCGCACCGTCGGATGGTGCACCGGAGCGCAGCCTGCGAAGCCGATGAGGAGGTGACCGATGCCCAACCACGACTATACCACCCGCATTCTCTGGACCGGCAACCGGGGCGAGGGGACGGCGCATTACAAGGCCTATGACCGGACCTGGGATATTGCGGTGCCGGGGAAGGCCCCGGTGCATTGCTCGAACGACCCGCTGCTGGGCGGCGACCCCGGCAAGATGAACCCGGAGGATCTGCTGCTCAGTGCCCTCTCGGCCTGTCATATGCTTTGGTATCTGCACTATGCCAGCGATACGGGGATCGTGGTGACGTCGTATTCCGACAGCCCGGTGGGCGTGGGCGAGGTCGGACGGGGAGGGGCGGGGCGGTTCGTCAAGGTGACCTTGCGGCCGCATGTCGAGGTGGCGACGGGGACCGATCTGGCCCGGGCCGAAGCGATCCATCACCGCATCCACGAGGTCTGCTTCATTGCCCGGTCGGTGAGTTTTCCGATCGACCACGCCCCGACTTTTGCCTTTGCGGCAGGCTGATCCCGGCCCTCTGGCGACATCTGGTGTCGCAAAGCGAACGGTTCGCGGACCGGCACCCGGCTAGGGTGCCGCGACGTGCCGGGGGGCAAGATGGACGAGACGGATTACATCATCGTGGGCGCAGGCTCGGCGGGCTGCGTGCTGGCCGAAAGACTGTCGGCCAGTGGCAAGCACAGAGTCACGGTTCTTGAGGCCGGGGGCAGCGACCGGCGGTTCTATGTCCAGCTGCCGCTTGGCTATGGAAAGCTGTTCTACGACCCCGCCGTGAACTGGCTTTACACGACCGAACCCGACCCCGGTCTGGCCGGGAACCGGGATCACTGGCCGCGGGGCAAGGTGCTTGGCGGGTCGTCCTCGATCAACGCGATGGTCTGGATCCGGGGGCATCAGGCCGACTACGAAGAGTGGGGTCGTGAAAATCCCGGCTGGGGCTGGGACGATTGCCTTGCTGCCTACCGCGCGATCGAGGACAACGAGGCGGGCAGCGATGCCTGGCGCGGGCAGGGCGGGCCGCTGTTCATCTCGGCCAACAAAAGCGGGCTGCATCCGCTCGTCCCGTCTTTCATCGCGGCCTGCGGTGAGGCAGGGCTGGCGGAAACGCCGGACTTCAACGGCGCGCGGCAGGAGGGTGCCGGAGTCTACCAGATGACCATCAAGGGCGCGCGGCGGAACTCGGCCGCGCGGGCCTTCCTGCGCCCGGCGATGAGGCGGTCGAATCTGCGGGTGATCACCGGCGCGCTGGCAACGCGGGTGGTGATCGAGGGTGGACGGGCCGTCGGGGTCGAGTACCGTCGTGGCCGCGAGACCCGGGTCCTGCGGGCGAAGGGCGAGGTGATCCTTGCGGGCGGTGCGATCAACTCGCCGCAGCTGTTGCAGCTTTCGGGGATCGGGCCGGGAGGGCTGTTGCAGGGGCTTGGAATCCCGGTGCTGCGCGACAACCCCAACGTGGGCGATCACCTGAGCGACCATCAGGGACTGAACTACACCTGGGCGATGAAGGTGCCGACCTACAACGACGAGCTGCGGCCCTGGTGGGGGAAACTGCGGGCGGGGTTGCAGTATTTCATCGGCGGCGGCGGGCCGCTGGCCAAGTCGATCAACCACGGCGGTGGATTTTTCCGGACGCAGCCAGACCTCGACCGACCGAACATGCAGTTGTATTTCCAGGCCTTTTCGACGCTGATCCCGCGTGACGGCGAAAGACCACTGCTGACGCCGGACCCCTGGTCGGGAATGTCGATCGGCTTGTCCAACTGCCGTCCGACAAGCCGGGGCCATATCCGGCTGCGGACGGCACGGCCCGAGGATCATCCGGTGATCACGGCGAACGCTTTTTCCACCAACACCGATGTCGAGGAGATGCTGGCCGCCGTGAAATTCCTGCGGAAGGTCGCCTCTGGACCGGCACTGGCGCGGCTGATCAAGGAAGAGCTGCGACCGGGGCCGGAGGTGGTGACGGACGATCAGCTCATCGCCGATTTCCGCGCGCGGTCGGGGACGGTCTATCACCCAAGCTGCACCTGCCGGATGGGGCCGGATGCCGCGTCATCGGTGGTGGATGCGGGGCTGCGGGTGCATGGGGTCGGGGGTCTGAGGGTGATCGATGCCAGCGCCTTTCCGAACCTTATCGCGGGGAACACGAATGCGCCCGCGATCCTGATGGGCTGGAAGGGTGCCGAGGCGGTCTTGCGCGACGCGCGCTGACCTTGAACGGGAAGCCGCCTCGGGGCCCATCGAGGCCCCACTCGGCGGCGCTGCCGCGGACAGGTGTCCGGAGGGACGCTTGGTCCGACCGAATGTGCCTCCGGCGGGAGTATTTTGAAAAGAGCAAATGATGCAGGCTTGCGCCTTTCCCGAAGGCTCAACTTGCATCCAGAAAGAAGCGCGTCACTCGCCGCGCGGGAAGCGCTTGCTGTCTTCCAGGATGTTCAGGTCCATGTGGTTGCGCATGTAGCGTTCGGAGGCCGCCCGGAGGGGCTGGTGATCCCAGGGGAAATAGGCGCCGTTCCTGAGTGCCTCGTAGACCACCCAGCGCCGGGCCTGGCTTTCGCGGACCTGGGCGTCATAGGCGGAAAGGTCCCAGCGTTGATCGGCCAGATCGCGGAAATGGGTGAGGATTTCCACGGCGCGGGGATCGGTGGCTAGGTTCCGCGTCTCGCCGGGATCGTTCGCCACGCCGAAGAGGAGGTCGGGGGCCGCGGGGCAGCGGATGTATTTCCAGGCCCCTTCGCGCAGGGCGACCATCGGCGTGATCGTCCCTTCGGCGGCGTATTCCATCGCCACGGGGCCACGCGAGATGCCGTTTGCGACGGGGATCAGGTTCACGCCTTCGGTCCAGGGCATGACCTCGTCCATCGAGATCCCGGCCAGGGCCGCAAGGGTGGGGGCGAGGTCGATGGAGGAGACAGGGGCTTCTACCAGCCCGGCAGGCATCTCTGGCGCGGCGATCATCAGTGGGACACGAGCCGAGCCTTCGTAGAAGTTCATCTTGAACCACAGACCCTTTTCCCCAAGCATCTCGCCGTGGTCGGAGAGGAAGACGATCCGGGCATTCTGCCGCGTTGCCTCCAGCACGGCGAGAATCTCGCCGATCTTGTCGTCGATGTAGCTGATGTTGGCGAAATAGGCCTGCTTGGCGCGGCGGATGTGGTCAGGGGCAATCTCCATCGACCGCCAGTCGCAGGCATCCATCAAGCGCTGCGAATGGGGGTCCATGTCTTCGTAGGCGAGGGGTTCGGGTGGCTCGCATTCCGGGGCACCTTCGTAGAGGTCCCAGTATCTGCGGCGGGCGACGAAGGGGTCGTGCGGGTGGGTGAAGCTGACGGTCAGGCACCAGGGGCGGGGGTCCTGGCCGCGCGAGAGGTCGTAGAGTTTCTGCACGGCCTGGAAGGCGACGTCGTCGTCGTATTCGTACTGGTTGGTGATCTCGGCCACCCCCGCGCCCGTCACCGAGCCGAGGTTGTGATACCACCAGTCGATCCGCTCACCCGGCTTGCGGTAATCGGGCGTCCAGCCGAAATCGGCGGGGTAGATGTCGGTGGTGAGCCGCTCCTCGAAGCCATGAAGCTGGTCGGGGCCGACGAAATGCATCTTGCCGCTAAGGGCCGTCTGGTAGCCCGCCCGGCGCAGGTGGTGGGCGTAGGTCGGGATGTCGGAGGCGAATTCGGCGGCGTTGTCGTAGACCCGGGTGCGCGAGGGAAGCTGCCCCGACATGAAGCTTGCCCGCGCAGGGGCACAAAGCGGCGAGGCGGTGTAGGCATTGGCAAAGCGCGCCGACCGGGCCGCCAGCCGTTTCAGGTTCGGCGCGTGCAGGAACTCGGCCGGGCCGTCGGGGAAGAGGGTCCCGCTCAGCTGGTCCGCCATCAGGATCAGGATGTTCGGTTTCGCCATCTGCCTGCCCTTGACTGCCCGCCCCTGCATCGCCCGGACGCAAGGACGGGTCTGGCACCAAACCGACGCCTGCGGCCCATAAGCGCCACCGATCCGCCAAGAAAGGGGCCGCCCGAAAGCGACCCCTCATGTCTTCACGCTGGATGGGCAGGATTGCCCAAGCTACAGTTTCTCGATGAGTTCCGGCACGGCGGTGAAGAGGTCGGCCACCAGCCCGTAGTCCGCCACCTGGAAGATCGGGGCCTCTTCGTCCTTGTTGATCGCGACGATGACCTTGCTGTCCTTCATCCCCGCCAGGTGCTGGATCGCGCCCGAAATGCCGACGGCCACGTAAAGGTCCGGCGCCACGACCTTGCCGGTCTGCCCGACCTGCCAGTCGTTCGGCGCATAGCCGCTGTCCACCGCCGCCCGGGACGCGCCCACGGCTGCGCCCAGCTTGTCGGCGAGCTTTTCGATCAGCGCGAAATCGGCCTGGGAGCCGACGCCACGCCCGCCCGATACGACGATCCCGGCGCTGGTCAGTTCCGGCCGGTCCGAAGAGGCCACCTTGTCCTCGACCCAGGCCGACATGGAGCCATCCACCGCAGCCGAGACCTTCTCGACCGGAGCCGAGCCGCCCTTGCCCGCCGCGTCGAAGGTCGCGGTGCGGATGGTCATCACCTTCTTCGCATCCGAGGACTTGACGGTCTGGATCGCGTTCCCGGCATAGATCGGCCGGTCGAAGGTCGCGGCGTCATGCACGGCGAGGACTTCCGAGATCACCATCACGTCCAGCATCGCGGCCACGCGCGGCAGAACCGATTTCGACAGCGCGCCCGAGGCGGCGACGATGTGCTCGTAGCCCCCGGCCAGCGATACGACCAGCGCGGCGGTGGGTTCGGTCATGCCGTGGCAGTAGACATGGTCATCGGCGAAGAGAACCTTCGCGACGCCCTGAAGCGTCGCCGCCTCGGCCGCCGCCGCATCGCCGCCCGTGCCCGCGACCAGCACCGTCACCGGGCCAAGCGATTTCACGGCGGTCAGCGCCTTCGCCACCTGGTCGGTCGCGAGTTTGCCGTCGACCACATCGGCAAGAAGAAGAACGGCCATCAGAGCACCCCCGCTTCGTCCTTAAGTTTCGCGATCAGTTCGGCCACGGACGCGACCTTGACGCCCGCCTTGCGGCCCGAAGGCTCCACCGTCTTCAGGACGGCCAGCCGGGGTCTGATATCGACGCCGTAGTCGGCGGCGGTCTTTTCCTCGAGCGGCTTCTTCTTGGCCTTCATGATGTTGGGCAGGCTGGCATAGCGCGGCTCGTTCAGCCGCAGGTCCACCGTCACGATGGCGGGCAGTTTGACCCTGATCGTCTGCAGACCGCCATCGACCTCGCGCGTGACCACGGCATGGTCGCCGTCGATCGCCACCTCGGAGGCGAAGGTGGCCTGGCTCCACCCCAGAAGCGCGGACAGCATCTGCCCCGTCGCGTTCATGTCGTTGTCGATGGCCTGCTTGCCGCAGAGGACGAGGCCCGGGGCCTCTTCCTTCACCACAGCCGCCAGAAGCTTGGCCACGGCGAGGGGTTCGATGTCGGTGTGCACGTTGTCGGTCGCCTCGATCAGGATCGCGCGGTCAGCACCCATGGCCAGCGCGTTGCGCAGGGTTTCCTGGCTTTGCTTGACGCCGATGGAGACGACCACGACCTCAGTCGCCAGTCCCTTTTCCTTCAGCCGGATCGCTTCTTCCACGGCGATTTCGTCGAAGGGGTTCATGCTCATCTTGACGTTCGCCAGATCGACCCCCGACCCGTCCGCCTTGACGCGCACCTTCACGTTGTAGTCGATCACCCGCTTGACCGGGACCAAGACCTTCATGGCCGCACTCCTCATCCGACGCGCCACCGGGGCGCACAAGCCGCTGTTCCGCCTGTTACCGGAAGGCAGGCAACGGGAACAGAGCAAATGCGACCCGTTTCAGCGTCACGACGCCGCGTTCTGATCGTCCTCGGCGATCAGGGCCGGGCAAACGGCCCGCCGCAAAGGCGCCTTGAATTGGTCATCAACTAACGCCGTTGGACGGTCAGATTGTGCACGATTCCGCAAAGATCAACCGCCCGGCCTGGCCGTCGGTCGATCCGGGGGGTTCGCGCGACAGAAGGTTGCTGCGTCGATTAACTGGTTGGAGAGTCGGAAATGGTAAGTGGAGATACCGCCTGGATCATGGTCGCAACCGCACTGGTGCTGTTCATGACCCTTCCCGGACTGGCGCTGTCTACGGCGGGCTGGTCCGGGCCTCGAACGTGCTTTCGGTCTTCCTGCAATGCTTTGCGATCACCATCGTGGTGTCGCTTCTGTGGTTCGCCCTGGGCTATTCGATCGCCTTCGGTGACGGCAATGCCGTCTGGGGCGGACTTGGCAAGATCTTCCTCGCGGGGATCGGGCCGGACACGCTGCGGGGCACGATCCCCGAGAACCTGTTCTTCCTCTTTCAGATGACATTCGCGATCATCACGCCCGCACTGATTGTCGGAGCCTTTGTCGAACGGGTCCGGTTCTCCTTCGTGATCGCCTTCTCGGCGCTGTGGATGCTGCTCGTCTTCTCGCCCATCGCCTACTGGATCTGGGGCGGCGGGTTCCTTGGCGACGGCGGGATCTGGGGCGCGACCGGGGTCCGCGACTTTGCCGGCGGGATCGTCGTCCATGTCACGGTCGGGGTTGCGGCACTTGTGGTCGCGGTCATGATCGGACGGCGCGTCGACCAGACGCAGGTGCCGCACAATCCGGGCTACGTCCTGATCGGCGCGGCGATGCTCTGGGTCGGCTGGTTCGGTTTCAACGGTGGCTCGGCACTGGCGGCGAACGGGGCGGCTGCCAACGCGATGGCAGTGACCCATATTGCCGCCGTCGCAGGGGCGATGTCCTGGTGCATCTGGGAAGGGGTGCGGACCGGCAAGGTCACATTGGTCGGTCTGGTCAGCGGTCTTGTCGCGGGCCTTGCCACGGCGACCCCCACCGCAAGCTACATCCATCCGGTCGCCGCCATGATCAGTGGCGGGATCGCCGGAGTGGTCTGCCAGGAGGCACAGCTTCTGATCCGCATGCGGCTCAAGATCGACGACTCGCTCGATGTCTTCGCCATCCACGCCGTGGGGGGCAGCCTTGGGATCGTGCTTCTGGCGGTCTTCGGCGCGGCGCCTGTTCTGGCGCAGGTCGGGTCGCTGGTCATCGCCATCCTGTGGACCGTCATCATGACCTATGCGATCGCCCAGCTGCTGCGTGGCCTCTTGCCGATGCGCGTCAATCCCGAAGAAGAGGTTCAGGGTCTGGACATCGCCACCCATGGCGAGCGGGCTTACCTGCTGGACACCTGAGTGCCGGACGACTGCACGCAAGGCAGGGGCCGCTTGGGCGGCCCTTGTCGTTTTCAGGCACCGGCGCGCGGTCGGCCGATCCGGTTTCCGCCCGGTAGATCCTTCGGTCACACGCGGTCTTTCCGGGCTCAGGACCCGGCCGGACGACCGCCGGTGCGGAACGCGACCCGGAACGGCAGCGCGCAACCATGAGATGCAAACCGTTCTCGAAGCTCTGCCAGAAGGCGCGCTTATCGCGATCTTGCGCAGATTGCCTGCCAATACAGCAAATTTTTGCCAGATTGTTACCGGATCACCATCACTCGGACAGCAAGGCTGGACCATAGGGCGGGGGCGCCCGAATGCCATCCGTGAAGACAGCAGAAGTGGGACAGGTAATGAGTAGCGCTGGTCAGAACGAAGCCGAAGTTGCGGCCGATCCCGAAGAGGATGTGCTTGCTTCAGGGACTCAGCTGTCGAACGGCACCTACACGATCGTCGAGCCCATAAAGTCCGGCGGCTTCGGCATCACATACCTTGCGACCGATACGCTTGGCCGCCGGGTCGTGATCAAGGAGTGCTTCCCCAGCGGCATGTGCCAGCGATCGACTCGGGCGGTCCGGGTGCGGTCGCGGACTTATGCCTCAAGCGTCCAGAGCCTGATCGAGAAATTCGTGGTCGAGGCGCACAGCCTTGCCAAGATCAACCACCCGAACGTCGTCAAGGTCCACCAGGTCTTCCTTGAGAACGAAACCGCCTACATGGCGCTCGATTATGTCGAGGGGCATGATCTTGTCGAGACGATGGCCAGCTCTTCGCTTGCCCTGACCCCCGCGGGTGTGCGCTCGACGCTGCTGAAGCTTCTGGACGCCATCGGTACCGTCCACGAAAAGGGGCTTCTGCACCGCGACATCTCGCCCGACAACATCCTGATCGACGCCAAACGCAACCCGATCCTGATCGACTTCGGGGCCGCGCGGGAACAGGACCGCAAGGACGAAAGCCCGGCTTCGACGCTGCATGTCGTCAAGGACGGCTATTCGCCGCAAGAGCTTTACCTCGCCGGCGGCGGTGATCAGGGGTCGTGGAGCGACCTTTATGCGCTTGCCGCAACCTTCTACCACGTGATCACGGGCGCGGCCCCGCCGAACAGCCAGGAACGCCTTGCAGCCATGGCATCGAACACGGCGGACCCTTGCGTTCCCCTTGCCGGGCGGTTCGACGCCTACGATCCCGCATTCCTTGTCGCGATCGACAAGGCGATGTCGGTGCTACCGAAGCAGCGGATCCAGACCGCGCGCCATTGGGTGGCCGCCATCACCGAGCCCGACGGGGGCAAGGTCACACGCCTGCCGGTCCAGGAGAAAACCCGGCCGGTGACCCCGATGACGCGCGTTACCCGGATGGAGGCCCAGGCAGCCCGCAAGAAGGCCGGCCCGACGATGTTCTTCGTCGGCCTCGCGGCCGTGGCGCTGGTCTCGGTCGGTGTTTACCTGGCGATGCCGAAAAGCGGCACCGCGACCGTCGCCCGGCTGCCGGCCGAGGTTGCCGCCTCCGGTGCGGTGAAGGTGGAGCCGGCCGCGCCTGCAGTGGCCCCGGCCCCGGCCCCCGTCGAGACGGCGTCGGCAGAGCCCGCCGACAGCCCGGTCCGCAGCGATGTGACCGCGCTGACCACGAACTGGACGATCGAGCTGCCCTTTGCCGGTGCAAAGGATCAGCCGGCCACCGTCGCCACGACCTCCGGCACGGTCCCCGACTGGCTGGTGCCGGGCCTTGAGATCACCGCGGTGAACGGCACCGGCATCGCCAGCATCGACGAAATCCCCGGCATCCTGCGCGAAACCGGGACCTCCGCATCGGAACCAGTCGTCACCGCGACGCTTTCGACCACGGGCGCGGCCGATCGGACGATCGAGCTGCCGGTGGTCCGCAAGGTGGTAATGGCGAACGGCGCCGAGTTCCTTGTGCGCTGGGTGGACGGGGCCTGGCGGACCGAGGTTGTCGCCCTGCCGCCCACCTATTCCGGCGAGATGCGGATCGGCGACGTCGTCGTCGGGCATGTCGCCAGCAACACCAGGATGGATGGTCCGGACG
>ERZ1066133.646-NODE-646-length-13846-cov-8.877529_pt1 | contig 13846 bp, 11 predicted proteins | sample MGYA00382780_ERZ1066133 | MGnify/ENA primary metagenome ERZ1066133 (study PRJEB33369, sample SAMEA5778363) | biofilm metagenome | biome: Industrial cooling water; feature: Water cooling tower basin; material: Biofilm | place: United Arab Emirates | collected...
GCCTCCCGCGTCCGCGTTCTCGGCGTCCGTCAGCAGACCGATCAGGCGGTTGTGGGCGGTGATCACCGACGAGTGGTTGGGCCTGCCCATCGCGCGGGCGATCTCGGGGAAGCTCAGGGTGGTCAGGCGTCGGGCGAGGTACACCACGATCGAGCGGGCGAGCACGACGCGGCGGTGACGGCCGGTGCCGGCCATTTCGCCCAGGTCGACGCACAGTGCGCGGGCGACCTCGGACTGGATGAGGGCGATGGGCACCGGACGCCGCGAACGCGACGAGCCGCCGACGGGCGCCGGCGGTTTGACGCCTCCGGCCATCTCGAGCGCCCGACGCACGTGTGTGGCGGAGAGCGCCGTGGCCATGGCCAGTTCCGGCAGGAGCCGCACGGCGGCGAGGATCTGGGTCAGCACGCCCTCGAGCTCGCGCACCGAGCGCCACGCGGCGCCGGCGAGCGCTTGGACGCCGCCGGGGTCGAGCGCGATCCCGCGCTTGGCCGAGAGCCGATCCGCCAGCGCGCGGCGCAGCGCCTCGTCGGGTTCCTCGATGCGGAGGACCGCCCCGGACATGAAGCGGCTGGAGAGCGCGCTGGACAGCTTGCGGATCTCCCGCGGATGTTCGTCCGATGCCAGGACGATCTTCGCCCCGCCCTGCGCGATCGCGTCGAGCGTGTGCAGCAGCTCGGTCTGCGTCGCGTCCTTGCTGGAGAGGAAGTGCACATCGTCGATGCACAGGAGCCCGAGCCGCCGGTACGAACGCCGGAAGGCCTCGATGCCGCCGGCCTTGAGCGCGGCGATGAACTCGTTGGTGAACCCCTCGGCGGTCAGGCAGCGCACGCCCACCGACGGATTGAGCTCCATGAATCGCGCCGCGATGCCCTGCAGCAGGTGTGTCTTGCCCATGCCGCACGGGGCGTGGAAGAACAGCGGGCTGAGGGAGTCGGCGTTCTGACCCTCGGCGAGGCGGACCGCGGCCGAGTGAGCCAGGCGGTTGCTCGCGCCGACGACGAACTCATCCAGCCGATGCCGGGCCGGCCGCGGGGTGGGCATCCGCGCCGGTCGGACCACGTCCACCCGCGCCGGGGTGTCCGGCGCGTCGGGCAGAGACACCCGCGCCGTCGCCGGATCGACGACCACGCGCACCTCGGCGCCCGCTCCCAGGATCTCCCGGGCCGCCAGCACGCAGGCATCGCCGCTGCGGCGCTGCAGCAGATCCGCCACGAACCGCGAGGACACGACGATCTCGAGCGTGGTCTGATCGATCCGCGCATCGCGGACCTCCGACAGATAGCGATCCAGCCGCGTGAGCACGCCCGCGGCCCGCAGGGCGGCCACGAAACGGTCGCGCGTCGGAGACGAGACGACGCCCGCCGCTCCCGCGGCAGACGCGACCGGATTCGTGACCGCCCGCGGCAGCAGCCGCGGCCGAGCGTGGCGCTCTTCGCGCCCGCTCACGCCCTGTCCCAACCCCGACACCGGCCCCGACCCAAGCACCGACGCCTGCGAAGGAGCGTCCGCGCCGTTGAAGTTCGACATGCCCGAAGTGGTGGTCGCCACGATCGACCCGCTCCGTGCTCTTTCGGTCGTGCATCCCGCACGCTCGAAAGCGAGCGGACGCTCCGAGCTGTCCGTGACGAATACAAGGGGCCTTCCGTGTCCGTCCTGGCCCTTGCATCCGCCCGCTCGAAGCATCCGATCAAGCCCGCTGCTCGCCACCGTCCGTGAACAGACCCCGCGATCGCCGGGCGCAGCATGGGCGCAGGACACTCCCGTCGCCTCCGAGCCAAAGAGGCAGGAGACGACGCTTCCTCCGCACAGGTTGCAGGGTGGCCTCGCGCTACATGCGCTCGTGCCTGTCCCGGAGACTTCAGAATCCGGTCGATCCGTGACCGAGAAGGAAATCTAGATCGGATCGAAATCGGGAACAAGAATGGCTTCCCGAGATTCCCGATTGTGCACGCTGCATCGACTGGAAAATGCGGAGCTTAGTGAAACCTAAAAATACTTCTCCACGCCGGCGAAGCGACTGCGAACATCCTGTGGACAACTCTCGCTGCGTGTGCGTAAGCGCAATTGCGTGCGGCGGTTACAGAATCAGACGTCTCGGTGCCCGATTGTGAGTTGCTGCCCCGAAAACGCTCTCACAGCGGCCCTCGGGTGGGGCTTTGCGAGCCGTGATGACGGTTCTCGTCCGCGCCGCGTGCGACCTCTGTGACCCGCCCCACAAACGCCTTCCGCCGCCCCGCGCCCTGGAAGCCCTGATCCCGATAGAGCCGTCGGGCCGGCTCATTGCGGCAGTCGACCGCGCAGGTCACCGCATCGACCCGCGCTTCCGCGGCATTGCGGACGCACAAGTCCAGTAGCCGCCGCCCCAGCCCCCGCCCTCGCACCTCCGGCGAAAGCCCGATGTACACCAGTTCGAGGACGCGTTGCTCGGGGACGCGTGAGAGCAGCATGCAGCCGCGTGGGACGTCGCCTTCCGACTCCCGGTGCATGACCAAGTACCAGATCGACGGGTCGAAAACGCCGGTGGCGTAGTGACTCGCGAGGATGTCGGCGGTCTCGCGCAGGCCGCACAACTCCGGACAGTCGAGCGTGTCGCGGTAGGACTCCTCGAGGACGCGCAGCAGCGTCGCGTCACGGTCGCTCGCGGCGATCGTCGTCAGGGGCACGACGCGCACGCCCTGAGGCCACGCGATTTCCTGCTTTGTACCACGAAGGTCCACCGGCGCGATCGCCCGGCGCTGGTACTCCAGGTCGCCGACGTACACAAAGCCCGCGCCGCGGAACGCCGATTCCGCCCACGCATCCGCGAGGTCCGGCAGCGCCTGCAGGATCTTCACCTTGGGCGTGCGGGTCTCGACGAAGTGTGCCGCGACCTGGCGCAGCAGCGCGATGCGTTCCGTGCGTGCGGATTCCGGACCTCCCGGTTCCCCGCCGGGCATCGGCTCGGAGATGAAGATCATCGCCGTCGCGCCCGACCCGGGCACCGCGAGGCAGGCCTGGCGAATCGCCAGCGGCGGCGCGGTCGATCCCGGTCGCTCCACCGTCGCCCAGATTGCCGATAGATCGATCCCATGCTCCGGTGCGGAGGCGATCAGCCGCTTGGCTGCCGTCCGTCGATCCCGCAGCCCCTGGCTCACCAGCCGTTCCGCCGCCTGCACGAGCGATTCCTCGCTCACGCGCACCACGGCAAAGCCCGGTGACGGCTGAAAGGCTGCCGGAGGTTGATCCACAGAACGGGTCATGACGCACTGCCCAAGCCCAACACCCCGCCGAGCCGGTCGCTCGGGGAGAAACCTCTCGAAAGGCCCTTTCGCCATGTCGAGACTTGTCGTAGACTAGCCTCCCCCTCGAAACCGTGGGGCCGCGGCTTCCGCGGGGTCCGCCCCAACCGCGGTGACAGTGTTCGCGTACAGACCCGCAGCTGCCCTGATCGCACCCCTCAGCCCTTCCCACTCATGCAGACCCGCCTCACCACCTTCGCCGTCGCTCTGCTCGGCCTGCTCGCCTCGGTCGTCCTGACCGGTATGGCCCCCGAGCCCAATCCCGTCCCGCAGCGCTGGCAGTTCGACGTCCGCGTCGGCGACCTCCGCTTCGCCAAGTTCGAGACGCCCGACGGCCAGCTGAAGGGCTACTTCTTCCTGACCTACCGCGTCGTCAACAACACCAAGGAAGACCTCCTGCTCGCCCCGCTCTTTGAGCTCGCCACTGAGAACGGCGATGTCGTTCGCTCCGGCCGCGATGTCCCCCAGACCGTCACCCGCAAAGTGATGGAAGAGGTGGACAACCCGCTCGCCGAGGACCAGATCTCGATCCTCGGCACGCTGCTGCAGGGCGAAGAGAACGGCCGCGAGGGCGTGGTGATCTTCTCCGCCCCCGACATGAGCGCCCGCGAGCTGACGGTTTTCGCCACGGGCTTCTCGGGCGAGACCGCGGCGTACGAGTCCAAGGACCCCAAGACCGGCAAGACCAAGCGGGAACTGCTCCGCAAGACGCTGAGCCTGACCTACCGGCTTCCGGGCGACGTGATGAACCGCGTGAACGAAGCCATGCCGCTGTTCGAGCAGCGGTGGGTGATGCGGTAATCCGGCGCCTGACCGCAGAGTCGGGCGGCGTGCACCGCTGATCGCGATGTGTGCTCCTTCGATCGCGCTGACGCCATGCTTCAACGCGGCGTCCACTCTAGAACAAGCGGTTCTTCGATGGTCCGCGATCGGATGATCGTGTCTGACCCGATGCGTTGGGTTTCGACGGTGGCATCACCGTACCGCGTGTCGTGAACCTCTCCGGCATGCCGGAGGCGAATCTCGATGTCGCGACGCTGCTCGGATCGGAGCGCGAGCCGCATTCGCTGGCCGTGCTTCGAAACGGTCGCCGCGATCGCGTCCGCGGTGCGCACGGTGCCGCCCGCACCCGGCCACACCTCGATCACGCGTCGGTCGTCGAGCGCGACCACCGACGGATCAAGCTCCGGCGTCCGCGGCAACAGCGTGTCCACATCGTCGGGCAGCATCGGGATGACCGCGCCGTCGCGGACGAACAGCGGCATCTGTTCGAGCGGAGCGTGGATCTCGATCTGCCGCGGACCCGAGATCCGACGGCCCGACCAGTAGTCGGTCCACGTCCCACGCGGCAGATACACACTGCGGCTGGTGCCGCTCTGGAACATCGGAGCGACGAGCAGGTCCGGACCGAGCATGTATTGGAACTGCTCCTTGGCCGCGGCCGGATCATCGGGGAACGCCAGCACCATCGGGCGGATGATGGGAACTCCGGCGTTGGCCGCCTCGCGGGCGGCGTTGTCGAAGTATGGATAGAGCGCGGTGTGCAGCCGGGCGAAGCGGCGGTAGATGTCCAGAGCCTGCTCGCTGTAGTCCCACGGACCCTTGTTGCTCTGCATGTGGACCATCATCAGGGGCGTGAACGCGGCGAACTGTGTCCAGCGGATGAAGAGTTCCGGCGTCGCGTCGCCCATGTAGCCGGCGATGTCGCTGCCCCAGAAGGGTTGCCCCGAGAGCGCGGCGTTCTGGGCCGCCACGATCACGCCCGGCAGGCCGTTCTCGAACGAGAAATCAGCGTGGTTGTCGCCGGCCCAGCCGAAGGGCCAGCGGCCGGTACCGGTGAAGCCGCAGCGCGAGATCAGCGTGTGATCGCCGGGGCGATGGCGTTCCAGGAAGTCGTGGGCGGCCTGCAGATAGAGCGACGCGTACCGGCCCTTCATCGCCGCGGCGGTCGAGCCATCGAAGAAATGCGCGTCCTGCACGAAGTTGCTCTCGCCGTCGTCGCACTTGATGGCGGCGATCCCCCAGCGGAGCGTCGGCGCGAGTTGCTCCAGCCACCAGGCCTTCGCGGCGGGGTTCGTGAAATCCACCAGGCCGCCGGTGCCCTTCCACCACGGGACGATCATGGGCGAGCCGTCGGCACGCTTGACGAGGAACCCGTTGTCCACCGCTTCCTTGAAGTTCGACGACGCGCCGGCGTCGATGCCCGCCATGTCCAGCACGTTCGAGTCGTTGATGAACGGCGTGAGCCAGAAGCACGGCACGAAACCCAGCGACCGCACCCGCGCGAACATCGTGTCGGGATCGGGGAACTGTCGCTCGTTGAGAATGAAGTTGTTGTACCCGGTCTCCCACGGGCTGTCGAGCACCACGACGGAAGCGGGAAGATCGTGCTTGCGGCTGAGCTCGACATCGGCGAGCAGTTCGTCGCGATTCCTGTGGACGTCACGGCTCTTCCATGGCGCGAACGCCCACGCGGGCGGCACGCTCGGGCGGCCCGTCAGGCGGGTGAACTCGGCGAGTATCTCGCCGGTGTTCGCGCCGGTGATGAGCACGAGCCGCATCGAGGTGTTGCGATCGCGAATCTTGATCTCGTCACGGGATGTGGCGTTCAGATCAAACTCGCTCGGCGTTGTGCTGTCGAGCCAGAGGCCGTAGCCGCGGCTGCTGATGATGAACGGCACCGGTTTGTACGAGCAGACGCCCTTGTCCTCGGGCCGATCGAGGCTGCCCATCGGGAGCACGTAGCCCTTCTGGTTGAGCGCGTGGAAGCGCTCGCCGCCGCCGTAGTAGCGGCTGTTGTCGCGGACGTGCGCTTCCAGCTCGCGTGGCTCGCGCCCATCGGACTGCCATGTGATCGCGACGGCGTTGGGGCTGACGGATTCAACGGCAAGCGTCGTTCCGGCACGTGGGACTGCCTCGGAAGTGAGGCGGGGCGACTGCTGGACACCATCGACGAAGAACGCGGGCAAGACCACGGCGTCGCGGAAGCTGCCGTCGGCGGCTTTGAGGATTGCGGTGATCTGCCCATTTGACGAAGAGACTCGGACAGCGATGGGAGCACCCGGGGGCGTTGCGTGCACGCCGTCGCCCGCGAGGCGGACCGAGTTGCCCTCGTGGTCGCGCTGCGAGTTGGCCGGATCGGCGTGCCAGGTGAAGCGGCCTTGTGCGTCCTCGGTGATGAACTTGTAGCGGACGACGTCGGCGCCTCGGACCTCGGAGACCCAGACGCCGTCGGATCGGCGGGTCATGACCGCGGCATCGTCCGTGGGGCGGCCCTGCACGTTGCGGGCCCAGGCGTTGAGGTTGGTGGCGAGAAAGACCCGTTTGGCATCCGAGGCCGCGAACGAGAACGGCATCGGGACGGGTGTGGCAATCGACTCGGTTTTGGTCGACTGACCGGAAATCGCACACCCGTACAAAGGGACTTGGGCCGCCAGGCCCATGAGCAGGACCGCTCTGCCGCAACGGGTGAGGAAGTTCATTAGCCGAGTCTACCGTGCATCGAGCGGATCGGCCCCGCCAGACAGTCTGGGATTCAGGCCCAAACAGCGGGCAGAGCCTGTTCTTGCCAGGCAACAGAGTTCCGCCTAGTATTTCGACCCTGCCGGAGGCACCTTGCCCCCGGGTGGGACACGACAGGAATCTTCGTCATGGCACATAAAAAGGGACAGGGCTCGACCAAGAACGGGCGTGACTCCAATCCGCAGTACCGCGGCGTGAAGCTCTACGGCGGCGAAGTCGCCAAGCCCGGCGCGATCATCGTCCGCCAGGTCGGCACCCCCTTCAAGGCCGGCTTCAACGTTCGCATGGGCTGCGACAACACGCTCTACTCCGTCGCCAACGGCACGGTGGTCTTCGCCGGGCGCAAGGTCCACGTGCACCCGACCGACCCCAAGGCCCCCAAGCCGGTGTGGCTGAAGGCCACGGCGAACTGAGTTCGTCCACATGTCGATTCTCGCAAGCCCCGCGATCGCGGGGCTTTTTGTTTCTGGAGCGAGTCGGCGTGGGAGCGGGGGCGAGGTGGGGGCGGGGCGTTCCAGGCCCCGCGGCAAAACGCGAATACCCACAAAGCACCAGTGGGACCGGCCTCCGGCCGGTCGGCGGAAGCCCGCGACTGCAACCTGCTCCAAGCCCACGAATCCTCCAGTTTCATTCCACTTGGAACGCCACCTCTCCGCGCCGCACTCCTCCGCCACGTTACCTTTGCGTTGCATGAACACCGCCACCATTGCCTGCCCTCTCATCGCGTCGGTCGTCTCGCTTTCTCTCGCCGCCACTCCCGACCAACGCGCCCTCGATCTCCTGCAGCGCATGACGCTTGAGGAGAAGGTCGGCCAGCTGGTGCAGTTCTCCGATGGTCAGGCGACGGGGCCGGATCGGGTGAAGGTGGATCAGACCGCGTTGCTTGAGCGAGGCGGCATCGGCTCGCTGCTGAACGCTGTGGGGGCGCACAAGACCAACGCGCTGCAGAAGATCGCGGTCGAGAAGTCGCGCCTGGGTGTGCCGCTGCTCTTCGGGCTGGACGTGATTCACGGCTATCGCACGACGTTCCCGGTGCCGCTCGGGCTTTCGGCGGCGTGGGATCCGATCCTGATCGAGCGCACCGCCCGCGTCGCCGCCGCCGAGGCCGCGGCGGGGGGCATCCGCTGGACGTTCGCGCCGATGGTCGATATCGCCCGCGACCCGCGTTGGGGCCGGATCATGGAAGGCAGCGGCGAAGACCCGTATCTTGGCAGCGCGCTCGCTGTCGCCGCGGTGCGGGGGTATCAGGGCGGCATCGGCACCGCGAACCTGGCGCAGCCGACGTCGATCCTTGCGTGCGCGAAGCACTTCGTCGCCTATGGCGGGGCCGAGGGCGGCCGCGACTACAACACGGTGGATATCTCCGAACGCGTGCTGCGTGATGTGTACCTGCCGCCGTTCAAGGCGGCCACCGACGCCGGCGTCGTGACTTTCATGAGCGCGTTCAACGCGCTCAACGGCGTGCCGACGTCCGCCAACCGCCACACGCTCAAGACCATCCTCCGCGACGAGTGGAAGTTTGACGGCTTCGTCGTCAGCGACTGGACCAGCATCACCGAGCTGATCCCTCACGGCATCGCGCTCGACGATCGCGCCGCCGCGCTGAAGGGCTTCGCCTCCGGCGTCGACATGGACATGCAGGCGAACCTCTACGCCGCCGAACTGCCCGGCCTCGTCCGCGCCGGGAAGGTGAGCGAGCAGGCAGTCGACGCCTCGGTCCGCCGCATCCTGCGCGCCAAGTTCGAGCTCGGCCTCTTCGAGAACCCGTACGTCAACGCCGACGCCGAAGCCGCGGCGATGCTCAAGCCCGAGCACATCGCGCTCGCCCGCGAGGCCGCGGAGCAGTCGTTTGTGCTGCTCAAGAACGACGCAGTCGGCGGCAAACCCGTTCTCCCACTCGCTTCGAACGTCCGCGTCGCACTCATCGGTCCGCTGGCGGATGACGCCGAGGAGATGCTCGGCGGCTGGTCGTGCCAGGGCAAGAAAGAAGACGTCGTCACGCTCCGGGCGTCGCTCGCCGAGCGTTTCGGCACCGCCTTCACGTACGCTAAAGGTACGACGATCACTGGTGATTCCCGCGACGGCTTCGCAGCGGCACTCGACGCGGCGAAGAACGCTGATGTCGTCGTCATGGCTCTGGGCGAATCGCGCCACATGTCCGGCGAGGCCGCCTCGCGCACGCGGCTTGATCTGCCGGGCAATCAGCTCGATCTGCTCAAGGAGGTCACCAAGCTCGGCAAGCCGGTTGTGCTCGTCGCCTTCAGCGGGCGTCCGCTCACGATTCCGTGGGAGGCGGCGAACGTTCCCGCGATCCTGATGGCGTGGTATCCCGGTCTGCAAGCCGGCCCCGCGCTGACCCGCGTACTGACCGGCGAAGTCTCGCCTTCGGGCAAGCTGACCGCGACGATGCCGCGGTCGGTGGGGCAGGTGCCGCTGTACTACAACCATCTCAAGACCGGGCGCCCCGTGCCCGGCCCGGACGATGAGTCGAAAGACCAGGGCTACAAGTTCCTGAGCCGCTATGTCGACGAAGACGGCTCGCCGCTGTATCCGTTCGGCCACGGGCTGACGTACACAACATTCTCGTACACGCCGACGAAGGCTTCGGTCAAGGAGATCGGTGTGGGCACGTTCCGCGGCGGGGCCGCGATCGAGGTCGAGGCCACGATCACCAACACCGGGGCTCGTGCCGGCACCGAGATTGCGCAGCTCTACATCCGTCAGCGCGGCACGAGTGTCGCGCGGCCGGTGCGGGAGCTGAAGGGATTCGAGAAGTTCACGCTGGAGCCGGGGCAGAGCCGGACTGTGACGTTCAAGGTGACCGCCGCGGAACTGGCGTTCTGGAATATCGACATGCGGCTGGATGTCGAGCCGTGTGAGCTGACGCTGTGGGTGGCGCCGAGCAGCGTGAGCGGGACGCCGGTGAAGGTGATGATCACGGAGTAAGGCTCTGCGGGACCGGCTTGCGGCCGGTCTTTTCGTGGAGATGCATTGTCGTGCTTTGTGAGCGTGGGTCGACCGGCCGGAGGCCGGTCCCACTGGTGCTTTGGGGGCGGGGGTGTTCTGCGCCGGGGCCTCGAAAGCTCCGCCCCCGCGTTTGCGATACCCCCTTGTGAAAAACAACCGGCGACCTCAGGGAGGTCGCCGGCGCTACGTTCATTTACGTAGAAGTCGGGCCGCGCAACGCGCGGGCTCCGTCGAGCCTGGCGCCTTAAGCGCGCAGCCCCTGCGTACAACGATCAATCACTGGATCACCTCCTTCACTGGAACACCTGCGCAGCCGTCGCGGTTTGTACTTCCGCCGCCGCTGGATTCCTCCGCGGGCCGTCACCCGCGGCACATCGCCCGGCGGGTTGCCCCGTGGGGGACAGGCCACACCGGTCGTTGGTGGTCTTGCCGGCACGGTCGTGCAGTGCACGTGTGAACCGGTTCGAGCCACCGATAGTCCATTATCGCCGAAACGGGTTTCGGATGCAACAAAATTTGCGGCAGTTGAACGTGGTGAAGCCGCACGGCGTGCGAACGAGGGACCGAGAAGGAAGGAACCACGAGAGACACAGAGGCACAGAGAGAGGCGATTGGGTAGCGATGGCGGCAGAAGGACCCCGCCGACATGCACGGGTGTCCCGCGCGGTATCTCCGAGCCGTACGTGGCGAAGGCATCACTTGTACTCGTCGAACGCGCCGGCCTTGGCCTGTTCATCGACATACTTCTGGAACTCGCCCATTTTGTAGCTGATGAAGCAGAAGGCGTGGTGGAGCGTCAGCCATTCGAGGTCGGACTTGTCCTCGTCGAGGTCCTTGCGGAGGCGGTTGAGTTCGGCGAGCAGGGTTTCGGCTTTCATGCCCGATCGTTGGCGCGGGAGACGCAGGGCATCATTCGAAGGTGATGAGTGGCGCGAGGCGTTCGAGTGTCTTGGTGCCGATGCCGCTGACGCGGTCGAGATCCTCGAGAGACTTGTATGCACCGTTCTTCGCGCGGTCGTCGAGGATGCGCTGCGCGAGCTTGGGACCGACGCCGGGGAGTGACTCAAGCTCGGCGCGGGATGCGGTGTTGACGTTGATCTTGGCGCCGGGCAGTGCCGCGGCCGGCGCGGCGGGCGGCTTTTCTGCGGGGGCGGCCGGAGCCACAACGGGTGTCGGTGCCGCGGGGAGCTCGGTGACGATGGGGCCGCTCCGCGTCGGCTTGGGATCGGCGTTGGCAGCGGTGGGAGCGGCGGACGGGCGAGTGGCCGCGGTCTTCACGGGCTCGGGCTTTGGGGTGCTGATCGACGCGGCGGCGGGCGTCGCACGCGAGGACGAGAGCGACCACGACAGTCCGACGGCCGACAAGGCGACGACGAGTCCGACGCCGATCCAGCGGGCCGGGCCGTAGGTCCAGTCTTCAACCACGGGCGGTTGGGACATAGGGGGAGGATAGCAGAAATGGCAAATGGCAAATGGCAAATGGCCAAAGGGCCAAAGCTCCAAAGGGCAAAATGAACGACAACGGCACGAATCCCGAGAGTTTGGGCCTTTGGAGCTTTGGCACTTTGGCCCTTTCCTCCGCCGTCTCCTTGCTCGCAACAATCGCCATCATGAACTACTACGACATGTGGGTGAACCTGAAGGACTCGCGGAAGGACCTGGAGTTCGCCGAGGCGGTGCGGGCGTATCTGGATTACCTGAAGGGTCAGGGCATGATCGCGGGGTGGACACTGAAGCGCCGCAAGTTTGGCTTCGGGCCGGAATCGCTCGGCGAGTTCAACATCACGGTCTGGGCGGAAGATCTGGCGCAGCTTGATAGCGCGTTCAGTCACGTCGCAACTCGCAGCGGCGAGGTGGAGCGGCTGCATATCCCGGTGTACGCGGCGGTGACCGACTTCAAGAGTGCGCTGTCGCGGGACTTTCCGGATCCGGAGCGGGTGCGGTCTTGAGGAAAGGCGGGAGAGAACGCGGAGAGGCGGAGGGGCGGAGTGGCGCGGAGGGGATCGTTTGGGGGAGAGATCGAGCGTGTGGCCATGACTCACAAGCTTGGTGAGATCGTCGTTCGAGCTTTGCCTCGGCTTGAGGCGTCGCACATCGCGCAGTTGGCGGATGTGCTGATCGATTGTGTCGAGGGCGGGGCGTCGGTGAGTTTCATGCTGCCGCTGACCCGTGAGCGGGCGCTGTCGTTCTGGACCAAGGTCGCGGCCGGCGTTGCCGCGGGAGAGCGGGTGGTGCTCATCGCCGAGGATGCACAAGGCATTTGCGGCACGGTGCAGTTGATTCTCGATTTGCCGGAGAATCAGCCGCACCGGGCGGATGTGGCGAAGATGCTGGTGCACCGGCGGGCGAGACGCCGCGGGCTGGGCGAGACGCTGATGCGGGCCGCCGAAGTGGAAGCGAAGAAGCGCGGCCGCACGCTGCTGGTGCTCGATGCCGTCACCGGCGGCGACGCGTCGCGCTTGTACGAACGCCTGGGCTGGGTGAAGGTCGGCGACGTGCCGCGGTTCGCGCTGATGCCGGATGGGCGCGAGTGCGGGACGACGTACTACTACCGCGACTTGGGGAAGTGAACGCGTGGCGCAAAGTGGCAAATGGCAAAGCGCCAAATAGCAAATTCAAGGCAGAGGTACCGTGAGCAGGGCATGCTTTGGCCATTTGCCATTTGCTATTTGCTATTTGCCTTCTCCCCCAACTCCCGCAGCAGCGCCTCATCAATCCCCAAGTACTCCCGCATGTGCTGGTCGTACGTCTCGGCGTGCTCGTCGCGGGAGAGGTCGAGCCGCAGCTCGTTGATGACCTTGGTGCCCTGGCCGATCCAGTCCTTCCACGTCTCGCTCGAGATGTTGTCGTAGATCCACTGGCCGATCGGGCCCTTGAAGGGCGGGCGCGGCAGTTGGTGGCCGGGCCGGCCGGTCTTCTTGCAGACAAACGTCCCCGGTGGCAGCGCGACCTCTTCCTTCGCGCCCGCCACCTCGGGCAGGGGCACGTTGAGCTGCTTGAGCAGGTCGGCGATCGCCTTCTTGGGCATGAAGTCGCCGCGCTGAGCCGCGACGGTGTAGCCCTCCTTCAGCACCTCGGCGGCGCTGACAGTGTCGTTGCACTTGATGAACTCGGCGCCGGCGAGCTGATAGGCCTTGGACATGTCGCGATTGGTGCGGAAGCAACGGACGTAGCTCTCCGCGGCGTCGCGGTGCCGACCCGCCTGTGCGTAGGCCCCCGCGAGCGAGTAGTGCGCCATGTCGTTGGTCGGATCGGCCTGGACCATGTTCTCGAACTGAGCGATGCGCTGGGCGATGTCCATGGGGGAGGGTACGCGGGTCGCGTCGTTTCGCCGGTCGATCAGGATCCGAATATCCAGAGCGCCATGACCGTCATCGTCACGATGGTTTGGATGACGACGCTGATTACGCCGCTGAGAAGCGCCACCGAGGCCAGAAACGCCCAGAACTCGCCGGTCGCCGCGCGAACCCGGACATGTCGCCGAAACCCGATCGCGGCGACGCCGATGGCGACGAACGTACTTGTTGGCACGACAAGCAGCAGGATCGCGGGCTCGCTCTGGTCGAGCGCGGCGAGTACCGGGAGCGTGAGCATGCTGCCGACCGTGGCGACGAGTGCTCCGCTCCACGCAGCGCTGCGTAGCACCGACCGGCGCCATTGACGTTGCTTCAGGAAGTATGTGGACGCCAGAGATCCGCACTCCGGGCACGTCCCCGATTCCTCGCCTTTGGCGAACATCGGAGAGAGGTCGTAGCCGCAGCTTCGGCAGTAGAGCGGACGCATCGCGATCATGATACCGAGTCGGTTCACGCATCTCACCAGCGAGCTGCTTCAGGTTCAGTACCCGAAGATCGCAAACGACGCAATCACAGTCCCGAACAAGGAGGCAAGCCCGAAGAACAAGCCGGCGACCAGATGGATCAGAAACGCTGGCACCAAGAACCGTGAAAAACGAGAATCGCGGGCGGCGGTCGCTCTCCTGCGAACGATTACGCTTGCAATCAGCCCTGCAAGGACGGCACTAGCAGGCTGTTGAAGAACTGATCCGGAGGGCGCAACCGAAGGGGTAGATGGTG
>ERZ1066133.647-NODE-647-length-13829-cov-8.927690_pt1 | contig 13829 bp, 11 predicted proteins | sample MGYA00382780_ERZ1066133 | MGnify/ENA primary metagenome ERZ1066133 (study PRJEB33369, sample SAMEA5778363) | biofilm metagenome | biome: Industrial cooling water; feature: Water cooling tower basin; material: Biofilm | place: United Arab Emirates | collected...
CCACGAGCCGCAGCCGCTGACGCGGCGACGGATGCTCGCGGGCCTGTGCCGCGTAGCACTTGATGAGCGCGTACGCGTCTGCGATGGACGTCGGCTCGGGCGTCGCCACCACGAGCACGACATCGGCAACATCGAGAAACGCGAAGACGCCCGCGGAGATTCCCGCTCCAGTATCGATGATGACCGCATCGCTCCGGGCCTCGATCGCGGCAAGGCCGCGGAGCAATGCACGCTGTTCGCCCGGTGAGAGCTGGGTGATGCGGGACACGCCCACGCTGCCGGGTACGAGGGAAAAACCCAGCGGCGTGGGAACCCGCAGGGCGGCGAGATCGGCGTCACCGGATGCGTGAGCCCCGACGCGGCCATGGATGGCGCCATCCGCAGCCGGCAACGCGTGATGAAGACGCCTGTGGACGCTCACGCCACAGAGGACGTCTGCGTTGGCCATGCCCAAATCGGCATCGACCAGCGTGACGCCGTGGGTCGGTGCCAGGGCGGTACAGAGCCCCACCGCCAGATTAGTCTTGCCGACGCCACCTTTGCCGGAGGTGATGGCGAAGATCGGCGTGCGGCGTCGCGGGTGCTGCAGCGGCTCGGGCGATGCCTGACGGGTGCGGAACAGATCACGCAGCCGGGATGCCTGATCACTGCCGGCAATCCCGTCGGCGTCGGGATCGCCCGCGTGGCGAGCGGAGTTGGGATCGAAGAATTTCATGCCCGGGCGAAGTTTGGCAGGTCCAGAAGCCAACGGGCGAACCGCTCGGGGTTGGCGTGCTCGATGTCGTCGGGCACTTCCTGGCCGGTTGTCACGCATCCCAGCGGCAGACGAAGCTCGCACAGCACGTTGAACGCCGGCCCGAGCGTCTCGGCCTCGTCGAGCTTGGTGAGCAGCACGCGGTCGGCGCGCAGGCGGGCGAACGCCGACGCGGCGCGCTTCATGACACCCTCGGCCGCACCGGCCGACAGCGCGAGGTGTATCTCCCCAGCATCGGACGCTTCGATGAACCGTCGCAGTTCCTCGAGACGGCGTTCATCCGTCGGCGCCCGCCCGGGCGTGTCCACGAAAATGACGTCGCAATCGGCCAACTGGGAGCGGGCTGAGGTCACCTCCATGGGCGTCAGCGCGACCTTGAGCGGCAGCCCGATGATCGTGGCGTAGGTCCGAAGCTGATCCACCGCCGCGATGCGGTAGGTGTCGCAGGTGATCAGCCCGACCTTTTGGTTCTGCCGGAGCTTACAGGTCGCAGCGATCTTCGCGATGGTGGTCGTCTTGCCGACGCCTGTGGACCCCACCACCGCGATCGTGCGTGGACCGGGCTTGGTCGAACGAGGACCGGGACCGGCGATGACCGCGACGCGTGCCGCGATCCGCGAGAGCAGCGTGTTGTGGACGGTCGCCTCGTTCGCCAGTTCGTGCGGCTCGAGAGCGTCCCGCACCTCGCCGAGCAGGGCCTCGGCCAATGCCGGCGCGACCTGTCGCTCGCTGAGCCGCAGCATCGCCGACGCCAGCGGGTCCGACGCCCCGACGCCCACGCTGGGAGCCGCAACGCCGACGCGAGCCGCCGCCAGCCGCTGCTCCTGGAGCAACTGACCAACCAGCCGCTTGATCGACGCCAATTCTTCATCGATGCTGCGCACCGCCGCCTGGGACGCCGGCTTCAGCTCCACCCGCGTTGCCAGGCCGCGGCCAGGGTTTGGAATCGATCGCGTCAGCGGCTTGAGTTCGGCGGGAGCCGGCGCAGGATCCAGCGTCGACGCGGGCTTGTTGGCCGAGATGGATTCCCACGACGGCGGTTCCGCTGGAGCGGCGCGATTCGGCGCAGGCTCGGGGGCGATCACCTCGACCGGCTTTCGCTGCACGAAGTCGGTGGGTTGAAAGGCATCGACGGTCGTCGCAGCCTCGTTGCGGCTTGCCGCTGCGACGGCCTTGGTCGGAGCGTGGACTGCCAGGGTTGTCGCGGCGTCGCTCGCCGCAGCGCGGCTCGCGATCCGAGGCTGCCTCACCGGCGTCTGCTGGTTCGACGCGGTGATCTCGTACAAGTTCTTGGCGCCGAATCCCGCCACGCCGCCGACGCGGATCGTCCTCGCGTGAAGGATGACCGCATCCTGACCGAGATCGCGCTTCACTTCCGCGAGCGCATCGGCCATCGAGTTGCCGCGGTATGTCTTGAGCTGCATGCACGCCGTCCGTGGCTAAAAACAGACCCGTTCCGCGGCCTCCATGCCTTGGAACCCAATCTCCATCCGGGCCGACGCGAACGTCGACGCCGAGATTCTACCAGAATATCGGAGGCCTTGCTCGCGGACGTGCAATCGAGCCCGCGATTCCTTATGCCGCCCGGGTCGTCTGCAGCATCGCTTCGGGAGGCATCACCAGCGCGAGGCTCTCGACCTCCAGCGTGGGGATGATCTCGTTGTACCCCAATACGGCCACGCCGGGGATGTGCGGCTCCAGAATCTGCCGCACCACGGCCCGAACCTGGGGCGACGAGATGACCACGGCGGGATGTCCCCCGGCCGTGACCAGTTGCACCGACCGTGCGACGTGATCGGCGATCTGGTTGGCGATCCGGGCCGGCATGTTCACGGTCGTCCCGCCGGGGCCGCGATCGATGTAGCCGTTGACGATGTCCTCGAGGCTGGGGTCGAGGGTGACGCACACCAGCCGCTGTTTGAGCCCCTCGCGTTGCACGTACAGGCCGCAGATGGTCCGGCGCAGCGCGTTGCGGACATACTCCGTCAGCACCTCGACGTCCTTGGTCTTGGGTGCCCATTCCGACAATGCCTCGAGGATCGCCTCGAGATCGCGGATCGGCACCCGCTCGCGGAGCAGGTTCTGCAGGATCTTCTGCAGCTCGGTCGGCTTGAGAATGCCCGGCACGACCTCCTCGACGAGCTTGGGGGCCTTTTCCTTGAGCTGTTCGAGCAGGTTGCCGACTTCCTCCCGGGTGAGCAGTTCGTCGGCATGGCGCTTCACGACCTCGGTGAGGTGCGTTGCCAGCACCGCGGTGGGCTCTACGACGGTGTAGTTCATGGTTTCGGCCCGGGCCCGCAGGGGGGGATCGATCCACCATGCGTCGAGACCGAACGCCGGCTCCTTGGTCGGATCGCCGGTGATCGGCCCGCTGGCGATACCGGGATCCATGGCGAGCAGCTTGCCCGGCCGCGTCTGACCGATGGCGATTGGATTGGAGCGGATCTTGATCCGATACTCCGTGGAAGGCAGTTGCAGGTTGTCGCGGATCCGGACCGGCGGCATAACCAGACCGAGTTCGGCCGCCAGTTGGCGGCGTGTTGCCGAGATGCGGTCGAGCAGATCCCCTCCCTGGGCGGCATCCACTAGCGCGACGAGGGCATAGCCCACCTCGATCTCCAGCGTGTCCACCTTCAGCACCTGCTCGACGGGCGGCGCCGGCGGTGCCTCGGTCTTCTTGGCATCGGCCTCCGCCTGGGCGGCGGTTCGATCGCGCGTCAGCCGATACAGCACCAGTCCTATCCCCGCTAGACCGGCCGCCGTCACCAGCAGCGGCACCGTCGGCAGGGGCGTCAGACTGAGCAGGGCCAGGAAGCCGGACGTGATGAACAGCCCCCTGGGCTGGCTGATGAGCTGGCCGGTCATCTCGTCGCCGAGGTCTTCTTTGCTGCCCGAGCGGGTCACGATCAACGCCGAGGCGATCGCGATCACAAACGACGGGATCTGGCTCGTCAGGCCGTCACCGATGGTCAGCTTGGTGAACACCTCCATTGTCCTGGCGGCGTCCCAGTCCTTCATGATCATGCCGACGGCAAAGCCGCCCAGCACGTTCACGACCGTGATAATGATGCCCGCGATCGCGTCGCCGCGGACGAACTTGGAGGCACCGTCCATCGCGCCGAAGAAATCGGCCTCCTGCGAGATCGCTTCTCGACGCCGTCGCGCTTCCTGCTCATCGATGAGACCGGCGTTCAGGTCGCTGTCGATCGCCATCTGCTTGCCGGGCATGGCGTCCAAGGTGAATCGTGCCGCGACTTCCGAGATGCGCGTGGCACCCTTGGTGATGACGACCCACTGCACGAGCACAAGGATGAGGAAGATCACGACACCAACGAAGAGGTTCGCCCCGGCGACGAACTCGCCAAACGCCATGATGACGTGGCCGGCGACCGCGGCCGCTTCCTCGGGCGAGTTCGCATCGGCGGTCAGGATCAGCCTGGTGCTCGCGACGTTGAGGACGAGGCGGAAGAGCGTTGTCGCCAGCAGGAGCGAAGGGAAGACGCTGAAATCCAGAGGCTTTTGCATCTGGATCGTCGTCAGCAGCACCACCACCGCCAGGCTCATGTTCAGGCAGATGAGCACGTCCATGACCGCTGGCGGAACCGGCACAAGCAGGACGCCCAGCATCAGCACGAACGACACCGGCACGATCAGCCCGCGGTACTTCTGGACGCCGCGCATCCATGTCGGCATCACCTGCGTCAGCGGCACCTCGACCGGCTTGGCGACCGGAGCGGGAATCGGGCGAGGTTTGGGCGGTGCCTTGGCCATGGATCAGGAAGAGACGAAGAGACGCAGAGACGGAGAGACGGCGTCGGACGCAAACAAGCGACGAAGCGGCGGCGCGACGGAGCGACGGTGTGGGCGGAGCCTGCTCATGCGGCCCGACCCTCCAGGCGGTACACGTACGCGAGCACCTCGGCAACGGCCTGGTACTGCTCCTGCGGGATCTCCTGCCCGACCTCGACCGCGGCGTACAACGCCCTCGCCAGCGCCGGCCGCTCCACCATCGGCACCGCGTGCAGGCTCGCGAGCTGCCGGATCCGCATGGCCATGAAGTCCGCTCCCTTGGCGACAACCCGCGGCGCCGCCATCTTTTCCGGGTCGTACTTGATCGCCACCGAGTAGTGCGTGGGGTTGGTCACGACCACGTCGGCGCTGGGCACCGCCTGACCCATCCGCTGCATGGCGATCGCCCGCATCATCTGCCGCCGCCGGCCACGAACGTGCGGGTCGCCGTCCATGCTCTTGCGCTCTTCCTTGACCTCCTGCTTGGTCATGCGGAGGTCCCGTGTGTGCTGCCATCGCTGGTAGAAGAAATCCGCGGACCCGATCAGGAGCATGACCAGGATCAGCCACGTCGCCAGGGTCAGCATCATGGTCCAGATACGGTGGAGACCGGCGACGGTCGTCAGGTTCGGCAACTGCGCGATCTGCGGCAGCTCCGGCGCGACCACGAGGTACGCGACGAGGGTGATCAGCAGGACCTTGGAGACACCCAGAACGCTGCGGACCACTCCGCGCATCGAGAACAGGCGCTTGAATCCCTCGATCGGATTCAGTCGATTCAGGTTCGGCGTGAGCGGCTCGGTTGTCAGCAGTGCGCCGTACTGCACGAAGTGGCCTGCGACGCTGACGATGACGAACGCGACGAAGAACGGCAGCACCGCGACCGCGCTGTGCATCATCGCGAACAGCACCGAGCCGGTCATGCCACCCAGATCGAGAGCTGCCAGCCCGCCGCTGTCCTCGAGGGTGCGCCGCATCACGGTGCCCATCGACTTGACCAGCAAGCTTCCCAGAAGCAGGAGCATGATCAGGACGCCCGCCCAATCGATCGCAGAAACGAGATCTTGGCTCTTGGCGACCTGTCCCTTCTCGCGGGCGTCACCCAGTTTCTTGCCTGTTGGCTCCTCCGTCCGTTCACCGAGATCGTCAGCCATGGCGACCTCCGGTGGCGAGCGTCTGCGACCACTCGTGGATCGTGCTCATCACGTCGGCGATTTCTTCGCCGCCGACACGGGCGATCACCGGCATCGCGAGCGTGAGGACGAGCAGCCCTGCAAGGACCTTCACGGTGAACCCGACGCTCATGATGTTGATCGCGGGCATGGTCTTGGCGATCACCGCGAAGACGACCACGAGCAGGAGAATCGCGGCCACAATAGGCAGCGAAAGCCGCATCGCGACCTCGAGCCCGCTGGCGAAGACGCCGAGAACTACGGCGAGCGGAGCGTCGGAGAATCCGATGCCGCCAGGCCCGACGCGCTCGAACGTCCCGACGATCGCGGCGAAGATCGACTCCAGCCCGCCGCCGGCGAGATAGCCTGCAAAAATCGTGAACATCAGCATCTGGCTGAGCACGTCGCTTTCGGCGTCCGTCTCGGGGTTGTACACCTTGGCGAGTCCGAAGCCCATCTGCTGCCCGATCAGCACGCCGCTCATCTCCGCCGCTGCGATCGGCAGCGAGGCGAGGAATCCGATGACGTATCCGATCAGCGCCTCACCGACCACCATCGGAGCGAGTTCCAGGATCGAGACCGACTTCGGATCCAGCGGCCACGCAGGAGTGAGCGGATAGACACATCCCGCCAGCGCGAGGGCCGCCAGCACCTTCACCCGCGCCGGAATCATGGGGCTGCTGATCATCGGCGCGGCGATGAACAAGCCCGCGATGCGGAAGGCCACGAGCGTGAACGGAACCAGATGATGGATCAATGGCTCGATCGTCATGGCTTACCGCAGAGAAACGGTGAAGAGCTCCGTGGCGTACTCGGCCAGCTTGATAAAGGTCCACGGCAGCAGCACGGCCGCGACCAGCACCATCACCACGATCTTCGGAATCAGCGCCAGCGTCTGGTCCTGGATCGATGTCACCGCCTGAACGATGCTGATGACCAGCCCGACGAGAATCCCTGCGATCAAGACGGGCGCCGCGATCTTGAGCGTTACCACCAGACAGTCACGCACGAGCTCGAGTTGCGATTCATTGAACATCGGACTTACCTCACGAGGTGAGCGGTGAAGCGGCCACGAAGCCGCGGAGCAGGCCGCCGACCACCAGCTGCCAGCCGTCAACCATGACAAACAGCAGCAGTTTGAACGGGAGACTGATCAGCACCGGCGGCAACATCATCATGCTCATCGAGATCAGCAGGCTGCTGATCACCATGTCGATCACGAGGAACGGGAGATAGATGCGGAAGCCGAGCAGAAAGGCGGTCTTGAGCTCGCTCAACATAAACGCCGGCACGAGCGAGATCATGTCCACGTCCGCTCGCGTCAGCTTCTCCGGCTCGCTCGTGTCGATGCCCCGATACTCGAGCACCGCGTACAACGAGTTCCAGTTTCCCGTCGCCTCAAGCTGATCAAACATGAAATCACGAACCGGCTGCTTCGCCCTCGTCCAGAGCGTCTCCGCGTCCCGGATCTCGCCACGATTGAACGGCACCACCGCTTCCTTGTAGATGCGCTCATACGTCGGCGCCATGACCAGAAACGTCATGAACAGCGCGAGTGCCGTGATCACCTGCGGCGGCGGAACGCCCTGCGCACCGATCGCCTGCTTCAGCAAGCCGAGCACGATCAGGATCCGTGGGAAGCACGTGGTCATCAACACGATCGCCGGCGCGAGCGAGATGACGGTGAGCAGGATCAGGATCGTGACCGGAGTCGACAGTGCCGCCATCGGGGCATCCCCCGGCGTCGCACTCTGTCCGCCCGGCAGCGAGCGCCCCGCAGCTTCCAGCAGCGAAACCGGATTGAAGGACGTTGTGCCCGGCGCCGGAAACGCCTCCGAGATGCTGCGATCAAGAGCAGGCTGCTGCCCCGGCATTACGGGGGTGTTGCCGCGGTATTCGGGCAGCGGCGGACCGGCCAGCTGCGCCGACGCGACCGGCGCGAGCCCGAGCGCAAAGGTCAGGGCGAGCGCTACCAGCCTCACGCCGCACCTCCCGCGCGGATCGCGTGCAGACGGCTGCGGATCGAAGCAGCGGCTTCCGCCCCGGTCATCTCGGTTCGTTGAGGCAGGAGCACCGGAGCAGCACGCCGCGACAGCGTTTCGGGAGCACGGACGTCGGCTCGACTGACCGGAACCTCCACCCGCTCGATCGTTGCAGCCGCCTCACGGTCCAACGCCCTGAACACCGACGCGAACCGACCGGTCAGCGAGTTTTCCTGGGCCTCGTTCACCTTGGTCAGCACCGACGCCACATCCTCGGGCTCCGTCAGTTCGCACAAGGTCGAGAGCGTCGTGGCACCCAGTCGCCCGGTTCTCGCCTGACTCAGGAGCAGCACGCGTCGATCAACCTTCAACAGCACCAACGTTTGTGAGCGCGACAGCGGATACCGACCAAGGACCTCAAGAATCCCCGCCGGCGCACGCCCGCCCGCGCCAAACTGCGAACCCAGCCCCCCGCGCTTGCGCAGCACCACGGTCGCGAGCCCGGCCAGGATCCCGATGATCCCGAGCACCGCGATCAGCGGACCGGCCACGCCGGAGAATGGAGCGTCAACCCTTGCATTGCCCGGCTTGACACCGGCGGCTCCGCCAGTCTCGGTCGCCGGCCCTTTCCGTGCGTCTGATCGAGGCTCCCGCGTCCTGCCAAGGGGCTTGGACTCCGGAGTGGCCGCGATCGGGGCTTCGCTCGAGCGGACACCCGGTCCGCCCGGTCCGACAACTTCGGCCGGAGCCACCGGCCCGATCGACTCGTTCACGATCTCCGCCCGCGCCGACACCCGACCGGTCGCGAGAACCAGTCCGAGTACCAGAACTTGGGTGCACACACGGGCCACGACTCGACATCCTGTCGCTGGTGGTCAAAGGGAACCCGGCGTGCTCCGCACGCCGCTTGAACGTGACGAACAACTACCCGGCCTTCTTTGCGTCCGAAGAAGCGGACAAGATCTCGTTGATGCGAACGCAGAAGTTGTCGTTGAGCACCAGGACCTCGCCGCGGGCAACATGCCGCTCGTTGACGTAGATGTCCACAGGATCGCCGGCGAGCTTGTCGAGCTCGATGACGGCACCGTCGGCGAGCTTCAGCACGTCCTCCACCAACATCCGCGTGCGTCCGAGTTCGATCTTGACCTGCAGGTCAACGTCCGACAGCAGGTCGATCGGTGCCGGCGCGCCGCTGCCGGACGCGCTGCTGAACGACGGCAGCTCGAACGGCTCCGCACCCGGAGGTGGAGCCGGAGCCGGTTGCGTCAGGTCGCCGAGGCTCGCGATCGCGTCCTGCGCCGCCTTCAGTGCGGCTTCCGCCGCCTGATCCGCGGGTGGTTCCCCGACGGCCGGGGGAGCCGGCGCAGGTTGACCTTCTGCAGTCGGCTCTGGAGTGGGTGGTGGATTGGTTGGTGTCTCGTCGGCCATCCTGGCCCTCGCTTGGTGCTATCCGGCGGCGCGCGGCCTCCGGTGACGCGTCCCTGCGTCGATGTTGTGATCGGCACCACCTGCGCCTGATCGAGAGTTTTCCGTGCGAAGTCTGCGCGGCCTCCGCCACGGTGCGCAACACGTGCGCCGCAACCCCCGTTACGGCCCGCCGATCGACGATCTCGGCCGCAACATTCTTCTCAAGCGGTGACGCCGCGGCGAGGTGGGGACTTCGCCGCGGCGTCTTGCTTCTCCGGCAACACGCCGGATCGTCGGGTTGTCGCGCCACCAAAGGGCGGCCCTCAGTGCGTCGATGGCGGCTTGCGCTTCTTCGTCGCGTCGTCGCGGTCGCCGCGGTATCGAATCTGGACCGACCCGTTGCTGGTCTCGATCGTGCACACCGGGCCGCCCTTGCCGAACGTCGCTTGGCCGGTCGCCTCGCCATGGCCCCGGCTGCTGGGCTTTTTGTTCAGGTCTGCGTCGGTCGGGAAGGAGATGCTCCCGTTTGAAGTCCCGGCAGCCAAGACGCCGTTGAAGGTCTTCGGCATGGAAACGTCCACCGGCGCGTTCGATGTCGCGATCACGAACTTTTCCGTCGCGGTCTCGTGAAGCTTGAGATCGACGGGACCGTTCGTGGTCTCGACCGCGACCGCGCCCGCCACATCGGTCACCTGGACAGGCGCGTTGTTCGTCTCGATCACCACGGCACCGTCGTGCTTCGTGATCGTCACCGGACCGCTGGTCGTCTCCAGAACTGCCCGGCCGGCCATGTCGGAGATGTCGATCGGACCGTTCGTCGACTCAATGTTCAGGCCGTTGACTCGCGGAACCTCGATCTTCAATGAGCAGCCCATGTTGCTCACGCGGCTGGAATCGGGGAACTTGACATGCACCGCTGAACCTTTGTCGGGGAGATTGCTCGCGTGGACCTCGATCTTGGCGAGATCGTCCTTGGTCTTCGCGTGCAGTTCCGCGGTCACAACGATCTGGTCGGTATCGCTCCGCACGACAGTGACCCCGCCGTTCCGTGTGCTCACGGTCAGCGGCTGGCCGGCAGATGCGGAGGCCTTGATCGTGCGGATCTCCTTCTCCGACTGCCGGCTCCCCTCCGCCAGCGCGTGCACGCTCACCAGGGCCGCCGGAACCAACCACAGTATCGACGATCGCATACGAGACTCCTCTCAGAGGGGGTGCGGAACGGACCGTGCGGCGTCGGCTGCCGGGTCGCCGCTCGGTTCGACTCACCGAATTGATGCCTCGGACGTCGGATCCCGTCAGAAATCGAAGCATTCGTTGCCTAGCGACTTATGGCGGGCTGCCTGGCCGAGCTGGTGGACGTGATGCTCACCGAGGCATTGGACGTTCGAACACTCGAAGACGGTCCGCCGCTGCCGAACTGCAGGGTCGCGGAACGCCCCGAAACCATGTTCGACACCGTCGCGGGCGAATTGAGGCGGACATTCCCGTTGCTGGTGGAGACTTTGAGCTCACCGACGAAGGCCGAGCCGATCGCGAGATCGATCGAGCCGTTGGACGAACGCAACTGAACGGGCCCGGGCGACGACTCGGCCAGGTGCGCCATGATCGATCCGTTGCTGGTGTTGGCGACCGCCCGCCCGCCGACGTTGACAAGTTCGATCCGGCCGTTGCTGGTGATGGCCTCGACCGGACCGGAGGCATCACTGATGTGGATCGCCCCGTTGCTGGAGTCGGCCAGCACTTCGCCCGCGTGGTTCGTGACGCGGATCGTGCCGTTCGACGTATCCAGATCGGCCAGGCCGGCCGTATCGCGCAGCGTGATCCTGCCGTTGCTCGTGTCCACATGGACGCCGTTCGGCGCCGGCGCGTCGATCTTGACGGAGCACCCCTCGCCGGGCTGCGCCCGGCCGTCCGGCCATTCCACCCGCACGTTCAGCGTTCCGCCCGAGTCGTCGGCGACGAGCTTTGCGTCATCGAGACGCTGCTGCGTCCGCGCCCGAAGCGTCGCGACCACCACCGCTTCCGGCGCTGCGCCGGAGCCGATCTCGACGCTGCCGTTGCGTGTGCGAACATCGACGGCGGTACCGGCGTTCACCGGCACGACCACCGTGCGGGTCTCGGTGTACTGCGGACTATCGGAGTAGCCATGGGACACGACAATGCATCCGGGAAGGAACGCCGCGGCCGCGCTCAGCGTTCCGAGTGTCAGGACTCGCTGTACGACCCGCAATGTAGCAGCTTGGAACATCATTGGAACTCCGCTCGAAATCACATCAACCCGCCGCGCGGGCACAGTCCGTCTTTGGGGAAGAAGCCGGAGCGGTTGCAGGACGAGGGCTTGCGGCCGGAATCTGGCCTCCGCCCGCGTGACTCCGCCCCGGACTTGCTCATTCCTATTCTCTGGCCGCCGCGAGAGCCCGGGCCTTTCGGCACCACAGCCCTTTTCCCTGCCCCTTCCCGATGGGAAGGGGAGGATGCAGCAGGACTTCCATGACTTTCCCGAATCCCGTTCCCGACTACGTCTTCCCCCGCCCGCCGGCTCTCGACCGCATTCGCGAGTGGCGGCCTGCCACCCCCGGCACCACCCTCGACGGCGGTGCCGTGCGGTTCCGCGATCCTCTCTTTGCGACGATTCCCGGGGCGCCCTTTCCTGGCTACGTGGATCAGCCGAGCGCCCGCGGCCGAGCCCTCGGGGGCACGATTCGCCCCCGCTTCGCGCAGTCCGACAAATGGGCCCTGGCCCACATCGCTGTCGAACCGGGCACCTCGCTCTACGGCACCGGCGAGCAGCCCGGGCGCCTGCTCCGCAACGGCATCCGGCGCACGATCTGGACGACCGACTGTTTCGGGTACGAAGAGTCCATGCCCTCTCTGTATCAGGCCCACCCGTGGGTTCTGGGCGTGCGCCCCGACGGCTCCGCCTTCGGCGTCATCCACGAAACCACCCACCGAGGCGTGGTCGATCTGCGCGACGGCATCCTCTTCGCAGCCCAATTCACCACGCTTGACACCCAGAGCCCCGGCGTCACCGTCATCGAAGCCGATTCCGCTCAGGAAGTCCTGCGAGCGTTGGCCCGACTCACCGGCACCATGCCAATGCCCCCGCGTTGGGCCATCCAGTACCAGCAGTGCCGCTGGAGCTACGAGCCCGATTCCCGCGTCCGCGAGATCGCCGAGGGCTTCCGCCAGCGCAAACTCCCCTGCGGCGTAATCTGGATGGACATCGATTACATGTTCGGTTTCCGCTGCTTCACCTTCGACACCGAGAAGTTCCCGGAGCCCAAGGCCCTCAACGACTACTTGCACTCGATTGGTTTCAAGAGCGTGTGGATGATCGATCCCGGCCTCATGACCGACGACAAGTACCCCGCGTACCGCGACGGTAAGGCCGGCGATCACTTCGTCAAGAACCGCTTCGGTCACGATTTCGTCGGCAAGGTCTGGCCCGGGCCGTGCTCGTTCCCCGACTTCACCCGCAAGCGCACCCGCGACTGGTGGGGCACGCTCTACAAGGACTACATGGCCACGGGCATCGACGGCGTGTGGAACGACATGAACGAGCCCGCCGTCTTTGATGTCCCCAACAAGCAGATGCCCGAGAGCAACGTGCACGAGGCCGACCCTGAGCTGGGCGGGCGCGGGAATCACCTGCGTTACCGCAACATCTACGGCATGCAGATGGTCCGCGGCAGCCGTCGCGGCATCGAGAACGCCAACCCCGACAAACGGCCCTTCGTGCTCACCCGGTCGAACTTCCTCGGCGGACACCGGTACGCCGCGACGTGGACCGGAGACAACAAGAGCAACTGGCGACACCTGCGCTGGTCGATCCCAATGGTGCTCAACCTCGGGCTCAGCGGCCAGCCCTTCGTCGGCCCGGACATCGGCGGCTTCGCCGACAACGCGGACGCCGAACTCTTCGCCCGCTGGATGGGCATCGGCGCGATGCTGCCGTTTGCCCGCGGGCACAGCGTGAAGGACAGCATCGATCACGAGCCGTGGTCGTTTGGCGAGAAGTGCGAAGCCACCTGCCGCCGCGCGCTGGAGCGCCGCGCTCGTTTGCTGCCGTACCTCTACACGCTCTTCCGCGAATCCCACCTCACCGGCCTGCCGGTGGCCCGCCCGCTCTTTTTCGCGAATCCCACGCAGCGTGCCCTCCGGGCGGTCGACGACGCGTTCCTGCTCGGCGACGCGCTGCTCGTCCGCTGCAACGTCTGGTCCAACAGTGAGATGACGCGAGACGCCAAGGGCATGCCGACATCCGGCCTGGGCGGAGTCGGCGCCGCGTCCGCGCCGCTCCCCGAACTGGCGGCCGGCCACTGGTGTCCGTTCGAATTGCTCGATCCGCACACGCCGTTCGGAAAGGTGCCACGCGACGCCGATCTTCCCGAGCTCTTCCTCAAGCCCGGGAGCATCCTCCCGATCGGGCCGGTCATGCAGTTCGACGGTGAGAAGCCCCTCGACCCGCTGACGCTGGTCGTCGCGGTGGACCACAAGCAGGAAGCCCGGGGCGAGCTCTATGAGGATGCCGGCGATGGGTACCACTTCGAGAAGGGCGACTTCGCGTTCACCCAGTTCGAAGCGAGAACCACGGCCAAGGGCGTTGTTGTAACCGGCCGCCAGACCGAGGGTGTCTTCCCGATTCCGAAGCGGCAGATCGAGGTCCTCGTGCTTCACCAGGACGGGCACATTATCAAGGGCGAGTATCACCAGATCCCGTGATAT
>ERZ1066133.651-NODE-651-length-13791-cov-7.172831_pt1 | contig 13791 bp, 9 predicted proteins | sample MGYA00382780_ERZ1066133 | MGnify/ENA primary metagenome ERZ1066133 (study PRJEB33369, sample SAMEA5778363) | biofilm metagenome | biome: Industrial cooling water; feature: Water cooling tower basin; material: Biofilm | place: United Arab Emirates | collected...
ATGAAGCGCCCAGATATGAAGATTGAGGAAATGCGGTTTATTCAAACCCGCTCAACCTTAGCTTCAAATGCTGCTTTTGTGAATTCAACAAATGTAAACCTCATTTATACCGATAACCAGCTTTCTGGTGTGAGTTTGTTTGGTGTAACAGAAGACTATAACCAAATTCAAACCATAGATATTCAGTTTGGGCGTTACATTAATGACGCTGAGTTTACAAGAGGTGCTGCTGTTGGTGTTTTAGGGTATTTGAATGCGGAGGATTTGTTTGGTAAGCCAGAAAAAGCATTGGGTAAGCTGGTTGATTTCAATGGTAAGAAAGTGTATATCACTGGCATCATACAAAAACAAGGTCAAAGCTTGGTGGGCGGATTTGATTATGATCGTGCATTAATCATTCCACAACGCTATTTCGCATCGGTCTACGACCCTAAGTTCAGCAATCCTTTTATCATGGTGCAGGGTAAGTCGGGTACTTCTTCAAAAGCTTTGGCTGAAGAGTTAACTGGCATTATGCGTCAAGTTCGTAAGTTAAGTCCGCGCGATGAAGTAAATTTCTCTTGTAATGATGTGGCTCAGTTCAGCGAACAAGCAAGTAGTTTTTTTGGTTCTGTTAATGCAGGGGGCTGGGCAATTGCAGGATTGAGTTTGATAGTTGGAGCATTTGGTGTAGCCAATATTATGTTTGTAACTGTACGTGAAAGGACCAGTCAAATTGGATTGAAGAAAGCAATTGGCGCAAAAAGCAGAACCATATTAACCGAGTTTTTATTGGAAAGTGCGTTTCTCTGTATTATTGGTGGACTAGTAGGTTTGTTGTTGGTATGGTTATTATCCTTGATATTGAGTTCGGTGCTACCTTTCCCAATATTTATAGCGCCTAATATTATCATTTTAGCACTCAGCATTTGTATAATATTAGGAATTATTTCCGGTATCATTCCGGCTAGAATTGCAGCAAAAATGAATCCAGTGGTTGCAATAAGGTCGAAGTAAATGAGTGGTACGAGTTGTAAACGCTGCTAGCGCAAGTTTTTAACTTGTGGTTAGCGTGTTTAAAAAAATTTTTAAGAAAGATGTATTGGCACGAGTTACAAACGCTGCTAGCGCAAGTTTTTAACTTGTGCCAACGAATAGCTTATGTAATTACATCTTAACTTCAAAATCGAGTTGACGGCCTTCTTCTAACGCTTTTTTATCCATACTCGAACCTACTCCAATTCCAATTGCCATACCAATAGGCATACCAATGCCAAGCATTGCTATGTTACCAATACTCATTCCAAATGCTACACCAATGGGTAAGCCAAAAGCCGACATGCCAACAACCATCCAAAGGTTTCTGTAGTAGTTTTTGGGGACAATCTTGTGCTGCTTCTCTAGAAGTTTAATAATGGCATTTTGCTTTTCTTTTACTTTCTTAATCAATAAACGATCTGAATCTGCAATAGCATTAATTTCATTAATTGCCTGATCTATTATATTGGATGTTTCTGAAGGTAGCATTTTTGTTTTCAATGCGTATAACAATTGATTTAATTGAGTGTAAGCTTTATGTAGTTTAGGTTGTGTAACTTCTGTAATATTTGGACGATCGATTAATTGTTTCATGTTTTCCTGTTGGGTTGATGTTGAAATTTTTGCAATTCGAAGCTAACAAATGCTTATTAGAGTACATGGTTAATTTGCTGTTAGTTCGAATTTTACTCAATTATTAAGGTGTTCGTAGGTATTTACTGTATAAATCTTACGATAAATGAGCTCTCGGTAGAGAAATATGATAGGGGAGTTAAGAATTTGATCGAATTACAGACTCGCGCTAGCTTAGGTTTGCAAACTGGAATGTGATTATCTACTTTTGCCGTATGCAATCTCCTGTTATTTTAGCTATAGAATCTTCTTGTGATGAAACATCTGCTTCAATTATTGTTGGCGGTAATGTGTTGTCAAATGTGATCGCTTTTCAAGAAGTACATGCAGCATATGGCGGAGTAGTGCCTGAATTAGCAAGTAGAGCACACATGGAGAATATTATTCCAGTTGTAGAAAAATCACTTGCTGTTGCTAATGAATCTCTTGAAATAAAACTCTCTTGGCAAAGCATAGATGCTATTGCTTTTACAGAAGCACCCGGTCTAATCGGCAGTTTACTAGTTGGAGCTCAGTTTGCTAAATCGCTTGCGCTTGCTTGGAATAAGCCGTTGATTGCAGTGCATCATATGCAAGCACATGTTTTGGCAAATCTCTTGCAAGATCCTGCACCTGATTTTCCTTTTTTATGCTTAACAGTAAGTGGTGGACACACACAGTTGGTCTTGGCACATACACCCCTTCATTTGGAAGTGATTGGTGAAACCATAGATGATGCAGCAGGCGAAGCATTCGATAAAGCTGCTAAAATGTTGGGACTTCCTTATCCGGGCGGACCGCTTATTGATCGCTATGCGGCAGATGGAAATCCAAAGGCATTCCAATTTGCACAACCGCAAGTACCTGGTTTAAATTTTTCTTTTAGCGGATTAAAAACATCCGTTTTGTATTTCATTCGTGATCATCAAGCCAATGATCCCAATTTTTTAGAGAATAACATGGCTGATATTTGTGCTTCTTTGCAACACGCCATCGTATCTGTTTTAATGCGTCAGTTGAAAAAAGCAGTAAAAGAAACGGGTATTCAACGTGTGTGTTTAGCTGGAGGCGTAAGTGCCAATCGTGGGCTACGTGCTGCACTTTTGGAAACTGGAAAGAAACTGAAATGGCAAACCTTTGTTCCTCCGTTTGATTATTGTACAGATAATGCCGGTATGATTGCAATTACTGCACATCATAAGTTTCTTGCAAAAGAATTTGTTGGTCTCAATGCTTGTCCAAGCGCTAGAGCAGGTTGGTAACTATGGCTTAATTACAAGTTTTGTAATCTGTTCTTTTCCAATAAATACTTGAAGATAATACCACCCAGATGCTTGGTTCGATAATGCTGTAATACTTTTTTGCCATGTTCCTTGCACCCACTCTCGCGGCGATTGGTACAATACCTGTCCTTCTTGTGTAATAAGGCGATATTGTAATGTTTGTCGTTGCGGACTATTCACAATTAATTGTGTAATGCCATTTTGTGTTGGATTGGGAATAATTTGCACCAACTGCTGAAGGTTATAATTTGGAAGTGAAGTCACCACACATCCCCCTTGAATATAATCGCGCACACCAGTACGAATAGCAGTGAGTTGACCATATAATTGTGTACCAGGACATTCCGTTGCACAACCATCTCTATGTCCAGCAATATGGTTGAGAATTCTATTGCTACTATTATGAAAACTACTCGTAGTAGGGTCAATGTTACTTTGACAAGCTCGCCATCCTAATAATCGAGTTAAGGTATTTCTTGCTTCATTTGTTATGGTTTCTGAACTGTAAGTGCCAATCATACAAATACCCATTGTGCCTGCATTGAAACCACAAAAATGCGCACCGGTTACATCTTGTCCATTGTTTCTTCGACCTTCAAATAGAGTTCCATCAGGTGCAATAAGCCAATTATAACCAATATCAGAAAAGCCACTAGTTGTAATATGAAATTGATGAATGCTCAATACAACCGCTGCCCAATTGGTTGAAACATTGCTGCCTGCTGAATGGTGTACTACCATGTGCGTAATGGTGGGTGTGCCGGTAATCACAGAATTTGCTCCTTGCGGATTTCCCCAGCCAACTCGGTTCACAAAAGAGGGTAGTGGACAAGCACAAGTGTTATTGACTTCAGTATTAGATTGAAGGTTAGTGTTTGTGGTAGAAGTTGTTTCGTAAGTAATGTTACCCGGACTAAAAAAATTGAGTTGCAAGCGTTGGATGGATTGCCCCTTTTTCAATTTATTTGAAACAATTCTAATTTGATAGAAGCGGTAATGTGGCGGAAGAAAATCAAGCGCCGATACTGCCACCGATTGTCCTGATTCTGCATGTCCCGATGCTGTTACCATCTTCCAGCTTCCCCATTTTAAACTGTCGCGCGAAAAGCGAATCCACAATTCTGCATTTTTCCCTGCATCTAAGCTTTCGTCTTCCCACCTTGCAGAAAAACTTAAGAAAGGTGCAATATTTTCAATTTTAATTCTACTTGGACTTAATAAAATGGAAATAGGTTGTTGCGCTTGAATGGGTTGTCCAAACTCATTGATATTAAAGGATTTCTCATATTTCCAAGAACTCCACTGATCCATTTGAAGTTCAACAATATTCTCTTCTGACTGGTGTTGCGCAATTGATGAAAAAGGCAAAAACAAGCAAAATAGGATTCGGACAAAAGTAGATAGCCTCATGGCGGAAAATTAGTAAATGCGCTTCAAATTAAGAACAGATTCATTTCAATTCACTTCAAACCAAACTGAAACTGTACTTTTGCGCCCTGATTTAGAAAATAGAGTATGCTTAGTGTAAAAAACGTATCCCTCGCTTTTGGTAAAAGAGTTTTGTTCGATGAGGTTAACCTCAATTTTATAAAAGGTAACTGCTATGGCATTATTGGTGCCAATGGTGCAGGAAAAAGTACCTTCTTAAAAGTTTTAAGTGGTGAAATTGAACCGAATAAAGGAACTGTAGAAATATCTCCTGGTGAACGTATGGCTGTACTTCGTCAGAACCATTTTGAGTTTGATGAGAGTACTGTGTTGAATACTGTGCTAATGGGCCACAAAAAAATGTGGGAAGTAATGCACGAGAAAGATGCTATTTACTTGAAAGAAGACTTTACTGAAGAAGATGGTATTCGTGCAGGTGAATTGGAGGCTGAGTTTGGTGAAATGGGTGGGTATACCGCAGAAAGTGATGCAGCTAGTTTGTTAAGTAGTTTAGGTGTGGGAGAGGAGTTTCATGCTAGTTTGCTGAAAGATATTCCTGCTAATTTGAAAGTGCGTGTATTATTAGCGCAAGCTCTATTTGGCAATCCTGATATATTATTGTTGGATGAACCTACCAATGGATTGGATATTGAAACAATTGGATGGTTAGAAAATTTCTTGGCCGATTTCGAAAGTATTGTTTTGGTGGTGAGCCACGACCGTCACTTCCTCGATCAGGTTTGTACGCACGTAGCAGATGTAGATCGTGCTAAAATCAAAATCTTTACTGGTAACTATACTTTCTGGTACGAGTCTTCGCAGTTGATGGCTCGTCAAATTTCTGATAAGAATAAGAAAGTAGAAGAAAAGCGACAAGCCTTGCTCGACTTTATTGCTCGATTCTCTGCAAACGCTTCTAAAAGTAAGCAGGCTACCTCTCGTAAAAAGGCATTGGAGAAACTTACAATTGAAGAAATTGAACCTTCCAACAGAAAATATCCTGGAATTATCTTCCAACCATTGCGTGAAGTAGGTAATCAAATATTAAATGTTGAAAACCTACGTCAAGAAGTAGATGGTCGTGTATTGTTCGATAAAGTGAGCTTCAGCGTTAATAAAGGAGAAAAAATCGCATTCTTAAGCAAAGATCCGCTTGCTGTTACTCGCTTCTTTGAAACCATCGAAGGAAGTTTTCCTGCTGCTGCTGGATCATTTGAGTGGGGAACCACCATTACTAAAGCCTATTTACCACAAGAAAACAGTGAGTTTTTTGCTGAGGGATTAACACTTATGGAGTGGCTGCGTCAGTTTGTTCCATCGCATGTAACAGATGCAGACGAGCCTTTTTTAAGAGGTTTCTTAGGTAAAATGTTGTTCAGCGGCGATGATATTATGAAAAAAACGAATGTGTTGAGTGGGGGAGAGAAAGTGCGTTGCATGCTCAGCCGAATGATGTTGCAAAGCCCTAACCTCATAATACTTGATCAACCTACGAACCACCTTGATCTTGAAAGTATCCAGGCATTCAACGATGGCTGTCAAATGTTCCCAGGAATTGTACTCATGACTTCTCATGACCATACTTTTATGCAAACAGTGGCTAATCGTATTATTGAGCTCACTCCTAAGGGCATTATTGATCGCTTAATGACCTTTGACGAGTATATGGAGGATAAAAGGGTGAAGGAATTGCGTGAGGAAATGTACGCATAAGCCTTATTTCATTGATTTTTATGAGTTTAGGAAAGTTTTTCTAAGAAGAACTTTCCCACATCTATGTTAAATTATGATGAAGTTTTGGCAAAAGGGTTATTTTTGTCATCCAACTTGAACCCCTCATGAACGAAGTATTACTCATTATTCTCGCTTATTTTATTGGGTCTATACCAACCGCAGTTTGGGTTAGTAAAGCTTTTTTTGGTATAGATATACGCGATTATGGTAGTGGAAACGCTGGTGCTACCAATACTTTCCGCGTTTTAGGTAGCAAATGGGGAACAATGGTGATGGTGTTGGATGTATTGAAAGGTGTAGTAGCGACCTCACTGTATATACTGTTGCCTTTTTACTTAACTGATGAGTGGCAGAGAACCAATTTCATGATTGGGTTAGGATTATCGGCTGTGGTTGGACATATATTTCCTGTTTTCGCTGAGTTTAGAGGAGGTAAGGGAGTTGCTACTTTGCTTGGCATGTCAATTGCTATTCAACCGCTGGTGGCTATTGCTTGTATTGGAGTTTTTGTTTTGGTGCTTTATATTACTCGATTTGTTTCTTTGGGTTCAATCCTTTCTGGAGTTGCCTTCATGATTTTTATTCTTTTCATTTTTAATGAAGAAGAAACTTTATATCGCATTTTCGCGGTTGTAGTAGCCCTAACTGTAGTGCTCACTCACCAAAAAAATATTGGTCGCATTATCAAAGGCACGGAAAGTAAAGTGCCTATTTTCAAGCATCGCGACCGTAAAAAGGATTAATTTGCAATCCTTATAGTAAACCATTTTGTTATGCGTATTTCATTTTTATGCACCCTTTTGGTTGCAGCACTTACCATTTATTCTTGTAAAAACAACCCCATAACTGGACGATCTCAAATGTCGCTTATTCCTGAAACCGAACTGCAAAACATGTCGGCTCAGCAATATGCACAATTCCTTGCTAGCAATAGAGTGGTTCCCACTACTACTGGCAATAAAGACGCTGTTATGGTAAGGCGTTGTGGCGATAGAATTATAGAGGCCATAACAAAGTACTACAACGAAAAAGGACTCGGAGCTGAATTGTCGGGGTATAAGTGGGAAGTAAATTTGGTAGATGATAAAACTCCTAATGCTTGGTGTATGCCCGGAGGAAAAATTGTAGTGTATACAGGACTATTACCTATAACACAAAATGAAGATGCATTGGCGGTGGTAATGGGACATGAAGTAGCGCATGCATTGGGAAAACACGGCAGTGAGCGAATGAGCAAGGGAATGATTCAGCAGTTTGGCGCATTAAGTCTTTCATTGGCTATGGCCAACAAACCGCAAGTCACCCAAAATTTATGGATGCAGGCATACGGAATGGGTTCTAATGTATTAGGCATTTTACCTTTCAGTAGAAAACATGAATTAGAAGCTGACCGTTTGGGTTTACAGTTTTCTGCATTAGCTGGGTATGATCCAAGGGCAGCTATTCCATTTTGGCAGAGAATGGGACAGTTAAGTCAGGGACAAGCTCCTCCTGAATTTCTTAGCACCCATCCGTCAGATGGAAGGCGAATTGAAGAACTCAATAAAATAATGGATGATGTAGTGAAGAATTATTACAGACCCCGTAAGAGTTAAATTTATTGATTATCAGGTAATTAGTTGAGAAAAAAAAGCATGGTGCGCCCCAGAAAAGGGGCGTTTTTCTTTGAAATACCCGTTTTTTTTCGTTACTTTTGCACTTCCATTTTTTCACCCTAAAACTCATTTTAGGAATGTCTACACAAAGTGTTCTGGAAAAGCTGCAGTTGAAAGACGAAAAAAACATCCTCATTCAAGGCTTGCCTTCATCTATTGAAAAACAATTTGTTAAGTTATCGTATGCTAAAAACATCACTCCCTTACTTAAGACTAAAAAAGTAGATTTTGCACTGGTATTTGCCATTAACCAAAATCAACTCAATAGTATCTTAAAAGAAGTGATGCCAGCTTTGCACCTTGAAAGCAAATTTTGGATTGCATATCCCAAAACAACAAGCAAAATTGTAAGCGACTTAAACCGCGATTGTAGTTGGGATATATTGTGCGATAATGGGTATGAAGCTGTTAGTCAAATTGCTTTAGATCATGTTTGGACAGCGATGCGTTTTAAGAAAAGCGAGCAAATCCCAGCAAGGGTTGCTGCAAAGAACGGAGAGCCTAAGGCTGAAGTAGATGGTATTGATTTCGAAAAGCGTTTGGTGGTTCCTCCGGCAGAATTAGAAAAGATGTTCACCAAATACCAAAATGCTAGAGAATTTTTCAGTAAGCTTTCTTTCACTAATCAGAAGGAATATGTTACCTGGATTGAAGGCGCCAAGAAAACTGAAACTCGTCAAAGAAGATTAGAAGTTGCAGTAGAAAAATTGCTAGCAGGGAAAAAGAATCCTGCTGAAAAATAACCACAAAAAAGGTCATCGAAAGATGACCTTTTTATTTGATAATAACACTACCAAGTTCTTGTGTAAGTGCTTGTTCTTGCTTCTTTAGCTCTCTATGTATTTCAATGATGCGCATTTGAGAGACAGTATCTTTAGCATGTTCTAAATCGGCTTGATTTTGTTCTAACATTCGTTTGATTTTTCGCAGTTTAAAATATTGCATACTTACAAACACATCTTTCTTAGGAATATCTTTTGGATCTACCAAACGTAAGCCTTCCATTTTCTCCTCCCATCTGTCGCTTACCTCATAAGGAAATATAGTAGCACTTACTACCAAATTCCTTACCCATTCTTCTGCATGGTATAAAAACATCTTGGTATTAGGTTGTTCCCCATTAATATAGGCTTCCCTGTAGAATTCCAAAATTTGTGCTACTTCTGGTTGATCAACATCGTAATGAGATAGCTCTTCGAAAATATATTGTGCATTAGTTTTGTCTTCATCCCACTGTTCTAAACCATATTCAAGCAACACACGAACTAAGTTTCGTTCAACCAATTGGTCATGCTGAATGAGATTGTCTTCTTTATAAACAGGGGTTTTTACTTGCTCTTGTAATTGTCCAGCTTCCTCAACAGAAAGTTTACTTTCAGCTTTTGTAATTTTTTTACGCTTGTAGGTATTCACCAAATGCGTTAATCCACCTTCATCAATTTGCAACAGATGAGAACAGCGCTTGACATAATTCTCTAGTAAAGTGAAATCCTCTGCACGTGTAATACGACTCAACGTTTCTGCAATGGTATTGACTACGGCATTTTTCTTGTTTGCATCATTACCCGCTTCTCTTAGCAATACCTCCAACTGAAATAAAATGAAATCCTTCTTATTCTTCTGAATAAATTCTTTCAGTGCTTCTCCTCCGTATTTGCGAACATAACTATCAGGATCTTCAGCCTCAGGTAATAATACCAAATTTACATGTAGTCCTTCTTCAATAGCTAAGTCCAATCCGCGTAATGCTGCTTTAATTCCTGCAGAGTCGCCATCGTACAGAATAGTAAGATTGGGTGTATATTTTTTGATCAATCGAAGTTGATCTGGCGTAAGTGCTGTACCTCCACTGGCCACCACATGTTCAACACCAGCTTGGTGCAAGCCCAGAACATCGGTATAACCTTCTACCAGCAAACACTCATTCAGTTGTGCAATAGCTGTACGTGCAAAATAAGTTCCGTACAACAGTTTCCCCTTGACGTACAATTCATTTTCGGGGGTATTGATATACTTAGGTCCGCGATCATTGCTGCCAATAACACGTGCTCCAAATCCAATAACCTTACCAGAAATATGGTGAACAGGAAAAATAATTCTGCCTCTATAATTGTCAACGAGCTCACCATTGCGTTCAACAACTAGCCCAGATTTTATCAATAAATCTTTACTGAATTGCTGTGCAACTAGTGTATCAGCTAAAATAGTTCTATTGTTAGGGTGATAACCCACTTGAAATTTTCGAAGTATCTCTTCTGAGAAACCCCTTTCTAGTAAATAGCCTAAGCCTATGTTCTTTCCTTCGTCAGTTTGCAAGAGTTGTTCACTGTAAAACTGTTGCGTAAATTTATTAATGATATATAAGCTATCAGCCGCTTGTTGTTGAAGTTGGTATTCAGGACTAGTTTCAGATTCTTCAATGGCAATATTATAACGTTGAGCCAACCACTTCAAAGCCTCTACATAACTAAGTTTTTCATGCTCCATTAAAAAAGTAATGGAGTTTCCACTTTTACCACAACCAAAGCATTTATAAATTTCCTTGTTAGCTGAAACAGTAAAACTGGGCGTTTTTTCGTGGTGAAAAGGACAGAGCCCCAAATAATTAGTGCCACGTTTCTTTAACTTGACAAATTCACCAACAATATCAAGGATATCGATGCGATTTTTAATTTCTTGTATGGATTGTGGTGAAATCATTTTGAGCCTACAAAAATACAGGTTGGACCCTCGTTGTGAGCAAATTCATAATTTTTTCTACTTTTAGTCATGCTTAAGAAAGAACGACAGGCCATAGTACTCCAACAAGTGAACATACACAACAAAGTTTTATCATCCGATTTAAGCTTAGTCTTGAATGTATCAGAAGATACCATTCGTCGCGATTTACAAGAGCTGGCTGAAGAAGGTAAACTAATCAAAGTACATGGAGGTGCCCTGGCTAAGAGTTTTCATTTCACCATCGAGAATCAGAATATTTACTCCCAAACGGAAAAAAGGATCATTGCGCATAAGGCATTAGAGTTCATTAAAGAAGGTATGCTCATAGTATTAACAGGAGGGACTACCATTCGTGAACTCATTAAACTTTTGCCAGATAAACTGCATGCAACTTTTATTACGCCAAATATTCCAGTGGCCTTAGAATTATTAGAACATCCTGAGGCAGAGGTTATTTTTTTGGGTAACCGATTGCATAAAACAGCTCAAATGGCTGTAGGGGCAGAAGTTGTTCAAAGGCTGGCTGGCATAAAAGCAGATCTTTGCATTTTAGGAACCAACAGTATTCATCCAGAATACGGTATCACCGATTTGGAATGGGAAATTATTGAAGTGAAGCAGGCTATGGTAAATTGCGCTTCTAAAGTTATTTCTCTGGCAATTTCTGAGAAACTTAATTCTCAACAACGCTTACAAGTTTGTAGCATGGAACAGGTTGACGCATTAATTACTGAATTATCACCCGAAGATGATCGTTTGCGCCCGTTTAAGGCAAAAGGGGTAGAAATATTTTAAAAACCGCACAAAACCGCAAAAAATCTCTCTGTTAATATCTTTTTGTTAAAAAAATTGCAAAAAAATAAGGAATAGTAATATATTGCCACTGCGTTTTTAACGATGTATTAGGATTTGGGGACATAAATATGCAGGGCTTGCTGCTTTTTGCATGATTTTTTTTCAACTCCATGCAATGTTTTTGACGCGACGATTGTCTATAAACTAGCTTTTTATCACTTCACAAACGAACCAAAACGACAACTATGAGAAGAGTTGCTTGCCTGGGGAAGATCATGGTTACGGCCATGTTTCTATTTCTTTCCCCCTTCCTGATGGCACAGGAAAAAACGGTTTCGGGTACCATCGTTTCAGATGATGATGGGTCTCCTTTGCTTGGTGTAACCGTAACAAACAAAAACACCAGTAAGAAAACAGCTACAAACGCCGCAGGTTATTATTCCATTGCTGCTCAAAAAGGGCACGTTTTGGTATTTAGCTATGTTGGTTACGCTTCCAAAGAAGTTACCGTTGGTGACGATGAAAAGGTTAGCGTTCGTTTGGTTGATTCTGATAAGGCATTGGGTGATGTAGTTGTAACTGCTTACGACATTAAAAAGAGTAAGCGTGAACTTACCTACCAAGCTTTGTCGGTAAGTGGAGATGATATTGCATCTACCCGTCGTGAAAACTTCATTAACTCTTTGGCTGGTCGTATCCCTGGTGCTACAATTACAGCAACAACTGGTATGCCAGGTGCATCTGCAACCATCGTTTTAAGAGGACCAACTTCTATGGATGGTAGTAACCAACCGCTATTTGTAGTGGATGGTTTGATCATTGATAACAGCTCTTTTGAAATGCAGGATCGCTTACCAGCATCAGGTGGATTAAACCTTGCAAACCGTAGCAATGACTTCGGCAACAGAGCAATGGATATAAATCCAGAAGATATTGATGCAGTAACTGTGTTAAAAGGACCAGAAGCGACTGCATTGTATGGTTCTGATGGTGCAAACGGTGCAATCATCATTACAACAAAAAAGGGAAAAAAAGGGAAAGCCTCTGTAAGTTATAATAACTCTTTCCGTTTTGAAAGAGTATATCGCTTACCCGAAATTCAAAAAGAATTTGACCAAGGTTTTGGTGGTATTACCAATAATACAGAAAGAAGATTCTTCGGAAACAGACTTCCTCCAGGTACGCCGGTATACGATAACGTTGGAAACTTTTTTGGAACAGGAAATACTGCTCAACATAATCTAGCAGTTGAGGGAGGCAGTGATGTGAGTACATATCGTTTCACTGCTAGTACAATTAATCAAAATGGGGTAGTACCTAATACAGGTTTTGAACGTTACAATTTCCGTTTGAATACTACTTTCAGATTAAGTCCTAAATTCAATATCACCAACTCTTTCACTTATATCTCTTCTAAGACAAGAAAAGCATCTAAGGGTTCAGGTGGTTTCTTATTGAGCTTGTTAACTTGGCCAGTAGACGATGATGCTAGAAATTTTGTGGATGCTAATGGCAATCGTCGTTCTATCAATGGTAATTTCTTACAATTAGCTGAAGACGATAACCCATTCTGGGATGTAAACCGTAATCAGAACTTTGATCAGAACGATCGTTTGATGGGTAATTTCCAATTAAGCTATGACCCATACAAGTGGTTAAATCTTACCGCATTAATGGGTGTTGACTTTTATTCTGATTTAGGTACTTGGTTTACTCACCCACAAAGTAACTTGGCTAGAACAGTAGGTGGTAGCATTTTACAGTATCGTGCTCGCCAAACCTTGGTGAATGGTGCATACAGAGCAACCATCAAAAAGAAAATCGGAAACTTCAATAATATCATTACAGCTGCCTTTACATTCGATTCACGTAAATATGAGGTGAATGGTACAAGAGGTGAGCGTTTATTCGACCAAAACTTTGTAAGTTTAAACAACGCAGATCCTACGACTATTGCAAGTATTACAACTGCAGAAGATAATAATAGAATGGGAGCTTTCATTAACTACACAGGTAGTTATAAGAACTGGTTGAACTTATCATTGGCGGGTCGTATGGATGGATCTAGTCGTTTAGTTGATCCTACCAACTGGGATCCTGCTAGACCCTATTATTTCTATTGGTCAGCGGGTTCGAGTGTTATCTTGAGTGATATCATTAAATTACCTAAAGAAATTAGCTATTTGAAGTATCGTATTAACTACGCTACTACTGGTCGCGATCCTAGAACACCATATGTTACCTCAAACCGTTTTTCTCAATCAACCTTCACAGGTGGTGGTTTCTCGCCTTTCGTAACACAGGGTAACCCTGCGTTAAGAGCTGAGTTCAGCCAGCAGTTTGAAACAGGTATCGAAGCGAAATTCTTTAAAGGAAGAATGGGGATTGATTTAACCTATTATGCAAATAAAACAGTTGATCAATTATTGAATCCTCGTTTGAGCTATGCATCTGGTGCTATATTAAAGTGGATCAATGGTGGTGATGTAGTGAACAGAGGTCTTGAACTTCAGTTGACTGCAACTCCAGTAAAAACCAAAAAATTT
>ERZ1066133.652-NODE-652-length-13782-cov-8.709988_pt1 | contig 13782 bp, 9 predicted proteins | sample MGYA00382780_ERZ1066133 | MGnify/ENA primary metagenome ERZ1066133 (study PRJEB33369, sample SAMEA5778363) | biofilm metagenome | biome: Industrial cooling water; feature: Water cooling tower basin; material: Biofilm | place: United Arab Emirates | collected...
CGGCAGGAACGCGCCGATCTTCTGATCGGTGTCCAGCCCGCGGGTCATCGCCTCCGTCGCGGGAGCCGCGGGCGTGTTGGGGTCGTAACCGCTGCGGATCTGTGCCGACAGCGGGAGCGCCAGGGCGGCGGCACCGATCAGCGATCCCAACTTGCGGCTCCATCCACTCAACACGGTCGGCTCCTTTGCGTTACTTCGTGGCGTACTTCTTCACGACGCGATCGATGGCCTTGTCCACCGGAATGCGCACGGTCTTTGAAGCGGGATCAGACACGCCGTAGGTGCTCAGGTCGCGCTCCATCTGGCCCTTCATGGCGTTGTAGGTTTCGGCGGCGCCGATCGTCTCGATCTTCGATTCGCGCTGCTTGCGGACCGTGACGTTGAAATAAAGGATGGTCACGAGGATGAAGACCGCCGTGAACCCCATGATGAACACCAGGACCTTCAGCGTCGCCATCGGATCGATGGTGGCAGCATGCTCGGCCTGCGGCATGCCCTCGGCCGACTCGTGGTGGTGCCACGCGTCGGCATGTCCGCCGCCGTGACCGCCGTGATTTCCGTGTCCTGCGTGCGACATCTGCATTCCTTCCAACTTGTCGCGGTTCCTGCCAGATCGGATTCATTCCCGCCTGACCGTATCCGCGATTCTATCTCTACCAGCAAGCCCGAAACCCGAGAACGCCCCTCGACCCCATGAATCCACCGGTTTCACCGACCGGGACCCCGGCGACTTCCCTCCCCCGCGAAGGAGACGCCGACACTCAGACGTAGTTCTTGTGCTCCATCGCCTCCGGGAGGCGTGGATCCCGGATCGGGATCAAGGCCGCCGAACCCAGACGTCGGGTGATGGCAAAGCCCAGCACGCCGAGCAATCCGAGCACCGCGGCGACATCGACCCAGATGTGGGTAAAGGGTGTGAGCGCTTCGCTTCCGGGGCGGGTGGTCACCATGGGGCGGATGATGAAGAACATGTCGACGAAGTGGATGAAGAGCATCCACAGCCCGACGAGGATGAGCGCGTTGGGCGAGCGCTTGACGTCACGAAAGACCAGCACGAGGAACGGCGCGATGAAATGGCCGAAGCAGAGAAGATAGAAGATCTTCTCCCAGCCGTCCTCCTTGCGGACGTTGAACCAGATGGTCTCTTCGGGGATGTTCGAGTACCAGATCAGGAAGTACTGGCTGAAGGCGATGTACGACCAGAAGACGGTGAAGCTGAACATCAGCTTGCCGACGTCGTGGAAGTGCTCGCCGGTGACCAGACCCTGCAGCTTGCCGGCCCGGAGCAGCGACGCGGCCACGAGAGCGATGGTCGCGGCCGAGCTGAACGCGGCGCCCGCAAAGTAGTACACGCCCCACATGGTGCTGAAGAACCGGAAGTCCATCGACATGAGCAGGTCGAAGGACGCGAAGGCCGTGGTGAGCGCGAAGACCAGCATGCCCCACGCGCTGGTGAAGCGGGCCTTGTTGGTCAGCCACTTGTCGCCGGTGCGGTCCTGGACGATCGACAGGCTGTTGAGCCGAAACGCGATGAACGTCCAGGCCAGGAAGTAGATCGCCAGACGCACCAGGAAGAAGCCGGGATTGAGGAACCCGGCCTTCTTGCCGAGCAGGTAGTTGGTCTCGTAGCTCGGGTTCATCCAGGTGTAGAGCAAACCCTTGGTGACGAGCAGGTCGGTCACCGGCACCACCGCGGCGACGATGAGCATCACCGGCGCGAGCATCGCCAGGTGCTCCATGATGCGACGCAGCGTCACCGACCAGCCCGCGGCGGTCAGATGCATGACGAGGGTGAAGAACATGCCGCCGAGGCAGATCGCCAGGGCGCCCATCGCGGCGACCTGGAACGATGCCATGGCGTGCATCGTGCCAGCGGCGGTGAACGCGGCGCCGACGGTTGCGGCAACGCCCGCAACACCCATGACGAGGAACAGCATCGAGAGGCCGTTGCCGCTGCCGTTGAGCCGGACGTTGCTGTCGGCCAGCAACGGATGATTGCTGAGGTCGGCGTGATGATGGCCGGAATGATCGTGTCCGTGGACCGCGGCGTGTGCGCTCACTTGCCACCTCCCTGCGTGCTGGTCGGAGCGCTGGCGGGCGCCGCGGCCGGGGCGGCGGCGGATGCCGCCTGCCGCATCTTCTCCTCAATCGCCGGACGCTCGGATTCCGGAATCGCTCCGTCTCCGATGGGGACCGCGCGCGACTCCTGCAGCGTGCGGATGTACGCCACGACGGCCCAGGCCTGCTTCTCGTTGAGGGCGTGGGCGTAACCGGGCATCTTCTGCTCGTTGTTGATCACGACGCCGTAGCGGGCGACGTGGAAGAGGTACCCGTCCTTGCCGGTGTACTGTGCCGCGTCCTTGTACTTCTGATCGTGGAAATTGGGCAGCGGGTAGCTCCAGGCCTGACCGACCATGCCCTTGCCAAGGCCGTCGTACCCGTGGCACGTCGCGCAGAAGACATTGAACTTGGTCTGCCCGAGCTTGATGAGATCCGCGGTGACCGCGATCGGGATGCGATCGATGTAGCGGGGCGTGCCGTCGGGGTTGACGCCGTTGGTGCCGCTGAATTCCGCCTCTCCTTCACGGAGAAGGGCGACGCGCTGTTCGGCCCAGGGCTTGTTCCAGGCGTCGTCGCTCACCGCGCTGATGCGTCCGAAGGCAACGGCGTTGGCTGGAGCCGGACGCATGGTTCGACCGTCCGCGAAGAACGTGGAGCCGGACTGCGGCTTCCACTTCGGGCTGTCGTCCATGTTCGGGAAGAACTGACGCGGCGGGGCATCGCTGCGATCGCCTCGGCAGCCCGAGAGCACGCCGAGAGAGCCCGCGAGAACCGCGAGCGTCGCCAGCGTGGAAGTTGTGTTGTTCGTGAACTTCATGTTCGTTCTCAAATGAACCTTCGGTCTGGTCGTTCCGAGTGCGAAATGCCCGGTGCCTCTGCCTTAATCCCCTTCCACCAGATCGATGTGCTTCCCGCCCAGGCGCTCGAGCATCGAGCGGGTCTGGTCCGGGTCGAACTTGTCGTCGGTGCTCTCGATGCAGATCGCGAAGGCGTCGTCGCTGACAGCCAGGAAGCGTTCTTTCTTGAGGAGGGGGTGGTTGTGGCGCGGCAGGCCGTTGAGCGCCAGCATGCCGATCAGCGTCGCGAAGGCGGTAAAGAGCACGCCCAGCTCGAAGGTGATGGGCACGAACGGCTCCCACGGGGCGTAGGGCTTGCCCTGCACCACGATCGGGTAGTCGACGCCGCTCATCCACCACTGCATCAGGATCGCGCCGAGCACGCCGACGCCGGCAGCGCCCGCCGCGATCAGCGGCAGCACGGTCCGCTTCTGTCCCATCGCCTCGTCGATCCCGTGGATCGGGAACGGGGCGTAGACGTCCCACTTGGTGTAGCCGGCGTCGCGGACCTTCTCGGCCGCGTGGTACACATCCGCGGGGGTGGCGAACTCGGCGATCACGCCGAACACCGGCTCGCCGCTCTCAGTCACATAGACCTTGCGGTTCTTTGCCATGGCTTAGTGCCCCGCCTTTCCGTGGTCGTTGCCGTGCCCGTTGCCGTGATGATGCGGGCTGGCCTGCGGCAGAACGGCCTTGACTTCGGCCATCGCGAAGACGGGCAGGAACCGCAGGAACAGGAGGAAGAGCGTCAGGAACACGCCGCACGAGCCGACGAAGATCCCGATGTCCACCGCCGTGGGCCAGAACATGTGCCACTCGCCCGGCAGGAACGCCCGGTGCAAGCTGGTCACGATGATGACGAAGCGCTCGAACCACATGCCGATCGTGACCAGGAAGCTCACGATGAACACCACCGGCACGCTCTGGCGGGCCCACCGCATCCAGAAGACCTGCGGCGAGACGACGTTGCAGAAGATCATCGTCCAGTAGGCCCAGGCGTAGGGTCCCTGAGCACGCACGTGAGCGAAGAGGTACGCCTCGTACTGGTTGGCGCTGTACCAGGCGATGAAGAACTCCATGCCGTAGGCGAAACCGACCATCATGCCGGTCGCCAGCAGGATCTTCGCCATGTTCTCGATGTGGCGGAGCGTGATCAGGTCCTTCATGTTGGGGAACAGCTCACGCGCCGGGATCAGCAGCAGCAGCACCATCGCGAAGCCGCCGAAGATGGCGCCCGCGACGAAGTAGGGCGGGAAGATCGTCGTGTGCCAGCCGGGCATGACCGAGGTGGCGAAGTCGAACGACACGATCGAGTGCACCGACAGCACCAGCGGCGTGCTGATGCCGGCGAGAATCAGATAGGCCTTCTCGTAGCGGACCCAGTGGCGGCTGCTGAAGCGCCAGCCCAGGGCCAGGAAGCCGTAGACGTACGCCCGCACCGCATCGGTGCGGAGCGGCAGGAACGGCAGCACGCGCGGACCTTCGGGGTTGCGGCGCAGACGCAGATCGGCCCGGTCGCGGAGGGTCGCGAAGTCCGGGATCATGCCCATGTACCAGAAGAGCGCCGAGACCGTGCCGTAGGTCGAAACTGCGAACACGTCCCAGAGCAGCGGGCTCTTGAAGTTGGGCCAGATGGCGTTGGCATTGGGAATCGGGAACAGGAACCACGCCATCCACTGGCGTCCGATGTGGATGCCCGGGAAGGTGGCGGCGCAGATGACAGCGAAGATCGTCATGGCCTCGGCCGAGCGGTTCACCGCGGTGCGCCACTTCTGCTTCAGCAAGCAGAGAATGGCGGAGATCAGCGTTCCGGCGTGGCCGATACCGATCCAGAAGACGAAGTTGGTGATGTCCCACGCCCAGTCCACGGCGTTGTTCATGCCCCAGGTGCCGATGCCGGTGATCACCAGGTAGCCGATGAACAGACCGCCGAGCTGCGCGATGGTGAACGCGAGCATGAAGGTGGGCAGCCACCAGCGTCCCGGCGGCTTCTCGGCGTAGCCGCAGACGATCTCGGTGATGTCGTGGAACGACCGGTTGTTGAGGACCAGCGGCGCGCGAACGGCCGGGTCGTCGACCAGCGAGCCGTCGCCGGTGCCGGGCGCGACCGGATACGTCGGGAGCTCGCCGGTCGCAAGACCGGCCAGGCGACGCGCCGAAGCCTCATCGGGGTGCAGTGTGCTCAAGCAAGACCTCCGCCAATCGCCGGAACTGCGGACAAACCGGCCGCCGAAGAGAGAACGCCGAGGCTGAGGGCGTAGCCCTTGTCCTCACGCTTGCGTCGCTCGTCGAAGAACGCGTGTTCCTTGTTGCCTTCCTTGCCGCCGCCATGACCATCACCGCCACCATGGCTGCCGCCGTCGTGGAACGGATGATCCCACGCCGCACGACGGTGCTCGTTGGTGACGAGCGCCGGGTTGGGGTTGCTCACCTTCAGGAGGTGGCTGGTGCGGGGACGGGTGTTCAGGTAACCGAGCAGCAGGTACGACCGACGGCTCAGGCGCGCCGCGTGCACGCGGCTGCCCTTGCGGGTGCCGCCCGTGTCCTTGTACTCGTTGGTCGCATCGAGGATGTCGCCGAAAATGATCGAATCGCTGGGGCAGGCCTGCTGGCACGCGCTCTGGACGAAGCCGTCGGGCACGTAGTTGAGGTCCTGCAGCCGGGTCTCGACCTTGGCGGCGTTGGTGCGCTGGATGCAGTAGGAGCACTTCTCCATCACGCCGCGCATGCGGACGGTGACGTCGGGGTTCTTCTGCATCGTCTCGATCTCGTCGAGCTTCTCGCGAAGACGCGGCGGGATGAGATTGGGGTTGATCTTGTTGTGCTTGCCCGAGCCGGAGATGCCGCCGCGATCCGGGGCGATGGACTCGATGAGATCCTTGCCCACGTAGTCGCCGTTGAACTTGTGCAGGCCGTACTCGAAGAAGTTGTAGCGACGGACCTTGTAGGGGCAGTTGTTGGCGCAGTACCGCGTGCCGATGCAGCGGTTGTACACCATGTAGTTGTGGCCTTCGTTGCCGTGGACGGTGGCGTTGACCGGGCACACGACTTCACACGGAGCGTTCTCGCAGTGCACGCACGCGACCGGCTGGTGGAAGATGTACTCGGGCTCGTTGTAGTTGATCGCCGCGGAGTCCTTGTAGTTGTAGTAGTCACCCGCGAAGTAGCGGTCGACGCGGATCCAGTGCATCTCGCGGCCCTTGGCCACTTCCTTCTTGCCGACGACGGGGATGTTGTTCTCCGCCTGGCAGGCGATCGTGCAGGCGCCGCAGCCGGTGCAGGTGGACAGATCGATCGTCATGCCCCACTGCGGGCCGATCGCGAAGTTCGGCGGCTGCGCCGTCTTGGAGTTCAGCTTGTGCCCGCGAGCCGGAATCTTGTTGTAGTTGGGGTCGTTGGGGTTCAGATCCGCCGCGGAACGGTTGTACGGGTTGTCGTAGCTCGAAACGTTCGGCGGGGTGTGGCTGAGTTCGCCGAGCTTCTCGGCAAAGCTCAGCGTGCCTGCGGTGATGCCCGCGTAGATCTCATCGTTGTCGGGGATGGGGTCGCCAGCGAACTTCTTGTACGCCGGCAGATCGACGGCGCGGACGATCGCGGTGCGGCCCTCGAGGCTCCAGTGGTTCTGGGTGCTGGCGATCGGGTAGTAGTCCGGCGTCGCCGTGACCTTCACGCTGCTGAGCACGCAGCCCGCGTCGCCGCGAAGAGCGCCGATGTCGAAACCCACCTCATCACTGGCCAGACCGCCGTTGGTGCGACCGTAGCCGGGGGTGAGGATTACCACGCCGTCGGCAACGCCGGGCAGAATCCAGCACGCGCACTTGACCTTGCGACCGGAGAACTCGAACTCCGCGATGCGACCCGCGGGGTACTTCTCCTTGGTGTACATCGTGTTGGGTTCTTCGAGCGTCGCACTCGCCGGGAGCAGGCCCAGATCCGCGGCGGTCTTGGGGCTCAGCAACGCCGGGTTGTCCCAGGTCACGCTGGTGCCGAACTGCGGCAGCTCCTGCAGCCACGTGATGTTCGCGTAGCGCCCGTCGTGCATCCAACCGGCGCGGACGATCGCTTCGAGCTGACCCGCCGGAGCCGCGTCGATCTTGACGTCCTTGGCGGCGGCGGCGACGGAGGCGATGTTCACCTTCGGGGTCGCACCCGTCGCGGTGGTGCCGGCGACGAGGCCGTCGTGCAGCGCCCGCTTCCAAGCCTTGTCGAAATCAGCGTCCGTCTTGGCGCCCAGCTTGGACTTCCACGCCGCCCGGACCAGCTCGTAGCCGTCCTTGGGCGTGCCGTCGGTGCGGAGATCGCCGCCGATGAACGCGAGAAGCTCGAGGTCGCTCATCGGCGCCTGACCGGTCGGCCGGCCGCTCTCGTCGATGGCGGCGTAGAGCGGAGCGATCATCGGCTGGATCGGCGAGATGGTGCCGTCGACCGCGAGCGCGTCGCCCCAGGACTCGAGGTAGTGCGTGCCGTTGAGAGCCCAGGTCGCGATCGCGGCGGTCTCGCTCTGGCCGACCGACAGCGCGATCGAGCCTTCGAGCTTCGCGAAGGCGTCGGCGAAGGCCTTGGCGTCGGGGGCGTCGTACGCCGGGTTGGTGCCGACGCAGATCACGGTGTCGTACTTGCCGGCCTTGAGGTCGGCCGTCAGCGTCGCCATCGCGGCGCGGCTGTCGGACGCGAGCTCATCGCTCATCGGCGCAAATTTCACCAGCGTCGTCGCCAGCGCCTGATTGATCGCATGGACCGCGGCGTGCACGCCCGCGGGCAAGTGCTCGCCGGCGACCACGATGGTCGCGCCCTTCTTGGCGCCGTCCATCAGGTCCTTGGCGCACTCCTCGATGAACTTGCGCTCGCTGTCGCTGATCGTCGCGCTCGGAAGAGCCGCGACCACCGCGTCGGCGCCGGCGCCGAGCTTGGGAAGCATGAACTTCGCCAGCTCGCACGCGAGGGCGACAACCTTGCTGGGCGCCGCACGAAGACGGTGATCGGCCTGACCGCCGGTCAGAGAGAGATCGCTCTCAATGACGTAGAGGCGGCTCATGTCCGCGCTCGTCGGGTCCTCGACGCGGCGGGTGCTCGCGAAGTCACGGGCGTGAACGAGGCCGCGCGGTTCGGAGCTGGTATCCAGGAAGTTGCGGTCGAGCGACAGGACGACCTTGGCCTTGGAGAAGTCGATCAGCTCGTACATCGGGGCGCCGAAGGCAGCCTTGCTGCCGCTGGCCGCGTGGACGCTCTCGGTCGAGTCGTACGCGACCCAGGTCGCCTTGGGCCACTTCTTGAGCAGCGAGGCCTTGATGGCGTCGCGTGTCGGGCTCGACTTCTTGTCGACGATGATCGCCAGACCGGCGCCCTGCGACTTGTCGAACTTGGGGAAGTGCCCCTTGCCCCACTTCACGAAATCGTCCCACGTCGCCATCATCCGTTCGCCGGCACCGGCGTTGCGCTGGCGGTTGAAGTAGACAGGCGTCTTGAGACGGTCGGGGTCGTAGAGGCTCAGCACGCTGGCCTGGGCGAGTACGCTGCTCTTGCCGCGGTTGATCGGGTGCAGCGGGTTGCCCTCGATCTTGGTCGGGCGCCCCTCGTGCGTCTCGACGAGCACGCCCTCGACGCCGCCTCGGGGCAGCGGAAGGCTTGTCGCATAGAACAGCGGCTTGCCGGGGATGATGTCCTCCGGCGGGGTGGCGGAGTAGGCGAGGATCTTGTGGTCCGGGCGGCGGCAGCCGGGCAGCGTCGCGGCGCCCGCGAGCGCGACCGAGGCGCCCATGACCTTCATGAACGTGCGGCGCGAGCCGGTGAACATCTCGGTGATGCCCGCGGGGAATTCGCGCTCGAGGAAGTCGCGGAACTGGGGCGTATCAGCGATCTCGTCGCCGCTGCGCCACGCCACCTTGCCGCTGACGGCGGACAGGAGGCTGCGCCGCTCCCGCGCGAGCTCGTTCTTGCTCGGCTTGTGCTTCGGCCCCTCATGGACGGTTGACGGGCACTGATCGGCCTTGCTCATTCCGGGTTCCTCGTCTGCTTCGAGTCGTCTTCCACGACCGCTGGAGCTGTTCGATGTGCGGGGTTCACTGGTGCGCTAGTAGTGGCACGCGCCGCAGCCCTGCGGCGGCTGGCGCTCCAGCGAGATCTTGATGGCCTCGGCGCTGGCGGCAGGGTCGTTGGCCGCCCGGCTCTTGAGGTGGTTCTCGACCCACACCAGCTGGGTCACCTTGTCCTTAGGCACCAGGTGCTGCTCCGGGTTGCGGTGGCAGTCCAGGCACCAGCTCATCGAGAGCGACTCGGCCTGGTACACGATGGGCATGGCCGTGATCTGGCCGTGGCACGAGAAGCACGACACGCCGGCAGCGACGTGGATGTGGTGCGGGAAGTTGCGGACGTAATCCGGCACCTTGTGCACGCGACGCCATTCGATCGATTCGTTCTTGGCGTAGGCCTCGCGCACGAAGCCCACCCGCTGGGTCTGCCACGCCGCCAGCCGGGTCTCGGCATGGCATCCGTAGCAGGTGGACACGCTGGGAATGTTCGCCTCGGGCGACTTCTCAACGTTGGTATGGCAGTAGCGGCAGTCCATACCGAGCTTGCCGGCGTGGATCTGATGGCTGAACCCCGTCGCCGGCTGCGTCGGCATGTAGCCGACCGCCCAGAACTTGGGGGTCGCGTAGTACCAGAACCCCGCCACCGCGGTGGTCAGGCCGCTGACAGCAGCGACCGCCGCGATCGTCGGAAACGCGTTGAATGACTTCGGAAACAGGACCGACACGTGTGTCCTCCCTGCCGCTCAAGACAGTTATCCGGCCGGTGCCATCGCACCCAAACCGGCCGTGTACACCCGAACCGACCGTTCAAGAACCCCGCCGGGCCAATTGCGTAGAATCGGCCAGACGGGATCTTTTCCGGTAAGACAGAAATTTCTCGCCTCTCGCAGCAAGGGTCAAGCCGAACAGACATGGAATTTTGAATTGAGATAGAGTCTCAATATCAATGAACGCCCTAGGTCCGCTTCTCGCGACTCCGGGCCCGCAGTCTGGAGCGAAGTCCAGCACGTCCCCCCCCCACACCCCCCCCCCCCCCCCCCACACCCCACCCCCCACCACCACCTCCCCACCTCCCAGCCACGCCCCCCCCCCCCCCCCGCTCTGTGGCAGGAACTCACCATGAACCAGCGACTCCTCCCCAGCATCAGCACCGTGACGGTCGGATTCATCGCGGCGGTCACCATGTGGACGGCGTGGCTGATCACGCATCTGCCCTGGTTGGGGATGCCCGAGTCGGTGGCATTGCCGATCGTCGTCTTTGCGTGGGTCTTGGCCCTGGCGATCGGAGGATCACTCCTGATTCGGGACGGCGCGACGCGGGGCGAAACCACGCTGCGGTGCGTTGGGGCGGGCGTGATCAGTTCTCTCCTGGGGCTGCTGATTTTGGGTTCCAAGCTCACGGAGCCGCCGACGCCTGTGGAAGCGGGCGAGGCGGTGACCACCGCCGTGTCGCTGAAGCCCGCGGCGGGCCTGATGGTGATCGGCTTTCTGATCACTGGCGGTGTCTTAGGCCTCTTGGCGGGCTTGGTGGCTGGCGTCGTAACTCCCGCCACGCTCCGGCCGACGATCCCGAGTGAGAGCAACCCGCGGTGGCTCGGCCGCTTCGCGATGGTCGCGTGCGTTTCGATCGTGCCGCTGATTGTGGTTGGCGGGCTGGTCACCAGCACCGGCTCGGGCATGGCGGTGCCGGACTGGCCGAACACGTACGGGACCAACATGTTCCTGTATCCGCTTGGGCCTCGAGCGGCACCGGACGTGTTCCTTGAGCATTCGCACCGGCTCTTTGGCACGCTGATCGGGCTGACGACGCTGGCCCTCACCGTGATGGTGTTTGCGCACGACTCCCGCGGGTTTGTCCGCGGCTGGGCGACGGCGGCGTTCCTGTTCATTGTCATCCAAGGGGTGCTGGGCGGGATCCGCGTGCGGCAGGGGCACGTGGACTTCGCGCAGGACGACAAGTTTTATCGCGTGATCCACGGCGTGCTCGCGCAGGGCGTGTTCTGCATGTACGCCGCGCTGGCGGTGTATCTGAGTCCGATTTACCAGCGGGCCAAGGCCGGGATCATCTCGGGCGCGATCGATCTTGCGGCGTCGACTGCCAAGCCTCGCCTGCTGCGGATCTTCGCGAACGCGGCGTTGCACACGACGATCCTGCAGCTCATCATGGGTGCGGTGTACCGGCACGGGCGGCACATGCACGTTCTGTGGACGCACATCGCGTTGTCGTTCGTCGTCCTGTTTCTCGCGCTGCTTGCGGCGTCGGCGGCTCAGGGCGTGCGTCCGAGCGACGGACCGAGCCGTCGGACCATCGCCCGTCTGGGCGGGCTCGTTGGAGGCTGTGTCGTGCTGCAGTTCGCGCTTGGATGGGTCGCGTTTCTCTTCACGAACTCGGGGCCGCAGGCGGCGAGTGTCGGCGAGGGCTTGCTGAGGACCTCGCATCAGGCCAACGGCGCTCTGCTGATCGCAGCAATGGCGGGCCTGGCCGTCTGGTCGCGGGTGCTGGCGCCGAAGCAGCAGGCCGTGACGATCGCAGCGCCCGCTGCGGCGACGGCGTGAGCGTGCGGGGCGTCGGGTGATGCTCCGAGCCAGATGCGTGGCTCGGAGCTCATGGCTGATCCTGGCGTGCTGGCATGTAGCGTGTGGCAGCACTCTGGCTGCTCGCGCGATGTGCTCCGTCGAACCGCGGCTCAATGCGAGCCGAGTCGCTCTGCGGAATCGGATCGCTCACGCAGCACGGCCGCGACGCCGAGCAGCCAGGCGATGACGAGGCAGGTGCACAGTCCCGCGACTTCCTGCCACCACTGGCGGAGTTCCTTGGTCGCCGGCATCGCCGGCGGGAAGATGATTCCGAACCACAGCACCACCAGACCGGCGATCGAAAGCCACCGTGTTCTGGGCGAGGTCGCACCGAGCAGCGTGGCCGCAAGCATGAGGGCCAAGGGCAGCATCTGAACGATGTGCCGCGCGTTGGTCTGGGGGCTGAACGCCATCGCGATGGTGACGAGGCCGACAAACTCGACGAGCATCAGCCGCGGCTTCGCCCGCTCCGAGCGACCGAAACGCCCCAGCCACATCGGCTGGCCATCGCGGGTGTAGAGCGCCTGCGTGATCGCGTAGGTGACGAGCAACAGCACACCCGCGAAGAGCGGCCCGAGGATCGGCTTCTGCAGCCCATCGGCGATGCGGACGCAGGCGGTCGTGATCGAGATGCCGAACGTCCGGGCGTTCATGAGCCGCGCGTTGCCGTCGGCACGCACGCCGCTGGCGTCGGTGGCCTGCAGCAACCCGCCCAGCGCCCCACGCCACAGGTACGCGAACTGCTCCCACCCGATGATCGCCCACGGGACGAGCGCCCAGAAGAGCGTGCCGACGACCACGCCGAGCGCGAACTTGATGTGCCCGCGCAGCACGAAGTACGGCAGGGTGATCAGCGCGATGTACTTCAGGTTGACCGAGAAGCCCGTCGCGAGCCCGACGGCGAGAGCCACGAGGAATGTGGGATGTCGGATGTCGGATGTCGGATGTTTGGAAGCAGACGCTGCCTTTCCATCCGACATCGGCCCTGCCACGCGTGCCATCCCCCAGAGCCCCACGACCCACGCCAGCAGCATGGCGGCGTTCACCTGCTGCATCTTGAAATCGCTGAGGATTTTGTCGGCGAGCACGATCATCGCGAGCGCCGTCAGCGCGGGAGCCGCGGCCACGGGCAGGCCGAGCAGCCGCGCGACGGCCCGGCCGCCCAGCCACGCGCTCGCCGCGAAGCACGCGGCGTTGAACAGCATCCACACCACGCCCGCCCATTCAATGCCGATCTTGGCGAAGGGCAGCATCAGCGTGACCAGCATCGGCGGGTACACATACCCGAGCTTGCCCGCCTTGAACACATCCCGCCCGTTCGCGAGCGAGTCCGCCGCGTCGTAGAACTCGTAGAAGTCGCGGAACCGTTCGTCGATGACGCGGTCGCTGGTCATCATCCGGTAGCACGCGATCGCGCCCCAGACGATGATGCCGAGGGTGATCGCGTGCGCGATGCGACGAGCCGGGGGTGAGGCCCACCAAGCGCTTTGCTGCGAAACCTGTGACTGCGTGCTTGCCTCCATGCGGCTTCATCATTGACGCTCGACCTCAACGCGGCTCTGTTGGGACCTTCGGCCGTACTTCAAGAACTTCCTTTGGAAGCCGCCGGAAGACGTATCGCGACCAGACGCCATAGTGCCACTCACCCAAGTACATCCCAACAACGCGCCAACCTGTGCCGCCCGCATCCGGAACCAAGACGGGGCCGCCCGACATGCCGGAGAGGTCCGGTTTCTCGTCGACGTCAAGGAAGATCACTTCGTCCGATCGATCGTCCCGAGGCACCCAACGCGGCGTGTCCGTGACTACCGCGGACACCAGTGTCGAGCCACTTGCGGAAGGCGATGCCGTTGCCGACGGAAAGCCGCAGATGTACACCTTCGATCAAACGCAGTACTCGTAGCTCAGATCGATCTCGTCGGGCGCGGGAAGATCCGTGTCATTCACCCGGACGATAACCCAATCGCCCGGCCCCACCTCGCCACCCTCACCGCGCCGCAACTCATCAATACCAGTGAGCTTCCCATCGATCAAAGCCACCGGCTGGCGATAGACGTGACGCGCTGTAAGACCGATGTTGTCTCCCAATGGAATGAGAGACCCTGCGCTCTGTGGACTCTTGATGCGCGAAGCAGACGGACTTCGGGAAGGTGTCGCATGCGACTGCTTCGCGGACTCGATCGTGCTGCACCCGGCACATCCAGCAATTGCCGGAAGCAGGATTGCCGCCAAGCCCCCGATCGAACAGTGTCGCCGCATGCGATCCCGAAAAACCAACG
>ERZ1066133.653-NODE-653-length-13722-cov-11.535304_pt1 | contig 13722 bp, 9 predicted proteins | sample MGYA00382780_ERZ1066133 | MGnify/ENA primary metagenome ERZ1066133 (study PRJEB33369, sample SAMEA5778363) | biofilm metagenome | biome: Industrial cooling water; feature: Water cooling tower basin; material: Biofilm | place: United Arab Emirates | collected...
GGCCAGGGCACGCAGCCGGCCGTGGCGCCGGCCCCGAGCGGGGGGCCGCGGCGCAGGCCCTGCCCGCGCGCCACGGGTCGGCGCCATCGCCGCCGGGTCGGCTCGCCGCCGACCGCGCGCATCACTTGGCGCCCTTCGAGGCCAGCACGGCCGGGATCGTGCGCAGCAGGATCAGCAGGTCGAGGCCCAGGGACCAGCGGTCGATGTACTCGAGGTCCAGCTTCACCCAGTCCTTGAAGTCGGCGATGTTGTTGCGGCCCTGGACCTGCCACAGGCCGGTGATGCCGGGCTTGACCGAGAGGCGCCGGCGCTGGTCGGGCAGATACAGGTCGACCTCGCTGGGCAGCGGAGGGCGCGGCCCGACCAGGCTCATGTCGCCGCGGATCACGTTCCAGAGCTGGGGGATCTCGTCGATCGACAGCTTGCGCATCCAGCGGCCGAGGCGCGTGATGCGCGGGTCGTTGGTCATCTTGAAGACCGGGCCGCTCATCTCGTTGTGGGCCTTGAGGGCGTCCAGACGCCGCTCCGCGTCGACCACCATCGAGCGGAACTTGAGGATCTGGAAGCGCCGGCCGTTGAGACCCACGCGCTCCTGTTTGAACAGGATCGGACCGCTGCGCTCGAGCTTGATCAGCAGGCAGGTGATCAAGATCGTGGGCAGGAACACCAGCAGGGCCAAGGCCGAGCCGACGATGTCGAGCAGGCGCTTGAAGATCAGCGACAGCTCGTCCACCGGGGCGGTGGTGGCGCTGATGGTCTCGATGCCGCCCAGCAGTTCGAACCCCCAGCGGGAGCCGGGCGTGTGGTGCTCCGAGAGGATGTAGCGCACGGTCAGGCCCCGCTGGGCCGAGCTCTCCGCGAAGGCCCGCACCGGCGAGTCCTCGCTGGGGAAACCGTCGATCCAGACCTCGTCCACCGGCTGGTCGTCGAGCACGTCGGTGGCTTCGTCGAGCCGATAGCGCGGCATCGGGGCGCCCTCGCGGGTCAACAGCGGCTCGACGCCGGGCTCCATGCGGCCCTCCTGGCCGGGCATGTCGACCGTGCCGACCACCCGGTAGCCCCACCACAGGTTCGAGCGCACGCGGCGCACGAAACTCCACAGGCGGCCTTGGGCCGAGCTGACCAGCAGCACATAGCGGGTGTTCTTGCCCTGGCGACGCTGGCGCCGCAGCCACAGGCGGCCGGCCCCATGCACCCCGATCACCAGCAGCGAATTGTAGGCGCTGAACAGGCCGATCTGCAGGCGGGAGGGCTCGCTGAGCTTGAACGCGGCCACCTCGGCCAGCAGCAGCAGCAGCGTCAGCCCATTGGCCAGCAGGATCGCGCCCGCTTCGCTGCGGAAGTGCTCGGCGCGCCGGCTGCGGTAGATGCCGAACCAACGGTAGAAGACCCACAGGGCCAACACGGCGGTCCCGAGCAGGCTGACCAGGGTCCCGTCGGAGAGCGCCTCCCTGGGCAGCGGCGGGGCCTCGCGGCCCAGCCAGCGGGCCACCTCGGGGCTGCTGCGCAGGGCCCCGAAGAAGGCCAGGAAGGCCGCGAGCAGATCGCCGACCGCGAGCAGGCTGCGGAGCAGGTTGCTGTGCTGGCGGAGCATGGGGAGGGAACGGTCAGGACTGCGGGCGGGCAGCCCAAGCGGGGTGGCGGCGAAAAGGCAGGCTGGGGAGGGTCCGGGCTCGACCGGTACGGGTCAAGCATGCCCCACCGGAGGCCGGCGGGTCGCGGAGTTCTCCGCAGGCGGGCGACGCCGGCGGCCGGGATACGGCTGGAAACGATTTCCGCTCCCGGGCCGCGCGGTGGCCGGGCCCGGTGCGACCGGACCGCTGCGTTGTTCTTGGGCCGGCGCCGGGAACGGCTGCGGCTGGGGGCATCCCGGCGGCGGAGCGGCCCGGCGGCGCGCCGCACGGCTCCCGACAGGTCGATTAAAAAATCGGCGCGCAGCGCCGATGCTTGCCCAAGCGCTGGGGGTGGTTCGATGCCGGCGCGCGCAGCGCGCCGCCCTCGGCAGGCGCGGGCTGGCGGCGCGGTGCGCGGCCTCTGCGGGCAGGGGCGGCGCCCCGGCGACCCCCAGGCCCGCCAGCAAGCGCGGTCCCCGCGGTCTCCAGGCTCAGTCGCTCCGAGCCCGCGCCGGTCGCTGGCGGCGGGGGCCCGAGGGGCCCGCGGCGGGAGTGGGAGCCGGTGCGCGGGTGCGCGCGCCATGGCGGCCATGCCCGGGTGGCGGATCCGCCCCAGACCAGCCCGGGCGCGCTGCCCAGGCGGCCGCACGCGCCGGTGCAGCTGGGGGCCAGCGGTCGAATCCCTGGCCGAGCTGGGCGGATCGTCCGCGCAGGCCGCGGCCGGTGCCGCGTCGCCCGCGTCGAGCAGGCCCAGCCCGCGCGACTCGATCGGGCGCCCCTCGGTTGAGTGGCTTCGGTCTCGGCCGCGGATCGGCGCCGCGGCGTCGGGCAGGCGCATGGGGCGGCGGTTCGCAGCGGCCGGGACGGAAGGCCCGGATGCACACGCCCACGGCACGCCCGGGGGCTGGGCGATCGCTGCTTGACGCCGCCGGCTGGGGCCAGCTCGGCTGGCCGCGGAACCCGATCAGCGAACCCGATCAGCCGCGCTTCTTGGCGCGCTTGGCCAGGATGTTCTTGCCAGACCCCATGCCGATCATCTTGAGGCGCTTGCGGTTGCGGGTCGGGCCGCCGGACTTGATGCGTGCCTTGGCCATGGGAGTTTTTCTCTGGGCGTTGGTTGGACTGGGAAGGCGAAGAGGTTAGCGGGCGCCCGGGCCCGGCGCCAGGGCCCGGGCGCGGGCGGGAGCTGGGACGGGCCGCGGCACCTCGCCGGCGGGCCCCCGCAGGGCCCCCGGCGGGCCGGCAGATCCGGGGATCCGCGGGCGCAGCCTGCGCGCGGGGCCGGCGCGGCCCTGCGGCACTCGGGGCGCCCGGCGATCTTGCTAGGCTGGCCGCCCATGCAGCCCGCGCCCCCGCCCCGGCGGCACCTGGTGATCGGCGATCTGCAAGGCTGCCGGGAGGAGTTCGAGCACCTGCTGGAGCGGCTGCGCTACGACCCGGCCGGCGACCGCCTGCTGCTGCTCGGCGATCTGGTCAACCGCGGTCCGGATTCCCTGGGCTGCCTGCGCCTGGCCCGGCAGCTCGGGGCCCAGGCGGTGCTCGGCAACCACGACCTGCACCTGCTGCGCAGCGCCCTGGGCCTGCGTGCGGCGCGACCCGACGACACCCTGGGCGGGGTGCTCGCATGCGCCGACCGCGGGCCCCTGCTGGCCTGGCTGGCCGGCCAGCCCCTGCTGCGGCTCCTGCCCGGGTTCCTGCTGGTGCACGCCGCGCTCCCGCCCGGCCTCAGCGCGGCCGCCGTGCCACCCCTCTGGCTGGCCGAGCGCCCCCCCGGGAGCCCCACGGGACCCGCGGATCTGGCCGCCCGGCTCGCGGAACTCGAATCGGCGCCGCTCGAGATCCTCACCCGGGCGCGCTGGTTGGACGCATCCGGCCGCCCAGCCCCGGCCCAATGGACCCCCGGGGCTCCCCTCTGGCCCGCGGGACCGGCGCGCCCCGAGGACCCCTACCGCCCCTGGTACTGGGCCTATCGGCCCCAGGACTGGGGCGGCCGGCGGGCCGTGTTTGGGCACTGGGCCATGCAGGGCTTGGTCAAGGAGCCCGCGGTCCTCGGCCTGGACACCGGCTGCGTCTGGGGCGGGGGGCTGTGCGCCTGGATCGCCGAGGAGGACCGCCTGGTGGCGGTCCCCGCGGCCCGCGCCTACGCCCAGGCGGGCGGCGACTGAGGCCGGGCGCCAGCAGGCCCGAAGCGCCGTGGGCGCTGCGCTTTTCGGTCGCCCGCGTGGATTTCGCCGTCGATTTCGCCGTCGATTTCGCCCTCGACTTCGCCGTCGAGGCAACACGGCCGCAGCCCCGGCCTTCCCGGCAGCCGCGGGTCGACGGCGGCGCGAGCGCTGCGGCCCGCGCGCCGTTTGGGCCGCAACGGGGATCGGTCGATCAGGCTTTGGCCGCGGCCTCGGGTGCCGCGCGCAGCTGGCGCAGCAGCTCCGAGCGGGCTTCCTCCGGGCGCAGGCCGAGCTTGATGAACAGGTTGCTGGTCAGGCGGTCCTGGTCGAGCAGCAGCGCCAACAGCAGGTGCGGCGTGCCCAGTTGGCCGTGGCCCAGTTCCTGGGCCTGGCGGCGCGCTTCGTCGAGAACGCGCTGGGCCGAGGGGGTCAGACCCGCCAGGGCCTGGGCCGCGCGCTGCTGGCTCTGGGCCTCGGCAGCGGCGCGCGCCTGGGCCTCCATGCGCGGGTCGCGCGGGATGGCCTGGAAGCGCGGCATCAGCGCTTTGCCGAGCGGGTCGCGGTTGGTGCCCAGCTTTTCGAGCGCCTTGGCCAGGGGCCCCTGGGGATCCTGCAGCAGCGCCAGCAGCAGGTGTTCGCTGCGGATCGTGCTGTGCATCGAAGCGGCGGCCGCTTGCATCACGATCTGCATCACCTGCTGGGCGGGCTGGGTGAAGGGCAGCTGGGCGGGCGGCGTCGCGGTGGAGCCGGAGCCGCAGATCTCATCCAGGGCGGCCAGCAGCTGGGCGCGGTCCACCTTGGCGTCCGCCAGCACCTGGCTCAGCAGGCCGCCTTCGACGCGCGCCAGCCCCCCCAGCAGGTGCTCCGGGCCGATCGCCTCCCGCTTGGTGCGCACGACCTCCTCGCGGGCCTGGTGGACGGCTTGCCGCGCAGCGTCGTCGAACAGGTCGAACAGGCTGCGTTGGGGCGGAGGTTGCTGGGTCATGGGGCGGTCCGTTGGGAAGGGGAGGCGCAGAGGATAGCGCCGCGGATCGCCGGAGCGTCAGGGTCCGCGGCGGCTTCCAGGCGCCGCGGATGCTCCCGATCCGCGAGCGGGCGGTCCTCGACCCGCTCGGGCCGCGCCGAAGCCCGGCGCTCCGGCCGCGGCCCCGCCTGGCGGGGCCGCGGGGATCGCGGCGCCGCGCGGACCGCGGCCTGCGCCGACGCCAGCGGGCCCGCGGCCGGGCACGTTCAGCCACGGGTCCCATGCAGGCCGGCCGGCGGCGGACGCTCGATCGGTTCGGGCGAGCCCCCTCGGCCCCTCGTCCCCCCCTGCGCGCCGTCGCCGGCCCGCGCCCGCCGCAGCGGCGCTCAGGCCTCGAACAGGCGCCGCCAGAGGTTGGTCTGCAGACGCAGCTCGGGGTCGAGCCGGCGCTTGAGCTCGAGGAAGGCCTCGCGCCGATCCGCGGGGAACATGCGCTGCACCGCGGCTTTGCCGAGCACCAGGTCCTTGGCGAAATAGAAGCGTCCGCCGGCCGCGAGCACGCGCTCGGTCAGCTCGGCGGTGTGGCGCCAAAGGGCCTCGCGATTCGAACGCGTGACGCGGAAATCCATGGCGAAGCTCCAGCCGTCCACCGCGTGGGTCAGCCAGAACGGATCGGGCCGGTGACGCTTGAACACACCCAGGTAGGGCACCAGTCCGCGGCGCTGGTTGAGCGTCAGCAGCTCGCGGTAGGTCTCCAGCGCGGTCTCGACCGGCAGGAAAGCCTGGTATTGGATCAGCCCGCCGGGCCCGTAGGCGCGCTTCCAGTTGGGCACGTAGTCCAGCAGGAAGGCGAAGCCCGCGTGGCTTTGCCGGTAGGGCGGCTGAGCGGCTTCGCGCCGGCCCATGAAGTGCTTGGTGGCGTTCAGCAGCGGCAGGCCCAGGTCGTTGCAGATCGGCGCCATGCAGCGCCAAACCTGCGACTTCGGGAACAGGCCGAGGATGCGGCTCGGCAGCTCCTGGTGAGCCAGGGTCAGGCTGCGCTCGGGCGCCGGATCCTCCCCCGGCGCCAGGTAGCGCGCTTCGTGGATCAGTCCGCGGCCCAGCCCGCGGCCTGAACCGAAACAGTCCACCCAACCGACCAGGTAGTCGGCGACCGACTTGCGCTCTTCGAAGGCGGCCATCATGGCGCCCAGGTCCGGACAGCTGATCGCCCGCACCTCGAGATCCCCCGAATGCACGCGCTGGGTCTTGAGCACCAGGCGCGTCATCACCCCGAGCATCCCGAAACCGCCGATGGCGGCATGGAACAGGTCGGCGTTCTGCTCGCGCGAGCAGGTCAAGACCTCGCCGTTTACCAGGGCCAGATCGAATTCCAGCAGCGCATCGCCGATCGTGCCGACCTTGTAGTTGTTCTTGCCGTGGATGTTCATCGCCGCGGCGCCGGCCACGGTCGGGAACATCGTTCCGGACACCACCTTGGGCCAGAAGCCCAGCGGCAGGATCGTCTTCCAGAGCTGCTCGATCGTGACCCCGGGCTCGAGTTCTGCCACCCCGGTCTCCCGGTCGAAGCCCAGGATGCGGTTCATGCGCGTCAGCTCGATCACCCCCCCGCCCTGGTTGACGGCCGCGTCGCCGTAGCTGTTGCCGCCCCCGCGCAGACCGATCGAGAGCCCGCGGGCGCGCGCCTCGGCCAGCGCCTGCCGCAGGCCGGCCAGGTCCGCCGGCCGCCAGACCGGGCTCTGCGCCCCCACCGCACCGCCCCACCCGGGCAGGTATTCGAGGCTCGTTTCCAGGCTGCGCAGGGGGCGGGCCGCCGGCTCGGCGGCCAGGGCGGAGCCCGCCGGGGGGCTCGGACGACTTTGGAGCGGGATCGACACGGGAACAGTATGCCCGCCCCCGGGCCCCCGGGCGGAAGGCGAAAGGAACCCTGGCGAATGCCGTAGTCTCCCCTCGAGATGCAGCCGCCCGAAGCGCACCGAAATCTGGCCCCCGAGGCCGGAAGCTCGCCCACGGCCGATGCCGAAAAGTGCTCGGATGGGTCCGGGGCCGCCGCCGGCCCGCCCCCGGGCCCGGCCGCGGAGCCCACGCTTGGGCAGCCGGCGCCCCGCGCCGACGTCGCCGTGCTGTGCGGCAAGCCGGAGCTGTCGTGGATCGAGTCGGAGCGCTGGGCGGGCCTGGTCGCCTGGCTGTGCCTGGCGTCGGCCTCCGGCGCCGGGCTGGCCTACAGCCTGTGGATCGATCGCCAGGAGTGGGCCCCCGCCGCGGCCCCCGCCGTGGCCCTGGCCCTGGCCGCTCTGGGGGCCTGGTTTTGGGCGCGCCCGCCCAAGCTGCATGCGCGCCTGTCCTACCGACTCGATCCGCAGGGTCTGGCGATCGAGAGCGGTCGCCTGTGGCGCCGCTGGACCTTCGTTCCGCGGCAACGGGTCCAGTTCGTCGACCTGGTCAGCGGGCCGATCGATCAGCGCTTCGGTCTGGCCGACCTGGTGCTGCACACCGCGGGCAGCGAGGCGGCGGAGATCCGGCTGCCGGGCCTGTCCCTCGAGGTCGCCGAGCGCCTGCGCGCCGAACTGCTCTCCGGCCTGGAGCGCGAAGCGCGATGAGGCCTCCCGGAGCGCGGCGCGCGCACGGGGCCTCCCTGGCGCTGCGCTGGATCGCGGCCCTGCGCCCCTGGCTGCTGCCGCTGCTGGCCCTGCTGGTGTTTTCGATCGGGGACCGGGAGCGGCTGGTCTGGATGTGGCTGCTGCTGCCGACCCTGCTGCATGCGGCCTTGGACCATTGGTCCCGGCACTACGCCTTGGAACCGGGGGGGCTGTGGCTGCGGGAGGGGCTGCTCGAACGCAAGGAACGCCACATCCAATCCGCGCGCGTGCTGCACATCAGCCGCGAGCAACCCGCCCTCGCGCGCCTGCTCGGGCTCTGGGAACTGCGCATCGAAACCGACAGCGGCGGTCCGCCCGAAGCGGTGCTGCGCTACGTGTCCAGCGCCGAAAGCGAGCGCATCGCCCAGCACCTGGGGCTGTCCAGCGGAGGCGTCCAAGCCCCCGAGGGGTTGCCCGAGCAGCGCACGCTGAGCCTGCGCGAGCTGCTCTATCTGGGGCTGTTCGGAGGGCGGGGCTGGGCCCTGGCGTTCGGCCTGTGGGCCGTGGCCAACGAATTCGACCTGCTCGAACGCTTGCCCCTGGAGCGCTTCGAGATCGCCGTGGAGGGCACGCACTTCGACCTGGGCCTGCGCCACCTGTGGCTGCTGCTGGCGCTGCTCGGCCTGGTCAAGCTGCTGGCGCTGCTGGATGTCTGCCTGCGCCACGGGGGCTACTCGCTGCGGCCCCTGGGAGGGCGGGTCGAGTTCCAGAGCGGCCTGCTGACGCGGCGCCAGACCCGGCTAGATCCGCGCCGTATCCAGCGCGCGGCCTGGCGCGCGGGGCCCCTCGACCGGCGTCTGGCGCGGCTGTCCCTGTGGGTCGACGCGGCCGGCGGCGAGGGCGGGCGGGAGGAGGCCGAGGCGGCCTTCGGCGGCGCCCTGGTGCCGACCCTGCGGGCGGCGGATCGGGCGCGCCTCGAAGCCTGGCTGGGCCTGCCGCCGGCCCCCCCGGAGAGCGCCTGGCGCGCCGCAGCTCCCGGATTGCTGCGCCGCGAAGCGCTGGAATCGGCGCTGCTCGCGGCGCTGCTGACGGCGCTCTCGAGCTGGGCCTACGGGCCGTTCGGCCTGGGCCTGCTGCTGTTCCTGCTGCCGTTCTTCGGCGCCTACCTGCGCGCCCTGAAGCGGCGCCACGGTTTCGCTTTCGGCCCGCAGGGCCTGTGGCTGCGGCGGGGCGTGTGGCGCAGCGAAACGATCTACCTGCCGCGCCAGCGGATCCAGTCCGCGCGCCTGATCGAAGGGCCCTGGTCGCGCCGCTTCGGGCTGCTGGCGATCGCCTTCGACAGCGCCCACGCGGGCGGCATCGGCGCGATCGCCAGCCTGCCCGGGATCACGCCGGAGGCGGCCCGCGAAATCCTGGGCGAACTGGGGCTGCTCGGCGCGGCGCCGGATTGGATCCGCCCGCGGGACGACCGGCTGGGCCAGCCCCAGGCGGACGCCGCGCGGGCCTGAGGGCCACCGGCCCGGGGACCGGCCCGGGAACCGGCCTGGCGCCCTTGGCGCCCGCGGGCTGTTCGCCGCGGGCCCAAGACGGCGGCGGCCCCGCCGGGGCCGCCGGGCGAAAAGACGCCGCCCGGACCGCGGCCGGGCAGCGTGCGCCTCTGCCGGCGGCAGCGGCCAGCCCGCTGCCGGCTCAGGCGCTCATCGCTGGGATGAAGACGGTGCGCAGCGCCGATCCCAGGCTGCGTGGCCGGCGCACGCCGGCCCAAGGGCATCCGGCAGTTGGATAGCGCTTCTGGGTAGCGCTTCTGGGTAGCGCTTCTGGGGCGCAGCCCGAGACGATTTGGCCCCAGCCGGTCACACGTTCAGGTGGCGGAAGAGGAACGAGGGGATGCTCTTGATCACCGTGCCTACCAGCCACCAGCGCCGCTTGACGTAGCGCACGTTGGCCCGCGCGCGGGCCGCGGCCAGGATCTTCTCGGCCGCCTCCGCGGGGCTGGCCAGCCAGAAGAGCTTGTCCATGCCCTGGGTCATGGCGGTGTCGACGTAGCCGGGCTTGATCGTGCAGACGTGCACGCGATCCTCCGCCAGGCGGTTGCGCAGGGCCTCCAGGTAGGTGTCCATGGCGGCCTTGGAGGTGCAGTAGGCCGGGTGTCCCTTGCGCCCGCGGTCGCCGGCGATCGAGGAGATGCCGATGATCGTGCCGTGGCGTTGGGAGCGCAGCAGGCGCGCGACCGGGTTGGCCCAGGCGATCAGCCCCAGGGTGTTGACCTCCAGGATCTGCACGTCCTTCTCGGTCGAGTATTCGTGCCGCCCCATGGGGGGCATGATCCCCGCCGCATAAACGAACAGATCCAGGCCGCCGAGCCGCTGCACCAGCTCCTCGAACAGGGCCGGGATCTCGGCGCGGGCTTCGACGTCGTGGGCGCGCACGATCAGCCGCCCGCCGCGCTCGTCCTCGAAGGCTTCGCAGCGCAGCTCGAGCTCGGCCAGTTTGTCGGCCCGGCGGGCCAGGGCGGCGACCGCGTAGCCCTCGCGCACCAGCTGCTCGACCAGGGCGGCGCCGATGCCGGTGGAGGCGCCCACGACCAGGGCCCGTTTGCCGGGCTCGAAGCGCGGGGGCAAGGCGGCGGGGGCGGCGGTCGGAGCGCTGTGGGTCATGGTCGCGGGGGGCCGGAGGAGAGACCGCGGATTCTGGACTTTGTCCGCCGGGAAACGAAGCCCGGGGGGCTTCCACGGCGGCCGGCCGCCGCGCCTAATGGACCCATGCAAGCTGCCCGTCTGCGCCCCACCCAGGCGCTCGCTCCCTGGATCCTGCTCTTCGCCGCCGCCTGCAGCCAAGGCGGCCCCGATCACGACTCGGCCGCCGCGGTCGCCGCCCAGGTGGCCCGCGAGCGCGCGGCTTCGATGTTCGCCCAGGACCGCCTCGGGGCAGCCCTGGAGGCGATCGAACCGCTGGTGGCGGGCAAGCGTCCCCTGCCGGAGGACCGCCTGCGGGCCGCGATCATCCATCTGGCCAACAACGACCGCGACCCGGCCCTGGCCCAGCTCCAGGCGGCAGCCAAGGCGCTCGAGGACAATCCGGCCCTGCACTTCAATCTGGGCCGCCTGTACTTCGAATCCGGCGAGACCGAGCGGGCCCTGGAGGCGCTGCGGCGCGCCCACTCGCTCGCGCCGCAGGACATCCCCACCGAACTGCGCCTGGCCGACGCGCTCACGGACCTGGGCGACGGGGCCTCCGAGGCGGAGGCCGACCGCCTGACCCAGGAGGCGCTGCGGCACTACGCGGCCCTGCGCGCGCGCGGGGTCGAATTCGCGGGCTCCTGGTACCTGCCGATCCTGTACCAGTACGCCACCGAACTGATGCGCCTCGATCAGATCGAGGCGGCCAACGAACTGTTCGCCGAGCGCGACGCCTTGATCGCCCGGGGCATCACCAATCCGAGCACCACGGATATCCAACGGGGCAACTTCGGCCGGCTCGACATCCCCCGGCCGACCGGCAGCAGCGCGCCGACCCTGGCGGCGCCCAAGGCCCAGCCGGCGCCGCTGGTGTCCAGCGCGGGGCCGCCCCGTCAAGCGGCCCGGGTGGCGTTGGAGGAACGCTGGCACCCTTTGACCGGGGATCGCCTGCGGGACAAGGTCGGCCTGCCCCCCGGCCGCGATCCGGCCAGCCTGGTGCTGGACCTGACGCCGAGCGCCCCGGACACGCTCTGGATCGACGGGCGCGGACTGGTGGCCCGGTTGGCCGACGGACGCCAGGAGCTGCTGGTGCCCGGCGCGGTCGAGCGCTTCGCGGCCCTGGACCTGGGCGAGGACAAGCGCGTCCGCGAGGTGCTCGAAGGCCAGCTGGCGGACGGCCGCGCCTTCCTCAAGGACCATGTCCTGTTCACCGACGCCGAGCTAGCGGTGGTGATCGACGGCCGGCTGCGCCTGTTCGCCCGGCCCGACTATTGGGAGGGCGGCGCCTTCGAGCAGCGCCTCGAAGTCGACCTCCAGCTGGACGGGGCGACCCGCGACCTGGTCGCCTGGGACTACGACCACGACGGCGACCTGGACCTGGCCCTGTGCGGCGAGTATGGGGCGCGTTTCCTGCGCAACGACGGCGTCGATGGCTCCGGCGCCTTCACGGACGACAGCCAGAGCTTCGGGATCCCGCCCGGCTTCGACTGCCGCTGGCTGCTGCCCGAGGACCTGGACAGCGATCAGGACGTGGACCTGCTCTTGGGTGGCAGCTCGGGGGCCCTGTGGTTCGACAGCCTGCGCGCCGGCCGGTTCGAGGACGTGAGCGCGCGCCTGCCCGCCGGACAGGACTGGAGCGCCCGGCCCCTGGCGGCGGATTTCGACGCGGACTTCTTCGTCGACCTGTTCCTGCCGGCCTCCGGTCAGCTGCTGGGCAACGCCTTCGGCGCCAGGTTCACCCCCGAGGGCCCGGCGCGCGCGCAGCGCCCCGGCGCGGCTCCGGCGCTGCTCGCCGATCTAGACCTATCCGGCGCGGTGGACCTCGCTTGGCTCGATCCACGGGGCGCGCTCCAGGCCGTGTTCGAGCTGGGCACCGCGGCGGAGCGCCCGGCGCTCGAGCTGTTGCCGCCCCGGCCGGAGCTCGGCGCGCCCGCCGGCCTGGCGCTGGGACCGGGTCCCGAGCTCACGGCGGCCTTCGCCGCAGGCCTCCTGCCGCTGGGCTTGCAGGCCGCCGGGGGCGGCTTCACGCTGGCGCTCAAGGGCGTCAAGGACACCGCCCACGGGCTGGGGGCGCTGGTAGAGCTGCGCGCCGGCCCGATCTACCGCCGCATCTATTGGCGCGACGAGTCCCTGACCCTCGGCCTCGGCGACCGCCCGCAGATCGACGTGCTGCGCGTGACCTGGCCCAACGGCGTGATCCAGAGCCAGCTGGATCTGCCCGCCGGCGCCGGCCGCACCTTCGAGCAGATCGAAGGCCTGGTGGGCTCCTGTCCGTTCCTGTACGCCTGGAACGGCGAGCGCTTCGAGTTCATCAGCGACGTGATCGGCATCACGCCCCTCGGACTGCCGATCGCCCCGGGCGTGTTCGTGCCCCCCGACCACGACGAGTACGTGTTGGTGCGCGGCGACCAGCTGGCGCCCAAGGATGGCCGCCTGACGCTGCAGTTCACCGAGGAGTTGCGCGAGGTGACCTACCTGGACCAGGCGCGCCTGTTCGCCGTGGACCACGCGCCCGGCGTCGAGGTGTTCCCCAACGAACGCTTCACCTTCCCGCCCTTCCCCGAGGAGCACCTCTACACGATCGCGGAGCACGCCCAAGCGCTCACGGCCCTGGACGACACGGGTCGCGATTGGGCCGCGGAGCTGGCCCAAATCGACGGCCGCTTCGCCGAGCCGTTCGTCCCCCACCGCGGCCAATACATGGGCCTGGCGGATCCCTACACCCTGACCCTGCGCTTCGATCCCGCGGCGCTCGCCGGCGCCCGGCGCCCGCGCTTGGTGGCCACCGGCTGGTTCTACTGGAGCGACGCCTCGGTCAACCTGGCCATCGCGCGCCATCCGGACTGGGAGTTCGTGCCGCCGGTGCTCGAGGTGCCCGACGGCCAGGGCGGCTGGCGTCCCCTGGGACCGCCCGTGGGCTTCCCGGCGGGCAAGACCAAGACCATGGTGATCGAGCTGGACGGCGCCCTCGACCCGGCCGATCCGCGCCTGCGCCTGAGCTCGACCCTGCGCCTCTACTGGGACCGCTTGATCCTGGCCACCTGCGCGGACGACGCGCCCACGGCGCGCCACGAAGCCCCGCTGGCCTCGGCCAAGCTGTGGGAGCGCGGCTTCAGCCGCCGGGTGCCCGCGCCGGGCCAGGACCCGAGCTGCGGGGTGGTGCTGCTCGAGTGGTTCGACTGGCACGACACCGAGGAACAGCCGCGCTGGAACATGCACCCGGGCCAGTACACCAAGCTGGGCGAGACCCGGCCGTTGCTGGCCGAGATCGACGACCTGTTCGTGATCCTGGGCGCCGGCGACGCGCTGACGCTGGAATTCGACGCCCGAGCGCTGCCGCCGCTGCCCCCGGGACAGGTCCGCGACTACCTGGTGTTCTTCGACGGCTGGGCCAAGGACCGCGACCCCAACACCAGCGAAGCGCTGTACGTCACGCCGCTGCCGTTCCACGGCATGAGCGGCTACCCCTACCGCGCCGACGAGGCCTACCCCGACACGCCGAAGACGCGCGCCTTCCGGCGCGAATGGCTGACCCGCGAGGCCAAGCGCTGGATCGAGCCCCTGGCCCCCCAACTGGGCGCGGCCCGGGTCCCGAGCGACGGCCCGCCGGCGGAACCGGCGGCCACGGCGGATCGCTGAGGCCGCGCCTCGCTTCCAGAGCCGCACAGCCGGCGCGGCGCGGGCGCTCCGCCGCGCCGGCCCCCGAGCGGCGCTCCCGCTGCC
>ERZ1066133.654-NODE-654-length-13717-cov-8.104158_pt1 | contig 13717 bp, 10 predicted proteins | sample MGYA00382780_ERZ1066133 | MGnify/ENA primary metagenome ERZ1066133 (study PRJEB33369, sample SAMEA5778363) | biofilm metagenome | biome: Industrial cooling water; feature: Water cooling tower basin; material: Biofilm | place: United Arab Emirates | collected...
TATCGGCGTGAGCGGCGCAGCCCCGTTCGATCCCCGCTATCCATCCTCTATTGCCGGGCCGGTTGCGAAAGCAGCCGGCCCTTTGGTTTTCAGGGAACGCCGCCGAGAGACCTCGGCGGCGTTTTCGCGTTTTGGCCCACGTTCCGCGAGGATTGGCGGCTGGGCCCGCTTTGGGCGACGTCTCTGGCCTTCCGCCCGCCATAACCAGCGTCCGGCCAACCGGCGGCCCTTTGGGGCAGATTGCGGCCAAAGTCTCTCGAGGTCTCTCTTCCGGACGGGCGGGGGTTAACGGGCGACGCCGCTCGAAGTGCGCTCGCAAACCCCACTGTCACGACCGCGACGTTCGTGCGATCGCGTTCCGATCGCCATCCACCTGTTCATCGCCGCGCGCGACCGCCTCGGCGTTTGCATAAAGGCTCCCGAGACGATTCCGCGATGGGCGCGGCGATCGGACCCGGAGCCGTTGCGTGACATCATCGAAGAACCCGGACAGCATGACGCCCGCAGAGCGCGAAGCAGAGATCGCGAGCATCCTTGCGCGTGGCGTGGTGCGTGCCGTTCGTGCCGCACGCGCGCGGACAGGCGGGACCAAGCGGGCGATTGACGAGCATGCCAGATCTCTCGGCGATGGACTTGAACTCTCGCCGGAAGCCGCCCTCAGTGTCGCAACGCGGCCCGCGGGTTAACGCTCTCGGCCCATGCGATAGGAGATTCAATGTCTGATTTGATGCAGCGACAACTCGACGACCTTGGCAAGATGACCACAAGCGACCTCGTGCGGCGGTATGAGGATCTGCACGGCCACAAGTGCCGCACTCGCCACCGCGCGTATCTGATCCGCAAGATCGCCTGGCGGATCCAAGCCAACGCGGAGGGAGGTCTGAGCGAGCGGGCGCGGAAGCGGGCAGCAGAGCTGGCCGACCTCGCAGAGGTCCGCGTGATGGCCCCGAAGGCCACGATCTGCCCTCCGCAGCTGGGGCCCGGCTGCACCATGACCCGTTCCGTGAAGGGAATGGTGACCGGGGATGCCCGGATCCCGCCCGCTGGCTTCGCTGTGGTGAAGGAGTACAAGGGCCGGTCCATTCGGGTCGTGGTCCTACCCGACGGCCAGGGCTTTGACTACGAGGGCGAGCGCTACCGCTCGTTGTCGGCCATCGCCAAGAAGGTGACGGGGACCCACGTCAACGGGTTCAGGTTCTTCGGCTTGCAGGGGAAATCATGAGACAACGAGCCCCAACCAACCCAACCGGTAGCACGAACGGGTCCGCGGCCGGCGAAAAGCGCCGCATCAGGTGCGCGATCTACACCAGAAAGAGCAGCGAGGAGGGCCTCGACCAGGAGTTCAACTCCCTTGATGCCCAACGTGACGCGGGCGAGGCATTCGTTGCCAGCCAGAAGAACGAGGGCTGGGTGTGCCTCCCCGATCGCTACGACGACGGGGGCTTCTCCGGCGGCAGCATGGAACGACCGTCCCTCGAGCAGCTCCTCCGGGACATTGAAGCCGGGAAGATCGACTGCGTGGTCGTCTACAAAGTGGACCGCCTGAGCCGGTCGCTCCTCGATTTTGCCCGCATCATGGAGGCGTTCGACCGCAAGGGCGTGTCCTTCGTCTCAGTCACCCAGCAGTTCAACACCACGAGCTCGATGGGCAGGCTGACGCTCAACATCCTTCTCTCGTTCGCCCAGTTCGAGCGAGAGATCATCGGCGAGCGCATCCGCGACAAGGTCGCCGCCCAGAAGCGTCGCGGCAAGTGGGCTGGCGGCGTGCCAGTCCTGGGCTACGACGTCGACCGGTCCGGCGGGAGTCCGCGACTGGTGATCAACCCCAAGGAGGCCGCCCGCGTCCGCGAGATCTTCCAGATGTATCTGGACAAGGGATCGTTGCAGCCGGTGGTGACAGAACTCACCCGGCGGGGATGGCCAAACAAGCGACGCATCACGAGAAAAGGCGCGGCAAAAGGCGGACGCCCGTTTGACCGTGCGACGCTCTACGCCTTTCTCACTAATCCGATCCTCATCGGGAAAATCGTTCACAAGGACCAGGTCTTCGACGGCGAGCACGAGGCAATCGTGGACCCGGCCGTCTTCGAACGGGTCCAGAGCCAGATGCGCGAGAACGGCCGAACCGGTGGCAAGGAGGTGCGGAACAAGTACGGCGCGCTCCTTCGGGGGCTCCTGCGCTGCAAAGTGTGCGACTCCGCGATGACGCACTCCTTCTATGGCAAGGACGGCCGGTTCTACAGGTATTACCGCTGCGTGAAAGCCATCAAGAGCGGCAGCGATACTTGTCCCGCCAGAACGCTTCCGGGAGCCGAGATTGAGCGAGTCGTTGTGAATGAGATTCGTTCCCTTGGCGAGGACCGCGATCTGCTCGATCGTGTCTTGGCTGAAACGAGGACCAGCCTAGGCGAAGAGTCTGTGTCGCTTCAGCGTGAGCGAGATGAGCTCAAAGCGTCGCTGAAGCGGCTCGAAAGGGATCTCCAATCGCTCGTCGCTGACGCCAACCCGACGAGCGACGTGACCGGCAAACTGGCGCACGCACATGGCCGGATCACGAACTCCCGCCAGCGACTAGGGGAGGTTGAAGCCCGTCTTGCCGAGATGGACGCCACCGCGATCTCAAGGGATGAGGCTCGAAAGGCCCTCAAGGAGTTTGATGGCGTCTGGGCGAATCTCTCGCCGCGCGAGCAAGCCCGCGTATTGAAGTTGATCTTCACCAGCGTCGAATACGACGCCGACGCCGCCACGGTGGCGGTGACGTTCCGCCCCACGGGCATCGCGGCGCTCTGCCGCGGCAAACTGCAGGAGGTTGCATGACGACCGTCGTACGCCCGATTCACTTTGTTCGACGCGGCCGGCGCACCAAGGCCGTTTCTGCGCCCGACGCTGCCCCGACGGCCCTGCCCAATCGCGTGCCCCGCGTGGCACGCCTGATGGCGCTGGCGATTCACTTTGACGGAATGCTCAGCAAGGGCGTCGTTGCCGACCAGTCTGCGTTGGCCCAGATATGCGAAGTCACGCAGCCACGGATAACCCAGATCATGAACCTGCTGCACCTGGCCCCAGACATCCAGGAGCGACTCCTTTTCCTCCCACCTGCGCCGGTGGGACGAGACCAACTCACAGAACGTCATCTGCGGAGCGTCGTGGCGATTGATCGCTGGGATTCACAGCGAGTGCTCTGGGACAAACTGATGGGCCAGGATGCGTTCAACGGCCGGTCAACGCGATGAAGCCCAGAGCGATTCGACTCGTGTCGCAAACCCTGCCAGCGCGTCGGCGTGGTTCTGTGTGAACCGCTCCGGAGAGCTCTCGGCCGCCAGTCGCAACAGGGTGCGGAACGGAAGGAGATACGGCGGCGAGAGTTTCGCGTCGCGATTCTGCGAGCGAAGGGTCAGTACTGATACCGAGTGGTCAGATCGTGAGCGGCGTTTGGCGGGCTGGGCGAGTGTGCAAAAGCCGAGCCGTGGCCCCTGCCACAGCAGAGTTCCCGCGGCGATCCCATCGTCCTTGACGAGCTCGCGGAGCTTGGGCATCTCCATCTGCAGGAGTGTTTGCTCGAACACCGCGAGTGCCCGCCCCTCGGCGAAGAGGTGGTTCCAATTCGAGACCACTTCACTCCATCGATCGGCCACATCGGGCCCGAGCCATCCCGTGCGGCGAGCAATCTCAAACAACTCACGTTCGACCTTGTCGCGGGCCTCAAGATGCCAGAGCCACGGAAGACGGGCGACGGCCAGGCGCGTGGCGACCTCAAATCTCGTCGTCTCCGCATGCGCGATGCCCTTGGGACAGCAGAAGCACCATGTGGCCAGCGCGGCGGCGAGCCGCACCGAACGAATTGCATCCTCGAACTGCAGGGGCGATTCGGACTTGTCGTGCCGGCGCTCAAGCCCGCCGGCGCTACGTGTTGCACCCTTGTCGTCAGCGCCGTCGTCGAAGAACAGGAATGACCACACGCGGTAGGTCAGGTCCAGGAAGTCCTCGCTCGCCAGCCACCCTTCCGCGTGTCCGGACACAAGCAGAACGGCAACGATGGCGAGGTCGGATGACAGCATTGCGGCAGGGCGAGTCTCGACAAACGCCTTTGATGTGCATGCGTCGACGATCTGCCTGGCGATGCGTTGACCGCGTCGCCGCTCAGCATCAGTGAGGCTTTTCTTGACCCTGGGGCGGGTGCTCTGCCGCTCCTTCTTTTCAACCGCCGTTGGCTTATCCACAGCGTCGTCGTCACCGTCCTCCTCATCGACGGGCTTGTCCTCGGTGTGGTCGTCGTTCGAAATGCCGAAGTAATCCAAGAGCAGCCCACGCAAACCGAGAACTCTTGCTGCCTCGTCGAGCCGACCGCCTTCGTGACGATGACCCGAGAGCCGATATTCCGTGGTGAAGAACTCTGTTGCTGCGACGGTGCTCGGCTTCTCCTTGTCTGCCTTCTCTCGTTGCGCCTGCCGTGCGGCCCCTTCTGGGGTGTGAATGAGGTGGTCCCCGAGCAACCGCAGCACCTCGGTCCAACCCTGAAAGCTCCATTGCCCCGGCGCAACATGGTCGCCGATTGCCTGAGCCATTTGCCGCTGGCGGCTGCTGGCGCTCAACAAGAACTCGTGATCGACCCAATGCTCCGCTGACGCTAGGCGTGTTCCGCCCACCGTTGCAGCAACCCGAACACGGCTGATGACACCAAGGCCTCGGGCCCGGAGTACGCCGCCGACGACGGTCACATCCGTTCCCGATAGGGTGCGACCATCGGCGACAAGCTCAATCGCCTGATAGTGCGGCGGCGCGACGAACACCACGACAAGTTCGCCATGCTCGTGATGAGCGCCCAGGATATGGATAGCCAACGCGGGCTCGGCTGCAGGAGCGGTCGGCAGCGACACCTGGAGAACCGCGGGTGCATCCACGACCGTGACGCCGGAATTCACCATCTCTTCCACTTCACTTGCTTTCAGCCGCACGACTGCAAGGTTCTCGGCGTTGCCACCAGCGCCAGGAATCGCCAGCGCCGCGCGTGAGCAGTTCGCGCTCCCGGCGAACAACATGGCATCCGACTCCCCGACGAAAGCGTAGAACTTCGCATGAATGAACGCCTTCTCGCTCTCCCCCCTTGACGTTTCCACGGACACGAGCGACTTCGGTTCTCTGATCCGTGACCAGGCGGGGCCAAGCAACTGCGACTGGCCGGATTGCACGAGCACCTCTATCGCTGCGTGTGGCCATCTCGCGGCGATGGCGGCAAGCGCCTCGCCGCCTTCGTCAAAGTACGGCGACGCTACAACGATGCGTCGAACATCTAAATCACCTACCTGCGTCGCGAGCTGGTCAAGCAGCGCGGGCCCACGACCGACTCGCCAAAGCATACCTGAAGGGGACGCGATCGTCTTAGACCATGCATGCACTTCGGGATCGAAGGCGTCCGCCAGTTCGGCACGCACCGGGCCAGGGAATGGAGCACGGTCCAGACAGGCGTCTGCGAGTTCCTTGAACGCCGCGATCGGGCCCGTCCCGTCCTTGACACTTTCGAATCGAAGCCACAGCTCATCGTTCTGCCGCATCCCACCAAACGTCAGGTTGCCGCTCCCGATGAACAGGGCTGCGTTGTCGGCCCCGGCGAGCATGACGGCCTTGGGGTGAAACCGAAACCCGGGCTCCATTCTGATCGGAACGACGCGGTAGCGCCGCCCGATCCGGCTAACCCAGCGGCCCTGCGACGCGAACGTCGTCGCTACCTCGTCGGCATCGGCGAACACCGTCAAGGAGGGGTGCCCGCACTTCCGCAGTGCACGCAGCAGCACGTTCTCGATGAAGATGAAGTCGATGTTGAACGTCGCAACGAACACGTGCGAGAGGTTCTTCTGGCCAGCGAGGAAAGTGATCAGGTCGTCACGCACTGTCGGGCCCTCCAAGGCGGTCCAACAACGCACGGCCGCGTGCAGAGAGCTCCTCCGATTCGTGGTCGATCATCCCGAGGTCGGCCATGATCCCCATCACGTTACCGAGTCGGTCATTGCTGTACCCAGCGGCAACCTGCATCCCCGTCGGGCGCAGAACCCGGCCATCCGGGAAGAACCGCAGCGAGCACTTGAGGCCGTTGCCCATCTTCCGAAGCGTCGTGTTGAGATGCGATTCCACAACGCCACGGTCGATGATGGTGACCAGCACATCAGCGAGGGATCGATCTGTGGCCGCATCCAGGATCGGGTAGACGCGCTCGGAGCCCGACACGGAACGCGGGAAACGACCGGATGCGCACAGGTCCCGAGTCCGCTTCCACGTTGCGGTGAGCAGTGTGATCGCATAGACCGCTCTGTCGCGTGGTGCGAGGCGATTCGGCACGCGGCGCTCGAGCGGACGGTTGAGGAAAGCGTCGTCCCGAATCGCTCCGCTGAAGGCTGCAAAGCTGTCCGTCCAGCTGAGCTGGAATCCAGGGGTGAAGGCGTCGGCAAGCGCGGGAGCGAGCCCTTCGTCCTCGGTCCAGGATGCAACCACATCGTTGACGGTCGCCCCATCGACTTCTCCGATTGCCGACGTGAGCGATCCCAGCAGCAGTTCTAGGGAGAAATGAACTCTGCGATGCATTTCGTACGCCGCCCAGGCAAGACCGGATTCGCTCAGTTGTGCCCCGGGTTCCGTCACCTGCGAGTAGCGGGCCGCGATTGCTGCAGGCGATGCCGCGTGCCCATTCTGAATAGATGTCAAGGCGAAGCGAACGGTCGTGAGAAAGCGGGCGTAGCCCTCCGCGTCCTGCCCATCTTCCGCCTCAAGAAGTACCGACTCCAAGAAACGGCGTTCGTCGTCCGACTCCGGTAGATCAAGCGCGCCGGCGGAAAACTGATCCGCACTTGCTTCGACCGTTGCGGCATCGAGCGATCCGCCGTGAAGCACCCGTTCGAGGATTGAGCTGCCGCGGAGAGCGCGAGTGCGGAACTCGTGCATCCGGCGACCTCGCGGTGTGATCTTGGGGGCCTGCCATTCTGCGTCGATGGACTCGTGGCTGATCAGACCGACCGTTCTGCATGGCACGACGTACGTGCCAAAGGTCGCGCCGCCACGTCCAAGCTGCAGATCGACAGCGCCGCCTGCTGCGAGGACGGCCAACTCGGCCTCGAAGATGTCACCGCCGAGCAGCCCCGTCGTATTGCGGCCAAGCCGAGTGTCGGTCACGCGCGTCGCAGCCATGACCACAAGCTCAAGCCGGCGCGAGATGTCGCGGAACTCCTCCCACACCGGCGAGCGGGCCGTGCCCGATTCGAGGCCGCACAGCTTGTAGTACTCAACGAGGAGCCAGGGCAACATCGCCATGTACCGCGCACGCTCGGATATCGTCGTGATGCCGGATACCCACGCCTTCTCGAGGTCCTGGTCCACCCTGCGGAAGCCGAGAATGTCGAGGCCCTTAGTGACCTCTTTCTCGCCGGCATTCCAGAACAGAGTTGGCATCAATAGTTCCTCACGATGTCCGCGGCTGGTATCACACCTTGTTGGACTTGCGATAGACCTCGTCTAGCGTCTGTCCCTTACCGTTTTTCCACTCAATCCAGCCGTTTGCACTGCCGCCACTGACGATGGCGGCGGCAGCGCTCGGTGTCGTGAAGACCCAATCACGTTCGAATCGGTATCCCGACTTGGTCGCAGACAGCACACCCGAACCTACCAGCTCCTCCCGTCGCGGTTCGATCGTGTCGTGGGAAGACAAGGCTGCGTCGCGGCGTGCTAGAGATCCTTTGAGCACGACAAAGCCCTCCTCGTTGTAGACACCGCGAGCATCCGCGCCGCCTCGTTTACAGAAGAACACATCCCGATCGGTGGAGCTGGTGCCCACGGCGGGCTCGAAGATCGGATATCCGAGCGTGCTCAAGAGGACCTCCGCCGTCTCGAAAACTTCCGCGACGTCGGAGCGCATCGCTTCCGGCACCGTTGGTTCGCCGCCGGCATTCCCGTTGTCCAGTTGGTATCGCCCGGCGCGAGCAGCCTTCTCGATCGAGATCCACTCCAGGAGCTTGCCGTGGGCCTTTGTGAAGCTGCCGGTCCGCGAGACGATTGCCACGGCCGTGTTCCAAAAGTCCTTGGACTTATTGTGGGACTTCAGCCTGACGCCACAGTCCTCTGCTTCGCCGATGTAGGCCACCGGCAGCCCACCCGTCTCCGACTCACCGAACAAGAAGTAGAGGCCAACGCCACCGAGTTCGGATCGCCGCAGCCCCTCATCAAGCTTGGCACGCGGCACCACCACAGCCTGCACAATGCGAGTGGTGATCTCGGCGATGCGGACACCACGGGGTTCGCCCTGGGGGCAGTAGATCTGGATGGTCTTTCCGAGTGCCTTCATGAACCGAACCCTCTTTGATCAACTTGTGGCCAATGCCGGGATCGCCGCGGCCGGCGTCGCGCCCACTGCGAATCGAGCATAACGCGCCCATTGAGCTTCGAGCTCGTCCCTGCGACTCCGCCAGTCCGGCAGAACGCGATCCATCGCTTTCCAGAAACGGGGCGAGTGATCGTGGTGCAGCAGATGCATCTGTTCATGCAGAACCACGTAGTCGATGATGCGAACTGGCAGTTGAAGAAGCCGCCAGTTGAAGTAGAGCGCTCCGTTCTTGCCACACGAGCCCCATCGAAACCCGAGATCGCTGACGATTACGCGTGTCCCGTGCTGTCCGCTCAGTCGCTCCAGGCCTTCTGACCTTGCTCGCAACCACTCGGTGCCCTCGTCAATGAACCACTGTCGAAAGTGCGTGTCGGCGCGATTCACTGACCGACGACGAAGCTCAAACCAGTCGCCGTTCAACCGCAGCGGCACCGAGGCGCGGTCGACGATCCGCAGGCGGAAGCTCCGGCCGAGGTAGAAGATGCTCTCCCCACTCACGAACTCGGGTGGATGCACCTCGCGAGAAAGGCCCTGCTTCTGCGCCAGTTTCTTGTGGACCCACAAGAGCTTTCCGCCCACCCACTCACGAATCTCTGTCTCTGAGGCATTTACCGGAGCGTGAACCACGAGATTGCCGGTACGGTCCACCGTGAGGCCGAGCGTCTTGCGACGAGGCCCGCGACGCAGCTCAAACACGAGCCCAGAGATGTTCAGGTTCGCGTTCATGTTCGGGTTAAGCTCTCGTGGTTCTCCTTGGCAAGCGCGACCAGTCGCTGAGCGATGTCTCGCTCCTTGCCGGCGGGACAGATGCCGGAAGCATCCAGATCGCGCACTAGTTGGCGTGTCAAGACCTCCCGCATGTCCAGATTCTTCCAGAAGCCCACTTTGCGGACCTCTTGGCGGACTCTCTCGACGATATCGAGCGCTGTGGTGATCGCCGCCTTGCGTCGCTCTGCGTCCGTGTGTCGGTCGCCGAGGCACGACTCAAGGACAAGCCGCACAAACGGGACCTGCGCCTTGGGGTCCAACCCCGGGAAGTCTGCGGAGTCTCCTCGCTTCAGGTCGTCAATGAAGCGACGAAGCTCCCGCTCCAGTGCGTCCCAGTCATCCTTGAACCGCTGGAGAATCTCCTCGAGCTTCTCGCTCATCTTCCTCGCAAAGGCAGGATTCGTGTTACTGAAGCCGATGATGTGATAGCGAGCGGCATGCTGCATCTGCGCCGCTCGGGCACGACTGCTCGACTGCGCCTGAAGGACCTTCTCAAACTCTGCGTCCGTGATCGCTGTTGGCGGGATCTTGGGGTCTACCCCACGGGCGGCAACATGCCCGTCGATCAACGCCTTCACTTTCTCCGGCACTCCTAGCAGGTTCAGCGAAGCGTCGCGGTACAGATTCGCCGCCACCTTATTGATGAATCCGAGGAGCTTGGCGTCGCGGAACACGTCCGCCGGCACCTCAGGCCGGTGTTCCAGAATGTTCAGGGTCTCGTAGAACTGACGCAGCTTGTTGATGAACTCCGCGCGCACCGCCAGGTCTGCCAGCAGATCGACACAAGTCTGCACCTGCCCAAACAGATCTGTGACGCCGCGATCCGTGAACACGGCGACGGCGCGCGCACGACGATCCAGGAGCTTCGGCAGCTCGACGGCGATATCGATCATCGTGCCGTCCACATCTGTCCCGTCGTAGTCCTTGAGCGCCTCATTCAGGTGCTTGGCCACGCCGATGTAGTCCACGACGTACCCACACTTCTTTCCGCCAGCCGTGCGGTTCACGCGAGCGATCGCTTGCAGAAGGTCGTGCGCGACAACCTTGCGATCAAGGTACATGACCTGCTCCACGGGCGCATCGAACCCGGTGATAAGCATGTTGTTCACGACCAGAATCGAAAGTGGATCGGACTTGTCGGTGCGGGACGCCGAGAGCTTCCGCTTGAATCGATCGGTGTGTTCCTTCTGCTTCTCTTTGTCTGACCAGTCACGCCATGACGGGGGATCGTTGTGATCGCCTGAGATGACAACCGCTACGTCGAGGGCCTTGATCACCGACAACCGGGGATGGCAACGCAGCAGGAACTGAGTAGCCAGTGGCAACTGCGAGCGGTCATCATCAGACATTCCGAGCATCGCCGGATCGATGGCCTCCAGCTCAGCGACCAGTTGATCCCGGGCTGCCAGGAGCTTCTCGCGGTAGGTGATCGCGGCGCGGCGGCTGCAGGCCACCACCTGCGCCTTGAACCCTTCGGGCATGACGACGCCGACGTAGTGCCGGATGATGTCCTTGGCCTTCTCTTCAATGAGCATCGGCGCCTCAAGAACATCGCCCTCCGTTCCGTACTTGGCCTTGATGACGGCCAATTCGTCGGGGGTGTAGTCCTTGAACATGTCCTCGAAGAGTTGGTCGAGGCTGTCCGCATCTTTGACCATGCCGTCCGCTGTTCGCCCCTCGTACAGAATGGGCACGGTCGCGCCGTCGAGTTCCGCGTCCTGAAGCAGGTACTTGTCGATGAAGTCGCCGAAGATCTCTCGGGTTTCGGTTTTCTCCTTACTGAGGATTGGTGTGCCCGTGAAGCCGATGATCGCGGCGTTCGGCATCGCGCGGCGGAGATTGCGGTGGAGCGACCGCGTGTGGGACCGGTGGGCTTCGTCCACGAGGACGAGGATCTCCTCGCTCTCATTGAGCACCGGGAACTCGTCAAAGTGGATGGTCTCCTTGAACGTGACCTCCCGCTCAGTGACCGGCTCATCCATGCCGGGCTTCTTCTCCTTGCGGACGATCGTCATCGCGAGCTTCTCGCCGGTGACAGATCGCTTCTCCTGATCCTGATACTTCTGGAGCATCGCAAAGACGATGTCCGGGGTCCGCTCCGACAGAACCCGCTGCGTGAGCGACGTGGCGGACTCGCGAGATCGCTTATCGAGGTCCGTGGGCCGCACGGCCTCCCCGCTCAACGCAGCCGTCTCTCGGAGCTGGGCCTCCAGATCCGTACGGTCCGTCACCACGACCACTTTGAACTTCTTCAGCCGCGGGACGGTCCGCATCTTGCGGACCAGGAAGACCATGCTGAGACTCTTGCCGGAGCCCTGCGTGTGCCAGATGATGCCGCCGCGCTCGTCGCGCTCGGCACCCCGGAGTTTGGACTTGCCCTCTTCAAGCCGCGCTACGGCCTTGTGGACCGCACGGAACTGCTGGTAACGCGCGACCACCTTGCGAGTCTTGCCGTCTGCCTGTGTGAATGCCGTGAAGTTCCGCATCACGTCGAGCACGTGCGCGGGACGCAGCATGCCCGCGACCAGGATCTGCTGACTGGTGAGCGCCGCACCCGGGCCGGCCCGAAGAGCCTCCGGACGCTGTTTGGCCTGGCGGAAGAAGAGGGGCGTGCCCGCACGGCCAGCTTCCTCGGGGCCGACTGTAGCTAGGCTGGTTGCTGCCTCGGCAAGCTCTGCCGTCTGCTGGATGACGCCCAATTCCTGAGCCACCGTGCTGAGCGGCACCGGCGACGTATCCGCCCATTCGAGATATGCCTCGGGTGGCGCGCCCACGGTGGCGGCCCGGGCCTCGAAGAAGTTGCTGGCGATCAACAGCTGATTCGTGTGGAACAGCCGTTCGACACCCTCATTCTCGGTGTACAGGTTCGGCCAGATCTCGCGGCGCTGGTTCGAGTACCGCAGGAGCTGGTTGATGGCCGCGTTGACCGGGTTCTCGACGGATGGGCTCTTGAACTCTGCCACCACGAGCGGGATGCCGTTGATGAAGCACACGGCGTCGGCGATGATGTGGCCGCGCCCGCTGGTCAGTTCCACTTTGAACTGGTTGATGACCAGGAAGTCGTTGTCGCCCGGCGAATCAAAGTCGATGAACTTCACAGGCTGCGGCCGCCCGTTGTCCCAATCGGGCATGCCATCTACGACTGTCCCCTTGAGCAGTAACTGCGTCGAGGACTGGTTGATCTCCATCAGGCGGTGCCCCGCCGCGCGTTCGAGGTCGCTGATCGCCTTGGCGATGCGGGCATCGTCGAGCCAGGGCTGGCCATTGCGGAGGTTGATCTTTTTGAGAGAGGCGGCCAAACGACCCCGCAACATCACCTCGCGCGACGAGGTCCGTTCGCTTGTTTCGGGCAGATCGGGGTCCGCCTCGATCCACTGCCATCCCATGCGGGCCAACTGCTCGCAGAACGGCTTCTCGACCAGTTCGTACTCCCATTCGATCTTGCTCATACGGAAGTACCTCCTGGCAATGCCGACGACGCCGGCAGCGTGACGGCACCGGCTGCGACTTTGAGCCGTTCGCGCCCCAGACGGACGAGGTCCGCGTGTATCGAGACAACCGTGGCGGCGAGACCGTGGATCTTGTTCACGACCTCTTCAAAACGCTTGGGCTGATCCCTTTCCCACTCCTCCGGCACGGATGAACGGTGGACGTCCTTTGGCATCGGGAACGTATTGATGGCGATCTCGCGCAGGAAATGCCCCGTCTCGGCCAGCAGTTCCTTCCGCTTGGCTTCCAGCTCAGGGTCGAGAAACTCATGCTCGACATTGTCCCATCCATACGCAAAATCTTCGAGCTGCCCCAACTGGCGTCGATCGAACGAGAAGCCCGCAAAGTTGTTGCCGCGAATGAACTCGATGCTCCCTGAGCTGGGCAGCACCGCCAGGAACTGGCGAAAGAGGTCCTTATCAAAGGCCTTCTTGTCTACGGCTTCCTGGAAGTGAGCCTCCATCGTGCGCAGCGCCGCGGCAGTCTTCTGTTCGAGCTCGGCCTTATGGCTCTCGATCTTCTTGTCATATTCGTGCCGGACGGAGGCCTCAATCTTCGTGCCCAGCCACTTGTCGCCGAGCCACGCGAGCACGCCGACCACGGCCGCGGTGCCGCCGACGCTCGTCAACAATGCAGTCCCAAAGGTTCCCCAGTCCATCTACGGCACCTCCGCTGTCTCGAGGCGAGTGGTGACGGGGACGTCGCCGGATAGCAAGTCGTGCATCAACCCGGCCTTGATTGATCGGAGCTTCTGGGCTTCCATCGCGGCCCGCGCCGCTGCCCGATCATGCTCGCGGAGGACATCGCTTCGGCGCTTCTGCTCGGTGACGGGCAGATTGAGGATTGGGGCCTGTTCAATTGAGCGAGTGGAGAGACCGTAGCGTGTCGATCCATTCGCCTGGCGGCCGAAGTACCTCGCCAAACGCGTGTGCTTCAACTGCATGGCAAGAAAAAGTGGGTCGAGCGAATCTAGGTCGGGGCGAATCAGCGCCAGGTGGTAGCCGCACACGATGTCGGGGGCGGTCGAGTCAACGACCGCGGGTACGCCGATATCATCGGGCGTCTCGGAGTCCTTGGTAATGATCACATCGCCGA
>ERZ1066133.659-NODE-659-length-13637-cov-7.555736_pt1 | contig 13637 bp, 9 predicted proteins | sample MGYA00382780_ERZ1066133 | MGnify/ENA primary metagenome ERZ1066133 (study PRJEB33369, sample SAMEA5778363) | biofilm metagenome | biome: Industrial cooling water; feature: Water cooling tower basin; material: Biofilm | place: United Arab Emirates | collected...
ATGAGCGGGCTTGGCGGCGTCGGCGGAAGAAGGGCCTTTCGTGCGGGACATCGGGGAAGGGTAGTGCGATGGGGAGCGAAGAGCGTGGTTCGGGAAGGCGCGGGAGCGAGCCGGGGTGTCCTTGCCCCGGCGTTGGCACGCGCGGTGAGAGCATCGCCAGTTCGGTCGCAACGGCACCGGGGCGAGGACGCCCCGGCTCGCTGCACGAAGGGGGTGTCGCTGGGTTCGGGGCGCCGCGAGCAAGGCCTGTACACCCGGTGCGTTAGGGCCGGATCGCGTACACTGTTCCCGCGTGCGGCGGAGTCCTGGCACGCGTTGCGGAGGCATGGATGCTGACCGAAGACTATCGCGTGCGGCTGGAGGCCTTTGAGGGGCCGCTGGATCTGCTGCTGTTCCTGATCCGCAAGAACGAAGTGGATGTGAACGACATCCCGATCTCGACGATCGCGGACCAGTACATCGCGTTCCTCAATAGCTTGGACGCGGATGGTTCGCTGATCGATATTGACGTTGCGGGCGAGTTTCTGGTGATGGCGGCGACGCTGATGGAAGTGAAGAGCCGCTGGCTGGCGCGGACGCCGGGCGAGACGACGGAGACGGGCGAAGCACCGAGCGGAGAGGATCCGCGGGCGGATCTGGTGCGGCAGCTCCTGGCGTACAAGCAGTATCGCGACGCGGCGGCGGCGCTCGAGACCCGGGGCACGCAGTGGCAGTCACGCTTCGCGGTCGGCGGGGCGGCGGAGCCGGAGATCGTCGCTTCGGATGCGGATGTGATCGCCGACGAGGTCGCGGCGCTTGATGTTGAGGATCTGGAACTCACCGACCTGCTCGACGCGTTCAAGCGGATTGTCGCGACGGTGAACTTCGAGCGGCTGGGCGATCACCAGGTTGTGTACGACGACACGCCCATCGAGCTGCACGCGGCGGACATCGTCGAGCGGCTCAAGAGCGACGAGATCGCGCGTGGCGAGGGGGGCGAGAAGCGGCTGTCGTTCCGGACGCTTCTGACGGGGCGCAAGCGGAGCGAGATGATCGGCCTGTTCCTGGCGGTGCTGGATCTGGTGCGGCGTCGGATGATCGGCGTGAAGCAGGATGCGACGGGCGAGATCGAGCTGGAGCTGCGCGACCCGGATTCGAGCGAAGCGATTCCCGCGCCGGCGCCGATCGAGTGATGGAAGGCCCGGGGTTGCGGCGTCAGCGGGCGGCGGGCTTATGCGCTTCGGGGCGACGACCGTAGAGCGTGTCGTAGAAGTGCCGGTACTCGCCGGAACGGATGTGTTGCCACCAGGTTTGGTTGGTGCGGTACCACTGGACGGTGGCTTCGAGGGCCTGGGGCCATGCGGAGCGGGTGGCACGCCAGCCGAGTTCCGAGGCGATCCTGGAGGAATCGATGGCGTAGCGGCGGTCGTGGCCGGGGCGATCTTGCACGTGGCGGATGAAGTCGGTTCCCTTGCCCATGACGCGGAGGAGGGAGTGGGTGAGATCGAGGTTGGAGTGCTCGTTGTCGGCGCCGATGTTGTAGACCGCACCGGCGCGGCCGCGCTCGAGGACGGCGAGGATCGCCTCGCAGTGATCGTCGACGTGGATCCAGTCGCGGACGTTGAGGCCGTCGCCGTAGAGCGGGACTTGCTTGCCTTCGAGGAGATTGGTGACGAAGAGCGGGATGACCTTTTCGGGGAACTGGTAGGGCCCGAAGTTGTTGGAGCAGCGGGTGATGACGGTGTCGAGCCCGAAGGTGTGGTGGAAGGCGTGCACGAGCAGATCGCTGGCGGCTTTGCTGGCGGCGTAGGGGCTGCTGGGATTAATGGGGGATGTCTCGGTGAAGCGCAGATCGGGGCGGTCGAGCGGCAGGCTGCCGTAGACCTCGTCGGTGCTGACGTGGACGAAGCGCCGGACCTTGGCCTGCTGCGCGGCGTCGAGCAGCGTCTGTGTGCCGAGCACGTTGGTCTGGATGAACGGACGGCTGTCCATGAGCGAGCGGTCGACGTGTGATTCGGCGGCGAAGTGGATGACGGCGTCGGCGCCGGCGAGGGCGTGCCGCATCGCGGCGGCATCGCAGATGTCGGCCTTGATGAACCGGTAGTGATCGTCGTGCTCGAGGCCGGCGAGGTTCTCGAGATTGCCGGAGTAGGACAGGCAGTCGATGTTGGTGATGCGAGCGGCGGGGCGTGCGTTGCGGAGGAAGCGGATGAAGTTTGAGCCGATGAAGCCGCAGCCGCCGGTCACGATGAGATGATCAAGGTGGAGCGGGCCCACGTTGGGGTTTGCAACGTCGGGTTGGTGGTGGCCGGGTCGATCGGGCATGGCCGATTCTATCGAGGGGCGGTTTGGCGCGTGCCTTGATGGTCGAGCGTTACGCGGGTTGCAGGTGTGGGAGCACCTTCTGCAAGGCGTCGGGCCACGGGGTGAGCGGACCGATGGCGGCGCTGGTCTTGCTGAGATCGAGCACGCTGTACGAGGGGCGCGGTGCGGGGCGCGGGAACTCGGCGGTGGTGCAGGGAACGATCTTGCAGGCGGGGTTGGCGAAGGCGGCGATGGCGGTCGCGAAGTCGAACCACGTGCACGCATCGTCGTCGGTGGCGTGGAACGTGCCGCGGCAGTCGCGATCGAGCAGGCGGGCGGTGATGTCGACGAGGGAGGCGGTGGAGGTGGGGCGGCCGCGCTGGTCGTTGACGACGCGGAGTTCCGGCTTCGCTTTGGCTGCGGCCGCGATGGTGCGGACGAAGTTCCTGGCCCAGGGCGCGTAGAGCCAACTGGTGCGGATCAGCAGGTGATCGCAGCCGGAGGACTGGAGGAGCTGTTCGCCGCGGAGTTTGGTTCGGCCGTAGACGTTGATGGGGTTGGTGGGCGCGTCAACCGGGTACGGAGCGGCGGCGCGGCCGTCGAAGACGTAGTCGGTGCTGTAGTGGACGAGGGTGACGCCGCGGTCGCGGCAGAGAGAGGCGAGCGTGCCGACGGCGGCGGCGTTGATGCGGTCGGCCTTGTCGGGCTCGCTTTCGGCTAGATCGACGTTGGTGTAGGCGGCACAGTTGATGACGAGGCGTGGCCGCACGTCGAAGATGCGGAGGAGCGTGTCGTCGTGTTCGAAGTCGAGAGTGGGATAGGTGAAGCAGTGGACACGGTGAGCGGCTTGGGCGTCGCCGTGTGGTGCGGTGGCCCGCCACCCACCCCCCGCCCCCTCCCTCGGGGAGGGGGAGTCAGAGGCGCCGAGCCAGTGTCGCCACTGGCGGCCGAGCATGCCGTCGGCGCCGAGGAGGGCGATGGGGCCTTCGCGCCAGTCAGTCATCGGAACTGCACGCTCCACGGGAACCAAGGCGGGATGTTGAAGGCGCGGCGTTCCTCGTCGGGTTGCTTGGGGTTGTAGGCGTGGGTGACGTAGTAGAGGAGGCTGGCGGGTTCGGCACCGACGGTGGCCGCGCCGTGCCAGAGCGATGGCGGGATGATGACGAGCGCCGGGCGGTGCTCGCCGATGACGGCGGCCCAGGCTTTGTCGTCCTCGGTGCGATGCACGCCGACCTTGAGGTCGCCCCGCACGCAGATCCAGAAGTCGGTTTGCAGCTTGTGTCGGTGCCAGGCCTTGATGACGCCGGGGTGCTGGAGCGAGATGTTGATCTGTCCCTGGCTGTCCATGACGCCCTGGAGCTGGTTCATGATGGACCAGCCGCGGTCGTCGGAGTGAAGGTTGATGGGCAGGAGCGCGGGCTCGCCGCGCTCGCGGGCGTGCTCCCAGGCGTCGAGCGGGGAGAGCGTGGAAGTCGGGATCGGAAGGATGTCGGGCATCGTTGTTTTCGGGTTGGTGCGGCGCGGGGCTCGGGTCGGATGCCATGAAGATAGACGAGCCGGGCGGTGAAGTGTTGGTTGACGATGAGCGTGGCGCCGTCGGGGCGAGGCGTGCGGGGCGGTTATTCCTGGAAGGGTCGCGGCGTGAGTCGCTCCGGCGGCTGGCCTTGGAGGACGCGGTCGCGGGAGCCGACGGCGACAACGTTCCGGATGAAGTCCTGGTAGTCGTTGTCGAGGGGGCCGTGGGGGGCGGGGTCGCCGAAGTAGGTCGCGAAGATTTCGGCTCCGCCGCGGCCGCGGGTGGCGGCGACGCGGGCGGCTTCGCCTCGGGTGGACGCGACGGTCTGAAGAAGGGTGCCGTCGGCGGCGTTGGCGACCATGCGTTCAAACGCGGGGCGGCGCTGCGGCTGCATGAGCCAATGGGAGAGTGCCCAGACCTGGGCGTACCAGGTGAGCGGATCGCCGCCGCTGAGTTCGCGGGATGGGGATGAGGCGAGGAGCGTGGGCAAGTCCATGATCGCGCCGCTGCCGTGGGCGTCGCGGAGGCGGTCGAAACGTTCGAGGTTGGCCCAGGGCATGAAGGTGTAGCGGGTGTGTTCGCCGGGCTCGGAGCGGAAGCCCTCCATGAGCGTGGCGATGCCTTCCTCGGCCCAGACGGGAAGCTGCTCTTTGAACGTGGCTTGGGTGAACTGGTGCCAGCCTTCGTGGGCGGCGAGGACGAGGGTGTCGCGCGGGCCGAGGTCGAAGAGGACGCTCTTGGTGTTGGCGGTGATCCCGCCGCGCTGGATGGTCATGTAGGCGTCGGCGCGATCGGCCCAGAGGATCTGGACGCAGCGGACCCATTCGGCGCGGTTGGCAAGGACGAAGGTCTCGACGCGCTCGGCGGGTAGCGGCAGCGGCGTGATGAGCGTGCGGTACTGGGCGAGAGCGGCTTCGAGGAGTGTGGGCAGGCGCGCGGCGAGTGCGGCGTCGCGGGTGGTGGTGTAGAGGCGGTAGGAACGGGTGGTGATGGCCAGGCCGCGGGAGGTATTGGGGGGCGTGCCGAACTCCCAGCCGTCGGTGGCGAGGATGGGGGACGGTTGGGCTACGGCGGTGGGTGTTGCGGGCGTTGGTGTTGTGGGCGCGGAGGTGGAGCAGGCGGTGAGGATGGTGGCGAGCAGCGCGATCGATGCGATTGCACTGCCCGGCCCCGAGCGGCCGGGCAGTGGCACCCGAGGCGGGCGGAATGTCACGCGTTGCTCCCGAGGGCGGCGAGTGCTGCTTTGGCGGCGTCGCGGTCGGCTTTGGCCTTGGCGAGTTGGTCTTGCGTCTGCTTCACCATCGCGGGCGGGGCTTTCTGGGCGTAGCCGGGGTTGTTCAGGCGGCCTTCGAGGGTCGCGATGGACTTCTCGCTGTCGGCGATGAGCTTGGTGAGGCGTTCGCGCTCGGCGTCGTTGACCGAGCCGGTGGCGCCCGGCGCGGCCGCGGCGGCCGCGTCGCGGAGGTTGCTGAGGAAGAGCTGCTTGCCCTCGAAGGTGATCGCGACGGCGCCGGACGGCTGGGCGCCGGTGTCGATCGTTTCGATCAGCGCGAGGGTCTGCACCAGCGCGGCCTCGTCGGGCTTGAGGAGGCCGGCGGGGGCGTGGAGCGTGACCTTGCGCTTGGGCGCGACCTGGTGCTGGGAACGGGCCTCGCGCAGAGCGGTGACGAGCGAGCGGGTGCGCTCGAAGGCGGCTTCGGCGGCGGCGTCGCGGAGCGACGGTGCGGCGGTCGGCCAGCCGGCGGTGCAGAGCAGGTCGCCCTTGCGGGGGGCGGTCAATGTGAGGCCGTCGATGCTGGCGGCGGGGAGGAGTCGCACCTGCTCGTAGATTGCCTCGGTGACGTAGGGCATGATGGGGTGGAGCAGCCGCAGGATCGTGTCGAGCGAGGCGCGGAGCACGGCCTGCTGGCGCGGGTCGCTGGCGACGGTGGGCTTGATCGCTTCGAGGTACCAGTCGCAGAAGTCGCGCCAGAGAAGGTCGTAGACAGACTGGGCGTAGTTGCTGTACTCGAACTGCTCGATCGCGGTGGTTGCTTCGTTCACGGCGGTGGCGAGGCGGGACAACATCCACTTGTCGACGAGCGAAAGCTCCTTCGTCGCTCCGTCGCTCTGTCGCTGCGTCGCGCCGCCCAGCATCGTCATCGTGAACCGTGCCGCGTTCCAGAGCTTGTTGGCGAAGTTGCGGCCGAGGTCGAACTTGGGCGAGGTGTTGCGGCCGGTGGAGGGGTCCTTCTGCATCGGCATGCGGACGTCTTGCGTCTGCGTGGTCATCTGGCAGAGCGTGAAGCGCATGGCGTCGCTGCCGTGGCTGGCGATGATGTCGAGCGGGTCGAGCCCGTTGCCGAGGCTCTTACTCATCTTGCGGCCTTCGCCGTCCTGGATGACGGCGTGGATGAAGACGTTCTTGAAGGGGAGTGGGCCGCGGCCAGAACCAGAGGCACTAGGCACTTGGCACTGGGCACTAGGGGAGGCAGAAGACCAGTCTTGCGGCATCAGGTAGCGATTGAACATCACCATGCGGCTGACCCAGAGGGTGATGATCTCGCGGGCGGTGCAGAGCGTGGTGGTGGGGTTGAAGGCTTGGAGCAGGCCGTCGAAGTCCTTGCCAGCGAGCGCAGGGTTGGGCCAGCCCATGGTGGACATGGGCCAGAGAGCGGAGGAGAACCAGGTGTCGAGGACGTCGGTGTCTTGGACAAAGCCGTGTGCCTCAAGCCACCTGATGGCTTTGCTATCGCTGGACGCAGTGCAAGCGTACTGGAACCGCTCGCCGCCTTCGACGCGATTCTGAATTGCGAACTCAACGCCATCCACGTATTCGGTGATGATGCTCGGTGTCGTATCCCCTTCCGGATCTAGCTGGTCTAGCGGAGTTGTTCCGAAGGCAGTGAGCGATTTGCCCCGCCAGACGTTTACCCGATGCCCCCACCAGAGCTGGCGGCTGATGCACCAGTCGCGGATGTTGTCGTGCCACTGTTCGTAAGTTTTGGCGTAGCGCGCGGGGTAGAACTTCAGCGAGCCGTCGCCATTGGTCTTGATCTGCTGCTTTGAGGTTGGAGGACTAGACGATTGCTCCTCCACTAACGCGCGGTTCGCGGCGGGTGCCAAGCGATCGTCCTTCACCTTTACGTACCACTGGTCGCTCAGGTACGGTTCGATGATCGCTTTGCTGCGGTCGCTGTGCTTGACGCTGTGGCGGTACGGCTTGGTTTCGGCGAGGAGCGAGTTGCTCGAGGAGCCGACGGTGCGGGCCTTGAACTCTTCGAGGACTTTCTTGCGGGCGGCTTCGCGCTTGAGGCCCACGAACAAGTGCGCGTCGCCGATGTCGGTCCAGCCGTGCTTGTCGCTGATGGAGCCGTCGGGGGCGAAGATGTTGATGAGGACGGGGTTGCCGCAGGCTTCGATGGCGGCCTTGTGGCGGAAGCCGAGCTCGTAGTCGTTGGCGTCGTGCGCGGGGGTGACCTTCAGGAACCCGGTGGCGAACATCGCCTTGGGATCCTTCTTGGCTTCCTCGGGGTCTTCCTGCATCGCGGCGGGGAGGACGACGTAGTCGTCTTCGAGGATGGGGATGATGCGGCCGACGAGGGGGAGATCGATGAAGAGGCCGCGGAGCGACTTGGCGCGCGGGTCCTTGGGGTTGATGGCGACGGCGGTGTCGCCGAGGTAGGTCTCGGGGCGGGTGGTGGCGACGGTGACCCAGGCTTGCTGTTCGCCGGGGTGGTTTTCGGCGCCGGGGTAGCCGCGGCGGGCGAGTTCGTTCCAAGTGACTGGGACAGTGGAGGAGTGGGGCAGTGGGGCAGTGGAGGAGTGCGATGCAGGCTTCGCTGCTCCACTTCGATGTACGAGCGGATAACGGAGGTAGTAGAAGAACGAATCGATTTCTTCGTCGTAGCACTCGTCGTCGGCGACGGCGGTTTGGAGGACGGGGTCCCAGTTGACGAGGCGCTTGCCGCGGTAGATGAGGCCGTCTTTGAAGAGACGGAAGAAGGCTTCGCGGACGGCGCGGGCGCAGACGTCGTCCATGGTGAAGCGCTGGCGGTCCCAGTCGCAGGAGCAGCCCATGAGCTTGAGCTGCTCGGTGATGATGGCCTCGTACTCGTCCTTGAAGGACTGGACCTTGGCGATGAACTTCTCGCGGCCGAGCTGCTGGCGGGTGAGGTTCTCGTCCTTCTTGAGGCGGCGCTCCACCACGGCCTGGGTCGCGATGCCGGCGTGATCGGTGCCGGGCATCCAGAGGGTCTCGTAGCCCATCATGCGGTGGGAGCGGGCGAGGACGTCTTGGAGCGTGTTGTTGAGGGCGTGGCCAAGGTGGAGACGGTCGGTGACGTTGGGGGGCGGGATGACGATGGCGTAGGGCTTGGCTTCGCCCTTGAGGACGCGCTGCGGGTCGGCGTGGAAGGCCTTGGCGGCGTCCCACTTGGCGCGGATACGCTGCTCGTGCTCGGCGGGCTTGTACTGCTTGGGGAGCTCGCCGGAGGCAGTGGAATTGGCCGAAGAAGATGACGATGGCTGAGAATCGGACATTGCAGGGCGAGTGTACGCGAGGGCGTGTGCGGTCAGCGCTTGGTCGCGGCGTTGGCGCGGTGCATGCGGTGGCCGCGGTGGCTGTGATCGCGCTGGTGGCGGCGGGGTTTGTCTATGTGTTGCGGGCGCCCGGTGAGCCGCTGGTGAAGCGGGCGGCGAGTGGTGGCGGCGTGGCGACAACGCCGCAATCCGAGCCGGTGGACGCGGTGAAGCCGGCGGCGGGGCCGTCGGCTTCGAAAGTGGATGCGATCCTGGAATCGGTGGAGACGCTTTCTCGGGCGGGCAACAGCGCGGAGGTTGAGGCGGTCCTGAAGGGGGCGATCGCGCAGTTCCCGATGGATCAGCGGTTGTACATCGCGTATTCGGAAGCGCTGCTGGGGCGGGATGCGCTGGCGCTGGCGTATGAGAACTACGAGAAGGCGCTGGCGACGGGGGAGCGGACGGCGACGCTGGAGTTTCAGACGGGAACGGTCGCGAGCATGCTCGGGAAGTATGATCGGGCCGAGGAGCATTACGCCGCGGCTCAGAAGTCGAACCCGAATCACGCGGAGTATCCGTTGTTTCTTGGTCAGGTCCAGATGCAGTTGAACAAGCTGGACGAAGCGCGGGCGAGCCTGGTGCGGGCGGCGCAGCTGAATCCCAATGAGGCGCGGGCGTGGGGCAGTCTGGCCGAACTTGCGGTGCGCGAGAATAAGTTGGATGTTGCGCTGCAGCACATCGGCAAGGCGCGGGAGCTGGAGCCGCGGGCGACGGTGTGGCGGTACATCGAGGCGCGGGCGCAGCTTCGTGCGGGGCGGGCGAAGGAGGCGGCGGAGTTGCTGCTGCCGCTGGATCCGAGCGAGAAGACGAGCGAGTCGATCGCGCGCTTGCTGGCGGATGCGTTGAGCGTGCAGAAGCGGGACGCGGAAGCGGCGGCGGTGCTGGCGGCGGCTTCGGACGCTGACGAGAAGAACGCGGCACTTGCGTTTGACGCGGCGGTGCGAGCGAAGAAGGCGGGCGATGCGGCGTTGCTCAAGCGGTTGAGGCAGCGGGCATCCGCCCTAGGTCACGCTGGGGTTTCTGCCCTTGATCCGGAGTAGCCTCTGGTTTCCCAATACCCCAATTGGGTCAGCCTCGTCCGATCAGATGCCGAACCGGAGCCGTCGGCGTGGTGGCGATAAGTGATAAGTCGTTCTCGGACTTCTGGTTACTATTGCCTTTTCGGTGCAGGGTCCGGTAGGATTCTTCGCTATCGGGGATGAGGACGGGGGGGGTAAAAGTCCCTGATCGCGGCGTGTGCCGCGGCGAGGGAGGGAGCACCCGCATCGTGATTTGTCAACCTGCCGCCGCCTGCGGTATCGCTGGGGTATCCATGCGCTCGAAAAGAATCACGCACGTTGTTGCCGGTGCTTTTGTTGTTGCCTCGAGCCTGTCGGCAGTGGCCGGCAAGCCGCGGTTTGAGCTGACGGGCGAGATCCCGGTCGTCGCCAAAGACAACAGGGCGTACATCAACATCCGGGGCTGGGTCGCGGCGATGACGCCGGGCGGGCCGGTCGTGTGGAAGAACGGACTGTTGCAGTCGGTGCCGACTCGGTCGGGCCGCAACTGGGCGAACGTGTCCGGGCTGAACGACTTTGGCGATGTGTCGGGCTCGTACACGCTGACGGGGAGCACGGCGTTGCAGGCGTGGGCGTGGAGCGCGGGTCAGCTTGTCGATGGCGCCACGGGGCCGACGTGGATGCAGATCCAATCGACGGGGATCAACAACAAGCGCGATTTCGGATTGACGGTGGTTCCGTTCAGTGTGACGGACTGCGGCAACGGATCGACGCAGTGGTACGGCCGGGCGGGTCTTGGCAAGCCGGGGAACTGGAAGTCCGCGGTCGCGTGGAAGAGCCAGTGTGCTCCGTCGTGCACGATCATCTCGAGCTTCGGCTACGGCATCAACAATGCGGGGGATATTCTCGGCTTCGGCTATGGAACGGAGTCGCGGGCGGGGAATCAGTGTTCGCTGGTCGGGAGCTACTTTGTCTCCTGGGGTTCCGGCGGGGCGAGCGCGGTTCCGGACGTGTACTTCTCATCGCCTCCGGCGATCAACGACGTCGGTCAGGTGTTGAGCCACGCGGTGTGGACGGATGCGGGCGTGCAGCAGGCGGGCATTCAGTTGTGGAGCACGACCGGTGCGACCCGGCTGTACACCTTCGGCCCGCTGAAGCCCGGCATGACGCTGCCGAGCACGCCGCTGCGGTTCAATTCGTTCGGGCAGGTGATCGCCTCGGACGTGGGGACGAAGACCGGGTTCTATGACGAGGGCAAGTGGTACGACATCCGGACGCTGGTGAACCTGCCGTCGGACGTGTCGCTCAATCTGCTCCTGGACATCAACGAGCTTGGGCAGGTTGTGGCGTCGGGCAAGCGCGGCAGCTCGTCGCGACTGTTTGTGCTGACGCTGCGGGCGCCGTGCCCGGCGGACTTCAACAACGACGGGATCGTGGACGATGCGGACTACGGGATCCTCGCCGCGGCGTACAACGACATCAGTTGTCCCGACGCACCGGCGGAGTGCCCGTGCGACCTGAATCTCGACGGCGTGGTGGACGATGCGGACTTCGGGCTGTTCCTGCTTTCCTATGATCTATCGGTCTGCCCGTGAGCGGGGCGCACGAGGGTGGTGCCCCGGCACGAGGCTGGCGGAGCGGATGCGATGCGTCGTGCTCTTGCCATCGCGGCTGCTGTTCTCTCGATGCCGTGTCAGGCACAGATCGTGATCGATCGGTCCGAGTACCGCGACCGGCTGCACGGGATGTGGCTGGGCGCGGCGATCGCGAACTGGACGGGCCTCACCTGTGAGGGGCGTCGGGTTGTCCCGCCGTTCTTCACGGACGCGAACTGGGGCGACCCGATCGGTGGCGGCCGCACGATCGACTTTGTCTTTCAGTCGCCGTGGCTGGCGGATGACGACACGGACATCGAGTACGTCTACCTGCACCTGCTGGACACGTTGGGGCGTCACGACGCGACGGCGGCGGAGATTGCCGGCGCGTGGGCGACGCACATCAATCGATTTATCTGGGTCAGCAACCAGCAGGCGCGGTTGCTGATCGGGCAGGGCGTGCGGCCGCCGGCGACGGGATTCCTGAGCGCCAATCCGCAGTCGCTGATGATCGACGCGCAGCTCACGACCGAGATGTTCGGTGCCTTCACGCCCGGGATGCCGGAGGAGGCGCTGCGATTGGCGCGGTTGCCGATCGGCACGACCGCGAGCGGGTACGCGGCCCACGCCGCGGAGTTCTTTGCGGCGCTCTTCGCGCTGGGGCCGCGGGTGGACCGATCGCTGTCGGGCCGGGATCAGGCGCTGTGGCTGGTGCGGGAAGCGAGACGCTTCGTGCCGGACGGGAGCAAGGCGGCGGACTGCGTCGACTTCGTGGTGGCTGATTATCTGAGCAATCCGGATCCGGATGATTGGGAGCGGACGCGGGATCTGGTTGCGGCCCGGTATCAGACCAACGCGGCCGCGAACGGATTCATCTATCGAGGCTGGTACGAGTCGAGCGTGAACCTTGCGTCCGGGGTGATCTGCCTCCTGTACGGCGCGATGGACTATCGGCGCACGGTGCAGAGCGGCACGCTGTGCGGCTGGGACGCGGACAACCCGACCGCGACCATGGGAGCGCTGATCGGACTGGTCGGCGGCGTCGAGGGCGTGCGTGCGGCGTTCCCGGAGCGAACACTGGACGATCGCTACGACATCTGGCGGACGCGGGATGCGCTGCCGGACCGGCTGCCCGCGGATCCGGCGGCGCAGGACACCTTCGCGATGATGGCGGATCGTGCGCTCGGCGTGGCGGATCGCGCGGTGGCTGATGCCGGCGGCGTGGTCGATCTGGGAGCGGATCAGTATGTGATCCCGGGACCGGTCTGGGGGCCGGGGATGGACTGGAGCCCGACGGGGCGCGAGGATCGGCGAAGCGCCAACCTCCGGATGCGGCGTGCCGCCATCTCGCCGAGCGCGACGTCGTCGGAGGCGTGGCCCACCGGCGCGACCCCGACGGGCGGGGCCGCCCACGTTCCGTTCATCGTCAACGGGCTGGAGCACGATTACTCCGGGCGCGAGGTCGCCTACGGCGAGAACCGTTGGTACGACTCGGGGGATACTGCGGACCCGATCGTTCCGGGGCGCGTGGTGCAGTTGCAGGTCACGTATCCCGCGGCGGTGCGGACGAGCACGGTGCGGTTCGTCGAGGGGCCATCGGTGCGGAGCGGGCCGGAGGCGAACTGGGGCGGCTGGTTCGAGGAGATGGTGGTGGAGCTGCGCGTCGGGTCGGTGTGGCAGCACGTGTCGGGCACGTGGAGCGAGCCGCTGGACGCGGTGCGGCCGTGGCAGATCCTGGATCTCACGCTGAGCGACGTCGTTGAGGCGTCGGGGGTGCGGGTGCGCGGGGCAACCGGGGGCGGCTTTGTCACGTGCGCCGAACTCGATCTGCTCGATGAGCCACGCTTCCCGTGTGTCGGCGATCTGAACGCGGACCGCGTGGTGGACGACGCGGACTTTGTGCTCTTTGTCGGGTCGTACAACGAGTTGCTCGACTCGTTTGCAGATTTTGATCGCGATGGCGTGACCGATGACGCGGACTTCGTGCTGTTCGCCGCTGCGTACAACGAACTCTTGTGCGATCCCTGACGAGAGTCTCAGGCGTCGGCGATCGCCAGATCGTGCACCGTGAACTCGACGCGACGGTTGCCGTTCCAGGTGTCCAGCTTCGGCGTGCCGAGCAGGTGGACACGGGTGTTGCGGGCGAGCCGGACCGCGTGCCTGGCGAGCAGCGTCGAGCCCTTCCAGAACTTGACCCGGAGTGGGCGCGACTCGTGCATCACGTCGAACATGACGTGATTGCCGGCACTGCCGAAGGTGCGTGGCGTGCCCTGGATCACGGCGTTTTCGATCAGCAGGCGGGGTTCGGGGTTCTCGCGACCGAACGGGGCGAGTTGCGCCATGCCGGCAACGGCGTCGATGGAGAGTTCCGCGGCGGAGGTGCGGGTATCGACCAGCGTGCGTGCGATCAGATCGCCGGGGGCGAGACGGGCGTTGACGTACGAGACGAACGCATCGCGGAACGCGTCGAGACGGTCGGTGCGCAGCTTCAGACCCGCGGCCATGGAATGCCCGCCGAAGGACTCAAGGTGCGAGCCGCACGCGGCGAGGGCCTCGTGGAGATCGAAGCCATCGATGGAGCGGCCCGAGCCGTGGCAGAGGTCGCCCTCCTGCTGCAGGAGGATGGTCGGACGGTGGAAGAGGCCGACGAGTCGGGAGCAGCAGATACCGATGACGCCGCGGTGC
>ERZ1066133.661-NODE-661-length-13635-cov-9.013991_pt1 | contig 13635 bp, 11 predicted proteins | sample MGYA00382780_ERZ1066133 | MGnify/ENA primary metagenome ERZ1066133 (study PRJEB33369, sample SAMEA5778363) | biofilm metagenome | biome: Industrial cooling water; feature: Water cooling tower basin; material: Biofilm | place: United Arab Emirates | collected...
GCTCGCCCGCCCCGACATCGCGCGGCGTCTCAGCGCGTTCGAATCCGCCTGCGCCGCCCGCGCCCGCCTCGTCGTCGCCAACAACCTCGCCGCCATCGCCAACAACCTGCTCCACCTCCTGATCGAATCCAAGCTCGACCACGAGTCCATCCACCGCGTCCCCGCACCAACCCACCACGCCTTCGCCGCCCGCATGCAAAGCCGCGAAAGCGCCCGCAAAACCGCCAACCTCCTCCTTCGCCTCGCCCGCTTCACGCCGCTCGCACGGACCGCAAAGCCCGCCTCCGCGCCCCCTCTCCCCGCCAAGCGGGGAGAGGACCGCTTGGCCACAGGCCAAGCAGGTGAGGGGAACTCCGCTCACCTCAACACCCACGCGGTCCAATCCATCATCGCCGCCACCACAACGAACCCCACGCGCCAGCGCGAGGCCGCCGACGCCCCCGTCGCGTCACCCACACCCGTCCGCCCACGCCCTCGCCATCCCTCCATCCCGAACCCGCTCCACACACCCATTCCCATCCCCTGCACACCCCGGCCACCTGTCACCTTGGCAGCCGCCACCTCCGTGCAGGCTCCAAACTTCGCCGCCGGGCCCTGAATCGCCCCTGCCGCCCCGCGTCCGGGCCCATCCCAAACCCGCCGCCGAACCCCGTTTTCGTCGTTTTCGCCCCCGCCCCGTCCCCACCCGCCACCCCTGTGCCCTTCTCTCTGGCACGCCGGTTGCCCTTTGGTCGAAGTAGTCAGTCACGGAGAGTCCCTATGTCCAAGATCATCGGCATCGACCTCGGCACCACCAACTCCTGCGTCGCCATCATGGAAGGCTCGCAGCCCAAGGTTCTCATTAACAGCAGCGGCAACCGCATCACGCCGTCCGTCGTCGGCTTCACCGACAAGGGCGAACGCCTGATCGGCCAGCCCGCCAAGCACCAGCAGGTCACCAACCCCAAGAACACCATCTTCTCGATCAAGCGCTTCATGGGCCGCCGCCGCGCTGAGGTCGGCTCCGGCGCCGACACCGCCTACGGCAAGTCGGGCAACGAGGAGAGCAAGGTCCCCTACGCCATCACCGGCAGCACCGAGGACTTCGTCAAGGTGAAGGTGAACCAGGGCGAGTTCACGCCCCAGCAGGTCTCGGCATTCATCCTTCAGGACCTCAAGAAGACCGCCGAGGACTACCTCGGTGAAAAGGTCGAGCGCGCCGTCATCACCGTTCCCGCGTACTTCAACGACGCCCAGCGCCAGGCCACCAAGGACGCCGGCGAGATCGCCGGCCTCAAGGTCGAACGCATCATCAACGAGCCCACGGCCGCCGCGCTCGCTTACGGCCTCGACAAGGGCAAGAAGAACCAGAAGATCGCCGTCTTCGACCTCGGCGGCGGCACCTTCGACGTCTCCATCCTCGACATCGGCGACGGTGTCTTCGAAGTGCTCTCCACCAACGGCGACACCCACCTCGGTGGCGACGACTGGGACCAGCGCCTCATCGACTTCCTCGCCGAAGAGTTCCGCAAGAAGGAAGGCATCGACATCCGCAAGGACCCGATGGCCCTGCAGCGCCTCAAGGAAGCCGCGGAAAAGGCGAAGATCGAACTCTCGACGATGAACGAGACGACGGTCAACCTGCCCTTCATCACCGCCGATCAGAGCGGCCCCAAGCACCTGCAGGTCTCCATCACCCGCAGCAAGTTCGAGTCGCTCTGCAACGATCTCTTCGAGCGCCTCAAGGCCCCGTGCCAGAACGCGATCAAGGACGCGAAGATCGACGCCAGCAAGATCGACGAGGTCGTGCTGGTCGGTGGTTCGACCCGCATGCCCCGTGCGGTCCAGATCGCCAAGGAAGTCTTCGGCAAGGAGCCCAACAAGAGCGTCAACCCTGATGAAGTCGTCGCCGTCGGCGCCGCGATTCAGGGCGGCGTGCTCATGGGCGCCGTCAAGGACATCCTCCTGCTCGACGTCACGCCGCTCTCGCTCGGCGTCGAGACCCTCGGCGGCGTGATGACCCGCCTCATCGAGCGCAACACCACCATCCCGACCAGCAAGAAGGAAACCTTCTCCACGGCCGCGGACAGCCAGACCAGCGTCACCATCCACGTCCTCCAGGGTGAGCGCGAGTTCGCCAAGGACAACCGCACGCTCGGGCAGTTCGAGCTCGCCGGCATTCCGCCCGCGCCCCGCGGCGTCCCCCAGATCGAAGTCGAATTCGCCCTCGACGCCAACGGCATTCTGACGGTCACCGCGACCGACAAGGCCAGCGGCAAGAAGGCCGACATCAAGATCAGCAACAGCGGCGGTCTGTCCAAGGACGAGATCGACAAGATGAAGCGCGACGCCGAGGCCCACGCCGCCGAGGACAAGGCGCGCCGTGAAGTCATCGACCTCAAGAACCGCGCCGAGGCGGTCCTCCTCGCGACTCGCAAGAGCCTCGAAGAGCACGGCGGCAAGGTCTCCGCCGAAGTCCGCGGCAAGGTCGAGAGCGCCCTGTCCAACCTCGAGAGCAAGCTCAAGGGCGACGACAAGGCCGCCATCGAAGCCGCCCTCAAGGAACTGGACACCGCCAGCATGGAGCTGGGCAAGATCATGTACGAGGAAGCCGCCAAGAAGGGCCAAACCCCCGGCGCCGACGCCGCGAGCGCCGCACCCGCAGGCGGCGACGCCAAGAAGGACGACGTGATCGACGCGGAGTTCAAGGTGAAGGAAGACAAGTAAAAGTGGAGCAGAGGTGAAGGGGAGCAGCGGAGCAGGGAATCACAAACCCCCGGCGCAGGCCGGGGGTTTTTCGTTTTGGAGACTGTGGTAGACTTATGGCATGGAAGTCGTAGAGTTCCAACTCCCAATCGACAAGATCAGAGAAGTCTGTGCTCGTTATCGCGTCGCGAGGTTGTCGGTCTTTGGAAGTGCGCTCCACGATCCGCTGTTGGCGCGGGACTTGGACTTGCTCGTGGAGTTCCAGTCCGGCGCTGTGCTGAGCATGTTGGAGTTCGCCAGGCTAGAGCAGGAACTGGAGAGTGTGATCGGACGCCGTGTCGATCTCCGCGAGCCAGCTGATCTCTCGCATTTGTTCCGCGAGCAGGTGACGCGGGAGGCCCGACTTGTCCTCGCCGCGTAAACCGGGGCGCGACGATCCCAAGGACCGCGTGCGCCTGGAGCACATGCTGCTCGCCGCCCGAGAAGCGATCGGCTTCACACGCGGAAAGAGCCTTGCCGATCTCGAACACGACCGTCTGTTGGTTCGGGCGCTGCTTCATGCGATTCTGGAGATCGGCGAAGCCGCGGCCAATGTCGGGCCCGAATCGCGAGCGCTCGTCACCGATGTGCCGTGGAGCGACATCGTGCGGATGCGCAACGTGCTTATCCACGTCTACTGGGGCGTGCGAGTCGACAAGCTGTGGGCGACGATCGAGCGCGACCTGCCGAGGCTTATTGACGCAATCGAGAGAGGAACGATCGGATGGCCGCTCGGGTCCGAGCGGCCACAACGTGCGTCACCAGTCGAGTACGTGCTCGGAGCCGACGGCGCAAAGCACGGGGCGTGGATGGCGTTTCGAGTACGCGGCGGTGTGTTCGAACCGTGCTTGTATCGAAGCGCTTCTGAACTGTGGCTTGATAACACCCGGGCGTCCATGATTCTGCTGGATGTACCCATCGGACTGCCGGACTCGCCGGGCGAGTCGTTGCGAGAATGCGATGAGCACGCGAGGCGCTTCATCGGGTCTCGCTGGGCCTCCGTGTTCGCGGCACCCGCCCGATGGATGCTCACCTGCGGCGACCTCGTCGCCGCGGACGCGGAGAAAGCCCGCCGTCTCCGGGTGGCGGGCACGCTCAAGCCAGCGAAGAAGCCACCTCGGGTGACGCGGCAGGTCTTTGTTGGCATGGTGCCTCGGATTCGCGAGGTGGACGCTCTGCTCCAAAGCGACGAAGGTGCCCGGCGACGCATCCGTGAATGCCACCCGGAGGTTTGCTTCGCGGCTCTCTCGGGGCGACATCTTGAACACTCGAAGCACTCCGAACGAGGGCTCCAAGAAAGACGGGCGATTCTCGTTCCGCACGCGCCCGCGCTCGATTCGCTGGTGCAAGCGGCGCTGGTAGAGGCAGAACGGAAAAGCATCTCGGTTGGGACCGACGACATCCTCGACGCCCTTGTCGCGGCAGTCACGGCTGCGGCTCCAGTGGATTTGCTGCACACGCTTCCCGCCGACCCGCCCCGGGATTCCTGCGGCCTGCCGATGGAGATGGTGTATCGGTCGAGGTAGAAGAAGGCATCGGGGCAGGAGGCATCACGGCATCGAGTGAGCAGACCGGCTGGGAGCCGGTCCTACTGCCTGATCGCGCGGCGGGTCAGCGGGCCGGCGGTGATGGTCACGGTCACGGGGCTGGAAGCGAGGTCGAAGGCGAGCTTCGTGGTGGGCACCCCGGCGGGGAAGAAGTCGCCGCCGCCGAGCCAGTGGATGATGCGGTCGGACTCGCCCTCCATCTTGAAGACGAGCAACTTGTTGCTGTTGACCTTGATCTCGAACGTGGCGTTGTCGGCGGCGTACGTGCCGACGAAGCGTTGCTGTTCCTCGGGTGTGATGGGCTTGGCCGCGGGCGCGTTGCCGGCGTCGCCGAGGGACTTGAGGTACTCGAAGGTGTCCTTGGCCGCTTCGCCGCCGGCCCTGGCGTGGTTGAGCAGCGGGATGCCGTGGGGCCCGAGCTGGCGCTGGATGCCGGGCCGGGCGGCGACGAAGGCCTTTACGACGTCGGTGTAGCCGAGCATGGCGGCGGCGAAGATGTCGATGCGGGCGCCGCGCTCAATGAGCAGCTGGGCGATGCCGCGGCGACCGGTGTGCGCGGCGGCGCCGAGCGCGGACTCCCAGTCGCCGAAGCCCCAGTCCCACCATGCGTTCACCAGGTGCGGATGCGTCGTGACGAGTTCTTTGACGCGGGCCTCGTCGAAATGCGACTTGCCCACCACCTCGGCGATCAGCTTGGGGTCATCGTGCGGGAAGTGGGGCCACGGTCCGGTTGGAGCGGGCGTGGGCTCGGCGCGGCCGGCGAGCGGGGCGAGCAGCATCGCGCTGCCGGTGGTGAGGAGGACATCGCGGCGGGAGAGTGGCGTGTGCATGGTCGCTCCGTGGTGCTGCGAGGTTGGACTGGCGAGCGGCTCGGCGGTTGCGATGAATCGGTTGAACTGGTGCAAGAGACAGTGGCGGGCGGCGGGAGCGACGACTCGGAAGACCGGCCGGAGGCCGGTCCCACTGCGAGGCGTGACCGGCCGGAGGCCGGTCCCACTGGTGGTTGCGGGGTACGCTGTTGCATGCCCGCACCGGACCTTGGACCGGCACCCGCGCACGTGATCACTGAGAGGCCGCTGGCCGTGCACCTGCTGCCCGCGTTGGTGGCGCCCGAGGCGCTGGCCGGCGGCGTGGTGATCATGATCGATGCGCTGCGGGCGAGCGTCACGATCTCGGCGGCGCTGGCGGCGGGCGCGACGCGGGTGGTGCCGACGCTGACGGTGGAGGATGCGGAGAGGCTGCGGGGGCCGGGGCGGCTGCTCGGCGGCGAGCGCGGGGGGGTGCTGATTCCGGGGTTTGATCTGGACAACTCGCCCCGGGCGTACACGTCGGAGCGTGTGCGTGGGAAGGAGATCGTGTTCACGACGGCGAACGGCACGGCGGCGCTGTTGCACGCGGGCCGTGCGCACGAGGTGCTGATCGGAGCGGTGACGAACGTGTCGGCGATTGTCGCGCGGGTGGCGCGTGAGCCGCGGGCGGTGCACATCCTGTGCGCGGGCACGCGGGGCGAGATCACGATGGACGACTGCCTGGCGGCGGGGCTGATCGCGGAGCGGCTGGTGGCGGCGGGGCGGCAGGTGGTGTCGGACGATTCGACGCGGATGTGCGTGGGGTTGGCGCGGCTCGCGGCGGCGCATCCGAGCGGGCTCGGTGCCGGCGTGCTGGAGCTGATGCGGGAGAGCCGCGGCGGGCGCGGGCTGACGCGGCTGGGCTTTGAAGAGGATCTGCGGCTGTGCTCGACGATCGACGCGGTGGCGGTGGTGCCGGTGTTCGCGGGCGGCGCGATTACCTGCGAGCGTCTTTCTTGATCTCGTAGATGCGATCGGTGTACTTCTTGATGTTGACGCTATCGAGCTGCAGGATCAGCGGCAGGTAGTGCAGCCGCTTCGCGTCTTCGCGGATGGGGCCGATGGAGTTGGTGATGGTGGCGGCAACGGCATCGACGCGTCGGAGGACGCTTTCGACGTCCTTGGCCTTCTTCGCTGACTCGCGGAGCTCGCTCAGCCGCCTTTCGTAGTTTTCCTGGAACTGCTCCCAGCGCCGGACGAGGCCGTCGCACGAGACCTTGGCGTTGCGCATGAACGCCTCGCCAGCGTCGCCGGCGCTTTTCTTGTTCTCGCCGAGGGCCGCGGCGATGGTCGCGGCGGAGGAATCGGGGATCTGGCCGGCGATGCCGTAGCGGACACACTCCTGGGCGGTGAGGGTGATGATGCCGTTTTTGTTGAGGCTGGTTGCGCCGTCGCGGCCGTTCTGGGCCTCGTCGGTGATGATCCAGCGACCGTCCTTCTGCACGGCGTAGGCGGGCGAGCCGGGGAGCATCATGGCGCGGGCGAGGGCGGCGCTGTGGCCGTTGGATTGAGCCATCGCGCCGACCTTGGCGGCGAGGATGGAGTTCATCTTGGTGTCGACCTCGGCGGCGCCGGTGTTCGTGACGCTGTAGACGACCGCGCCGCCGAAGGTCGCGCTGGGAGTGACAAAGAGCTTGTCGGACGCGAACGCGGGCCAGACGCTGGCGCTGATGGCGCTGTCGATGACCGTGGTGAACGTCAGGCTCGCGTCCTTCTCGGCCATCTTCTCGGCCATGTATTCGGCGGCCCAGACGAAGCCGCCTGGGGAGTCGATGACGAAGACGATCTGCGGGACCTTGTGCTTGATGCACCAATCCATCGCGTTGATCACGCCGAGGGGGTAGATGTCGGTGCCGAACTCGCCCTTGAGCGGGACGATGAGGAAGTCGCCCTTGGACTCCTCGTCCTTGGGGTCGGTCTTGACGATGCTGGTGGGCTTTCGCTTGGTGTCCTTGATGACCGAGGCGATCTGGGAGCGTTTGAAGGTGGAGTGCATCGCCACGCCGTCGATGGTGCCCTTGGCCTCGACTTCGTCGTCGGTTTCCTTGAGGACCTCGCCGATGAGGATGCGGCCGTCGTTGAAGTAGACCATGTCGGCCGCCCGGGCGACGAGGGCGAGGGCGGCGAGCGCGAACAGGCAGAGGAACCGGACGAGAGGCGAGCGAGCGAGCATGAGACCACCCTGCAAAGAAGGAAACGGGCGCGGCGATAACCGCGGGAACGAGCCGCCAAGGTTAACCGAGAGCGGGGGTATGGATCAAGCCGGAAACGGACCCAGGGCGGCGGGATCGGAGAGCAGGAGGCTTCGGATCCGCTCGGCCATGAGGCCGGCGGCGGCGGCGCGGTGGCTGAGGCGGTTCTTCTCGGCGGGTGGGAGCTCGGCTCCGGTCTGTGTGAAGGTGGGTGCGACGAGGAAGAGGGGGTCGTAGCCGAAGCCGTGGGAACCGCGGGGGACCTCGCCGGGGAGGCCGATGCGGCCTTCCAAGGTGCCGCGGACGAGCACAGTGGGACCGGCCTCCGGCCGGTCTTCGCGCAGCGCCCCGCCGGAAGTCCATGGGTACTCGAACCAATTCTTCACGAGACCCTTTCGGACGGGGTTTTCCAGTGTGTACTGCCACTTCTCGCGCAGTTCATCCGCGTGGCGGATCAGGCGATCGAAGTACTCAGGCTGCCAGAGTGTGCCGGTCGTGCCGCGGGAGGCGTTGATGGTGCGGGATGTGAAGGTCTTGATGCTGTGCATCAGGTCCTCAAGGGTGTGCCAGGCGTCGTCCTTTGGGAGTGGCGTGAGGATCAGATGGACGTGATCGGGCATGACGACGACGAGGTGGACGATGGCGCGTTGGTTGTGCCAATGGAGACAGGCGTCGAGGACGATGTCTCGTTCGGATGCAGAGAGCTCGCCGTGGAGCACGCGGAAGGTGATGAAGTAGGTGGATCCGCCTCGTTGCCAGTGAGGGAGTGAGCCGTTGCGGATGATGAGCGGGCCGGGTGGGTGTGATTGAACTGGGGAGAGATCGAGAGGGGTGAGGAGGGAAAGGCGTTCAGAAGGCGTGGGCAGCTGTCGACCGGCCGGAGGCCGGTCCCACTGGTGCTCCTTTGGGGTTGGGAGAGAGAGTGCCATGGTGCACACGAACCGTGCTGTGCGGTTCTCTGGTGGGATGCCTTCGAGTTCGCGGAGGACGCGTTGGTTGTTGGCTTGGTCGCGCTGGGCGCGGGTCATGCCGGTTTCTTGGCCGTCGGTGCAGTAGTGGGAGGAGATGACGCCGGGGCGGCCGTGGAGGGCGTCGATCTCGAGGCCGGAGTCGTCGGCGAGGCAGGGCATGCCGCTGGCGGCGGCGTAGGCGCGGGCCTTGATGGTGGCGTTCTGTTCGAAGGTGGTGCCGGTCTCGGCGGGCTCGGGGGGCGGGCCGCCGGGAAGGTCGGCGAGCGAGAGCAGGCGAAGGTCGGGGAGGAGCAGGGCGAAGATGGCCTGCATCTCTTCGACTTTGTGGGGATTGGCGGTGGCGAGAAGGAGCATGGGTCAGGGAAGTGGAGCAGTGGCGCAGGGGAGCAGGGGGGCAGGGAGAACGCGATCCGACATCCGACATCCGACATCCGGCTCACCCCTCACCCCTCACCCCTTCCTACTTTCTGGCATGCGAACGCGTCAGGATATTGCGAGTGCGGCGGCGGAGAAGCTCTTGGCGGCGGGTCCGAGCCTGGAGCAGAAGCCGGTGCTCATCGGGTTCGATGGGTTTGTGGATTCGATCATCCACGTGGTGGACAAGCGGCACTCGATGCAGCCGGACGGGTTCACGCGGATTCGAACCATTGAGCACTTTGCGGGTCGGGCGGCGGCGGCGGCGGGGAAGAGCGCGAACATCGAGCTGGCGGTGCACGAGGATCGCTTCGGGGGCAACGGGCCGCTGATGGCGGGTGGGCTGGGGCGGGCGGGCGCGGCGGTGACGTACATCGGCGCGGTGGGGCGGGCGGACAATCCGCGCGACATCGATCCGATCTTTCAGCCGTTCGCGGCGCGGTGCAAGCGGGTGATCCCGGTCGGGCCGCCGGCGCACACCGATGCGCTGGAGTTTGACGACGGCAAGCTGATGCTGGGCAAGCCGCGGAATGTGATGAATGTGGATTGGGCGTCGCTCAAACAGAGCGTGGGTGCGGAGCGGTTGTTCGCGCTGATCGAGAACGCGGCGCTGATCGGCATCGTGAACTGGGTCATGATGGGCGGCGTGGAGTCGATCTGGGACGGGCTGTGCGACGAGGTGTTCCCGAAGCTCGGCGGTGCGGCGAAGAAGAAGCGGGTGTTTCTGGATCTGTGCGACCCGGCAAAGCGGAGCGACTCGGACATCGAGGGGGCGCTCGTGAAGATCCGGCGAGTTGATTCGCTGGTGCCGGTGACGCTGGGGCTGAACTTGTCCGAGGCCGAGCGGATCGCGGCGGTGCTGAAGCTCGATGCGATGCAGGATGCGCACGGGCCGGGACGTGGGCAGTCGGTGCGGTTCGGGGCCGAGGCGATCCGCGCCAAGCTCGGGATCGACTGCGTGGTGATCCATCCGCGCGAGGGGGCGGCGGCGGCGAACGCGAAGGGGATGAGCCACTGGTTCGACGGGCCGTTCATTACGGAGCCGAAGCTGAGCACGGGCGCGGGGGATCACTTCAACAGCGGGTTCGCCCTCGGGCAGCTCTGCGGCATGGAGCTGGATGAGTGTCTGGCGATCGCGTGCGCGACGAGCGGGGCGTATGTGCGGGATGCGCAGAGCCCGGATCAGGGGCGGTTGGCGGCGATGCTGCGGGCGATGCCGCTGCCTCAGTAGGAATTCACCACAAGAGACACAGAGTCACAGAGAGGGGCATCGGAAAGGCTTGTTCCACTCCATGAGCTCAGATCAAGGAGCTCAGATGATGGAGCTCAAATCAAGCAGCTCCAATCAAGGAGCTTCAATGCAGGAGTTCACGGCGTGCTTGGCGTGAAGGCCGGCAACTGGGTCGCGGGCCCGCTCGATGCGGGTTCGTGCGACGCTCGGGCTCTGCGACAGCTCCGTGCCGAGACGTCGGGGTGCCTTCCGCGGCTGTCCGGTTCTGTGGCTCTCTCCCTTCGAGCCTCTGGAGCCCTTTGCGTGGAACGGTCTCGCGCCGTGCCGCCGTGTCTCTCGTTGTGAATTCCCTTCGATCCGCCCGAGGCGTTCGACAATCCACGCCCCTCGCCTACAGTCTCTTGATGTGTTTCACGTCTTCCGGGGAAAAAGTGGTTGGGGATGGCACGGAGGTTCTCTCAGTGGACGCTCTTGCACGCGCTGCGGTCGCTGAAATCCAGTCGGGCATGATCGTCGGGCTGGGCACGGGCCGCACGGCGGCCCGGGGCGTGCTCGCTCTGGCGGAGCGGATCCGCGAGGAGCGGCTGAACATCCAGTGTGTTCCGACGAGCCATGCGACGGAGACGGTGGCGCGGAGCTATCAGCTTCCGATCATCGATTTCGCGATGGTGGAGAAGGTCGATTACCTGTTCGACGGGGCGGACGAGGTGGACCCGTCGCTGCGGATGCTCAAGGGCAAGGGCGGCGCGATCGTGCGGGAGCGGATCGTGGCGCACGCGGCGAAGCGGGCGGTGTACATGGTGGGGCAGAACAAGCTGGTGGATCGGCTGGGGCAGTCGTGCACGCTGCCGGTGGCGGTGATGGCGTTCGGCCTGACCTCGGTGCGGACGCGGCTGCGGGACATGGGGCTGAACGGGGTGATCCGGCGGACGCTGGACGGGCAGTTCTTCCTGACGGACAACGGCCATCTGCTGATCGACGTGACGCTGGAGAACCACGACGTCGAGGAGCTCGCAAGCGAGCTGGATCGGATTCCAGGCGTGGCGGATCACGGGCTGTTCCTGACCGAGTGTCAGGAGCTGTTGGTCGAGACCGACAAGGGCATCGAGAAGATGCACCGGAAGGTCGGGACCTGAGCGACGGGTCGTTGCACAGAAGAATCGAGAGAAGAAAATGACAAACGGCCTCTCGCGGGATGCGAGAGGCCGTTGGTTGTATTCGGGTCATGGTGGCCGAGAGGTCGCCGCCGTCCGCTCACGTGCTTGGCCTGCGGCGAAGCAGGAGGCACGAGGGCGGATCCGGGGCTCAGCTCTTGCGGACGCCGTCGGACTCGACCCAGGCCTTGGGGCGGACGAGTTCCTTGGCGATGCCGACCTTGCGGAGGAAGAGGATGGTGAGGTAGGTGGGGTCGACTTCCCACCACTTGTGGCCGTGGGCGGCGGCGCGCTGGTCGGCGTGGTGGTTGTTGTGCCAGCCTTCGCCGCCGGAGAGGATGGCGACGACCCAGTTGTTGCGGCTGTCTTCGTCGGTGTCGTAGTTGCGGTAGCCGAACATGTGGGTGAAGGAGTTGACGCTCCAAGTGATGTGCCAGACGACGACGGTGCGGAGGAAGACGCCCCAGAAGAGCCAGGAGAGGGAGAGCTGCCAGGCGCCGGCGGTGGTTCCGGTCATCCAGTAGCCCAGGCCGTAGCCCATGGCCATGATGACGAGGGCGTGGAGCGGGTAGAGCAGGAGCCAGAGCTTGTTGTCTTCCATGGACTTGTAGACGGGGTCCCGCATGAGGTCGACGCAGTAGCGATCGACGGACTGGCGGGTGTCGACGTCGGGGTTGTTGACGAAGAGCCAGAGGATGTGGCCCCAGAGGAAGTGGACGAGGGGAGAGTGGGGATCGGGCTGATCGTCGGAGTGCTGGTGGTGGCGGCGGTGGGCGGCGACCCAGGAGCCGGGCGTTCCCTGCAGGTTGCAGAGGGCGATCATGGCGAGGGCGCGCTCGAACCACTTGGGGACGATGAAGCCCTTGTGGGTGAGGAGGCGGTGGTAGCAGAGGTTGATGCCGATGCAGCCGAAGATGTAGATGCCCAGCGGGATGAGGGCGACGCCGCTCCAGGAGAAGAACTGGGGGAAGAACGCGGGGACCGCGGCGAGGTGGATGGCGGCGATGGCGAGGATGACGTGCCAGCGCAGCACGTAGGGCTTGACGCCCTCGGGGTGCGGCAGCCGACGGGCGACGGTGTTGGGCGCGCCGGTTTCGGGGTCGATGGCGACGTCGGGCGTCAGGGTGGGGGCGGCGGCGGAGAGCTTGGGTTCGATGGTGGCATCGAGTGTCGGTCGGGTGGCGGCGCTGGTCATGGGTTCCTTCGCGGTCAGACTCGTTCGTTCCGCGGCATCGTGCGGGTGGTGCGGGTGGGCTGGTGTGCGGCGTGCCCCCGGTATGGACGCGCCGGCAGCCAACGGAGTTCGGGAGTCTAGTCGATTCTTCTTCTGCCCATCGGATTTCGTTCGCAAAGTTCTTGTGTTTCAGAGCTTGGCGGGCGAGTCGGCGAACGAACGCCGACTCATTGCGGACTGCCCTCGCGCGGTTTCACGCGGGAATAAGCAATTTCACCGCGGCAATGTACAGAGGAATCCCCAGTGCGATGTTGAATGGGAACGTGATCGCGAGCGAGCATGGGATGTACAGACCGGGGTTGGCCTGCGGGATGACCAGGCGCATGGCGGCGGGAACGGCGATGTAGGACGCGCTGGAGGCGAGGACGGCGAGGAGGATGGCATCGCCCTGGTGGAGGCCACCGACGCGGGCGAGTGCAATGGCGAGGGCGGCGTTGAGGAGCGGGGTCAGCAATCCGAAGGCGATGACGAACCAGCCGGCCTGGCGGAGGGAGCGGAGCCGCCGCGCCGCGACGAGGCCGAGGTCGAGGAGGAAGAAGACGAGGACGCCGTTGAAGAGATCGGTGCAGAGCGGCTTGAAGGCGGCGTAGCCGCGGTCGCCGGTGAGCATGCCGATGGCGAGGCTGCCGAGGAGCAGGAGGACGGGTCCGTTGAGGAAGGCCTCGTGGAGGAGCTTGCCCCACGGGATTCCCTGGCGGGGATCGGTGTCGGCGGCGCGGCGACGGTTTTTGAGAATGGTGACGGGCGCGCCGGGATCGCCGGGGAAGAGGCGGAGGAGCAGGACGCCGATGACGATGGCGGGCGATTCCATGAGGGCCATGGCGGCGACCATGTGTCCGCCGTAGGGGATGGCGCGCTGCTCGAGGACGGTGCAGGCGGTCATGAAGGTGACGGCGGAGATGCTGCCGTAGGTGGCGGCCATGGCGGCGGCGTCGGTGGCGGTGAGTCGGAGTCGGAGGACGAAGAAGGAGTAGACGGGGACGACGATGGCGAGGAGCATGGCGAGGCCGAGGCTGATGAGGACGTGGGCGTTGAGGCCGCCATGGAGGAGTTCGACGCCGCCGCGGAATCCGATGGCCCAGAGGAGGTAGAGGGAGAGGAGCTTGGTGATGGCGCGGGGGACGCGGAGGTTGGACTTCACGAGGGCGGCGAGCGCGCCGAGGAAGAAGAAGAGGACGGGCGGGCTGACGATGAGCGAGCTGATACGCGGATCTCCGGGGCGGCGTTTCGGCGCTGCCTGGATAGGTTACCGCGTTGCGCGGGCGCGAGGTGGTGGAGCGCGGGCGGCAGAGAAAGACCCGGGCGGGCCCTGGTCTGGTG
>ERZ1066133.662-NODE-662-length-13621-cov-5.491449_pt1 | contig 13621 bp, 13 predicted proteins | sample MGYA00382780_ERZ1066133 | MGnify/ENA primary metagenome ERZ1066133 (study PRJEB33369, sample SAMEA5778363) | biofilm metagenome | biome: Industrial cooling water; feature: Water cooling tower basin; material: Biofilm | place: United Arab Emirates | collected...
TATCAGGGTCTACCGCATGATCACTTAAAAACTGAATATGCTGTTTGTAAAACGAAATCATTTGCGGAGGCAGCAAAAAAACAGCCAGGTAATTAATTTTTTTATGACCATAAAAACCCCAGCAAAAAACCTGTTGACACAAACAGAGGAGCAGAATTGAAAGAATAGTTTTTTTCATTATCTCAAAATACAAAAAAGGTAATACTGTATTTTATTCGTCATCCACTTTTGTTACACCTCCGCTTATAGCAAATTTCATGGCCTCCGTAGGTGTAAGGTGTGAATCTAAAGATTTTATTCTGTTTGCAGGTATTAAATATACATTACCTGCTATGGAATAACTCATGGGTACATACACAGCTACATAATCTTTTAAACCCAAGTCTTCCACATCATCACTGGTTAAAAAGCCCACACGCCACACATCATTGTCATCAATATTTGCCAGTACGGGACGGTTGAACTTTTTCTTTTCGCCTGCAAATGCTTCAAAAAAGTCTTTGGTAGTAGAGTAAATGAATTTAATACCCGGCGCTTTTTCCAGCCAGTGATCAAACAGATTAAAGATGCGGCTCTGGATAAAAAAAGTACTGAGATAGCCTACCAGACAAATAGAAGCTATGATAATAAGAAAGCCCAGCCCGAAGTTGCGCACTTTTACACGCCCTTCTTCGATGGTGGTAAAGATGGGAATTAAATCATCGATGCTGGTAACAATCCAGTAGATGGAGTAAACGGTTACTGCCAGCGGTGCTGTAACCAGCAAGCCCTGCAAAAAGTATTGAAATAACTTTCTGTAACTGAATGATTTAAACATTGTAAAATCGTTTTCTATTCTCAAAAGTACAGTTTTACAAACGCATGTACGCATTTTAATTTTTTGTTACGAGCGGAAAAAAAAGGTGATGGAAACTTTGGCAACGATTAAAGTTTCCATAGTTTTGTGCCCTGTTTTTATACAATGGAGACTAAAAAACGTATTCAGGAAAAGGCGCACGAGTTGTTTATGCGTTACGGAGTCCGCTCTGTGAGCATGGATGATATTGCTTCCAGTTTGGGCATGAGCAAAAAGACGATCTACCAATATTTTGCTGATAAAGATGAGCTGGTGGATGCTGTAATGGATGATGAAGTGAGTCAAACACATTCTGATTGCGACTTGTGTAAACGAAGCGCTAAAGATGCTATAGATGAAATCTTTCTTACCATGGAGCAGATACAGGAGCAGTTTTCACAACTCAATCCGATGATTCTGTATGATATTGAAAAGTTTCATCCCAAGGCATATCTCAAATTCAAAAAGATGAAGGATGAGTATTTGCAGCAGGTAGTAGCAGCCAATATCAAGCGTGGTATAAAAGAAGAACTGTACCGCCCTGAAATTCATGTGGAGATGATGAGCCGCTACCGTGTAGAAACGATGATGGTTCCATTTGCCATGGCCGCAACGGCACCTTCCAAATACAACCTTGCAGTAGTAACACAGGAAACGATGGAGCATTTCCTTTATGGGCTGGCCACACTCAAGGGCTATAAATTAATAACCAAGTATAAAGAAGAACAAATCAAAAAGAAGAGCTATGACAAGACTAACAAAAAGTAAATGGTTAGTTGCATTTCTCCTATTGTTAAGCACTGCCTCTGTAACGGCTCAAACAGCCTATAAGTTGAGCGTACAGGAAGCTGTAAACCTTGCATTAAAGAATGTAGCTGATGTAAAAAACCTGCGGATTGATTCTATGAAGCAATTGGCGCAGAACAGAGAAATTGTTGCAGGCGCATTACCACAGATTACCGGTAGTGCACAGGTGGCACATTATTTAACCCTGCCTTTAATTCTTTTTCCCAGTGCAGGCGCTACGGATGTGTACCGTGTGCTCAATCAGGAAGGAGTAAGAGATGGTAATGGACAACTTATACCTGCTAAACAGGAATTTACAGTTAATAAGTTTTCATTTGTACAACCCTGGAATGTAACAGCCGGTGTAGGTATGAATCAGTTACTCTTTCAGCCGGATGTATTTGTGGGGTTGATTGCCCGCAAAACATCTATGGAGTATGCAAAAGAAAACATTGCTGTAGCAGAAGATAAAGTGCGGGAGCAGGTGCAGAAAGCGTATTACCAGGTACTCATTGCCCAGCAGCAGTTAAATGTATTGCAGCAAACATTGCAGCGACTGCAAAAATTAACTTCCGATCAGGAGCAGTTGTTTAAGAACGGCTTTATTGAAAAGCTGGATATTGATAAAACAACTGTTACGTTTAACAATACAAAGGCAACGGAAACACAGTTGAAAAATATAATTGAGCTGGGCCTTGCCTCACTCAAGTTTACGCTGGGTTTATCACAAGCTGATGAGTTGACATTAACGGATCAACTCACACCTGAACTGGTAAAGCAAAATGTATTGGATGAGGGAAGTTTTGATTACAATACCCGCAGTGAAATGCGTTTGCTCAACAATGTGCAAAAATTGCAACAGTTAGATGTAAAGCGGAATAAGCTGGGCTATTTGCCTACCCTTTCCTTCTTCTACCAGTTTCAGCAACAGGGTGTGCTCAATAAAGATTTTTCGGCAATTACAGGAAGCAATTGGTTTTGGTTCAACTCCAATTTGGTAGGTCTTAATCTCAGTGTTCCCATTTTTGATTTTGGTGTACGTAAAAATAAAATACAACAGGCTCAGTACACACTTGATAAGACAAGGAATATTATTGATAATACAAAGAAGGCAATTGATTTTGAAAAGAATGCTGCACAGATTAACCTGCGTAATGCCATCATTAATATGGATGCACAGCAAAAAAATCTGGAACTGGCTGAGCGTGTGTACAGCACTACAAAAAAGAAATACGAACAGGGTGTGGGCAGCAGCTTTGAAGTATTAACTGCTGATACTGAATTACAGCGTGCACAGGGTAATTATTTTGATGCACTCTACCAGGCAGTGGTAGCCAAAATTTCATATTTAAAAGCATCAGGAAAACTTCAATAAACTAATAACAACCAAATACAGAATATTATGAAAAGGATTATATCGTACACATTTGCTGCAACCATTACGATGTTGCTGGTGGCCTGCGGTGAAGGTGCAAAAGAAAAAAGTGGCAGCCTCGGCGATAAAAAAGTACAACTGGAGAAATTAAAAAAAGAAGCCGCCGCTGCGAATGCCGAGATTAAAAAACTAGAAGAAGAAATTGCCAAGTTGGATACAAATGCTGCACAGCTTGCAAAAGCTAAACTGATAGCTGTAGCGCCGGTTACCACACAGGACTTCAGTCATTATATTGACCTGCAGGGAACAGTTACTGCAGAAGATATCTCATACATCGCACCTGCCAATGGTATGGGTGGAGTGGTAACAGCCATCTATATCAAAGAAGGACAGTATGTAAAGAAAGGACAGTTGATTTTGAAAATGGATGATAAAGTGCTGCGTACACAGTTACAGCAACTGCAGGTACAACTTGACTTTGCAAAAAATATTTATAACCGTCAAAAGAATCTGTGGGAGCAAAACATCGGAAGTGAAGTACAATTGATTTCAGCAAAGAATAATGTAGACGGTATTGAAAAGCAAATAGCCACATTGAATGAGCAGATTAAGCTCTACACTGTTACTTCCAGTGTGAATGGTATTGCTGATATTGTAGATATTAAAGTAGGTGAAATGTTTGTAGGTGCTGGTGCAAGAGGTCCGCAAATTCAAATTGTAAACAACAGCACGCTTAAAGTAAAAGCAAATGTACCGGAGAATTATATGAGCCGGGTGCGTGTAGGAAGTGCAGTCATCATCGGGTTACCTGATGCGGGTAAATCATTCAACTCCAGCATCAGCCTGTCTTCTCAATTAATTGATCCCAACAGCAGAACATTTGCTGTTGAAGCTTCTATACCTGGCGGCAGTGTGCGACCTAACACCATTGCAACCGTACGTATTAAAGACTACAGTGCTCCCAATGCAGTTGTGATTCCTGTAAATCTTGTGCAGACAGATGAAAACGGAAAATATGTATATGTAGTAGAGAAAGATGGTAAAGGAAGAACCGTTGCAGTAAAGAAGCCGGTTGTTGTGGGCGAATCCTATAACAGTATGATCGAAATCAAAGCAGGTTTACAGGCCGGTATGCAATTAGTGAGCGCAGGTTATCAAAGTGTGTATGATAAGCAAGTGGTGCAGGTAGACGGTAACACAGCAGGATTGTAAAACGAATCGTTTCAGCTGAAAAAGCAATGCAGTTGCACATGGATCTGAAGTTTGCTGTGATGAATAAAGTTAAATCAGTACAAGTGTGCGACGCCACTGCAGATGAACAGAATTACAACAGATGACCACCAAAAAAAGAAATTATGCAATCAAATTTTATAGAAGGCATCAGCAAAAAGTTTAAAGAATTTAAACCGACCAGCTGGAGTGTAGACAACCGTACAGCCATTTACATCATTACCATTATTGTAACGCTGTATGGCCTGTATAAGTTCAACACCATGCCTAAAGAACAGTTTCCGGATATTGTGGTGCCTACCATTTCAGTAAGCACCGTTTATGTAGGTAACTCACCTGCAGATATTGAAAACCTTGTAACACGGCCCATTGAAAAACAAATCAAAAGCATCAGCGGGGCGAGGGTAATTAAAGTGCAATCTACTTCACAACAGGATTTTTCACTCATTATTGTGGAGTTTGATACCGATGTAAAAACAGACCTGGCAAAACAAAAAGTAAAAGATGCGGTAGATAAAGCAAAAACAGATTTGCCTACCAATTTAACAGTGCAGCCGGATGTGCAGGAGTTTGCTTTTAGTGAAATGCCCATCATGTTTGTAAACATCAGTGGAAATTATGATGGTGTAAAACTCAAGCAGTATGCTGAGAAGTTGCAGGATAAATTTGAAGACCTGCGTGAAATTACAAGGGCAGATATTGTGGGCGCTCCCGAGCGTGAAATACAGATTAATGTGGATCCCTATCGTATGGCGGCTGCAAGAATTACGTTTGGCGATATTCAAAATGCAGTGCAAAGAGAGAACAACGATATCAGCGCCGGTTTAATTGAAAGCGGCGATATGAAACGCACAGTTCGTATCCGTGGCCAGTTTAAAACAGCGTATGATATACAAAACATTGTGGTAAAAAGCATCAGCGGTGCGCCTGTTTACTTAAAAGATATTGCAAGTATTAAGGATACGGTAAAAACGCTGGAAAGTTTTGCACGGCTTGATGGTAAGAATGTAATTACCCTCAACATTGTAAAACGCAGTGGTGAAAACCTCATTAATGCAGCGGATAAAATTAAAGCTGCTGTTACTGAAATGCAGGACAATGATGATTTGCCCAAAGATTTAAAGGTAACCATCACGGGAGATCAAAGTAAGCAAACAAAAACATCGTTTAATGAACTGGTAAATACCATCATCATTGGTTTTATACTGGTGTTACTTATTCTCATGTTCTTCATGGGTGTAACCAATGCCTTCTTTGTGGCATTGAGTGTACCGCTGAGTGTGTTTGTGGCATTCTTATTTCTGCCTGTTGCAGATGGTATCATTGGTACAACAGTTACACTCAACTTTATTGTACTCTTTGCATTGCTGTTCGGTTTGGGTATTATAGTGGATGATGCCATTGTGGTTATTGAAAACACCCATCGTATTTATCATAACGGAAAAGTGCCTATTGTGCGGAGTGCCAAAGAAGCGGCAGGTGAAGTATTTGTACCGGTGCTTGCAGGTACAGCAACAACGCTGGCTCCCTTCTTCCCGCTCCTGTTCTGGAAAGGTATCATCGGTAAGTTTATGATTTACCTGCCCACCATGCTCATTCTTACATTGGCGGCATCATTAATCGTTGCCTTTATCATCAACCCCGTATTTGCTGTGAGCTTTATGAAACCTGAGGGCAGACAATACGATGAACCCAAGAAAGCCATCTTCCGCAAGCCTTACTGGTGGGCGTTCTGGGGTATTGGTGCGCTCATGCATGTAATGGGCAATCATGGTTTTGGAAACTTTTTATTTTTCATGGCATTAATGGGTATTCTCAATCGTTATGTATTGCGTGACTCTATCTACTTCTTCCAGGAAAGAGTATTACCCGCATTAATGAACAGCTATGAAAAATTATTAACCTGGGTATTAAAAGGTACCAGACCTGTTTGGGCATTTGTTTCATTGTTTTTGATATTTATTATTTCTGCCATTTTACTTGGAATAAGTGTAAGCAGCGGCAGAACAAAATCAACCTTCTTCCCCAGCGGTGATCCCAACTTTGTGTATGTATATCTAAAAATGCCTGTAGGTACTGATGTAAGAACTACGGATTCAGTAACACGATCTTTAGAACAGAAGGTATATAAGATTCTGGAAAAAGATCCTCCCGGCGCCCCAGGTTCTATTGTTGAAAGTGTGATTGCGAATGTAGCGGTGAGTGCAAACAATCCGATGGATAATAACAGAAGTACACAAAGCAACTTAGGCCGTATTCAAATTTCATTTGTGGAGTTTGAAAAACGCCACGGCAAATCTTCTGCACCTTATTTAACGGAAATACGAAACAGTATTAAGAATATTCCGGGAGCATCTATTAGTGTAGAACAGGAAAATGGCGGACCACCCACAGAGCCTCCTGTGAATATTGAAGTGTTGGGTGAAGATTTTGATGCGATTTCTAAAGTAGCACTCAACCTCTTCAATTATCTTGATACCAATCGTGTGGATGGAATTGAAAACCTGCAACTCGATGTTGATTTGAATAACCCTGAAATTACACTCACCATTGACAGAGAGCGTGCTTTAATTGAAGGTGTAAGTACCGGGCAGATAGGAATGGAAATACGCACTGCATTGTTTGGAGCTGAAGTGAGCAAGTTAAAAGAAGGTGATGATGAATATAAGATTCAGCTTCGTTACAGTGATTTGCAGCGTAACAACATTACAGATTTGATGAATATGAAAATTACGTTCCGTGATTTTAACACCGGTCAAATTAAACAGGTGCCCGTAGGCGCAGTTGCAAAATTTGATTACACAAGCACCAGCGGTGGTGTAAAACGTAAAAATTACAAGCGTACCATTCAGTTGCAGTCAAACGTAGCCGATCCCACACAGGCGGCGCCTATCAATGCAGCATTAAAAGAAAAGATAGATGCCTTTAAAGCAGCAACACGATTACCCGTGGGTGTAACTATCCGTCAAAGCGGTCAAAGTGAACAGGAAGCGGAAACATCACAGTTTTTGGTTACTGCTTTTGCCATCGCCATTGCACTCATATTTCTCATATTAGTTCTACAGTTTAACAGTATCAGTAAACCGTTTATTGTAACTACAGAGATCTTTTTTAGTGTTATAGGTGTATTGATTGGTTATGTAATTACAGGACAAACCATTGCTACCATCATGTTCCTCGTAGGTATCGTTGGACTGGCAGGTATTGTAATTAAAAACGGTATTCTGTTGATTGAGTTTACAGATGAATTGAGAGGACGTGGTTATAAAACAAGGGAAGCAGTAATTCAGGCAGGTAAGATTCGTATCATTCCTGTATTGCTTACGGCAGTAGCAACAATGCTTGGATTGTTACCATTGGCAGTTGGTTTCAATATTGATTTCGTTTCATTGTTCCAGCATTTAGATCCCAAGATTTTCTTTGGTGGTGACAGCGTGGTGTTCTGGGGTCCGCTTAGCTGGACGATTATTTACGGTCTCATCTTTGCGTTCTTCTTAACACTCATGATGGTACCCAGTATGTATTTGATTGCAGAACGGTTAAGAAGACCAATGGAGCATTTCTACGGCACACGATATGTAGCATTGTTTGGTTTCCTCGGTCCGTTTTTCTTCCTCTTTGTTGGTCTTATGTACTTGGTGCGTGCTATTCAGGGCAAGCGTGTATGGACAGGAAGAATGCGTAAGACAGTGCCTTCTAAAATTTAGTACAGTTGGTTTTTGGTTAGATGAAGTCCCGCCCTTTGTGGCGGGATTTTCTTTTCCGTTTAACAAAAACTTTATGTACCGTTTGTTCCTGTAATTTACCTTCACAAAAAAATTATCATCATGCCACAATCTCATGAAATTGATTACCGCATTGTAGGGGAAGAAATGCAGTATGTAGAAATTGAACTGGATCCCAATGAAACCGCTATTGCCGAAGCCGGAAGCTTTATGTTGATGGATGACGGAGTTCAAATGCAAACCATTTTTGGTGATGGAAGTGCGAATGCACCATCCGGAATGCTGGGTAAATTATTCAGTGCCGGTAAACGCCTGCTCACCGGCGAAAGCCTGTTTATGACAGCGTATACCAATGTGGGCCAGGGAAAAAAACGTGTGAGCTTTGCTTCACCCTATCCGGGAAAAATTATTCCGCTTGATTTATTGCGACTGGGAGGTCCGGTTGTTTGTCAGAAAGATGCATTTTTATGTGCAGCAAAAGGTGTGAGCGTGGGCATTGCATTGCAGCGTAAACTTGGTACAGGTTTATTTGGAGGCGAAGGATTTATTATGCAAAAATTAGAAGGTGATGGAATGGCTTTTGTACATGCAGGTGGTCATGTGTTTGAACGAGAATTACAACCCGGTGAATTAATAAAGATTGATACAGGTTGCGTAGTTGCATACACACACCAGATAGATTTTGATATTCAGTTTGTAGGTGGAATTAAGAATACCATTTTTGGTGGTGAAGGTTTGTTCTTTGCTACACTGCGTGGTCCGGGTAAAGTATGGATTCAAACATTACCCGTATCAAGACTGGCCAGCCGGATTTTATCCTATGGCACAACAAACAGAAAAGAAGAAGGAAGTCTGCTGGGTGGTATTGGTAATTTACTGGATGGTGATGGATTCAGATAAACAGACCATTTAATTAAGTAAAATAAATTGCCGGAAATTTTTCCGGCTTTTTATTTGGAATTCTGAAATCATTAATCGTATATTTGCGATATAAAATTAGAAAACGGAACAAGCCGTCTCTTTTTTAAAACCAAATCATCGTATAAAAACGATAAAAGAATGGCAATTCACAAAAAAGAAGAATTCACACAAAAAGAACAGGAGCTGGCAGCATTTGCCAAAGCAATGAGTCATCCCGCACGTATTGCTATTTTAAAAGTACTGGCTCAAAAGAATGAATGTATTTGTGGTGAAATAGTGGAAGTACTGCCGCTGGCACAATCAACAGTATCCCAACATCTCAAGGAATTAAAAAGTGCCGGGCTCATTACCGGAGAAACAGATGGCCCACGTAGCTGCTATTGCATCAACTGGAAAGCATTTGAAAAGTTTAATACAGATTTTAATTTACTCTTTCAAAAACTGAAAGACACGAATGCAAAATGCTGTTGATCATTAAACCCTTATCAATAAATCAAACAATATGACAAACGAAACACAACTCAAAGAAATTGTAAAGCAGAAGTATAGCGAAATCGCCTTGCAGAGTAAAGAAACCAATCAATCTTCATGCTGCGGTGCAGGAGGTTGCTCAACAGAAGTATATAACATCATGAGTGATGACTATACAGATCTCAAAGGTTATAACCCGGATGCGGATCTTGGACTGGGCTGCGGCTTACCAACACAGTTTGCTAAAATTCGTCCCGGTAATACGGTGATCGACTTGGGAAGTGGTGCAGGTAACGATTGTTTTATTGCTGTGGCTGAAACCGGGCCTTCAGGTAAAGTGATTGGTATCGACTTTACACCTGCCATGATCGACAAAGCAAGATCCAATGCAGAAAAAAGAGGGTTGAACAATGTGGAGTTTCGTCAGGGCGATATTGAGCACATGCCTGTAAGTGCCAACACTGCTGATGTGATTGTGAGTAATTGTGTCTTGAATCTTGTGCCGAACAAAGATGGTGTATTTAAAGAAATGCTTCGAGTGTTGAAGCCAGGCGGTCATTTCAGTATTTCAGATATTGTATTGGTAGGTAGTTTACCTGATGCCTTGCGTAAAGATGCAGAGATGTATGCAGGTTGCGTATCGGGCGCTGTTCAAAAAGAAGTATATATGGAGCTTATACAGCAAAACGGATTTGAGCACATTACTATTCAGAAAGAAAAAGCGATTGTGATTCCAGATGATATTCTCAAAAATTATTTAAACGAACAGGAGCTGGCCAATTTCAAACAGGGTACTACCGGAATTTTTTCCATCACAGTATTTGCGCAAAAGCCATCAGCATGTGCACCCGGCAGCGGTTGTTGTTAATTCTTTTTTTCACATATAAACCTTAGCATCATGAACACAAATCAAAATGATCCCAGATGTTGTGCAGGCAGCAATGATTGTTGCGGCGGCATTACTGAAATGGGATGTTGTTAAACAAATCAGCGCCCCGCATGTGCAGGGCGCTATTCTTATTTCCTGTTGTTGAAGATTTATAAGGTTGCTTTTACCATTCCTCCGTCAACAATTATGGTTTGTCCGGTAACATACCTGCTGTGCGGACTTAAGAACCACAAAGCAAGACGGGCAAAGTTTTCAGCCTCACCCAATGAACCAACGGGAATCTGATTGACTGCATTCTTTTTAACTTCTTCAAACGACAATCCTGTTTGTTCTGCTTTTTTAATATAAAGTCGGTCAATAGCAGGTGTGTTATGACTGCCGGGGCCGATAATATTCAATGTAACACCACTTCTTGCAATTTCCTGGCTCAATGTTTTTACCATACCCACAACTGCTAAACGAAGTGAATTGCTTAAAACCAAATTTTCAATCGGCTGTTTTACGGATGAACTTTCAATGTACACAATACGTCCATAACCTGCTTTCATCATCTTAGGTACAAATGTTTGGGTGATGGCAACTTTCCATCTTAGAATTTTTTGATATGCATCATCCCAATCCTGCAGTGTTGTTTCTAATACCATTTTTGCCGGCGGGCCTCCTGCATTTACTACCATACCATGCAGTTGCCGTTCACCCACCATATATTCCAATTGATCAATGGTTCCGTAATCCGTAATATCACCGGAGAGCAGTTCAGCGTTTTCAATCCCACTGTACAGCTCTCTGAGTTTATCTTCTCCTCTTGCTATTACAATAACCTGAGCGCCTTCCTGCAGCAAAGCCTCTGCAATGGCTTTTCCAAAACCAGAAGTGGCACCACTTACAATAAACAATTGATTGTTGATCTCAAGATTCATTGTTTCATTTTTTTGTTTAATTAATTCTGTTAGCATGACGTGTTACCAATAACCATCCTTCTTTTTTACGAACATATACTTCTGTGTAGAGCAGGTCAAGTACAACAGCTTTTCCATCCACCACCACATCAAATTTTCCTTTTCCGTTAATGATCACAGCACCTTTGTACACTCGTGCTTTGGCTTCGATTACTGTAACACTGTTCATGATGAGCTTGCCGCTTTTTAAGTCTTCAGTAATTTCTTTTTTCGTTTGCTGCCAGCCATTACTATGCACATACACTACCCGTTCATCCAGAATAGCATTGAGCGAATCCAGTTGCTTCTTCACCATAAACTGAAATTTCTTTTCATGCAACCGCAGTACAAACTGTTCCGTTGCAGACTCTTCATTGATGGCTTTTTTCTGTCCGAAAGACGAAATGCTTATCAGAAAAAATGCGAAAGAAAGAATAAAGCGCATGAGGATTTCATTTTTAATTATGCAGTCAAAAGTAGCATATATGTACTCCTGTACAATAAATGCTATGTACTTTCAAAATCCAGATCATTATGAAAGGTTTCCTCTAACTGGCTGATGGACCACATGGCCAGAATACAAACAGTAAATGCAATCGTAGCTGCAGTTTTCCATTCTGCAATATGCAGTGAGGAAGTCATCCAGGTAAACAAAGCCCCAAATGGAATCACCCAGCCCCTCACTAAATTTAAACCACTGCCTGTAACCAGCGTTCTGATATTGGTTCCAAAGTTTTCTGCTGCCAGTGTAAACAGCTGGATCACAAAACCAACGCTCATACCCAAACCTGCAAAGGCAATATAATAGAGTGTAACAGATGTTTGCGCAATTGTAAAAAACAAAATGAGTGATATAAAATGCACGCTCAGAAAAATATAAATTGATTTTTTACGACTTTTCAGCCATTGACTTACAAAGCCAGCCAGTACATCTCCAATTGATAAAGCAATAAAGAAGCAAACGATTACTACTCCTTTATCCGGTAAAGGATACATACCCATACTCGCTGCTATGTAATTGGAGAACTGCATCATCACTCCATTTACAAACCAGGCGGGGATCCCTGCGAGTAAAATAAAAATGAATTTTTTGAGATAGGTGTTGTTGCGCAGAATGATTAGAAAATTCCCTTTTGAAACAATCCGCTTTCCACAACACCAATACGTAAGAACAACAACATAAATCCAAGAATACCGCCCACCAGATATACTGTTTTCCAATCATAGTTTTTACCAATGATCACCGCTACAATGGCTCCCAGTACGCCAAAGCCCGCAAGAATAGCCGGACCTAAACCTCTGTATTCTTTTTTCATTTGTTCACTCACCAATGTAATACCGGCACCCAGTTCACCCGCCAATCCGAGTCCTGCCAGAAAACGACACGCTGCATATTGATGGGTGGTATCAACAAATGCATTGAGTAATGTAAACGAAGAATATAAAATGATACTGCCAAACAGTACTTTTAACCGCCCATATTTATCGCCAATGATTCCCCATAAAAATCCTCCCAACAGCATACCAAACATTTGCATGCTTTGTAAGTAATTGAGATCTGCCTTAATAGAATCGCCTCTTACACCAATCGCTTTCAGGCTTGGCTCACCAATGGCAGCCAGTGCCATGATATCATAGAGGTCTACAAAAAAACCAAGTGCAGATACGATGATGCCCAGAACAATTGATTTGTTTGAAATATGGATACCTGCGTTTTGACTCATGTTATTTGTATTGATTCTTTAAAGGCACAAGCAATTGTTCCAGCCCGTTTAATTTTATTTCATAAATGGTGGCCAGCAGTATGCCAAGTTTTCCTTTGGGAAAACCTTTGCGCTGAAACCATTCTAAATAAGATACCGGTAAGTTGCACAGGAGTGTGTCTTTGTATTTACCAAAGGGCATCTTCATTTGCACCAGCTGCAGCAGGAGTTCAGGATTAAGGTTCGAAACATCTTCCATTTTATTCTTCTTTACGTTTTACAATCAGGAACCAATCTTTATCAAGCGGCAGGTAGCCATAATCATAGCAATAATAATATTGTTTGCCGGTTTTGGTGGTATAGATATGTGTAATGTAATTGAAATGAAAACCGAGGCGTTGCATTTTATCTCTGGTGGCTTTGGCTGTTTCTTCGGTGACAGGTAAAATACTTTCCAGAATCTTCCTGTTTCTGAGCAGGGTGTTGTTGATATTTCTCACAAAGGCGCTGTGGTTGCCCTTTGCTTTTTGCTGATTATTGAAGTTGTTTCTGCAATAATCATCGCAAAACTTTTTATCAATCCGTCCTTTGAGTGGTTTGCCGCAGGCGGCACAAGTTTTGGCTTGGGTGTTTTGTAACGCAGACATAGCAAGTGTTTTAGCAAACAAGATAATAAAAATTATCCGTGTGCAAACGTTTCTACACGTTTAGCTTCGGGAAGAAACGGGTAAAAACCGACTACGGCTTT
>ERZ1066133.670-NODE-670-length-13508-cov-7.952724_pt1 | contig 13508 bp, 12 predicted proteins | sample MGYA00382780_ERZ1066133 | MGnify/ENA primary metagenome ERZ1066133 (study PRJEB33369, sample SAMEA5778363) | biofilm metagenome | biome: Industrial cooling water; feature: Water cooling tower basin; material: Biofilm | place: United Arab Emirates | collected...
CCTCAGAGGAGGCCGCCTGACGGACCGGAGCGGCCGCTTGGCCTCCCGATTGCGTCTGACGCCCAACTGAACGAATCCCCGCACGGCGGAGCCCGGGCGGCACGTACGAACCGGTGACGCGAAGGCTCGGAGCAGCCTTCGCGCCGCGACGAGGTGTTCCCATGGCTTCGACGACCGCTCTGTTCTCAGGCCTCTCCGGGCTCAACGCCAACTCCCGGATGATCGAGGTCATCGGCAACAACATCTCGAACGTCAACACCACCGCGTTCAAGACCAACCGCGTCTTATTCAGCTCCACCTTCAACCGCACGTTCAGCATCGGCTCCGCACCGGCCGACACGACCGGCGGCACCAACCCGGGCCAGATCGGTCTGGGTGTCCAGGCAGCCGGGACCCAGCGCAACTTCGGGAACGGCGCCATCAACGGAACCGGTGATTCTCGGGACATGGCAATCGAAGGCGAAGGGTTCTTCATCGTTCAGCGCGGAACCGGTGAGTCCGTCTATACCCGCAACGGCGCGTTCCGCCCCAACAGCGCCAACGAGCTCGTCGCACTGACCGGCGAGCGTCTGATGGGCTACGGCATCGACACCCGATTCAACATCGATACCTCCTCGGTGAAGCCGGTGTCCATTCCCGTCGGATCGCTCACCATCGCCGAATCCACGACGACCGCACGCCTCTCCGGCAACCTGAACGCGAAGGGCACGCTCCCAACCCGCGGCTCACAGATTTCCCTGCAAGCCAGCGGCGCGGGCGGTTTCGGCGTCATCACCGGCGCCGCGCCCGCACCCACCGCGCCCAATGTCGTCGAGGCGACCACGCGTCTCGTCGACCTGGACGATCCCAACATCGCCGGCACCGTGACGCCGCTCTTCACCGCGGGACAAACGATCCGCATCACGGGCGCGAAGAAGGGCGTGGACAACCTCAATGCCCGAAACCTGCCCGACGCGTCTCTGACCATCACGGCCACGACGACGGTCCAGGACTACATGAACTTCCTGCGCGACGCCTTCGGCATCGTCGCGGGCCAGACGAACCCCAACGCTCAAACCACCGGCGTCTCGCTCGACCCCCTCACGGGCGTCATTTCGGTCATCGGCAACTCCGGCACGATGAACGACCTGACCGTCAACCCCAGCAACTTCCGCCTGCTTGATTCCAACGGCAACCAGGTCGCCTCCAGCCTGTTTAGCACGACCAAGGCAGCCGCCGCCGACGGCGAGAGCGTTCGCACCTCCTTCGTCGCCTACGACTCGCTGGGATCGCCCGTGAATCTGAACGTCGGCTTTGTCCTCGAAGCCACGCCCGGCGGCACCGGCACCACCTGGCGCTACTACACCGAGGCGGGATATGCCTATCCCGGCTCCATCAACCTCGGCACCGGCCAGATCAACTTCAACAACGAAGGCGCCCTGCTCACCACCACGCCCATTAGCGTCGCCGTCAGCCGCAACGGCACCGGCGCCGTCACGCCGCTGTCCTTCGAGATCGCCCTCGACGGTCCTCAGGGCAGCGTCACCGCCTTCGCCAATACCAGCGGCAACTCCAACCTCCAGGCGCAGCAGATCGACGGCGCTCCCCTGGGCGTCCTCCAGTCCTTCGCCGTGGGCGCCGACGGCATCATCAGCGGTGCCTTCTCCAACGGATTGTCCAGAAATCTCGGGCAGGTCGTGCTCGCCAAGTTCTCCAACCCCGAAGGCCTTGTCGATATCGGCGGCAATATGTTCCGCGTCGGTCCCAACAGCGGCTCGGCCGGCATCAATGTTCCTCTGCAAGCTGGAACCGGCAAGATCGTCGGAGGCGCATTGGAACTGTCGAACGTGGACCTCGGCAGCGAGTTCCTCGGCCTCATCCAGGCCCAGACCGGTTACTCCGCCGCCACCCGGGTAATCCGTACCACCGACGAACTGTTCCAGCAGCTCCTGCAGATTGGCGGCTGATCGCCGGAAGACCGACCCGCCGCGAAGACGCGACACAGCCGGAAACGGGCCCAAAGTCGCCGCCGGTTCCGACCGATAACTCACCGGATACCGGAGGCACCCGAGCGGGCCCTCCATCCGGACTGTCGAGAGGATCTATCGCGTGATCAGCCTGGCTCTGGCCCTCCCACTCCTCGATTCCGTTCGTGTCCCCCTCGGCGTCATTGCCGTTTGCCTCGGTGCGTCCGCCGCCGCGCTCGTCGTCGCGCGGATCCTCCGGCTCGACGCTGTTGCGGGCAAGCTGCTGGTGCGCGCCACACCACGCACCGAACTCGTCCGCCAGCTTGAACGCCTCGCGGCCTTCGCCTCCGAGGGAGATCTCCGCGGCATGCGCCGCCTCGCCGATCGCTCCGATTGGCTGCTCTTTCGCCGCGGCGTCGAGATGCTTGCGGCGGGCACGGAGCCGCCCGAGATCGCCCGGAAACTCGAGCACATCGGCCAGGTGCTGATCGACCGGCGACGCCGCGCCCTCCGGCGCGCCGCCGCGCTCGCCACCGTCTCCATCATCTTCCCCGCCTCGATCGTCTTCGCCTTCGCGTTCGGGTTGCTTGGCGATCGCACCGGTCTCGAAGCCTGGCTCGCCGGCGCCGCCTTCGTTGCGGCCATGGCTCTGCTCGTCGCTTCGTCCGCCGCACACTGGATGTGCGACCGGCTCGACGCCACCGTCGCATCGCGCACGCTCGAGACCGAGGCCCTGATCTTCTCGCTCTCGGCCATCCGCGGCGGAGCGGACAGCGCCGAGGTCGCTTCGCTCGCCTCGCTGGTTCTCGGGCTCGATACCCGCGCCGAACCGCTCCGCCTGGCCGCCTAGTCGTCCGAGAACGCCACCCGAGCCAGCGAAGTGCGGCCTATTCCGCAGCCCGCCGCACTCTCGCAGATGCCTCGCGCCGAAGCCCTCCAGTCGCGGTGCGCGACAACCGACCTTCTGAGCGCACCGCCGCGCCCGCGGCGTCGCAGCTCGGAGGTCGTCATGTCGGAAGAGGCCAAGGAAGCACCAAAGACGGACGAGAAGCAAGCCAAGGGCGGCCTGTCGATCAAAACCATCGGCATCGTTGCCGTTCTCATGGTGGTGGAAGCGGCCGCGGTCTTCTTTATCGTCGGCTCGACCATGAAGAAGCCGACGGAGGCCCAGGCCCACGACGTGAAGCACGACGAGGATGCCGCCCTCGACGCCCTTGTGGAGCTCCCGCTCGTGGAGGACAAGTTCCAGAACATGCAGGGCGGCACGACCTGGATCTGGGACGCCGCTGTTTACATGAAGGTCAAGAAACGCGACGAGGAGAAGGTCTCGGAGATGCTGCAGGCCCGTCAGGCGGAGATCAAGGAAGGCATCGCGCTGGTCTTCCGACGCGCCCAACCCGGCGCACTCAAGGAAGCCGGACTCGAAACCCTCAACCGTGAGATCTCCGCCTTCATGACCGAGATCATCGAGAAAGCGCCCGACGGCACCAGCCGTATCCAGCGCATCATCATCCCCAAGTGCCGCGGCTTCCCGGCGGGTTGATGCACGTGTTCTGGACGATCATCGCTTCGATGCTCGCGCGAACGCCGCCAGCGTCTCCGGACTGACGTGGTGCTCGATGCCCTCCGCATCCACCTCCGCGACCGGCCGCGGGATGCCCAGCTTGAGCAGGAATTCGACCACGATCTCGTGCCGGCGCCGGGCGTCCGAGGCCAGCCGACGCCCCGACGGCGTGAGCTCAATGGCGCGGTAGGGCTCGGTCACCACCAGCCCCTGCTGCTGAAGCCGTGCCACCGCTCGCACCACCGTCACGTGCGAGACCCCCAGGGACTTCGCCAGATCGACCACCCGGGCTGCACCGTTCGCACGCACCAGATCGGCAATGAGCTCGACGTAGTCCTCGGCCCGTTCCTGCGCGTGCGCCTGCCGCGTTTTCACGTGCCGCGACGCCGCCGAGGTTGGATCCCGACCGCGCCCGGACGCCTTTTTTCCCACTGTCTGTTTTCGCGCTTTCGCCACAAGAGCCTCCCGATCAAGCCGCCGCCACGCCCCCTCCCCGAGTGAGCGGATAGGGGTGGCTCCTGTCGCCCACGGTCCGGCAACCGCCCCCGGGGATCACGACATACGACATCCGGAGAATAGTATCCCCGGCTACGTTGTAGCCTATGCTACACTTTGCCCGACCTGTGAGATCACGCCATGACGACCCGCCTCCTTTCTCTGCTGTGCCTCATCCTCGCGATGCTGCCCGCGTCGCCCGCCCTTGCCGCCACCGGCAAGGTCCGCGCCGTCACAACGGTGGGCATGCTGACCGACGCTGTTCGCGTGATCGGCGGCGAGCGCGTCGAAGTCACCGGGCTCATGGGAGAGGGCGTGGACCCTCACCTCTACAAGGCCTCGCCAGGCGATCTCCGTCTGCTCTCCTCGGCCGACATCGTCTTCGCCATCGGTCTGCACCTCGAAGGCCGCATGGTCGACGCCCTTGAGAAGCTCTCCAAGACGCGCCGCGTCGTTATCATCGGAGAAGAGATCGACCGCTCTCTTCTGCGGTCCGAAGAAGGCGACGCCCACGACCCGCACATCTGGTTCGACGTCTCGCTGTGGAGCAAAGCCCTCGACGCGGTGGAGAAGGGGCTTATCGCCGCCGACGCCGCGGGCGCCGAGATCTACAAGGCCAACGCCGCGAAGTACCGCGATCAGCTCGCATCCCTTCACGAGTGGGTCAAGACCGAGATCGCCAGCATCCCCAAGGCCCAGCGGGTTCTCGTCACCGCCCACGACGCATTCGGCTACTTCTCCCGCGCCTACGACATCGAGGTCCTCGCCATCCAAGGCGTCAGCACAGACAGCGAGGCGAGCCTCCGAGACATCAACGCCCTCGTTGACACACTCGTCACCCGCAAGATACCCGCCGTCTTTGTCGAGTCTTCCGTGCCCCGCAAGGCCATCGACGCGCTCCGCGAGGGCGCCGCCGCCCGCAATCACACCGTCACCATCGGCGGCGAGCTCTTCTCCGACGCCATGGGTCCCGCCGGCACCGCAGAAGGCACCTACATCGGCATGGTGAAGCACAACGTCGATTCCATCGTGCACGCCCTCAAGACCGCCGACGCGCCGCCGTCCGCACCCGTTCCCACGACCGCGAAGTGAACATGCCCGCCGAAACAATCTCATCCACCGGCATCGCTGTCGAAGTCCACGACGTCACCGTCGCCTACCACCGCAAGCCGGTCCTCTGGGATATCGATGTCTCCTTCCCCGCCGGGGCCCTCGCCGCCATTGTCGGCCCCAACGGCGCCGGCAAGTCCACGCTGCTCAAGTCCGTCCTCGGCCTGCTCCCGATCGCCTCCGGACGGATCGAGGTGTTCGGCAAACCCCTCGCCCAGGTGCGCAACCTCGTGGCCTACGTGCCCCAGCGCGAGAGCGTCGACTGGGAGTTTCCCGTCAGCGTCTTCGATGTCGTTCTCATGGGCCGTTACGGCCGCCTCGGCTGGCTCCGCCGCCCCAACCGCGCCGATCGCGCCGCCGCCGAGGCCGCCCTCGACAGCGTCGGCATGACCGAGTTCCGCGAGCGCCAGATCAGCCAGCTTTCCGGCGGCCAGCAACAACGCGTCTTCCTCGCCCGCGCCCTCGCTCAGGACGCCACCCTTTACCTCATGGACGAGCCCTTCGCCGGCGTTGACGCCGCGACCGAGCAGTCCATCCTGGAAGTCCTCCGCTCGCTGCAGCAACAAGGCCGCACCGTCATCGCCGTGCACCACGATCTTCAGACCGTCCGCTCCTACTTCGACTTCGTGGCGATGCTCAACCTCCACCTCGTCGCGGCCGGTCCCATCGACACCGCATTCACCGCCGACAACCTCAAGCGCACCTACGGCGGACGCCTCACGCTGCTTGACGAAGTCACCGAGGCCGTCCGCCGCGGCGGCACGCTCCCCCGCTCCTCATGACCAAACTCCTCATGAGCGACCTCCTCCGCCTCATCACGCTGCAGGACTCCAACACCCGCATGGTGCTGCTCGGAACCGGAGCGCTCGGCCTCGCCGCCGGCGTCATCGGCGCCCTTGCGGTGCTCCGCCGCCGCGCCCTCGTCGGCGATGCCCTCGCCCACGCCGCACTCCCCGGCGTCTGCGTCGCCTTCCTCGTGTTCCGCGAACGCAGCCTCCCGCTCTTTCTGCTCGGCGCCCTTGTCTTCGGCGTCCTCGGCGTGCTCACCATGAACGCCATCCGCCGCTTCACCCGCATCAAGGAAGACGCCGCCATCGCCATCGTCCTCGGCTCGTTCTTCGGCCTTGGCATCGCGCTCTCCGGAATGATCCAGCGCATGCCCAGCGGCAACCGCTCCGGGCTCGACGGCTTCCTGTTCGGCAAAGCCGCCGGCATGGTTCAGGCCGATGTGACCCTTATCGCCGCCGCCTCAGGGCTGTCGCTACTCGGCGTGGCGGCGCTTTACAAGGAGTTCAAGCTCGTCGGCTTCGACCGCGCTTTCGCGGGCAGCCTCGGCTGGCGCGTCTCGCTGCTTGACTTCATCCTCATGTCCCTACTCGCCATCGTCACGGTCGTCGGCCTGCCCGCCGTCGGTGTCGTGCTCATGGCCGCCCTGCTCATCATCCCCGGCGTCACCGCCCGCTTCTGGACCGACCGCCTCGCGCCGCATCTCGCGCTCGCCGGTCTTTTCGGCCTGCTCGCCGGGCTCTTCGGCTCCGCACTCTCCGCTGTCCTTCCAGCCCCCCAGAGCGCGCTCAGCCGCGGCTATCCCACCGGTCCGCTCATCGTCCTCGTCGCCGGAACTCTCTTTGCCGTCTCCCTCTTCTTCGCGCCACGCCGCGGCCTGCTCGCGCGCTGGACCACGGCACGCGCCCTGCACCGACGCATCGACGATGAGCATCTGCTGCGCGACCTGTACGAGCTCCACGAGTTGCGGACGCCCGCTTCCATCAACCAGCTCACCACCCACCGGGCCTGGCGCTCCGGACCGCTGCGAGCCGCCATCTCCCGTGCCCAGTCGCTCGGCTTCATCACGCACGTCGACAACACGCTCGCCCTCACCCCCGCCGGGCGCGACAAGTCACTCCGCATCATCCGCTCCCACCGCCTCTGGGAGCTCTACCTCCACGAACACGCCGGCGTCGCTCCCGACCACGTCGATCGCGACGCCGATCTCATCGAGCACTTCATCACGCCGGAACTCCTCGCCAAGTTCGAAGCCCAGCTCGCCCTGGGCGACGGCGATGCTCTCCGCACAGGCGCCCTGGCCGGCGTTCCCCTCTCCCTGCACCCACCCGGCACGTCCACCGATGAGGAGCCGCGCCGATGAACCCCATCTTCACCCTCCCGCTCGTCGGCGACATCTTCTCCTACGACCTCTGGGTCATCGCCACCGCATCCCTCGTCGGCGCACTCTGCGGCGTGCTCGGCTGCTATCTCCTGCTCCGCCGCCTCAGCATGCTCGGCGACGCCATCAGCCACGCCATCCTCCCCGGCCTCGCCGGCGCCTTCCTTCTCAGCGGCTCGCGCGAACTTGTCTGGATGCTCCTCGGCGCTGGTGTCGTCGGTGTGCTCACGGGCGTCCTCACCGCCGGCCTCCACCGCGTCGCCAAGATCGCCGAGGACGCCTCCATGGGCGTCGTCTTCACCACCCTCTTCGCCCTCGGCGTGCTGCTCATCTCCTTTGCCGCCCGCAACGTGGATCTGGATCCCGGCTGCGTGCTCTACGGCCTGATCGAGCTCACACCCCTCGACACCGTTTCGCTCGCCGGAATCGAGCTCCCTCGCGCTACCGCGGCGCTCGGTGCCGCCGCGATCGTCGTCGGCGTCGTCTTCGCCGCGCTGCACAAGGAGATCAAACTCGTCGCCTTCGACCCCGCGCTCGCCGCCGCCCTCGGCCTCCGCCCAACGCTCGTCCACATCGTCATGGTCGCGCTCATCGCGGGCGTCAGCGTCGTCAGTTTCGAGTCTGTCGGCTCCATCCTCGTCGTCGCCCTGCTCGTCACCCCCGCCGCCACCGCCCACCTGCTCACCGATCGCTACACCCGCCTGCTCATCCTCTCCACGCTCATCGGCGCCGCCAGCGGTGCCGGTGGCTACTTCCTCGCCAAGCGTCTCGACACCTCCACCGCCGGGTGCGTCTGCATCGTCGGCGCCCTCTTCTTCCTATCCGCCGCGCTCTGCTCACCACGCCACGGCGTGCTTTCTCGACTGGCACGGCAGGCCGCCCTGCGGCTGCGCATCGGCCGCGAGGACATCCTCGGGATGCTCTACCGCGCCGCCGAACTCCGCGACACCGGCCTCTCGACCCAAGATCTCCGCCAAGGTGTCGGCGCGTCCACCGCGATCGCGCTCTTCGGTCTCCGCCGCAGCGGTCTCATTACCATGCATGCCGATACCTGGCGACTGACGGAACAGGGCCACGCCCAAGCCCGCCAGTTCGTCGGGACACACCGGCTCTGGGAGTCCTATTTGGCGGCCCGCCTCGGGTTACCCCCGGACCACGTCCACGCGGCCACCCACCGCGCCGAGCACTTCATCCAAGCGGGCGTCCGGGAGAAGCTCGCCGCGGAACTGCGTGCCGGCCAGCCCAGCGAGTCACCGCTGACGGATCCCCACGGCCGGGCGATCCCCGGGCCCTGATCAACCTCCGCTAGCATGAAGCCGTGGTCTGAAACCCGGAGCGCGGTCGGCGGTACACCTGCCGACCGAAGTTTTTCCGTTATTTTCACCGTGACGTTCTTCAGGACGGCACCGCAAGGATCCCCGATGCACTCGCACAACCGCCCCACGTTCCGCCGCACAGGACTCGGACGTTTCAGCCTCGCGTCGGTCGCCGGCCTCGTGTTTCTGCTCGGAGCGTGTACCTCGACCCCCAAGCCCGTGCCGCTCACCGCCGAGCAGCGCGACCTCAATCTGCAGTCAATCGATATGGTGCACGCCCGCATCAAGCAGCGCCACTTCGACCCCGAGAAAGTCGGCCAAGCATGGGACGCCAAGCACGCCGAGATGCGCATCAAGGTCGAACAAGCACAGTCGATGGCCGAGGCCCGCGCCGCCATGACCGAGCTCATCGAGTCGCTCCAGCAGACCCACTTCGGCATCCTGCCATCAGACGCCTACGAGGGAACCGACGCCGACGAACCAAGCGCCGGCGACAAGACCAGCGGCGAGCGCCACGCCAGCGGCGAGACCGGGCTGGAACTCCGCCGCATCGGAGACGACGCCGTTGTCACACGCGTCGAACCCGACTCGCCAGCCGCCGCCGCCGGCGTGAAGCCCGGATGGGCGGTCGAGTCTGTCGACAAGCGAAAGGCCGCAACGCTCATCGCCCGCATCGAGAAGCTCTCCGCCGGCAAGACCGCCGCCCCGCTGGTTGCCGCCACCATGCTCCAGACCCTCGCCCAGGGCGAAGTCGGACAGCCACTCAACTACACCTTCCGGGCCGAACGCGACCGCACCGTCAACACATCCATCACCCCGGTGCTGCCTATTGGCAAGGCCCAGAAGTTCGGCAATCTCCCGACCATGTACCTCAAGACGAGCCGTCGGATCGTCCCGCCGGGCGTGGGCGTGCTGGCCTTCAGCATCTGGTTCGATCCGATGAAGGTCAACGCCGAACTCGAAGCGCTCCTCAACGAATGCTCCGACTGCCAGGGCATCGTCATCGATCTCCGCGGCAACATCGGCGGCATCGGCGCCATGGCCATGGGCGTCGGCCGCTACTTCATCGACAAGCCCGACCAAAAGCTCGGCACCATGATCCAGCGCGAGGGCAAGCTCAACTTTGTTCTCAATCCCGCCCCCCGGCCTTTCACCAAGCCGCTCGCCATCCTCATCGACGAGGTTTCGGCTTCCACCTCCGAGATCTTCGCCGGCGGCATGCAGGACCTCGGCCGCGCCCGCGTCTTCGGCACCCGCAGCCCCGGCGCCGCGCTGCCCTCCATCGTCGAGATCCTCCCCAACAACGACCGCCTCCACTACGCCTTCGCCAACTACATCAGCTTCAAGGGGCAGACCCTCGAAGGCCACGGCGTCATCCCCGACGAGCCGGTCGCACTCTCCCGCGAGGCCCTGCTCGCCGGCAACGATCCCGTCCTCGACGCCGCCGTGACCTGGATCACGTCACAGTCCGTCTCGACCCCCAACAATCCCGCGACGAATCGCTGATCCGTCCGCCGACCGGACGCGAATATCTTCTCGTTCGCCGCGTGGCGACCGAGACCCACGACCAACTGCCGCGCGGCCGCCGCAACGCAGCGCACCCCAGGACACACCCAGGAAACACGATGAAACGCTCGAACCTGCTCCTCAATTCGCTGCTCGCCGCCCTCGTCCTCAGCGCCGGCACCGTTGCCCGCGCCGACGAGCCCGCCAAGGCACCCGCCGCCCCCGCCGCGGAAGAGAACCTCCCCGCCGCCAAGGACATCTACGAGAAGTACCTCAGCGCCATCGGCGGCAAGGACAAGCTCAAGGCCATCACGTCCCGCCAGATGGTCATGACCGTCGAGATCCCCGCCGCCGGAATCAAGGGCAACGTCAGCATGTTCCAGATCCCGCCGGCCAAGGCCTACTCGGAAACCGAGCTGCCGGGCATGGGCAAGTTCATGCAGGGCTCCGACGGTGAGATCGCCTGGGACTCCAACCCCATGAGCGGCGCCCGCATCCTCACCGGCAAGGAACGCGAGACCTTCATGCGCGGCATGCGCTTCGACAGCGAGTGGAACTACGAAGCCCAGTACAAGGAAATGAAGACCATCAAGACCGAGACTATCGGCGACAAGACCGCCTACGTCGTCGAGATGGTCTCGAGCGAAGGCAACAAGGAAACCCGCCTCTTCGACAAGGAGACCGGCCTCCTCCTCGCCTCCCGCGCCACAGCCACCACCCAGATGGGCGAGATCCCCACCGAGACCCTCTTCGACGACTACCGCGAAGTCAACGGCATCAAGATGTCCTTCAAGCAGACCGCCAAGATGATGGGCAACGAGATGAAGACCACCGTCGAGAAGGCCGAGTTCAACGCCGAGATCCCGGCCGCGAAGTTCGAGCTCCCCGCCGACATCAAGGCCCTCAAGGAAAAGGCCGACAAGCCCGCGAGCGACGCCCCGGCTGAGAAGCAGACCGAGCAGCCCACTGAGAAGAAGTAGACTCGTTCACAATCCCGAACCAACGAACAACGCCCCTCCGTAGGGGCGTTGTTCGTTGACGGATGACGCCGCTTTGAAGGAGGGGTCAGGTACGATCAGTGTCCGCACGCGGGCATCGGAAGCTGCGCCAGACAATCCAGAACGTTGTCGACCTGTGCAAAGTACACGAAGTCGGCATCGTCGGTCACGAAATTTCCGGTAAAGTCGCCGCGATGATCGTTTACGTTATCTCATATTCGATTCCTTCTTGAAAAAGCACAAAGTCCAAAAGCGAGGCACACTGACGTAGCCGGCATCGGAATTACTGTTGCGATGCGTAGTCCCGCTGAATCAAACATCGGGAATCCGCTACTAAACACGCCGAGAGAGTCGTAGTACTGCGCCTGCAAATCGATGTTAGTCCATTTCGAGCCTGCAAAATCCACTCCAAGCCCAGTCGAGTTTGCTTGAATCGATCCATCGAGCCACTCAGATGTGCCCCCACTCGTGTCGAGCAGCCCCCAAGGGCTTGAAAAATTCGGATACGAACCGACATCGAGTTGCTTCCACTGACCAGGTGGTGCGTCTCCAGCATTCGTTTGTCCGCCAAGCAACGGGTCGCCGGCACGAAGCGGCGCGTCCGATGAACCGGCGAACGGCCAGTAGCCGGCAGCGTCCATGCCGTACCGGTTTGGATCAAAGAATGTTGCCTTGATCCACTCATCATGATTCGGAATCCAGAACCTGGCCCCCGGGGATCGGACGATCTGGTCGGTGAACCTGCCGTTCGAGTCCTTCCCGAACGTCCTCGTGTCGTACGCCCCGGACTCAAACGCTTCGCGGGTCATGGCTCGGTCGTTGTGCAACCAATTGCAATACGTCGCCGCCATGCGCCACGACATGCTGGTCGGTCGCCGCGCCACCACCGGATTGACGAGATCGAGCCGCAAGCCTGAGGGCGTGTTTTCACCGAAGATGTAGTCGCCGGTCACGCCGCCATCAAACGGATTGACGGGATAGAACTTGGCGTATGCCTGAAGAAAGCCAAGGTATTCACCAGCGGTGAGTTCGGTCTTGGCGATTGCGTACTCGTAACCGACGCTGCCGGGACGACGAAGACCCGGAAGGTTCGGCATCTCCGCTTCCGTTGGCGCCCGGTTTCCTGGCGCACGAACCTCGCAGAACTCAATCCCCGAGCGGACAAACGTGCCCGCTTCGGCAGTCTTCGCCGGACCCACGCCAAGCGACGCGATTCCAGTGATCGTGGAAATGGCCCAGAAGCTACCGCGTTGCATGTGCATCATGTCCTTCCAACATGACACGCGGCTCCGAGAATACCAGCCGCTTGCTGAAATCTAGTCCATCCCGAACGCAGCCCCGAAGCAACCCGCTCCCACCGATCCCCGACACGCGGCGTACCCTTTCCCCCGTGAGCCGCACGCCCACAACCCCCGCGACGACCGCCGCCTCCGCTGTCTCGGCCGCCACTCCCCCCACCGCCGCCGACGAACGCGACCTCGTCGCACGACTCCAAAAAGGCGACGCCGCCGCCTACGAGCAGGTCGTCCGCGACAACGGCCCGCGCATGCTCGCCGTCGCCCGCCGCATCCTCACCGACGAGAGCGACGCTCAGGACGCCGTGCAGGAAGCCTTCCTCTCCGCCTTCCGCAGCATCGCCAAGTTCGAGGGCGGCTCGCTCGTCTCCACCTGGCTCCACAGAATCACCGTCAACGCCTGCCTCATGCGCCTCCGCAAGAAGCGCCGCCTCGACGAGGTCTCGCTCGACGGCATGCTCCCGGGCTTCAGCCCCGAGGGCTATGTCACCAAGCCCACCGACACCTGGGTTGATCGCCCTACGTCGATGGAACAGGCCGAGCTCCGCGCCACCGTCCGCGCCGCGATCGACAAACTTCCCGAGCATTACCGCATCGTCCTGATCCTCCGCGACATCGAAGGCCTGGACACCGCTCAGACCGCCAGCCTCCTCGAGACCACCGAGGCTGCGGTCAAGATCCGTCTTCACCGCGCCCGTCAGGCGCTGCGTGAACTGCTCGACCCGTCGCTCCGCGATCACCCGGATCCCTCGGCCGTGCCGAGCGTCCGCGTCCCGTCACCCAAGAACCAGAGCGCCTCTCAAGGCGCGACGAAACGCCCAGGAGCCTGAATCGTGTCCCGCGGCAGCCCCCACCCCCACCCCGACCAACAGCCCCCGCAGCTCACCGCGGACATGCTCGCGCGGCTCAAAGCCGGCGACAAGCTCTGTTGTCGCGATTTCAGCGACTTCCTCATGGCGTATCTCGACGGGGAACTCGGCTGCGACGTTGCCTGCCGGTTCGACCAGCACCTCGCCAAGTGCCCGCCCTGCAAGACTTACGTCGAGACGTATCGCGCCACCGTCCAGCTCGCCAAGGAATCGTGCTGCCCGAAAGCCAACCCGCAGCTCGG